>Ga0209681_1000095_pt1 | contig 23504 bp, 14 predicted proteins | sample WorMetLIZISLAND2_3_FD_187416 | JGI IMG/M metagenome (GOLD analysis project Ga0209681, IMG submission 187416) | Marine gutless worms symbiont microbial communities from Max Planck institute for Marine Microbiology, Germany - Olavius clavatus LIZARD... ... | reverse complement strand
CTCCCCCACCTCGACCCGCCTCTCGCCGTCGACCATCAGCTTCACCGTGGCCTCGGACACCACGTCGGCCTGGCCCCGCCGGTGATCGGACTGCACCCGGAACGACTCCAGCTTGAAGAAGTCGTTCTCCCAGCCCGACATCCGCCTGACCAGAAGCTCGAACGACCCGTCGGCCGCCTCGAAGTGATACCCCTGGTGCTCCAACTCCTTGACCCTCTCCACCACGGCGGCGGCAAAACCCGAGTCGACTTCGAGATTCAGCTCAGCCGCCTTGGAGAGGACCGACGCCTTGCCCGCCAGCTCGCTGACCACCATCCGGGTCCGGTTACCCACCTGCGCCGGCGCCTCATGCTCATACGCGTCGCTCCGCCTCGCCAGCGCCGACGTGTGAAGGCCCGCCTTGTGGGTGAAAGCGGAGGTGCCGACGTAGGGGAGGTGGGGGTCGAGGGCGATGTTCACGATCTCCGCAATGTGGTGGGAGATCGTGGTCAACGTCGTCAGGTCGCCGGTGATCGCCTTCCGCCCCATCTTCAGCTCCAGGTTGGGGATCAGCGTCGACAGGTTGGTGTTCCCGGTGCGCTCCCCGTAGCCGTTGACGCAACCCTGCACCTGCCTCACCCCGGCCTCCACCGCCGCAACCGACGAGGCGACGGCGGCCCCGACGTCGTTGTGGTAGTGGACCCCGGTCTCGACGCCCGGGAGCGCCCGGCCGACCGCCTCAATGGCGCCGAGGGTCTCCGCGGGCAGGGCGCCGCCGTTGGTGTCGCACAAGACCAGCCGCTCGGCGCCCGCCTCATGGGCGGCCCTCAGGACTCGCAGGGCGAAGTCGGGGTTCGACCGGAAGCCGTCGAAGAAGTGCTCGGCGTCGAAGAACACGCGGCGGTCGCGGCTCTTCAGGAGCTCGATGGACTCGGCGACCATGCGGACCCCCTCGTCCAAGTCCACGCCGAGCGCCTCGGTCACGTGGTAGTCCCACGACTTGCCGACCAGGCAGATGTGCTCGGTCTCGGCGTCGAGCAGGGCGTGGAGCTGGGCGTCGGTGGCGGCGTCGCCCCGCGGCCTCCGGGTCGACCCGAAAGCCGTCAGGGTGGCGTTGGCGAGCGGCAACTCGTTGCGCGCCCTCCTGAAGAACTCCGTGTCCTTCTGATTCGCCCCCGGCCAACCCCCCTCGATGAAGGCGACGCCCAGGTCGTCGAGCAGGCCCGCTATCCGCAGCTTGTCGCCCACCGTCAGGCTGATCCCCTCCTGTTGGGACCCGTCCCGAAGTGTTGTGTCGTAAATCTCAAGTTCCATTCGTCTCTCCAATCGCTGTCTCGCCAATCGCTCCCTCGCCTTCCGGCCGGCGCTCGGCAGGCCGACGCCTCCCGGGGCGGGGCGGTCCCGCCCGTCGGCGCGCCCTCACTCGGGCGTCACATACGCGGCCGTGACGCCGCCGTCAACAGTCAGCGTCGCCCCCGTCATCAGCGACGACTCGTCCGAGGCCAGGAACAGGGCGGCTTCCGCCACCTCGGCCGCCTCGCCGAACCGGCCCACCGGGATGTGGGCGAGGCGCCGCTGCAGCTTGGCCTCGGTGTCGAGGTGGCTCATCAACAACTCGGTGTGCAGAGGCCCCGGGCACAAGGCGTTGACCCTGATGTTCTCGCGAGCGTGGGTCACCGCCAACTCCCGAGTCATCGCCAGGACGGCGCCCTTGGAGGCCGTGTACGCCACCTGAGGCGTCGCCGCGCCCATCAACGCCACGAAGGAGGCTGTGTTGACCACGGCGCCTCCCCCGGCCCGCCGCAGGGCGGGTATCCCGTACTTGCACCCCAGGAACACGCCTTTGGCGTTGACGGCCATCGTGGCGTCCCAGGTCTCCTCGGACACGGCCTCAGAATCCCCGTCCTCGGCGTCCATGATCCCTGCGTTGTTGAACAAGATGTGCAACCCCCCGTACTCGGCCTCGGCCCTGGCGACCATCGCCTCGGCGGCCCGAGCCGAGGAGACATCGGCGTAGTGGGCGACGGCCTCTCCCCCGGCGGCCCGGACGGAGCGGGCCGTCTCCGCGGCGGACTCCTCGTTGATGTCGACGGCGAGCACCGAGGCGCCCTCGGCGCAGAACAGCTCAGTCGCCCGTCGCCCCACACCCGAGCCCGCCCCGGTGATCAGCGCAGTCTTGCCTTCCAGTCGCCCGCTCATATCCGCTCGAAGTACCTCTCCCGCTCCCAGTCGGTGACGGCGTTGTCGAAGGCCTCCTGCTCCACCCTGAAGAAGCGGGTGTAGTGATCCTGCACTTGCGAGCCGAAGGACTCCCTGACGAACTCGGAGGCCTCGAACAGGTCGGCGGCGTCCCGGAGCGAGGCGGGCGCCTTCGGCGCCTCCTCCGCCCGATAGGCGTCGCCCTCGTACATCTCCGGCGGCTCGACCCGGTCGGCGATGCCGTCCAGCCCGGCGGCGACGACCGCCGCGTAGGCCAGGTAGGGGTTGACGTCGCCCCCGGGGATCCTGCTCTCGATCCGCAGGCTCCGCCCGCTCCCCACCACCCGGAACCCGGCGGTCCTGTTGTCGTAGCTCCAGGCGACCCGGGTCGGCGCCCACGACCCGTCCTGATATCGCTTGTACGAGTTGACGGTCGGGGCCATGAGCGCCGTCAGCTCGGGCGTGCGCCTCATCCAACCGCCCAGGAACCACCGGAAGGTGTCGCTGACGCCGACCGGGCCCGCCCGATCCGGCCCTTCAAAGGCGTTCCGACCCTCCCGCCAAGCGCTGACGTGGAGGTGACACGACGACCCGGCCTCCGCCATCGAGGGTTTGGCCATGAAGGTCACGGAGACGCCGAGGCCGTCGGCGATCTCCTTCATCGCCTGCTTCATCACGACGTGCCTGTCGGCCATATCCAGCATCTCAGCGTGCTCGATGTTCATCTCGTGCTGGCCCCGGCCCCACTCCCCCTTCGAGCTCTCCACGGGCACACCCGACTCGGCCAGGCGCCTCCTCGCCTCCCCGTTGTAGAACTCCTCGCGGGCGCCCTGGAGCAGGTGGTAGTCCTCGATGTACCAGCCGGCCGCCTTCATCGACCGGTAGCCGCTCTCGGCCGCCTCCCGGTAGGAGTCGAGGAACAGGTAGTACTCCAGCTCGGAGGCGGCCCTGAACGCGAGGCCCGCCGCCGACGCCTTCTCAAGCTGGCGGCGGAGGATGGAGCGGGGGGCGACCGGGACGAGCTCGCCGCTCCGAGGGTCAGAGACGTCGCACAACACCAAGGCCGTCCGGTCCAGCCAGGAGGCGACCCTCAACGTGGCGAGGTCCGCCTCCATGTGGAAGTCGCCGTACCCGGCCTCCCAGTTGGCGTAGTCGAACCCGGGTACCGGGGTCATCTCCATGTCGGTCGTCAGCAGGTAGTCGCAGGCGTGGGCGCCGTGACGGAGCGGGCCCCGAATGAAGTGAGCCGCGTCGAACCTCTTGCCGTGCAGACGGCCGTAGTGGTCGGTGAAGGCGGCGACGACCGTGTCGATCTCCCCGGACTCGACCCTCCGCTCAAGGTCCTCGGTCGTCAACATCCCTGCCGGGCCTATCGTCTCCACTCCTGCTCCTTCATGGGCGTCGCGGGCCCCGCCGGGCGGCTCGACGCTCACTTGTCCTGCGACACCACGAAGCCGCTCATGAAAGGCTTCTGCATCACGACGAACACCAAGGCGGGGGGTATCGAGGCGATGATCGCCGCCAGCATCAGGGGGCCGAAAGTGAGCGCTCCGCCGAAGTTGAGGAGGGTCTGCATCGCCACTTGCACCACCTGCGCCGTCTCGTCGCGGAGGATGAGGCTGGGCCACAGGAACATGTTCCATGTGTACACGAACTGGATGACGAAGAGGGCGGCGATGACGTTCCACGACAAGGGGATCAGCACCCTCCTGAGGAAGGTGAACGGCGTCGCCCCGTCGATCTGCGACGCCTCAAGCAGCTCGACCGGCATGTTGGCGAAGTGCTGCCGGAAGAGGAACGACCCCGTGGCCGAGGCGATGAACGGGACGGTGACCGACGCCATCGAGTCCTGCCAACCGAACCCGGAGACCATCCGGAACATCGCCAGGATCATCACCTCCGTCGGCATCATGAGGGTGACCAGGACGAAGAAGAAGACGACCCACTTGCCGCGGAACTTGAAGTAGACGAAGGCGAGGCCGGCGAGCAGGGACAGGACCGTCTTCCCGGCGGTGACCCAGAGCGACTGCTGGAGCGAGTTCCACATGGCGTTGCTGAACGCCCTCTTCACCCACACGTCGTCGAAGTTGGAGGCGAGGGCGCTGCCCGGCGTGAGCTTGAAGGAGAAGATCTCGGCGTTGGTCTGGGTGGCGATGAGCGAGGCGTAGAGGAGCGGGAAGGCGACGATGAGCACGGTCACGGTCAGGGCGAGGTGATAGGGCCAGGACCGCCCCCGGGCCAGGCCCTTCCGGCGCACGCCGGCGCTGAGGCCCGACATCAGGCGGCCCCCCCGTAGCTGACCCTCTCGCCGCTGGTGCGGAACTGCCAGAGGGTGACGGCGATGACGGCGGCGAACAACAACACCGATTGTGCCGCGCCCCGCCCCAGGTCGCCGTTGTTGACGCCGACGCGGATCAGCTCGTAGATGGCGATGGAGGTCTTCCCGGCGGGCGCCCCCTTGGTCATGAAGTCGATCGTGGCGTAGATCTCGAAGAAGGCGTAGGTCAGGTTGGTGACCAGGAGGAAGAAGGTGATCGGCGAGAGGGCGGGCGCCACCACGGCGGTGAACCGCTTCCAGGCGCCGGCCCCGTCGATGACAGCCGCCTCGACCTGGGTGATGGGGACGGTCTGCAGCCCGGCGAGGTAGAACAAAATGTTGTAGCCGAGGATCTTCCAGGCCGAGGCCAGGATGACGGCGGTCTGGGCGAGGACGGCGCTCTCCCTGTAGTTGGGCACGTCGATGCCGAGCCAGGAGTCGGTGACATGCTGGAAGATGCCGGCGGTCGGGTCGAAGATCATGAAGAACAAGATCCCGGCGACGGCCGGGGAGATGGCGTACGGCCAGATGAGCAGGGTCCGGTAGATGCCCGCCCCGCGGATGCGGCGGAAGGCGAGGTAGGCGACGGCGAGGCCTCCCGCCATGCCGGCCGCCACCGTGCCGACCGTGATGATCAGCGTGGTGACGTAGACGGGGCGGTAGGCGACTTGGCCGTCGGCCCCGTCGGAGAAGATGGCGTAGAGGGCGACGAACACGGAGCCGGCGGCTAGGGCGGAGGCGATCTCGGCGAGGCGGTGGCTCAACGTGCCCTTGGAGGCGGAGCGTCGCCACCACGAAGCCCCGAAGACGGCGGCGATGGAGATGAGGGGGTAGGCGACGACCCGGGCGGGGTCGACGATGAGCAGCTCGGAGAAGTTGCCGAGGCAGACGTCCAGCGAGTTGGGGGCGCCGAGCCGGGCCAACTTGGTGGAGAGGGTGAAGGTCTGCACGGCCGGTGCGTAGAGGAAGACGACCAGGATGATCAGCGTGGGCGCCAACAAGGCCCAGGGGACCCAGGCGCCCATGCGGAAGCCGCCCGACTTGATCTCGCCGGTCATGGCGGCCGCGCCGGAGGCCGCGCCGTCGGCCCTGTCGTAGAGGGAGCGAACAACGATCAGGGCGACCCATGAAGAGGTCAACATGAGCCCGAAGCCGAGAACGTGGTCGACGCCGGTCGCCTCGGGGGCGAAGGCGCACCGGCCCATCGCCAGGGGCGTGATCGAGGCGGCGGCGACGGAGACCGCCGCGCCCACCCCGAGACGGCGCGGGGTGCGGTGACGCGGCGTCTTGGCGAGGAACGCCAAGCCGAGCGCCGCCGCCATGACCAGGCCCGCCGTCAGCATGTCGGGAGGTCCCTGGGCGGGTCGGCCCCGGCCGCGAGGGGCGCGAGGGGCGCGGGACGGCGGGCCTGCGCCGCCCCGCGCCTAGAGCGGATCAGCCCCCGAATAGCGCTTCGTACTCGGTGAGCGCCTTGTTGCCCTCCTCGTTGGCCTCGGCGAGGCGCTCGGCCGGGTCCAGGTCGTTCACCAAGATGTCCTCGATCGCCATCGTGATCACGTCGCGGATGGAGACGAAGTCGCCCAGCAGCGCCCCCCTCGAGGCCGGGGTGTCCTGCGCCGCGGCAAGCTGGTTCGAGGCGACCAGGCTGTTCGGGCTCTCGTCGTACCAGCCCTGCGACTGGAGGAGGTCGACCGCGTCCTGGGTGATCGGGATGTAACCGGTGATCTGGTGCCACTCGGCGGCGTTCTCCGGGTTGGAGAAGAAGTTCATGAACGCGAGGGCGCCGTCCTCCGCCACGGTGTCCATGCCGTCGAGCAGCCACAGGGTGGCTCCGCCGATCAGGTTGCCGACGTAATCCTTGTCGCCGTTGTGGGGCATGAAGCTCGCTTCGACGTTGAAGCCGGCCTCAGCGCCGCTGTCGGTCAGGTAGGTGGTGTCGGAGCTTGAGTAGATGAGCATGGCGGCCTCCTGGGCGATGAAGGCGTTGGCCGTCCCGTCCCAGTCGCGCTGCGTGCCGGTGTAGGTGTAGTAGTCCTTGTCGGCCATGTCCTTCCACCAGCTCACATAGTCGACCATGCCCGGGGAGTCGAGGTAGACCTCGGTGGCCCTGCCGGAGCGGCCGTTGTCGGCGTCGGCGAGAAGCTCGCCCTGCTGCCCGAGGCTCTGCTCGACGAACCAGGAGTGGTTGGGCCAAGTGATGCACCCGGCCGGGGGCTCGGCGAGGGCCATGACCTTCTCGCAGGCGGCCTCAACCTCGTCCCAGGTCTCGGGGATGCCGTCAACGCCGGCCTCCTCCAACATGTCGGTGTTGGAGAACATGATCGCCGACGACGTGTTCCACGGCATCGAGTAGAACGACCCGTCCACGGTGTAGTAGTTCCTGGCGGCGTCGACCACCGAGTCGAGGACGACCGGCTCGCCGAGGATCTCGGTGCGGCCGCCGATGGCGTCGGTGACCGACTTGAAGATCGGCTGGCCTGCGTTGTTCTTGGCGTCGAGGGCCTGCCTGGTGGCGGCCTCGAAGAAGTGGATGATCCCGGGCGGGTCGCCGCTGTCGACCGCCAGCACCGCTGCGTCGAACACGTCGTTGTACGACGTGAAGGAGCTCACGTTGATGTTGTACTCGGGGTGCTTCTCGTTGAAGGCCGCCGCCTTCTCCTTGGTGAACCCGAGACGCGCCTCGTCTGAGAACGCAACCCAGAAGTCGATGGTGACGGGCTCGCCTTCGGCGCCTCCTCCAGCCGTGGTCGTGGTCTCTTCGTCGCCTCCGTCGGCGGCTGTGGTCGTGGTCTCGTCGTCGGCCTCGGCCGTGGTGGTCGTCTCGTCGTCTCCGCCGCCGCATGCGGCGACTATCAGCGCGAGCGCCGCCAGTGCGCTCAACAGTCTCAGCCTGGGTTTCATGTCCCGCCTTTCTGTCCGTGGGTGTTCATGTCGCCGCGGGGGCCGGTGGCGCCCGCCGGCGGCCGCGCCAACCCTACCGCCTCCGCGAGGCGCTTGAGTCGCCGACCGGGCGCGGGCGGCCGTGGGCGGCCTGTCAGGGGTGCGACGGCGGGGGCCGACGGCCGGAGGCGGCTTGCCTCGAGGCGGCGGCGGCGTAACGTGAGGGGCCCGGCGCCCGCCATCCGCGCCGTTGAGATGAAAGTCACCGAGCACCTCGAGAACGCCTCCGACCCGTTCATCACGTTCGAGATCCTGCCGCCCAAGCGCGGCGGCGACCTGGCGAGCCTGATGCGGCTCATCGAGGATCTGGTCGCTCACCGCCCGCCGTTCATCGACATCACCAGCCACGCGGCGGAGATGGTCCACGAGGAGACGACGACGGGGATCGAGCGCCGCGTCAAGCGGAAGCGGCCCGGCACCCTGGGGGTGTGTGCCCTGATCCAGCACAAGTACAACGTCGACGCCGTGCCCCATGTGATCTGCAAGGGGTTCAACCGGGAGGAGACGGAGGACTTCCTGATCGAGCTGCACTACCTGGGCATCGACAACGTGCTGGCCGTCCGCGGCGACTCGACGGGGTTCGAGAAGAAGCTCGACTACGGGCGGACCCGGAACGAGCACGCCACCGACCTGATCGAGCAGATCGCCGGGCTGAACAGGGGCGTGTTCCTTGAGGAGCTGATCGACACGTCGCCGACGGACTTCGCCATCGGGGCGGCCGGGTACCCGGAGAAGCACTCGGAGGCGCCCAACCTGGAGACCGACGTCGGGTGGGTGAAGAAGAAGGTGGAGGCGGGGGCGGAGTACATCGTCACCCAGATGTTCTTCGACAACGCCGTCTTCTACGCGTTCGTAGACGAGTGCCGCCGTCAGGGGGTGACGGCGCCGATCATCCCGGGGGTCAAGCTCATCACGGCGAAGAGCCAGCTCACGTCGATCCCGAGGACGTTCCATTGCGACATCCCGCCCGCCCTGGCGAGCGAGGTGTCGGCGGCGGCCGGGCCGGAGGAGGTCCGGGAGGTGGGGGTGCGGTGGGGCTTGGAGCAGACCCGGGACCTGCTGGAGAAAGGGCTGCCGTCGGTCCACTTCTACGTCATGGGCGACTCGAGGGGCGTCAACCGCCTCATCAGCCTGCTTGATCTCTGAGGGGGCCAGGCAGTGCGCTCTGCGAGCGCCCGGCTCGCTCACCGGTCGGCGCCGCCGGACCGCGTTAGCCTATTGACTATCGGCCGTTGATGGATACGCTGATCACATGAGCGATTTCCCCGGAGCGAGGTTGCGAGGGCTCCGCGAGCTGAGCGGGATGAGCCTCGCCGACGTGTTCGCGGCCACCGGCGTGAGCAAGTCTCAGATCTCGAAGATCGAGAACGGCAAAGCCGACCCGCGGATGTCGACCGTGACCCGGCTCCTGTCCTGCTACGAGGCGAGCCTGAGCGACTTGGCGGCGAGCCCTCCGCTGGGCCCAAGCCTGGACGAGCTCAAGCAGCGGGCCGCCGAGGCCGCGGAGAGGCTGGTCGCCGCCGGCCTGGGTCCCTCCGACCCCTACAAGAGATTGGCGCACAAGGCTGCGCGGGGGATTGACGTCACGGCCGAACGCGAGTCCCTGGCCACCCGATATTGAGGGACAGGCGACGCGCCGAGAGCGCTTTGAGCCGTGCCGAGCGCCAGTCCAACGCGATCGACCGAAGCCATCAGCCTCGAATCTCTCATCCTCGACCGCGTCCTCCAGGCAACCGACGACAACTGACATCACATTCGACGAGGCGGTCGGGCTCTGTCACGCCGTTCTCAAGGATGCCGACTGGGAACGAGTCGAGACCCAAGTGGCGCAACGGGACAGCGTGGCGCCGAGGTTGAGGATTCGGGACAAGTACGACCGGATCATGACGGTTGTCCGATCACAGACCGAGGCCGACGAGCGAGCCTGACCGCCTCCGACCCGGAGAGCTTGAGTCAAGCTCATCACGGCGAAGAGCCGGCTCACGTCGATCCCGAGGGCGTTCCACTGCGACATCCCGCCCGCCCTGGCGAGCAAGGTGTCGGCAGCGGCCGGGCCGGAGGAGGTCCGCGAGGTGCGGGTGCGGTGGGGCCTGGAGCAGACCCGGGACCTGCTGAGAAGGGGCTGCCGTCGGTCCAGTTCTACGTCATGGGCGACTCGAGGGGCGTCAACCGCCTCATCAACCTCCTCAACCTCTGACCAACCAGTTTCCTAATGCTCTGGATTCGGTATACCGAAGTTTGTGCATTGAGAAACGTGTCTCGACGGCTCTCGCCGCCCGAGACCCGGCCAGCCCACACCCTCCCCGCTCCCCGAAGAGCCGAATCCCGGCGCTCCGGGAACTCCGCCCCTTGTGGAGGCGTTGGCTCGTCATGAAACGATCAGCCTGGCTGTTGGCGGCGGCTCTGGCGGGGTCGGCCTGCTCCGCCGAGGCGGCGACCCCGACGACGGGTGCCCCGCCCGCGGCGGCGACCACGGCGCCGGTGACCACGGCGACGACTCTCGTCGCCGATGAGGGGGAGGCTTCAGATCTCATCGACCGGGAACCGGCCTTCGCCGACATCGAGCGGGGCTCGGCGTTGACCGTGTCCGACCTGGCGACCCTCCCGAAGGAGATGATCGCGGTGTCGGCTGAAGGAGACGTCGTGTTGATCGATCTCGACGGCGACGTGCTCGGCCACCTCCCCTCCTTCGCACCGCAAGCGCGCGCCGGGGATGCGGGCCTCGTGCTTCTGGGTCCTGACGACGCGCTGCACGGGCTCGACGGCGAACCCCTCGACGGCTACCCGCTAGCGAGCGACGCGATGATTGTCCCCAGCGAATCGGGCGACGCATGGTCGATCGAGCACAAGGACGGTGCCAGCGTCGAGATCGACGCCTTCTGGGGAGCCGACGACAGCGGCCGAGTGGTGACGAGGAACTGGTTCGAGGGCAGCGCCGCTTACGACGCCGTCTCCCGCGAGTGGGTCGACCTCCGCCCCGGATGCTGGGTGGCCGACGCCGCCGACCCCGATTGGGTGCTGGCCTGCCGTAACAGCGAGATGCCCGCAACCATCGAGACGCTGAGCGGGAAGGTCTTGGCGGGCGTGGACGAGTGGAGAGCGCTGTACGGGGAATCGTGGCCGCGGGACAACGAGGCGTACGCGGTGGCAGGCCACTGGGAAGAGCTCATCCCGTGGGGAGATCGGTGGCTCGGCGAATGGTCGGGCGAGTGCGAGTCCGAGGGCGGTCTGCTCATCGCCGACGGCGCCCTCACCCCTCTCGAGGGGTCGAGGCGGGGCGAGGCGCCTTCGGCCTCCGTCGGGGGATGGACGAGCGCCGGACGCGCTGTCTACGCCCTGCACGGCGAATCCGCTGGATGCGAACAGGCCGCCGATGTCCCCGGCGTCTACGTCGCCGAGCTGGGCGAGGCGCCAACCCTTATCTGGGATAGCGGAGGGCGAACCGTCGAGGTCCGCGTGCTGCACCGAACCTAGACGGTGCCTGGCCGCTGCCATCTCCTCCGACCGCGGTCTGGTTCGATCAGACCCGACTACTGGTGCGTCGCGGGGGACGGAAGCCGAAACGGAGCCGTCCCGCCGCGGCTCTCGCGTGATCGATACACGCACGGCACCGATCAAGCACTCTCGCGACAACCGCCGCCTGATGATCGCGACCGATTGGCCGCGCATGATCGCTACGGTCAGAAGCACGAAGCCATGGTGACCAGCTTCCTGAACGAACGGAACGAGACAGACCAGCAGGTCTACGAGCTGCTCGAGGACAAGGGCAGCCGGTTTTGCGGCGCGCTCGGGTCCTTCGACGATGTGTTGGACGGTATCGAATCCGACGTGGATTCTGAGAAGCGCTTTCTGGCGATCTGCGACCTGTGCAGTACCCGCGATGAGACCGAGGTCGCCTTCGAGGCCCTCCAAGACGAGGTGGGCGCGAGCGTCGACGAGCCACTGGCGGCTGCCAGGCACCTGCTCAAGCACTTCGACGAAGAATTTCGCGCCCGCCTCGAAGTGCAGTTCGACGACTCGCGCGAGCAGCTCGACCATGTGGGACGCATGCTCTGGGTCGCGACCCGCCACGTGCTGCAGGAGCGCACCGGCTTCGGCGACGCTCGTGACACCTTCGCCTTGAGAGACCCACCGTGCCACCCGACTCGGCCCGGAACCCACACGTTCATCTCGAGGAGCGGTGACAACGTGGTCGGCGAGTTCCTCCTCCGCCTCTCCCATGCGCTCGGGGAGCACGCCGTGGCGGTCGCGAAGTCGCTGGAGACGCCGCTCGCCCAGACGCTCGACATCAGCCGACACCCGACTCGGATCTCCGTGGCGGAGCGGCTGAAGGTGCCGCCCGCCTGGCTCGTGCTCCTTGCGGCGGCGGCCATCGAGTCGTTCGAGCGGGAGGAGTACCTGCCGTTCTCCAGATTCCGCGGCTCCGGCGAGTCGGTCGACTCCGAGATCTGCAGCAAGCTCCTCCATTCGCCGGGCCTCGATTACGGAGGCACCGCCGCTGCCCTCCGAGGTTCGGCGATGCCTGGAGGCCGCCGCTGCGCGCCATACCGGCACCACCACCGCCCCGCCGAACAGCCGGTTCTTCCGGGAGGGCCAGGAGTGGCTGGATTGCGGTGCAGACGACATGGTGCTCGCTGTGAGAAGGGTCCAGTCCGACACCAAGGCACAGCTCAAGGCGCTGAAGCGCCAAGAGCGCTCAGCGACGACGACGGACGATCTGCACATACTCCACATCCAGATCCGCGAGCTGGAGCGCAGCCAGCGAGCACCTCGCCGGAGCCGCTTCTCGCCTCTCGATGGTCAGCGGCGTAAGCGCGAAGCAGGAGAACCGATGACGACCAAGCTTGACAAGCTCAAAAACCTGCTGCAGGAACTCTTCCAGCTCGACCAGGCTGACCTCGATTTCGGCATCTACCGCATCATGAACACCAAGCGCGAGGAGGTCGGCCGCTTCCTGGACCGAGATCTTCTGCCGCAGGTTGGCGAGGCCTTCCAGGCCTATGAGGCCGAGAACCGGAGTGCCGTCGAGGCGGAGCTGGCCGAGGCCGTCGAGCAAGCTCGGGGTGTCGGCGTAGACCCCGACACAGCCCCGAAGGTCAAGGAGCTGCGCGCGAAACTCGCTCAAGCCGTGGACGTGACGGCACTCGAGAACGAGGTCTACTCGCACCTCTACAACTTCTTCCGCCGGTACTACCAGGAGGGCGACTTCATCTCGCTGCGCCGCTACAAGGAGGGCGTCTACGCCATTCCCTACGAGGGCGAGGAGGTCAAGCTCCACTGGGCGAACCACGACCAGTACTACATCAAGACGAGCGAGTACCTGCGCGACTACACGTTCAAGCTCCCCTCAGGCAAGCGGGTCCACTTCAAGCTCGCCGAGGCGGACACGGAGAAGGACAACAACCGAGCCGCCACCGGCAACGAGCGGCGCTTCATCCTCTCTCAGGAGCAGTCGCTGGCCGAGGAGAAGGGCGAGCTTGTGGTTCGGTTCGACTACCGCCCGCATCCCGACAAGGCCAAGCAGGCCGACCTCAACACGGCCGCGGTGGACCGTATCCTGAACCAGACCACTGGATTCGACGACTGGCGGCGCGAGCTTGCCTCATTGAGAGCCACCGAGAAGAGCGCAAGCCGCACGCTCCTGGAGAAGCACCTCACGGACTACACCGCCCGAAACACCTTCGACTACTTCATCCACAAGGACCTGGGCGGCTTTCTTCAGCGCGAGCTGGACTTCTACATCAAGAACGAGGTGATGCAGCTCGACGACGTCGAGAGCGACACCGCTCCCCGCGTGGAGCAGTACCTGTCGAAGATCAAGGCCATCCGCCGGATCGCCCACAAGCTCATCGATTTCCTGGCGCAGATCGAGGACTTCCAGAAGAGGCTCTGGCTCAAGAAGAAGTTCGTCATCGAGACGAACTGGTGTATCACGCTCGACCGGATCCCCGACGAGTTCTACCCGGAAATCGCTGCGAACGATTCTCAACGCGACGAGTGGGTACAGCTATTCGACATTCAGAAGATCCAAGGCGATCTGGTGACGCCCGCCTACACGGATCCAGTTTCGACGGAATTCTTGACCAAGAATCCCCGACTTCCAGTTGATACTGCGCACTTCGCCAGAGATTTCCGCGATCGGCTGGCAACCAGACTGGATGAAGTCGAAACCCGCGCCCTAGGGCATCGGATCCTTTTGCATGCCGAGAATCATCACGCCCTTGCCAGTTTGCAGGAACAATTCCGCGACGCGATCGAGTTCATCTACATCGACCCGCCGTACAACACGGGAAACGACGGCTTCAGCTACAAGGACACCTACCAGCACTCCTCTTGGGCCTCATTGATGCATGATCGCCTCGCTCTCGCACATCGGCTCCTGACCCCCAGCGGATGTCTTGCCGTGTCCATTGACCAAGAGGAACTCCCTACGCTCCGCATGCTGCTTGACAACACCTTGGGTCGCAGGAATCTGATCTCGACGATCACCGTGAAGAGAGCAAGCGTCACCGGCCACAAAACCATCAATCCTGGCGTCGTGAACACTTCGGAGTTCGTGCTAATCTACGCTAAAAATCGGCCACTCTGGACTGGCAACCAGGTGTATGCCGAACGCGGCCGAGACGAGCGTTACACCGGTTTCATCACGAACCGTGACGCGGCGCACGAGGACTGGCAATTCAGCACTGTCCTGGAGGAGTTCGCCAGGCGGAAGGGAATCGAGAAGTCAAAGCTACGCTCCTTCGTTGGAGACGATTTGCCGGAACAGCTTGATCGTTTCGTTTACGACAATGCGCGCGCCGTGACTCAGCTCGCGACTGTGAGCGAAGACGCAGTTGGCACCGACTTCCGCGATGCCGTGGCCGAGTCGCGTCGACGCCCGCATGCGGTTCTCCTCTTTCGGCGAACGGGATTTGCCGACACCTACTTGCTTGGCGGCAAAAGGATCCTGTTTTATGCGAACAAGCTGATGAGGCTCGGGGACCGTGTGGTGACGGCAGAGAAGGCGTCGGACATCTGGATGGACGTTCTTCCGAACGACATCCACAACGAGGGTCGGGTTAACCTGCGGAAGGGGAAGAAACCCGAGACTCTCATCAGCCGGTTGATCGAACTCGGGACGAGCGAGGGCGACCTCGTGTTGGACTTCTTCGCTGGCAGCGCAACCACGATGGCGACTGCCCACAAGATGAACCGGCGCTGGATTGGCGTGGAGTCCGCAGAGTACTTTCGGCCCATCACACTGACACGCATGAAGCATGTGCTCAGCGGCGAACCAAGGGGAGTCAGCCGACAATATGCGTGGTCCGGGGGTGGCTCCTTCAAATACATCGTCGTCGAGTCGTACGACGAAGCGCTCGACAACCTCGAAGCCTCCGAACGCACCGAGCCTCAGCAGCAGTTCCTCGACGCAAGCGATGAAGCGCGCGAGGACTACATGCTCTCCTACATGCTCGACGTCGAGACGCGGGCGAGTCCGTCACTCCTGAACATCGAACAGTTCAGGGACCCATTCAACTACAAACTCAAGGTCACTCGCAACAACGAGTCTAGCACGGCGATCGCGGACCTCGTGGAGACCTTCAACTACCTGATTGGACTTCGGGTTGACCGCATGGAGGCGCGCGTCCACCGCACCGCGGAGTTCGAACGCGATGAGCACGGGCGGCTTCAGGTGATGGGGAGCGTGCGGCCTTGCGGCGACGGTGAGGGCTGGACCTTTCGGACTGTGCGGGGGCGTGTCCCTTCCGGCGATCGCGTGCTTGTCATCTGGCGGGTGCTTACCAACGACCTCGAGAAGGACAATCTGATGCTCGACACCTTCTGCACGGGGAGGGGCTTCGGCACCCGAGACATGGAGTTCGAACTCATCTACGTCAACGGCGACAACAGCCTCCAGAGCCTCCGGCGCGACCAGCAGGACACCTGGGAGGTCCAGCTCATCGAGGAGAGCTTCCACCGCCTGATGTTCGACGTCCCGGACGCGTAGGAAGATACGTGGCTTCGTCGCACCGGACGAGACGCCGCCGGAAGAAGCCGATGGACTTCTCCAGACGGCTCGTCCTCAACCAGTACCTCCTCTCCCTCTTCGGGCACGACACCTTCGAGGCGCTCGCAGAGCCGCTCCAGGACTCGTCGCTCGAGCACCTCGACGACGACGACGTCTCACCGATCCATACGGCCCTCGTGGACCACCTACCCGACACGAGCGAATTGAACGACGAAGTGCTCCTCGCCTACGACCAGAACATCGTGGCTCACACAAAGGCGATCAACCGCAACCGCAGCCGCAGGCCGGAGGTCAGGTGGAAGTATTTCCAGTACCTCGCTCTGCTGTTCACCGAGACCTACCTCGACCGGTTCTTCCAAGCACCGGATTTGCTGCTTGAGGCCCTCAACGCCCATGTCGAGGCATTCAACCAAGGAAAGGACGAAGTGGACCAGGTTGGCGCATACGCGCCGGAGGACCTCCGGAAGCTCGCCTTCTGGAGCGCCACCGGTTCCGGCAAGACGCTACTGATGCACGTCAACATCTTGCAGTACCGACGCCATCTGGCGAACCGCGGCCGCCAGCGGGACTTGAACCGGACCATTCTGCTCACGCCGAATGAGGGCCTTTCGTATCAGCACGTCAACGACCTGAAGGAGTCAGGAATCGAGGCTGAGGTCTTTAGCCCCGCGAGGCGTGGCCTCCTCGCTGGGCAGGCCGTTGATGTGATCGATATTCACAAGCTACGAGAGGAAGAGGGCGAAAAGACCATTGCCGTTGACGCGTTCGAGGGCAACAACCTGGTGCTGGTCGACGAAGGACACCGAGGGGCAGGCGGCGCGGAGTGGATGGATCGCCGCAACAGGCTTTGCGAAGACGGCTTCTCCTTCGAGTACTCTGCGACGTTTGGGCAGGCGATGCGCGCCGCCAACAAGAGTGATCTCGTCGAGGAGTACGCTCGCTGCATCCTCTTCGACTACTCGTACCGCCACTTTTACGCCGCTGGATACGGGAAGGATTACCGCATCCTCAACCTTGCGGATGATGAGGACGAGGACGTCAGGGTCCTTTACCTGACCGCGGCCTTGCTCACGTTCTATCAGCAGCTTCGCCTCTACTGCGACGACAGCGACCGCGGCTTCGCATTCCGCGACTTCCACCTCGAGCGGCCACTTTGGATCTTCGTTGGGAGCAGCGTCACGAAGACCACAAGCAAGAAGGACATCACGGACATCGAGGACATCCTGATGTTCCTTGCACACTTCGTTGGCGACGGAGACGCTGCCGTCCGACGTGTCGAGCGCATCCTCAATGGTAAATCCGGCCTACTCGACAAGGAGGGCCTCGAGCTGTTCCCCGTCACCTTCTTCGAGCATCTCACATCCCTTAAGATGGCTTCGTCGCAGATCTACGAGGACGTCCTGCGGCTCGTCTTCAACTCCGCCGGTCGCGGCAAGCTGCACGTCGATCGGCTGAAGAACGTCGCTGATGAGATAGCGCTGCGGCTCGGCGACAACGACCCCTTCGGTGTAGTGACCGTAAGTAGTGTCAAGAAACTGTGCGACCGTTGCGCGACGCATGGCGAGATGGCCGTTGGCGAACGCGAGTTCGGCGAGTCGCTCTTCCGCGGTCTGAACGACAGTGCCTCGTCCGTCAACCTTCTCGTCGGTGCCAGGAAGTTCACCGAGGGCTGGAGCAGCTGGCGGGTCAGCTCGATGGGATTGATGAACATCGGACGCAACGAGGGACCCCAGATCATCCAGCTCTTCGGGCGCGGCGTACGGCTGAAGGGTTACGATTTTGGCCTTAAGAGGAGTTCGTGCCTCGAAGGAGTTCGGGTGCCCGATGGCGCGAGGACCCTCGAGACTCTGAACATCTTCGGTATCCGCGCCGATTATATGCGCCAGTTCAAGGACTACCTGGAGGAGGAGGGGCTTCCGACCGAGGCCAGGCAAGTCGAGGAGATGCTGCCGGTCATCATCAACCTCGAGGAGCGCGGGCTGAAGACGTTGACGCTTCCCGACGACCTGAGGGGGAATTACAGGCGACGGGCTCCGGCTATTGAGCTCGATCTGCCGCCCGATGGCCTGCGGCCCATTGTTCTTGATTGGTACCCGAGGATCCAGGCCGAGCAGAGCTCTGGCGTGCGAGGGGCTACGGCCCTAGCTGATAGAGAGACGGGGAAGCTAAGGCCAAAGCATGTGGCATTCTTGGACCTGGACACGATCTTCTTCGAGCTCATCCGGTTCAAGAACGACCGCGAGTGGTACAACTTCAACCTCACGCTGGACAAAGTCCGATCACTCTTGGACTGCTACGACTGGTACATTCTCTTCATTCCGCCGGAGGAGCTCGAATCCACAAGCTTTGCTCGCGTGCGTCGCTGGCAGGAACTCGCCGTCGCGCTCCTCAAGAAGTACTGCGACCGCTACTACAAGTACCGCCAGGCTGAATGGGAACGCCCTCACCTCCAGTACGCCGACGTCACGAAACACGACGGCAACTTTGCCTTCGCGCAAGACGGCGGCTACCGGCTAATGGTCGACGCCACAAATGCCGCGGTCACCAGCAAGCTAAAGGAACTCAAGGACCTCATCAGGCTAAAGGAACTCAAGGACCTCATCGCGCAAGGGAAGCTCGATGACTTCGAGTTCGGCAACTTCAAAGCCCTTTTCTTCTCGCGCCATCTCTACCAACCCTTGATCCATCTCGGGAGGAGCGAGATCACGGTGAGTCCCGTCGCCCTGAACAGGGGCGAGCGCGACTTCGTTCAGCATCTGCGGAGCTACTACGAGGAGCAGCAGGATGGATTCTTCAGGGACCGGCAACTCTACCTGCTGCGCAACATGAGCCGTGGCCGTGGGATCGGATTCTTTGGGGCCAACAGATTCTTCCCCGACTTCATCGTCTGGCTCCTGGAGGGCGCGAAGCAGTATGTGACCTTCGTAGATCCGAAGGGCATACGGAACCTACGGGGGCTGGACGACCCGAAGATCGCCTTCCACGCCGAGATCAAGAAGGAGGAGAGACGCCTTGGTGACCCCAATGTCGTCCTCAACTCCTTCATCGTCTCGAACACTCCGCTGCGCAACGTGAAGTGGTGGACGCACGATAGGCAACTGGAGGCCGAGTTCGAGGAGCGCCACGTCCTGTTCCAAGACGACCCCACCTACATCCAGAAGATGTTCTGCTTGATGAGGTCCACCCCGACAGCCGAGGAACCTCGCTGACTGCCGTTGAACACCAGGCCTAGAGTCGCCCAACGTGGGCAACCCGCCGGGCAGGCAGTCGGCCGATTCGGTGGGTGGATGCGGTGGTTGCTCCCGACTCCGAACCGGCTTCTGATGTGGGACTTGGCCTTCGCTTCCGCTCGCCAGTCCCCGGCCCAGAGCAAGCGCTCGTGCGGGAGTTCCTGGAGACACACGAATTCCGCGTCCTGCGGGGTCGCCGCCTCTCTGTGTTTCTGGAGCCAGCACTTGACACCAGGTTTTCAGATATGGCGACCGTCTACCTTCTTGACACACTGACGGGCCAGACGCCGGGTCACACTCGCCGCAGACAGCCAGCGGCCGATCCACCACACTCTCGTAGGACGACCCGCGGCTCGCGCGAGGCCGCCCACCGCCCTGAGACGCTCGGCCGTTCGCGTCGCAGACGCGAAGCCCCGGCCGTGGGACGCGGACTCGAAGCGACCCAAGCCGACACTGCCCACATCCGGTCTCGACCGCGGAACCGCCGACCCAAGACGGGGCCACGAGGCCTCGTCGTCCGACGCCCCGTCACCCGCCCTTGCGACATCTCGCCGATGACGCTACGCTGGTGTTCCACAACAGCTCGCGGAGAGCGACAGTCGCTCTCCCCTTCCTGGGAAGGACGGTCAACCATCTCCGACATCAAAGCACTCGACATCTCTCGATGGGCTGAGACGTTCGAAGCGCGCGACCAGCTTCCGCGTCTTGTCCGCAAGCTCATCTTTGAGAGCGCGGACGTGCAGACAATCTCCTTCCCTGCCAGCGAGCACAGCCAGGACCCAGGTCCAGACGGACTCGTCGTGGCCAGCAACTCTAGGCTCATTGTTCCCAATGGTCGCTCGGTATGGGAGTTGAGCACAAGCAAATACCCAGCCAGAAAGGCACAAACGGACTACAAGACGCGGAGCAGCTCGCCCCACTGTGAGCCCCGCACAACAACCTACATAGCGGTCATGGCTCACGAGTGGCCGAACAGGCGACAGTGGGCGGAGTCCAGGGCCAAAGCCGAGGGCCCATGGAAGAGAGTCCTCGCGCTCGACGCGGAGGACCTGGCCACATGGCTGGACGGTTGCCCAGCAGCATACCTTTGGTTTGCCAAACGCATCGGCAAGACGCACGAGGGTGCCCAGGATCTGAAGACTTGGTGGGCTGACTGGACGTCCGCCACCAACCCGCCGATTTCGGCGAGGCTCGTGCTTGCACGCGATAGCATTAGGCAAGAATACGCAACTACATGGAGATTCGCAACACTGATCTCAGAACCGAAGAGTTCCACTACTGTATATGCCAGCTCATCCGACGAGGCCGTCGCCTTCACTGCCGCTGCCTTGGTCGCCACCAGCAACGCCGGCTCCGAGCAACTGCTTGCTCGCGCTATCGTCGTCACAAGCAGCTCCGCCTGGGATTGGGCCGTCGCACAGCAGCCTCGCATCCTGATTCCCATGTTCGGAGCCGCGACCGTCCGACGTGCATTGACAAGAGGTCATCAAGTCGTCATTCCCGCTTCCGGGCCGGCAAGCCCGGGCGCGAGGAGGCTACGTCTAGGTCGAATCAGAAGAGAGACCGCTGCAAACGCACTCATGGAAATGGGTGTTCCAAATGCGAAGATCTATCGACTCGCCCGCGATGCCCACAACAGCCTTGAGACATTGCGACGCGGTCTGGCCGCCGTCCCGACGCTCGCATCTCCAGCCTGGTCGATGCCCGATCACGGACCTGGCCTAATTCCCGCGCTTCTGGCCGGTGCCTGGGAGCGCGACCGTGAGAGCGATAGAACGGCGATCTCCCGCCTTGCGGGCCGCGACTACGACGAAGTCGAGGACGAACTGATGCGATGGGCCAACGGGCCAGACCCGCCTGTCCGGCAGATCGGCTCCACATGGACGCTCGTGTCCAAGAACGAAGCCTGGCACCTTCTCTCTCGCTACGTCCATGAGAGGGCGGTAGAGCGTTTCTTGGAAGTGGCCGCCCACGTATTGGGCGAGGATCGTCTCGAGGCCTCCGCCAGCAATCGATACTCGAAGCCGCTCAGGCTTGGAGTCGCCGACACCCTCGCGCTCATCGCCTCCAGCGCCGAAGACGAGCGAACCCATGATCTGTCCGGCGACCTGCTGAGATCCGCCGCCAAGGGAGTTGACGGTCTCGTTTGCCACCTCCTCCGGATAGCCAACACGGATGTTACGGGGGAGCGATGGCGCTCGCTGTCAGATGTCCTGCCTCTCCTTGCGGAGGCTGCTCCGTACAGGTTCCTTAACGCTGTCGGCGCTGGCCTCGATGGTGATACCCCAGTCATCGCCACCCTCTTTGCTGATCCCAAGGCATCAGGATTACAGCCGACCGAAGCGTTCCGGGGTCTGCAGTGGGCGCTCGAAACGGTGGCCTGGCCACCTGACCACATGGCGCAGGCGGCCCTCCTGCTCGCTCGTTTCGCGCGTCTTGATCTCGGCGGGCGCCTGGCTCATCGACCAAGGGATAGCCTCCACAACGTTTTCTTCCCTTGGTCTCCGCAAACAGCCGCTACAGCCGATGAGCGCACGAAGGTCCTCGACATGCTGCTCGAACGTGAACCCGATGCTGGTGTTGACTTGCTTGCCGATTTGGTATGGCACGACCGAGAGATGTTCTTCTACAACACCATGCGGTGGCGCCATTGGCAGGTCGAGTGGTCCGATCCTCCCGATGGATGCGAGGAATTCGGCAAGCACGTCGTCCGTAGCCTCATCAAACTCGTCGACTCGTATCCAAGAGCGTCGTGCCATCTGGTGAAGAGCATAGCATCAAATGCGCCGTCGCTTCAACACGAGATTCTTGGGGCACTCGACAAGCTTGAACTGCACACGTTGGATTCCGACGAACTCGCAGAGCTATCGGATTGCGTCCAGGTCCAAGTAGCGCGCCAGAGGTCCGCCGTTGGCACCGATGTGCGAATGGATGAGGACGATGTCGACCGGCTCGAGAGTTTTTGCGAGCGTATCGCATCAGAAGATGCCGCGGCGGCGTCGGTCTACTACTTCCGAGACGCTAACAGGCCCCAGATCCTCCGTGACACCAAGGATCCGGCCGATGAAAGCAGACTCCAAGCCGCGCGACGGCAAGCCGTAGACAAGACCCTCGAGGCCGAGGGGTTCGAGGCTATCGCTCGTCTTGCCAGGCAAGTCGACGACCCGTTCGCGGTCGGATTCGCACTCGGTCCAACAGCGATCAGCGATCGAGACGCAGACATATTGTACACATGGATGGATCAGGACGATCAGGCTCTCCGACAGGTCGCCGAAGGGTACGTTAGGGCCAGAGTCGCGTCCGACGGATGGCCTTGGGCGAACGCGACGCTGCATCAGCGCGAGAACGATTGGACACCCGCGCAGCGAGCTGCATTCCTGCTTGCCTTACCAAAGGCGGGAGCGACGTGGGACCACGCCGAGCGCCTTGGCGAGGACACGGCGGCTGCCTACTGGGCTGCGTTTTTGCCCGGCTCGCTGGAAAACCCGATGGAGCATGAGCGAGCCGCGCGGGTGCTCGTCACCCACGCGCGCCCTGAGGCTGCCGTCCACCTGCTGTCTACGACCATTGGCACCGCATCGATGAGTCCGACCTTCGCAGTCCAGGTTCTCGAAGCGGCCGTCGATGGCCCAGCGTGGGGCACAAAAACACCACGATTGGCCGCGGCACAGCTGCTCGCGGCGATTCATGAAACCGAGGAGATTGACGACGAAATACTTGAGGACCTCGAACTTCAGTATCTCGACTCCTTCAACGATCCCTGGCCGCCGAAGGCGCTCCATCGCAGACTCGAGCGTGACCCCCGATTCTTTGCTGAAGTCGTGTCTTGGATCAGCCCGGCCACAGATGAGGCTCGTCAACCGATTGACCCGCATTGGCTGGACACGCCCGAGGCTCGATTACTCAAGTCATGGAAGAGGCTTCCCGGCCTCGCGGAGGCTGGATCCATCGACCCACCAATTCTCAGTGGGTGGGTAGCATCCGCCTGGACGGCTGCTCAAGAGCGCGAATGTGTTCAACTCGCCGGCAAATACATAGGCTATGCGCTTCGGAACACGCCCGACGGCGCCGACGGCGCCTGGCCACACGAGGCGGTCAGAGACCTGATCGAGGAGCTCCGAAGCGAGCATGTGGAGGACGGGATCCGCTCAGGAATCGTGAACCCCCAAGGATTCGTCGGCCGAGACCGCTACGACGGAGGAGAACCGGAACGCGCACTTGCCGAGCAGTATGGCCGTTGGGCTAGCGAGCTGCAGGGTAGGTGGCCCCGCACTGCGGCGATGTTGCGCTGGATCTGCGATGTCATGCGTGGATCCGCTCTGTGGCTTGACATCAGCGCCGAGCAAGCCGAGAGCATGTAGGCCTCCTCGCTGGCATCCTGTCGCCTGATCCGGGTCTACGCCCATGAGATCCCCCCCTCCGGTGGGGGAGGTCTCCCTATCGGTGTTGGGGGAACCCCAGGTCGACGCCCCGGTGGATCGGGTCGGGCCAGCGGGAGATGATCGTCTTCTGCCTCGTGTAGAACCGGAACCCGTCGGGACCGTAGACGTCGTGGTCGCCGAACAGGGACTCCTTCCACCCCCCGAACGAGTAGAACGAGAGCGGCACCGGGATCGGGACGTTCACGCCGACCATGCCCGCCTCGACCTCGCTCTGGAACTTCCTCGCCGCTCCCCCGTCGCCCGTGAACACCGCCGCCCCGTTCCCCCAGCGGTTCTCGTTCACCAACCTCATCGCCTCCTCGTAGCCGTCGACCCGCACATGGCACAACACCGGCCCGAAGATCTCGTCCCGGTACACGCTCATCTCCCGGGAGACATGGTCGAAC
>Ga0209681_1000094_pt1 | contig 23580 bp, 17 predicted proteins | sample WorMetLIZISLAND2_3_FD_187416 | JGI IMG/M metagenome (GOLD analysis project Ga0209681, IMG submission 187416) | Marine gutless worms symbiont microbial communities from Max Planck institute for Marine Microbiology, Germany - Olavius clavatus LIZARD... ... | reverse complement strand
ATAAACCTGTGTTTTGCTCGAAGGTAACTATTGTCATTGTGGGAGTCCTGGCGCCGCGCGGAGTGCGCGCCGGGACGGACGCAGGACGAACGCGGGCCGCCGAAGGCCATGGCCGTCGCCTCATTTTTTGCACCCGAAATCGGACGGAGCCCGTTTCGGGTTTCGCGAACAATGGCGACGCTCCGGTCCTCACCGACCTGCGCGTTCCCTGCGACAACAACCACGCCGAACGCGACCTTCGCATGCCCAAGCTCCAGCAGAAAGTCTCTGGCTGCTTCCACTCCGATACCGGCGCCGGGGACTTTGCCATCATCCGCTCCTATCTCTCAACTCTCCGCAAACACCAACGATATTTTCAACTCGCTCGTCCTGACCTTCCAGGGCCGCCCCCCAATGCCCCAATTGGAGTAGCTGAATAGTTACTTTCTAAGGAATAGAATTCTGTCCGCAGTTTCCTCAGCAAATTTCATGTGATGTGTCACTATTAACATAGCATAATCTTTTCGTCGCAGTTTTTTATAAGTTCCAACATTTCTGAGACCAATTCAGGGTCCAGCGCAGAAGTGATTTCAGGCTCTCTTGCGTTTGGTGTGGGTAGCGGATCATAGCGACCTGATTCAAGTCGTGATGGGAAGCCCCGACTTGACGACGAACGGAGAAGTCGGCAGCCGGGTCAACTTACCCGCCACAAGGTAGAGGATGGTAATCAGGTGCCTGGTGGTCCCGTAGCCGCGGGCCCTGACTTTGGCGGCCTGGATGAGCGAAGTGACCGCCTCGACACGGCCGTTGGTGAGCCTGAAATCGAACGCATTGAGGAGGCCTGGCCAGTGCTTCTTAAGCGTCTTGGCCACCGCTTTGATCGGCTCCGGGCGGCAACGGCGCGCCCAGCTGTACCATCTGTCGGGGAGCGGCTCGGCCTGCGCCGCGCTCTGAGCGCTGTGGAAGAGCTCGCGTAACGTCTCCTGGATCCGGAAGCCACGGGGTGTCTTGAAGTTTCGGCGCTTGAGTTCCGCAAACCGGGCTTTCTGGCGGTTACTCCAAGCGTGCCTTGTCCTTAGAGCCACCTGTTGACGAGCTGAATGGCGTGAAACTCATCGAAGGTGATTGCGGCCCAGGGCAGATGCTCACACACGCCAGCCTGGTAGCTTGCCGACATACCCATACAGACCGCGCAGCTGTTCCCGGCACAGGCGCCATGAGCCTCGAGCGCATCGGCAAATTGGGCCACGCCCCGGGCTTTTCGCCCTTCGCAGGCATAGAGCACACGCTGGGCATCAAGATCGTGAAACAAGCTGATGTCATTGTGTCCACGTTGCGAGGCGGTCTCGTCGAGACCAGCCGAGGTGACGGTCGAGAAGCCCTCTTGAGCGTGCACCGGATCGACGTGCTGACGCCAAGCAATTTGAGCGACCTGAGAGACCGCCATCGCCTTACAGAGGGCGTCCAGTAAGTCCTCCATCCGTAGGCTGAAGCCGCTGTTGGGGCACGCCAGGGCACCACGACCTGGGTAGTCCTGGCGCAGGTCCCGCAGCGCACACGGGGCACCTTGGCGTAGATGGAGGCTTGGAATTGAAAGCAGTTCAGGTGACGCCAGTCGCGCTCAAGCGTGTTGTGGACCGGCGGGTGTTTCGCCCCACACTGCGGACAAGAACATCGTGTCCCCGGAGCGAAGGCGCGGTGGAAATCGATTCGGCCCGATTGGGGATCGAAGGCCACGTCAACGACCTCCTAGGGAGCCGGAAGGCCGAGCGCAACGGTAAACAACGACAACGGGTCCATGACGAAAACCTCCGACGTTTGGCCTAGCGACGGGTCCGAGCCTACAGGCGAAAAGAAGGGCACAGAGTAGGCTTGGAGCAGGCTACCCTACGCGATGGGAAAAATGGCGCTACCCACACCAAACGCAAGAGAGCCCATTAATATCACTCCTTACATACTGTAAGCAGACCTAATACATTGTTACACAACGCGGGTCCACACATCAGAAGATTCTACCCCCTCTACCCGTAGATCAGAGAAAGACCTCCTGGCAAATCGAGAGCAACGCAGCGGGGAAGATACCCAACGCCAATAGACTCAAGCCGTTGACCGAGAGGGCGACCCGGGTGCCGATCCCGGCCGTCAGAGGCTCTTCGACCAGCGGTTGGTCGAAGTACATGAGCTTGATGACACGCAGATAGTAGAAGGCGCCGATGATGGAGAAGAAGACGCCGATCAGGGCCAGCCACCAGAGATCGACGCGCACGATGGATTCGAGCACCAGCAGCTTGGCCATGAAGCCGACGGTGGGGGGTACGCCGGCCATGGAGAACATGATGAGGGCCATCATGGCCGCGTACCAGGAGTCGCGCTGATTGAGCCCTTTAAGGTCCTCCAGGTTCTCGGCATCGAAGCCCTCGCGGCTGATCAGCAGCAATAGGCCGAAGGCACCCGCCGCCATCAGGGCGTAGACGATGGCGTAGAACATGGCCGCGGCATAGCCTTGTCCGCTGCCGGCTAAGAGGCCGAGGAAGATGAAGCCTACATGGGAAATGGTCGAGTAGGCCAGCATGCGTTTGAGGCTGCTCTGGGCGATAGCGACTAGGTTGCCCAGGCCCATGGACAATAGGGCGAGGATAATCAGCATGCCCTGCCAGTCCGTATGCAGTCCGCCAAGGCCGTCCACCAGCAACCGGATGGCTAGGGCGAAGGCGGCGATCTTGGGGGCACTGCTCAGGAGCAGGGCTACCGGGGTCGGGGCGCCCTCATAGACATCCGGCACCCACATGTGGAAGGGTACGGCACCGAACTTGAACCCGATGCCGATAATGAGAAAAACGAGCCCGAACACCAAGATCCGGTTCTGCGTTCCCTGCTCCGTCGCGGTTTGGGCCACGGCCACCAGCTCAATGGAGCCTCCGGTGGCCCCGTAGATCATAGACATGCCGTAGAGCAGCATCCCCGAGCCGAGGGCCCCGAGCACGAAGTATTTCATGGCCGCCTCAGCCCCGGTGGCGGAGTCGCGGTCGAAGGCAACCAGGGCGTAGAGGCACAAGGCCAGCAGCTCCAGCCCCAGATAGACGACCAGCAGGTTGTTGGCCGAGACCATGATGGACATGCCGAGCACCGCGAACAGGCCCAGGACATAGTATTCACCGGCTAGCAGCTTACGGTTGCGCAGATAGTCCTTGGCATAGACGAAGGCGAGCAGGCCGACGATGAAGATGAGGACCTTGAGCAGGTCGCTCATGGCATCGCGCACATAGCTACCGTCGAACACTACTTGGCGTTCGCCACCCCCCACTAGGCCGGTGACCCCAATGGCGATCAGCAGCCCGACGAGGGTGATGACATGGTTGATGCCCTTCTGTTCCTCTTTCAGATAGAGGTCGACCACCAATACGGTACTAGCCAGTACCAGGATAGTGATCTCGGGGAGGATAGGAATCAGATGCGTGTAATCGAAGGTGAAGGACATTTGATTTTCCGCTAGGTTTGTCACCTGTAAACTAGCTTAACGGTACAGGATTTTCAGGATTCACAGGCTCGGCACTACAAGTCCAACACCCGGACGCGCTGCAATCTTGCGCTGGTAGCCAATTCCGGGTACTCCTCTTGACAACACCTCCAGCGATAGGGGGTAATTCATGCTTTCCTTCCCATCCGCCGATGGGTAGCCCAGCACCAATCGCCGCGCTCCATGTGCTTATGGTAGATAAGAAATGGGTGCGGCTCTCATCAAATATCTCATAAGATGCTGCTTTCAGTTGAATTTATTCGTGCGCGTCAAGCGGCTTCACGGACTGTAAAGCCGAGATGCTTGGCCTTTCACACCAGTGTCTGAAAGGTCTCGGTGCCCCGCGGCCCCCTATCTTGTCTCTTGTTTACTGCGCGACAGCGCGCCACCTAACTGGTGGGGTGGTGCCCACCATTGAGCTTACTCGATATCTTCTTTTTTGCCGTAATGAACGCAAATGAGCCGAAAAATACTTGGCTGAGGTCCGCGCTCGGCCAGCTCGATGCACAAAGCCTTCTCGTACACGGATTCCAAAGACCCAGGACCCAAGATTTTGCCGACTTCAAAGGCACACACCCGAGAACACGCCGAGAGGTGGGATCATCCTCGTCGATTTTTCTTGAATAGATTTGCGTTCATTGGAGTTTATTTGCGGCTGAATTTTCTCTCCGCGGCGCTTAACTCGATATTTCCTGGTGGGCACAGTCTACCCTACGGGTTAATTCCTGACTTAAAATCAATTGGTTAGTTATTAGGCGGCCTCTAAGCCGACACCCACCGCCAATTTAGCCCAAAACAACACCCCAAAAGCCCGACGGCAAGTGGTCGACCTTGAGCGCCAAGTTATACGATCTTGCGTTTCCGCTGGATAAGATTAGGTTTGTTCCACGATTCATTCGTGGATTAAATCAGCCACTCCGATACCTTGGAATTTAGCGATTTTCCTAACCTTCTCGGCTTCATCGGATGAAAAACGGATTTCCATTACCATATCTCTTCCAGTAAATACCGGTTCGTCGGTATCTGGATTTTCTTTGTCTGTCATTGGACGTGCGGTGACGGGGTATCTTTTCCCTCCGGGAAATCGAATGATTACACAGAACAAGTACCGTCCGGAACGGGTTTGTCCAAGCACATAGTAGACCGGTTTTTCCCCTTGCGACTTGGCTTTCAGCAACAAAGAACGGCTAAAATAGACTTTTTCGACTTCTTTCGGAGATACGTTGTGTCGTACGATATGTTCAATGCGGCCTTCTGACCACACGATTTCATGGATGCTCATCGCTCAATTCTGGCATACGACGAGCTTTCCGATAGTCACCTTTTCAACTTCTGGAATCCCGCACCGCATTCAATATATCTTGTGTCGTTGCTTTTGTTTTAATCCCTGGAACATCGAAGGGCGATTAGTTGCTGATTTGGTAGTGTTTAATCTTGTTGTTACCGAACAAAGGGAATCTTGAAAGGCGGCCTTCTGGAACCCTTCGGTACCCGCTACACCGGATGCAACAAAACTAGAACGCCACCGCTGATTGTTCTCGATTTAAGGCAGAATATGGCTCCATCTCTTTTATATATTTCAACCTCTTCCGATTGCGCAAGTACCAATATTTCCGAGAGATTCTGGCATGCTTCCAAATAAGAAAATATTTTCATTTTTTCACTCCAAAACCTCTCTTCACTTTGTACCTCGGCGGTTAAAAATAATCAGTATCACTAGGTAGAATGATACCATATTACCTATTCTGCATTCTTTTCAGTAACATTATCAACTGTGAACAATAGGACTTGCCCTTTCTGAGTGCCGACTAATACTTCCCGTTTTTCTGGATTAAAGGATAGTGCGGTTATGGGATCATATTCTATATTCCCTATAAATGAAAATTTATCGATATCCCAGATCTGGATTATTCCCTTATATTCACCAAGGTTGAGTATTCCTTTGTCTGAAATGGTGGCGGCTTGGATCAAACTAGTCGATTTTATTCCAGCAGCTTTTTAAAAGGTCCAAGCAAATAAACACTTACAGCTGATTTTTTTCGAGATGGTTCTCTATTTGGAGGCTCCCATACATAGCAATCACCATCTGTCGTCAGTACACACAATCATTAAATCATTTATGACAGTGGCCTTGTCTACCCGATCTTCACTGTGCCAAACTCGCGTGGCTTGGCCTTTCGTCTCCGTAGGCGCTCACGCGCCGCACTCCGACGAAACGCACAACCCTACGCCTACGCGGGGGTCATCGCACTCCGCTCGTCGCTTACGCTCCCTCGCTTTCCTGTGCTCCTCCTCGGTCTCGTAACTGTTGAGCAACTGTACCCCTTGCCATGTGTTGAAAAGCATCCTTGGGATGGGGAAACACTAGTCATGACACCCTCTTTCCATAGTGTTAGTAGCGTTAATGGGAACCTTAAAAAAGGTCTCTACGAGTACCCAATTTCGCTTGATATTGCGGGTAGAGCCTCTTGAGCTTAGTGCAAGACTTTCCATCCGCAATGCTATGAATCTGCAATATCGGTCGAAACTAGGTACTAGACGGCAGCAGCAAGATCCCCGGTAGAGGTACTAAGCTTGGACACCGCAACCTGCTGGACTAGGTTTTGGATGGTGACCTCCATGACTTCCACCAGGGGTGCGGGCCAGATACCGAGCACCAGCACGACGGCGGCTAGGCTACCGAGCACGAACAGCTCGCGGCCGCCGGCATCCTTCAACTCCGCTACCTGATCGTTGGCGACTGGGCCGAAGATGACTCGCTTGACCATCCACAGGGTATAGGCAGCCCCCAGGATGAGGGTGGTCGCGGCCAGGAAGGCGTACCAGAAATCCGCCTGGAAGCTCGCCAAAATGACCATGAACTCGCCGACGAAGCCGGAGGTACCGGGCAGACCCGCGTTGGCCATGGCGAAGAAGACCATGAAAGCCCCGAACAGGGGCATGGTGTTCACCACCCCCCCGTAGGCGGAGATCTCGCGGGAATGGATCCGGTCGTAGAGCACGCCGACGCACAGGAAGAGTGCCCCGGAGATGAAGCCGTGGGAGACCATCTGCACCATGCCGCCGGAGATGCCGAGCACCCCGTCGCTGGTGGCCGTGTCCTTGGCGAGGATGGTGAAGACGATGAAGAAGCCCAAGGTCACGAAGCCCATGTGGGCGATGGATGAGTAGGCGATGAGCTTTTTCATGTCCTGCTGGACCAGGGCCACGAAGCCGATATAAACCACCGCGACCAGGGACATGGCGATAATCAGCCAGTCCAGGGAGGCGCTGGCGTCCGGGGCGATGGGCAGGCTGAAACGCAGGAAGCCATAGCCGCCGATCTTGAGCATGATGGCCGCCAGGATGACGGAGCCACCGGTCGGGGCCTCCACATGGGCGTCCGGCAACCAAGTGTGAACGGGCCACATGGGCACCTTGACCGCGAAGGCGAACAGAAAGGCAATGAAGATCAGTATCTGCTCGGTCATGCCGAGCTGGAGGTTATGGAAGCTCGGAAGGCCGGGAGCGGATGCGACGATCTCGAAGGTTCCGGTGCCTGGCTGACCAGGGCTCCCCGTCTGAAAGTACATATAGATCAGGGCGACCAGCATGAAGACCGAGCCGAAGAAGGTGAAGAGGAAGAACTTGATGGTGGCGTAAACTCGGTTCGGACCGCCCCAGACCCCGATGACGATGAACATCGGGATCAGCATCGCCTCCCAGAAGACATAGAAGAGAATGGCATCCAGGGCGCAGAAAACGCCTACCATCAGGCCCTCCATCATCAGGAAGGCGGCCATATAGTGGGATGGCTTGTATTGGATCACCTCCCAACCGGCGACGATAACGAAGATGGTGATGAAGGTGGTGAGGATAATCAACGGCATGGAGATGCCGTCCACCCCCAGGTAATAGAAGACCTGGAAGGTCTCGATCCAGGGGGCTTGCTCTACGAACTGCATCGCCGCCGTGCCGGCGTCGAAGCCGGTCCAAAGCCCGAGGCTGACCAGGAAGGTCACGACCGAGAACGCCAAGGCGACCCATTTGGAGACATCTGGTGCCTTGTCCCCGCTGCCGAGTACGGCGATACCGCCGATGATCGGCAACCAGATGGTCAGTGAGAGGAGAGGGAATGAGTACATTGGGTCTTCTCCTTACGAGATCAGAAGACCACGAAGATCGCCTGCAGGACCACTAGCCCCAAGATCATGGCGATCGCGTAGCTGTATAGGCGGCCGGTCTGGAGCTTGCGCGCGAGCTGGGCGAGCCAGCCCACGGACTTGGCCGAGCCGTTCACGAGCACACCATCGATGACCGCACGGTCACCACCGGACCAGAGGGCCTTGCCGATGCCCCGACTGCCGGCGGCAAAGACCGTCTGGTAGAAATCATCGAATCCGTATTTGCGATCCAGTATTCGATAGAGCCAAACGACCTCACCCTTGAGCTTCTCCTCGATCTGCGGGTCCTTCGAGAACCGGGACCAAAACACAAGGGCCGCTACGGCAAAACCGGCCAGGGCCAACCAGAAGGGTATCCCCGTGAGGCCATGTACCACGAAGGCCCATTGCCCGTGATAGTGCTCACCTATGTGGGCGAGGACAGCGTGCTCCGGCGCCACCCGGATGACACCCTCGAACCAGTCCCCGAACAGGATGGGCTCGATCGTGAGCCAGCCAATAAATACCGAAGGGATCGCCAGCAGCACCAAAGGTGCCCAGACCACTGCCGGCGTCTCGTGCAGGTGCTCGCGGGTGTGCTCATCCATCCGTTCCTTGCCATGGAAGACGATGAAATACAGCCGGAAGCTGTAAAGTGCGGTGATGAAGACGCCGATGGTCAGCAGCACCAAAGCATAGCCCGAGCCGGCTACATGAGAAGCGTTCACCGCCTCGATGATGATGTCCTTGGAGAAGAAGCCCGAGAAGCCGGGGAATCCGATGAGCGCCAGGGTACCGATCAGGAAGGTGATCCAGGTGTAGGGCATGTATTTACGGATCCCGCCCATGTTGCGGATGTCCTGATCGTGGTGCATGGCGATGATGACCGAGCCCGCCGCTAGGAACAGCAGGGCCTTGAAGAAGGCGTGGGTCATCAGGTGGAAGATGCCAGCGGCATAGGCGGAGGCCCCTAGGGCCGCGACCATATAGCCGAGCTGGGAGAGGGTCGAGTAGGCGACCACGCGCTTGATGTCGTTCTGCACCAAGCCGATCAGGCCCATGAAGAAGGCCGTCGTAGCGCCGATCACCAGCACGAAAGAGAGCGCCGTCTCCGAGAGCTCGTAGAGGGGTGACATGCGTGCCACCATGAAGATGCCGGCGGTGACCATGGTCGCGGCATGGATCAGGGCCGAGATCGGGGTCGGGCCCTCCATGGAATCGGGCAGCCACACATGCAGGGGGACTTGGGCGGACTTACCCATGGCGCCGATGAACAGCAGCACGCAGATGGTGGTCATCAGGCCCCAGGAGCTATCGCCGAGGACCCGGATCTCGGTATCCGCCAGCTCCAGCGCCTTACCGAATACCGTCAGATAGTCCAGGGATTGGAAATACATGGCTACCGCGGCGATACCCAGGATAAAACCGAAATCGCCCACCCGGTTAACCAGAAAGGCCTTGAGGTTGGCGAAGATGGCGGACTCGCGTACCGACCAGAAACCGATCAGCAGATAGGAGACCAAGCCCACCGCCTCCCAGCCGAAAAAGAGCTGGAGGAAGTTGTTGGACATGACCAACATCAGCATGGAAAAGGTGAACAGGGAGATGTAGCTGAAGAAACGTTGATAGCCGTTGCGGCCGGCCAGGGATTCCTTGGGCCAGTTGTGCGCGTCGTCGGCCATATAGCCGATGGTGTAGATATGTACCATCAGAGAGATGAAGGACACCACAGCCATCATAAGTGCCGTGAGCTTGTCCACGAGAAAGCCGATTTGGAAGCTGAGGCCGTCCGTGACCATCCAGGTATAGACGGCCTCGTTAAACACCGGTTGACCGTCGAAAACGTATAGCTTGACCACGTAGAGGGACAAGAGGGCGGAGAGGCCGACTCCGAGGATGGTCACCCAGTGTGCCCCGGCGCGACCGATCCGACTCCCGAAGAAGCCGGCGATGATGGCCCCTACCAGGGGGGCGAGCGCAATAGTCAGATAGATGTTTGCCATAGATTTCTCGGCCCTCGCCTGATCGCCGCCCCGTCTCCGGGCTTCATCCTTCCCCTCTCCGGAGCCCCGGGATAAAATCCGGAGCCTGATCTAACCACATGATTTAAATTGGCATTATGGAATATCCACTGTGCCCGAGGGGATAAAGCCATCATTTTCAACGACTATACATCGCTACCAGGGTTGCCGCAAAAAATAAAACGATCAGCACCGTTTTTTCCTGGTCGATTCTCCCTGACCTCGAGTGGTTGGTAGTGTTCTAAACTTGTTGTTTCCGAATAAAGAGGGCCTTGAAAGACGGCCTCCCTGGGATTTGTCAACGGTGCCCGCTACACCGGCATACAACAAAATTAGAACACCACTCGGGTAACCGATACCGGGACGATAATGGACCGGGAAGCATCGCCGATGGCGGGTCGATCTCGACCGATTTGCGTTGATTGGCGGCAAAAAAGAGCTTCCGATGGAAGAACCGAACCGATCTTATCGGTATTTCGGTACGGCTGTACTCATACATGATTTTGATTGATATTGCTGGATTTTACCCAGGAGCATAAAGGTTGGCAGAAGCTATAAATTTGCAACATCACTCGAAACCGGATGCTAGCCCACCCGCTGCAATATCCGGAAGGCCGTTGCCAGGAATATCAGGGGTGTGATCAAGGTCGCGACCAAGGGATTCATGCCATAGAGGAGCGCGACATACGAGAAGGTACGGCTGATGAGGTAGAAGGCAATGCCCACCAGTATGCCTAGGAAGATGCGCGGCCCAAGGCCGCTGGTACGCGCCGAGGCGAGCACGATGGGAATGGATACGAAGATCATGGCAAGGATCAAGAACGGCTGGATGACCTTCCCCCAGAAGGCCACCTGATAGGAACGGGCGTCTTGACCGTTCGCCGTCATATATCGAACATAGCGCAGCAGCTCCCAGACCGAAAGCACATGGGGCTCGTTGACGACGATCTTCAATAGGCCCGGATCCAGCAACGAATTCCAACCGGTGTGACCGACATGACTGGTCCGGATGCGCCCGGCATCGAGCGTGCTTTGGGAAATTCCCCGCAGTACCCAGGTGTCTTCGGTATAGGCGGCGTGCTCGGCGTATGTCGCCCGGTGCAGTTGCAGCTCCTGGTCGAACTCGTAGATATGGATGTCGTACAGATGTGCGCCGGACCGGATATCCCGAATATTGACGTAGGCATTCCCGTCCCGGGCCCAGAACCCGTGCTCGGACAAGAGCGTGACCGGACCGAGCTGCGCCTCGGCACGCCACTGCAACCCCTTCCGCTCCGCAATCGGTGCCGCGCCCTCGCCGATCACCACGGCGACCACCGCGAGCAGGGCTCCGCCCTTGATCGCGGCGTAGACGATGCGTCCGATCGACACCCCCGCCGCTCGCATGGCGACCAACTCCGAGCGACTTGCGAGGGTGCCCAACCCTACCAAGGAGCCAATCAGCGTCGCGAGCGGAAATACTTGGTAGAGGTAGCGGGGCATGCTCAAGGTCACGAAAAGCAAGGCATCCGCGAACCGGTAGCCGTTTCTTCCCACCTCGTCCATCTCGTCGGCAAGGAGGAAAAAACCCAGCAACGGCAACAACACCCCTAGGGTCAAGAGGGTACCAACGATTACGGCACTGGCCAGATAACGATCGAGGATCTTCACCTCATCACCATCGCCTACCTCGTGGTGGGTAAGCTGACCCAGCTGCCGACTTCTCCGTTCGTCGTCAAGTCGGGGCTTTCCATCACAGCTTGAGTCATGTCGCTACGATCCGCTACCTACACCAAACGTAAGAGAGCCCCTTGGAATTCTTCACTTAAGAGACTGCTTTTTTAGACGGTCTCTATCTGGATAAAACCTTTAAAAAACATAGAGTTAATTTTCACCAAGCCATCTGTTGTTAAGGAGGTTTCTAGACAGCCTCTTACGCCGAGTCGAAATGCGATGGATGCGGCTCTCATCAAATATCCCATAACATACTGTTCTAAAATGGTATTTATTCGTCCTCGTCAAGCAGGCTCACTGAGTGTAAGGTCGAGATGCTTGGCCTTCACACCAATGTCTGATAGGCCTCGGTTCCCCGCGGCCCCTCTATCTTGCCACGTGTTTGCTGCGCGACAGCGCGCCACCTGGATAGAGTTGTGCCTAGCCATTGGGCTTACTCGATATCTTCTTTATTTGCCGCAAATGAACGCGAATAGACGCAAATGAGCTGAAAAATATTCGGCTGCGGACTATCCACTCCTTTTGCCGCTCGAAAGGAATTCGTTGCTCGGCCAGCTCGACGCACAAAGCCGTCTCGTACACGGACTCCCAAACCCAGGACCTAAGACGTTGCCGACTTCAAAGGCACACATCCGATAACATGCCGAGAGGTGGGTTCGTCCTCGTCAACTTTAGTCTTAAGGAGACCTTGAAAAATTCCATCTTTGGAATTTTCCAAGTCGCGAAGCGGAAATGCGATTTTCTCTTCGCTCATATTTTTCAAGAACTTACAGGCTTGAAAACTGGCCGGGCATCCCTGCCCGTGCCCTGCACGCTACACACCAGAAACAACGAAGTCATAACACCACTGATGAGGGCTTATCCATGCTGAAACGTATCGGTCACTGGCTTCCTATCTTATGGGTGATTTTCGCCGCCCACGCCGACCCGACCGGACATCCCGAGGCCCCACCGACCTTCGAGCAGTTGCTGACGGAGGCGGGTCTGAGGCTCCGGGCTCCGGATGGCTTCGTGGCGGTCCGAATCCATCCCAACAATCGCTTCCCGTACGAGCGTGCCTACGCGAGCCCGGATGGGGCATTGGAGATCCGCTATGCGGTCCGGCCTCTGGAGCGGCTCCGGGTCGATTACGAGGACCCCCACAGCTCCGCGCCGGACCCCAACCATATGTTCCCCCTGATGTTCCAATCGATGGTGACACGGCTCTCCGACGGGCGTCATAGCCCGACCCGGGAGTATCCGCCCGAGCAGGCGCGGGAGAAGTTCAACGCCGACTGGGCGGCGGCAGCCGTGTTCGACATCGGTGCCGAGCTCGCGACGGACCACCGACAGGCACTGATCATCGCCCTGCACGGAGACGCCTTGGCCGACGCCTATGTGATCTTTCTCTTCGGCGATTATGAGCCGGTCAAGCAGAGGATCAAGGATAACTTGAGCACACTGAGCTTCTTGCCGGGTCCCGCTGGATTATAGACGCGCTTTTTGAACAGGGGGCGAATGGAAAATATACGGGGAGCCGTAGGAGCGGACTTGCTCGCGAACTTGCTGCTGACCGGAGCGCGGAGCCTTTTGGCTAGGTTTCAGGATACTCGAAGACATTTTGATTCCTCATCAAGGAAAGATTTACAAATGCGATATTAAATGTCGGAACGTAAACTATGGGGGTCGATCATGTTCGGAGAGCGCTTCAAGCTAGCGAGGAAGCGAGCCGGATATTCCCTGCGCGAGCTATCCGATGCCGTCGATGGTCGGGTATCTGCGCAAGCGCTGGGTAAGTACGAGCGGGGCGAGATGATGCCTAGCTCCGACGTCTTACTTGCGCTATCTCGTACGCTGGAAGAGCCGATTAGCCACCTGATGAGCCCGATGCGGGCCCGTCTGGAAGGTGTGGATTTCCGGAAAAAATCGGGAACTTCGGTGAAGGATCGTGCACGTGTCGAGTCGGCCGTACTCGATCACGTCGAACGCTATCTCATGGTCGAGGAAATCCTGGAGATGGATAGTGCACCCTGGGATAGGCCATTTGCAGAGAAGCGAGTTTTATCGAGTGTGGATCGAGCCGAATCCCTGGCAGAGGATCTGCGGGAACGCTGGAACCTTGGCGATGATCCGATTCCGGACATGACCGAACTACTTGAAGAACGGGGAATCAAGGTTTTTGTCCTGCCACTGCCACAGCCGGTTTCGGGCTTAACCTGTTTGGTTGGTCGCCCGGAGCACGAAGGTCATGTTCCCGCAATCGTCGTCAATGCGATTCACAACGTAGAACGGCGGCGACTGACTCTCGCTCATGAGCTCGCACACGGATTGATCGACGAAGATTCGCCTTGCGATCAAGAGAAAGCGGCCAACCGCTTTGCAGGTGCATTTCTGGTACCCGAAGGCCACCTTCGAAACGAGATCGGGGAACGCCGCCATGCGATCGGCTACCGAGAATCGGTCGAGCTCAAGCACTTATATCGAATCAGTGCAGCGGCATTGCTCGTTAGGCTGGAGCAGCTAGGCATCATCAGGCATTCGACTATGGTTCACGCCTTCCGAACCTTTGCTCGGGGCTGGCGTAAAGTCGAGCCGGAAGCAATTACGGATCAGGATTGTGAGAGGACTAATCGGTTCGAAAGACTATGTTACAGGGCTTTGAGTGAAGACATGATCTCATTGTCCAAGGCAGCGGAGCTTCTGCGGATGAAACCCTCTGATATCAGGAAGGAAGTAAGGGGGCCGCTGGCCGATGAAGGTTATAGTCAGTGACACGTCAGTCATCAATCGACCTAGCCAAGGTGCAATTGATCGAGCCGGCGTTTGCGTTGCCGTACGAATTCGTCGTCCCCGACGTGATGTTCGAGGATGAATTCCTAGACTTGGGGGGCCGCTACGAATCAGACACTGGTGTGAAGGCTAGGCATCTCGGCCTTTGTGATCGGAAAGTATCGACCTGAAGGCTATATCGTTAGGATATAGTCCCGGAGCCTGATATCCACACGGTTTCAGAGCCTGCTTTTTAGACAGGGTATTTCCGGATAAAATATTTAGAAACAAAGTACTAATTTTTATAAATCCTTCTGTCCATAGGGAAGTTCCTAGACAGGATCTCAGGCTCCGAACACAAGCTATGCGGTTATGGAAGGTTCGGATAACCGATACCGGGACGATCATGGATTTGTATCACTACGATATATCATTGCCAAAAAGTACCTGACGAAAAACCCGGGCGGATGTCCATCGGGGTAACGCATGCGTATTCAAACCCATCAGCTCGCGGACAACCTCGAGCGCCAATTGGCACCGGTCTATCTGCTCTGTGGCGATGAGCCCTTGCAGCTCGGTGAAGCGGCCACCAAGGTACGGGACAGGGCCCGCGCCCAAGGCTTCGAGGAGCGGGAGCTGCTGGAGCAGGAGACGGGGTTCGATTGGGGTCGCCTCACCGCCGCTGCTGCGGTACGTTCTCTGTTCTGTGACCGTAGGCTCATCGAGCTGCGGCTCACCTCCCCCCGCATCGGCCGCGAAGGCAGCGAAGCGGTATGCGCCTACTGCCGCCAGCCCGCGGCAGATAATCTCTTGCTGATCCTGGCCCCAGGGCTGGAACGCAAGGAGCTCCAGGCCAAATGGGTCCAGGAGCTGGACCGTATCGGCATCTTGCTCCAGGTTTGGTCCATCGAGGGGCGGTGGCTGGTCGGCTGGGTCGAGCAGCGACTAAGGGCGCGGGGACTAGACCCGGAGCCCGGCGTGGCCGAGCTGTTGAGCGAACGGGTCGAAGGCAACCTGCCGGCGGCGGCCCAGGAGGTGGAGAAGCTCTGGCTCCTGCATGGCGAAGGCCGACTGAGCCGCGAGCAGCTCGTCGACGCCATCTCCGACAGCGCCCGCTACGATCTGTTCAACTTACCGGACGCGGCGCTGAACGGGAACCGGGCCCGGGTCCACCGCATCCTCACCGCCCTGGAGGCGGAGGAGACCGCCCCCTCCCTGGTACTCTGGGCCCTAGCCCGGGAGCTGCGCATGTTGACAGCGGTATCCCATGCCGCCCGACGTGGCGAGACCGACGCCGCCTTTCGTGCCCACAATGTTTGGAGGACCCGCCAGTCCCCCGTACTGGCGGCACTGCGAAGGCTCCCCACGGGGCGCCTTCAAGATCTGATAGTCCGATGCGCAACGGCCGATCGTGTCGTCAAGGGCTTGACCACTGGCGATCCCTGGCCGGCGCTGGCCATCATCGCCGACGACTTGGCAAGTGCTGGCAAGGGTGCACTGTAGTATCCTGCAGCCCGGAAGCCAACGAGGTGCGGGGACCTCGAATTTTTCAAGGTGCTCGCCGGTCCTGAATCTCTTCCCGGAATAGGGCCTGTGACGGAGTTCGCGAACGATACCTTGCTGCGCGCCCTGCTGCGCCAGGACGTGGACTATACGCCGGTCTGGATCATGCGCCAGGCTGGGCGTTATCTGCCCGAGTATCGGGCCACACGCACCCGTGCCGGTAGCTTTCTGGACCTGTGTCGAAATCCGGAGCTCGCCTGCGAGGTCACCCTACAACCCTTGGATCGGTTCCCTTTGGATGCGGCCATCCTGTTCTCCGACATCCTGACGATCCCGGACGCCATGGGGCTCGGACTCTACTTTACCGAGGGGGAAGGTCCCCGTTTCGAACGTCCGATTCGCGACGCTACCGATGTGCAACGGCTGGCAGTTCCCGATATGGAGGACGAGTTGGGTTATGTCATGGACGCGGTAACCGTCATCCGCCGCGAGCTGGCCGGCCGGGTACCGCTGATCGGCTTCTCGGGTAGTCCTTGGACCCTAGCGGTCTACATGGTCGAAGGTGGGGGCACCAAGCTGTTCGCCCGCTCCAAGGCAATGCTGTTCGACCGTCCGGATCTGATGCACGGCTTGTTGAGCAAGCTGTCCGAGTCGGTTACCGCCTATCTCGATGCTCAGATAGCGCACGGGGCCCAAGCGGTGATGATCTTCGACACTTGGGGGGGCGTGCTGACGCCGCGTGATTACCGGGAGTTCTCCCTCAACTATATGACGCGGATCACCGCCGGGCTCACCCGCAAGGCGGAGGGACGGCAGGTTCCGGTCATCCTGTTTACCAAGGGCGGTGGCCAGTGGCTGGATCGGATGGCGAAAAGCGGCTGCGATGCCCTCGGCGTGGACTGGACTCAGGACCTGACCGATGCCCGGTCCCTGGTAGAAGACCGCGTGGCCTTGCAGGGAAACCTGGACCCCGGCATCCTCTACGCCGCTCCGGAGCGCATCCGCAAGGAGGTCGAGCGGGTGCTCGCAAGCTACGGCCGGGGCCCCGGACACATCTTCAATCTGGGTCACGGCATCCACCCGGACGTGGACCCCGATCACGTCGCCGCCCTGGTGGATGCGGTCCATACACTCAGCCCCGCGTGGCACCGGACCGCCGGAGCCGGTGCTATCGACCAGCGACGCTGGGGCACCTTAGAAAAATCCAATGGTAACTATTCAGGACCTCTTGCCAAGCGGTAGGCTACATACGTAATCTATGCCTATGCTGGAACAACCCACCCTAACCCACTCTCCGGAAAACCCTGACGACGAACTTAAGCGGTTGCGTGAACGGGTTGCGGAGCAGACGGCGCTCATTGCGCATCTGCGCGAGCGCATCCGGGAGTTGGAAGCGCGCTTGGCCAAGGATAGCCACAACTCCAGCCGGCCGCCATCCTCGGACTCACCGTTCAAGAAGCCGCCACCACGCTCGCAACGCCAGCCCAGCGGGCGCAAGCCCGGTGGACAACTGGGCCGATGCGGTGTCACTCGCTCCCTGGTTGATTACCCCGACCAGTGCGGGATCATCCCGTTGACGGGGACCTGCGCCTGCGGACGTTGCGGCACCGGGATCGCGGCTACAGTGCTCGCGGAGCGACGCCAAGTGGTCGAGGTGGTGATCCAGCGTAAGGTCATCGAGTACCGCATTGTCGGCGGAACCGGTGCCTGTGGGCGCGCGCAACGCAGCACATTTCCTGCAGGGATTGAGGCCCCGGTGCAATACGGACCGGGCGTATCAGCCTTTGCGGTCTACATGACCCAATATCAGTTGTTGCCCTACCAGCGCACCGCCGAGGTGCTCAATGAGCTGGCCGGCCTTGGGACCTCACCGGGCACCCTCCAGCGCGCCGTACGGGTGGCCGCCACCCGCCCGGAGGCGCCAGTCAACGCGATTCGCCGCGCACTCATCGCCGCGCCAGTGGCCCATGCCGACGAAACCGGCTGGCGCGTGAACGGCAACCTGTACCGGCTACACGTACTCAGCACCGACCGGCTTACGGCCTGCTGCCCTCATCCCAAACGTGGGGCCGAGGCCCCGGATGCGTTCGGCTTGTTGGCGCCGTTCGCTGGCGTACTCGTGCATGATCATGGGTCAGCCTGCCAGCGCTACTCATGTTGGCAGGCCTTCTGCAATGCCCATCATCTACGTGAGCTAACCGCTATCGCTGAGAGGTCCCCAAGCCAGCCGTGGGCAACCGATATGATCGCGCTATTGTGCCAGGCCAATGCCCTGGTCAGCGAGGCCCAGAACCTCAAGGCATTGCCCACCGGCGACGTCGAGCGCTTGCGGACCCGCTACGACACCATCCTCAGCACAGCCGAAGCCGGCAATCCTTCCCGTCCCCGCCGTCCCGGCACCCGCGGGCGGATCAAACAATCCCCGGCCGGCAACCTCATTCGGCGACTGCGCGAGCACCGCAACGAGGTCCTGCGCTTCCTCACCGACCTGCGCGTTCCCGGCGACAACAACCCGGCCGAACGCGACCTGCGAACGCCCAAACTCCAACAGAAAGTCTCCGATTGTTTCCGCTCCGATACCGGCGGAGATGCCTTTGCCATCCTCCGCTCCTGCCTTTCGACCCGCCGCAAACAGTCCGACGATATTTTCAACTCGCTCGTCCTGACCTTCCAGGGGCAACCCCCAATGCCTCAATTGGAGTAGCTGAATAGTTACATCCAATGGAACCATGACCGCGTGATGCCGGATGAAGCGCGGGCAAGCCCGCACCTACCGCGTGGCACCGGATGTAGGCACCGGCTTGCTGCCGTTCGGGTGGGAGCCCCGTAGGTAGGGAGCACATAGGGGCGACCGGCCGGTTGCTCCCCCTTTCCCTTTCCCCCTCTCCTGCCAGGGGGAAGGGGTTGATGTACGCCAAGACCGGATCCAGAGGAGAAGGGCTTAGGTGCGACTCTTTTGAAGCGACATCGGGCATCCAAAATCCGAGAGTCGAGGCTGGTTTTTCGGACACCTTGTGGAGCTTGCGCACCATCCATATCACGCCGCCTCGCCCTGAGACCTAGCGATCCACGCCGCCCCGTGGAATCAAAAAGCTCCGTGGCCAAGTTTACCGCACCGGCGGGGATTGCCTAGGCGGCAGGCTGTGCCCATCGGAAAATATCGGGTAAGGGCTGCGGGGAGAAGATTCAGCCGCAAATAAACGCCAATGAACGCAAATATATTTCAAGGAAAGTCGATGAGGATGAACCCACCTCTCGACGTGTTATCGGGTATGCATTCGAAGTCGGCAAAGTCTTGGGTCCTGGGTCTTTGGAGTCCGTGTACGAGAAGGCTTTGTGCCTCGAGCTGGTCGAACGCGCACCTCAGTCGAGTATTATTCAGCTCATTTGCGTTCATTTGCGGCAAAAAAGAAGATATCGAGTCAGCCCAATGGTGGGTACTCCTCATCGGAGGAGCACAGGAAAGCGAGGGAGCGTAAGCGACGAGCGGAGTGCGACGCCCCCCGCGAAGGCGTAGGGTCGAGCGTTTCATCGGAGTGCGGCGCGTGAGTGCCAGCGGAGACGGAAGGCCAAGCCATGCGACACGGCGTCCAGTCATTGTGGGAGTCCTGGTGCCGCGCGGAGTGCGCGCCGGGACGGACGCAGGACGAACGCGGGCCGCTGAAGGCCATGGCCGTCGCCTAATTTTGTGCACCCGAAATCGGACGGACCCCATTTCGGGTTTCGCGAACAATGGCGACGCTCCGGCTATGGTCGGTTGAGCCTTTGTCTCTAGGCTTCTCTGCGTCGTTTCAGAAGAACCGCACCCAAGGGCCTATAGCCGCCGACGGATCGGTCACCTAACCCGAGGAATCTTGCATGAAGACAAATCCGAGAACGCTGCTTGCCATGGCGAGTGCCATCCTGTTGACTGGTATACTCACCGTCCCTTCCATCGGCCTAGCCGGCAAACAACGCATGGTGTTCGGCGGCGGCCCCGCGGGGGGGACCTTCCAGATCGTCGCCAACGCCATCCAGACTTACGGGCCGGTGAAAAAGTCCCAGGATTACAAGATCAAGGCCCAGTCCTCCGCCGGCTCGGTCGAGAACTTGCGTAAGGTGGACTCCGGCAGGATGCAATTCGGCGTGGTCTTCTCCGGGCACCTGCATCTGGGTCGTCAGGGTAAGCTGAAGCACGATGAGAAAAAATACGACAATGTGCTGGCCGTGGCCCATCTCTACGGATCGCTGGCCCAGTTGGTGGTGCACAAAGGCTCCGGCATCACCAGTGTGAAGGACTTGGTGAACAAGAAGGTGGGCGTCGGTAACGCGGGCTCGGGCGCCTTCGCCAACTGTGAGTTCTTTTTCACCCACCTGGGCATCTGGGACAAAATCAAGCGTAACGCCATTGGCTATAATGAGGCCGCCAATGCTTTCGGAAACAACCAACTGGATGCCTTCTGGCTATTCACCGGCTTTCCCTCCGGTGCCGTGACCATGGCCGCCCGGACCAAAGATATCGAGCTGGTCGACCTGGATCGGGACGCAACCGAGAGCGGCTTCTACGAGCGCTATCCCTACTTCGGCCGGATCGACATTCCAGCGGGGACCTATAAGGGCGTCGACAAAGCCATGCCCTCCTTTCAGGACTTTTCCCTGTGGGTCGCGCATGCCGAGGTCCCGGACGAGATCGTCTACGATCTGCTCTCCAAGCTCTACACGAGGGAAGGGCTCGAGTACATGGTCGGTCAGAAAAAGACTTTCGAGGAGATGAGCGTGGAGACCGGCATCAAAGGCATTGTCACGCCTCTGCATCCGGGGGCCGAGAAGTTCTGGAGAGAGCAGGGGCTGCTTTAAGGGGACATCGGAAGGGCACCTTGAGGAACTCGAGGTGCCTATGCGAAACCGGAATACCTAGCCCGTTCTCTCTCGAGCGCATCGGTGCTTGAAGACCGGGAGTGAAGCGACCTCGTATCCGGAAATACCTTCCATGTTCGAGAAGCTCACCGGCCCGGAGCAGCGTCTATTCGATCTGCTGGCGGTTGGCCTAGTCCTCTTCTACACTTACTCCGCGGTCATTGAGCCGGCAGCGACCCAATTCCACCGCGGCATCTATATCCTGATCACCTATATCCTGGTCTTCATGACCTACCGGACGCCGGGGTGGCTCGGGCGGGGCCTCGATTACCTGCTGATCGTCGCCTCCATTGTCTGCATCGGCTACTGGATGGCGAACTTCGAGGCGATCAACTACCGCACCGGCGCGGAGACGGCGTTGGACAAGTCGATTGCCATGGTGGGCGTGCTGATCGGTATCGAGCTCGCACGTCGGGTCGTCGGCAATGTCTTCGCCGTCATTAGCGCTATCATGCTGCTCTATGGCGTCTACGGGGCCTATGCCCCGGAGCTGATCTCCCATGCCGGAGATACCTTCCCCAACCTATGCACTAGCATTTTCTACAAGGGCGATGGCGTATTCGGGATCATGGCCAATGTGTTGGCTACCTACGTGATCCTGTTCGTGATCTTCGGGGCCTTTCTTGAGGCAAGCGGCGCTCAACGCTTTTTCATCGACTTCCCGCTGGCCGCCGTCGGTCACAAGATCGGAGGACCGGCCAAGGTCTCCGTGATTGCCAGCGGACTATTCGGCTCCATTTCGGGTAGCGCCATCGCCAACACCGTATCCACCGGTGCTTTCACCATCCCCATGATGAAGCGGGCGGGCTTCCGCCCCCATGTGGCCGGCGGTATCGAGCCGGCCGCATCCATTGGAGGCATGTTCATGCCACCCATCATGGGAGCGGGCGGCTTCATCATGGCGGAACTCACCGGCATCCCTTACGCCGAGATCATGCTGGTAGCCATTTTGCCGGCACTCATGTACTTCTTCAGCGTCTTCATGATGGTCCATTACGAGGCCAAGCGATTCGATATCCGCGGCGAAAGGTCCGAGCAAAAGGCCAAGGAAATCTTCCGCAAGGGGTGGCTGTATATCATACCGCTGGTGGTCCTATCCGTCTTCATGCTCAACGGCTACTCGCCCGGCTATTCAGCTGTCCTAGGGCTGGCTACCTGCATCCTGGTCAGCCACAAGCTAACGGAGACCAAGATCGATCCATCCCTACCCCTGATCATCTTCTTCGTACTCGCCGCCGGCTGGCTGGTGGCCGGATCGAGCTGGGCCATGGGGCCCACGACCCTAGCCGCTTTCCATACTTGGCTGGATGTGCCTGCGCACTGGATTTCCGCCGCCTTATCCCCGGTGCTCGGCGCGGCAAGGGTCACCGAGCCACAAGCGGCGCTCAGGGAAAAGCTACTGATCCTCTGTGGCCTGCTTCTTGCTGCGGTCTTGCTCTACCGGCGACACACCCGGGGCGCGGATACCGGGTCGGAGCTGCGCCGATTCGTAATCGCCTCGCGTCGAGGCACCCTATCCAGCCTCAAGATCGGCGCCACAGTCGGCGTGATCGGCATCATCATCGGCGTGCTGACATACAGTGGCCTCGTGCTCACCTTCGCGGACATCGTCATCGAACTGGCCGACGGTAAGCTGTGGTTGACCATTCTGTTGATCGCCCTAGCCTCCCTGGTCCTCGGCATGGGGGTACCGGTAACCGCGGCCTACTTGGTTACAGCGGTCGTCGCGGTACCGGCCCTGACCGAGCTGGGCATCAATCCTATCGCGGCCCACATGATCGTCTATTGGTTGTCCCAGGACTCGAATATCACGCCACCGGTCTGCATCGCGGCCTTCACGGGCGCTACCATCGCCCAGGCCAATCTATGGAAGACCGCATTCACCGCGTTCAAATTCGCCAAGTTTCTCTATCTCGGCCCCTTCCTCTTCGGGTACGTACCGGCCTTCTCCCTCGACGGCAGCACCTGGGATATCATCATCGCCTTCGTGCTGATTGTCGCCGGTACCTGGGCCTACTCCTGGCTACTCAGTGGCATTTGGCTAAGAAGCTATCTAAAAACTAACTAGCCCGTAGGGTGGACTGTGCCCACCAACATAGGAAGAGCACAGGAAAGCGAGGGAGCATAAGCGACAAACGGAGTACGACGCCCCCTGCGAAGGCGTAGGGTCGTGCGTTTCGTCGGAGTGCGGCGCGTGAGCGCCGGCGGAGACGAAAGGCTAGGCCATGCGACACGGCGTCCAGTCCTTGTAGGAGTCCTGGTGCCGCACGGAGTGCGCGCCGGGACGGACGCAGGACGAACGCGGGCCGCCGAGGGCGATGACCGTCGCCTAATTTTGTGCACCCGAAATCGGACCGACCCCATTTCGGGTTTCGCGAACAATGGCGACGCTCCGGCAGGCTGGAACGTCAAGCCTTTCCACGCTTGGCACCAACGCGACGGGGGCAAGCACAGCTACACCTGGGTCAAGAACCGACTGCAAGAGGCCGGTGTGGTGCAGAAGGCACCTGGGCGAGGCAAGCACCGCAAGCGGTGCACCCGCGCGGCCTGGCCGGGCATGATGCTGCACCAGGACGGGAGCACCCACGACTGGGTACCGGGAGTGAAGTGGAATTGGGTCGTAACCATGGACGATGCCACCAACGAGCATTACTCGATGCGCCGGTCACCGAGGTAAGGTACGGCCTCCAGCTTCATGGGTGTGCGCGACGTGATCAGGCAACTGCGGATTGTTCGCCTCGCTCTACACCGATCGGGGCAGCCACTACTGGTATACCCCGGAAGCTGGCGGCAAGGTAGCCAAGGAGAACCCCACGCAATCTGGCAAGGCCATGGCCTGCTTGGGGATCGAGATGATCCCGGCCTACTCTTCTGAGGCACGAGGACGCTCAGAGCGCATGTTCCGTACCCACCAGGGGCGTGTGTCTGCCACAGGAGTTGGCCATCGCCGGCATCCACGACATGACAGCGGCTAACCGCTACCTCGATGAAGTCTATCGACCGGCCTTCAATGCCGAGTTCATGCCGCCAGCGCTGGAGGAGGGATCGGCCTTCGTGCCCT
>Ga0209681_1000093_pt1 | contig 23729 bp, 8 predicted proteins | sample WorMetLIZISLAND2_3_FD_187416 | JGI IMG/M metagenome (GOLD analysis project Ga0209681, IMG submission 187416) | Marine gutless worms symbiont microbial communities from Max Planck institute for Marine Microbiology, Germany - Olavius clavatus LIZARD... ... | reverse complement strand
GTGGAGCAAATCTGGTTCACTTCGGGGTTACGGCCGCCACTGGAGGTCTTAACAATGTTCATGAAATAGACTTTGATGGTTTTTGCAGCCTGCCTTTTCGGCTTGATACCGATGGTGACGGCGTTCCCAACCATCTGGATCTGGACAGCGACGCCGACGGGATCAGTGATCTTGCGGAGAGCGGCGCCAATGACGCCGCGCTGGACACGGACAATGACGGCATGATCGACGCCTCCTTCCCTGACACCGACGGCGACGGCCTGGCCGATGACATCGAGACGGCCAACGGTGGGGATACCGGTACAACTCCGAGGGACACCGACAGCGACGGCGCGCCCGACTATCACGACCTTGACAGCGACGCCGACGGCTGCCCGGACGCCGTCGAGGGCGACCCCACCCCCTCCCCCCTCCTTGATTGCGGAGACATCGGTTCGGACGGGCGCCTGGATCAAGGCGTCTATCCCGCGGATGAGCGCGGCAGGCACCTTGGGACCCAACTGATCCAGGGCGTCGGTTCCGCCGCCGACAGCAGCGTTAGTCCCTGCAGCGGCGCCGACGACTGCAATATCGGACGCGATACCGATGGCGACGGTGTCGCCGACATCAACGATCTGGATGATGATAATGACGGAATCACGGACTGCGTGGAAAACGGCCTGGATACCGAGGACATAACTGATGTTTTTGATTTGAAAGGCACGGCTTACCACAATCCTAATTCTTCTAATACAGCTATACTAACGGTGTATTCAAATGACCAGGCGGGCGCGATAATGTCCAGGAACAAAATTGATTTTCGTGAGCCGTTTACCATTGCATTCGAGGCCTATTTGGGAAGCAGGGATCGGGACGGCGCAGACGGCATGGCCGCGGTTTTTCACAATGACCCCAATGGAAGCGGCGCCCTTGGACGTCCCGGATCGGCCCTTGGCGCCGGTGGCATCAAAAACGGAATTGCGCTTGAGCTTGATACCTACATTGGTTCAAACGAAAATCCGTGGGGGCGGGTGTGGTCCGACCATACTTCTATCTGGGATACCGATCGAATAGTTGGAGGAGAACCCTCATCTTACCTGACGAGGGCCATTGGACATGGCGATATAGAGGATATGCGATACCATGACGTCGAAATATCATGGATTCCCGGGACTCAGACCCTCTCCTATACTCTCGATGGAGCGTACGCGGGTTCTTATACTTATAGCGGAACAACGGATTTCGTGACCGAATATTTCGGTGGCGCACACCAGGTTCACTTCGGGGTCACGGCCGCCACTGGAGGTTATACCAATAATCATTCAATACGCTTTGGTGATTTTTGCAGCCTGTCTTTAGGGCTGGATACCGATGGTGACGGCGTTCCCAACCATCTGGATCTGGACAGCGACGCCGACGGGATCAGTGATCTTGCGGAGAGCGGCGCCGATGACGCCGCGCTGGACACGGACAATGACGGCATGATCGACGACTCCTTTCCTGACGCCGACGGCGACGGCCTGGCCGATGTCATCGAGACGGCCAACGGTGGGGATACCGGTACAACTCCGAGAGACACCGACAGCGACGGCGCGCCCGACTATCACGACCTTGACAGCGACGCCGACGTCTGCCCGGACGCCGTCGAGGGCGACCGCAGCCCCTCCCTTGATTGCGATGACCTCGGTTCAGACGGGCGCCTGGATCAAGGCGCCTACCCCGCGGATGAGCGCGGCAGGCACCTTGGGACTGAACGGATCCAGGGCGTCGGTTCCGCCGCCGACAGAAGCGTTAATGCCTGCAACGACATCGACAACTGCGGTAGCTGGCGCGACACCGATGGCGACGGTGTCGCCGACATCAACGACCTGGATGATGATAATGACGGCATCACGGACTGCGTGGAAAACGGCCTGGATACCGAGGACATAACTGATGTTTTTGCTTTCTCAGGCACGGCTTTCCACAATCCTAATATTTCTAAACGAGCTATACTAACGATGACTTCAGATAACCAGGCGGGCGCGATAATGTCCAGGGGTAAAGTGGATTTTCGTCAGCCGTTTACCATTGCATTCGAGGCCTATGTGGGAAGAAAGGATCGGGACGGCGGAGAGGGCATGGCCGCGGTTTTTCACAATGACCCCAGGGGAAGCGGCGCCCTTGGAACTGGCGGAGCGCTCCTTGGCGCCGGCGGCATCCAAAACGGAATTGCCCTTGAGTTTGATACCCACGAGAGCTCAAACAACGATTCGCCTGAAGACCATACGTCTATCTGGGATACCGATCGAATAGTTGGAGGAGAACCCGGATCTTACCTGACCACAGCCATTGGACATGGCAATCTGGAATTTCAGCAATGGCATGACGTCGAAATATCATGGAATCCCGGGACCAAGACCCTCTCCTATACTCTCAATGGAAAGGACGCGGGTTCTTATACGCATCGCGGAACAACGGATTTTGTGACCGAGTATTTCGGTGGAGCAAATCTGGTTCACTTCGGGGTTACGGCCGCCACTGGAGGTCTTAACAATGTTCATGAAATAGACTTTGATGGTTTTTGCAGCCTGCCTTTTCGGCTTGATACCGATGGTGACGGCGTTCCGAACCATCTGGATCTGGACAGCGACGCCGACGGGATCAGTGATCTTGCGGAGAGCGGCGCCGATGACGCCGCGCTGGACACGGACAATGACGGCATGATCGACGACTCCTTCCCTGACGCCGACGGCGACGGCCTGGCCGATGACATCGAGACGGCCAACGGTGGGGATACCGGTACAACTCCGAGGGACACCGACAGCGACGGCACACCCGACTATCACGACCGTGACAGCGACGCCGACGGCTGCTCGGACGCCGCCGAGGGCGACCGAATCCCCTCCCTTGATTGCGGAGACATCGGTTCAGACGGGCGCCTGGATCAAGGCGTCTATCCCGCGGATGAGCGCGGCAGGCACCTTGGGACCCAACTGATCCAGGGCGTCGGTTCCGCCGCCGACAGAAGCGTTAGTCCCTGCATCGGCAGCGACAACTGCAGTATCCGCGATACCGATGGCGACGGTGTCCCCGACATCAACGATCTGGATGATGATAATGACGGAATCACGGACTGCGTGGAAAACGGCCTGGATACCGCGGACGTAACTGATGTTTTTGCTTTCTTGGGTACGGCCTACGAAAATCCTCTTGATGTTGCTGGAGATATACTAACGGTGTTTTCAGCGAACGAGACGGGCGCGATGATGTCCAAGCGTAAAATTGATTTTCGTCAGCCGTTTACCATTGCATTCCTGGCCAATGTGGGAACCAGGGATCGGGACGGCGGAGAGGGCATGGCCGCGGTTTTTCACAATGACCCCAGGGGAAGCGCCGCCCTTGGAACTGGCGGAGCGCTCCTTGGCGCCGGCGGCATCCAGAACGGAATTGCCCTTGAGTTTGATACCTACGAGAACTCAAACAACGATTCGCCTGAAGACCATACGTCTATCTGGGATACCGATGGAATAGTTGGAGGAGAGCCCGGATCTTACCTGACGACGGCCATTGGACATGGCGATATAGAAGAGGATATGCGATACCATGACGTCGAAATATCATGGAATCCCGGGTCCCAGACCCTCTCCTATACTCTCGATGGAGACAACGCGGGTTCTTATACGCATAGCGGAACAACGGATTTCGTGACCGAGTATTTCGGTGGAGCAAATCTGGTTCACTTCGGGCTCACGGCCGCCACTGGAGATTCGACCTTGCCCAATGCTCATTTAGTATTCTTTTATGGTTTTTGCAGCCTGCCGTTTTGGCTTGATACCGATGGTGACGGCGTTCCCAACCATCTGGATCTGGACAGCGACGCCGACGGGATCAGTGATCTTGCGGAGAGCGGCGCTGATGACGCCGCGCTGGACACGGACAATGACGGCAAGATCGACGACTCCTTCCCTGACACCGACGGCGACGGCCTGGCCGATGTCATCGAGACGGCCAACGGTGGGGATACCGGTACAACTCCGAAGGACACCGACAGCGACGGCGCGCCCGACTATCACGACCTTGACAGCGACGCCGACGGCTGCCCGGACGCCGTCGAGGGCGACCGCAGCCCCTCCCTTGATTGCGATGACCTCGGTTCAGGCGGGCGCCTGGATCAAGGCGCCTACCCCGCGGATGAGCGCGGCAGGCACCTTGGGACTGAACGGATCCAGGGCGTCGGTTCCGCCGCCGACAGCGGCGTTAATGCCTGCAACGACATCGACAACTGCGGTAGCTGGCGCGACACCGATGGCGACGGTGTCGCCGACATCAACGATCTGGATGATGATAATGACGGAATCACGGACTGCGTGGAAAACGGTCTGGATACCGCGGACGTAACTGATGTTTTTGCTTTATCAGGCAGCGCCGTCCCGGTTGCAGATAATGAGGTTTCACTAACGCGGAGTTCACCGGACCAGGCGGGCGCGGCAATGTCCAAGGGCAAAGTGGATTTTCGTGAGCCGTTTACCATTGCATTCGAGGCCTATGTGGGAAGAAAGGATTCGGACGGCGGAAATGGCATGGCCGCGGTTTTTCACAATGACCCCAGGGGAAGCGGCGCCCTTGGAACTGGCGGAGCGCTCCTTGGCGCCGGCGGCATCCAAAACGGAATTGCGCTTGAGTTTGATACCCACGAGAGCTCAAACAACGATTCGCCTGAAGACCATACGTCTATCTGGGATACCGATCGAATAGTTGGAGGAGAACCCGGATCTTACCTGACCACAGCCATTGGACATGGCAATCTGGAATTTCAGCAATGGCATGACGTCGAAATATCATGGAATCCCGGGACCAAGACCCTCTCCTATACTCTCAATGGAAAGGACGCGGGTTCTTATACGCATCGCGGAACAACGGATTTTGTGACCGAGTATTTCGGTGGAGCAAATCTGGTTCACTTCGGGGTTACGGCCGCCACTGGCACTGGAGATTTGGTCAATCCGCATGTAATACAATTTGATGATGTTTTTTGCAGCCTGCCGTTTCGGTTTGATACCGATGGTGACGGCGTGCCGAATCACCGTGATCTGGACAGCGACGCCGACGGGATCAGTGATCTTGCGGAGAGCGGCGCTGATGACGCCACGCTGGACGTGAACAATGACGGCAAGATCGACGCCTCCTTTCCTGACGCCGACGGCGACGGCCTGGCCGATGTCATCGAGACGGCCAACGGTGCGGATACCGGTACAACTCCGAGGGACACCGACAGCGACGGCGCGCCCGACTATCACGACCGTGACAGCGACGCCGACAGTTGCCCGGACGCCGTCGAGGGCGACCGCAGCCCCTCCCTTGATTGCGATGACCTCGGTTCGGACGGGCGCCTGGATCAAGGCGCCTACCCCGCGGATGATCTCGGCAGGCACCTTGGGACTGAACGGATCCAGGGCGTCGGTTCCGCCGCCGACAGCAGCGTTAATGCCTGCAACAACATCGACAACTGCCGCGATGCCGATGGCGACGGTGTCAGCGATATCAACGATCTGGATAATGATAATGACGGAATCACGGACTGCGTGGAAAACGGTCTGGATACCGCGGACGTAACTGATGTTTTTGCTTTATCAGGCAGGGCTTACCGAACTTATAGTGATCATAAACGAGTTGTACTAACGGTGTATCAACCTGACCAGGCGGGCGCGGCAATGTCTAAGGGTAAAATTGATTTTCGTGAGCCGTTTACCATTGCATTCCGGACCCATTTGGGAGTCAAGGATTCGAACGGCGGAGAGGGCATGGCCGCGGTTTTTCACAATGACCCCAGGGGAAGCGGCGCCCTTGGAACTGGCGGAGCGCTCCTTGGCGCCGGCGGCATCCAGAACGGAATTGCGCTTGAGTTTGATACCCACGAGAGCTCAAACAACGATTCGCCTGAAGACCATACGTCTATCTGGGATACCGACGATGGAATAGATAGAGGAGAGCCCGGATCTTACCTGACCACGGCCATTGCACATGGCAATCTGGAAGATAGGCTTAGGCTATGGCATGACGTCGAAATATCATGGGTTCCCGGGACTCAGACCCTCTCCTATACTCTCGATGGAAAGGACGCGGGTTCTTATACGCATCGCGGAACAACGGATTTTGTGACCGAGTATTTCGGTGGAGCAAATCTGGTTCACTTCGGGTTCACGGCCGCCACGACCGCCACTGGCACTGGAGATTTGGTCAATTCGCATGTAATACAATTTGATGATGTTTTTTGCAGCCTGCCGTTTCGGTTTGATACCGATGGTGACGGCGTTCCCAATCATCTGGATCTGGACAGCGACGGCGACGGGATCAGTGATCTTGCGGAGAGCGGCGCCAATGACGCCACGCTGGACGTGAACAATGACGGCGAGATTGACGCCTCCTTTCCGGTCGGCGATAACGGCCTGGCCGATGTCATCGAGGCGGCCAACGGTGAGGATACCGGTACAACTCCGAGGGGCACCGACAGCGACGGCACACCCGACTATCACGACCGTGACAGCGACGCCGACGGCTGCCTGGACGCCGTCGAGGGCGATCGCAGCCCCTCCCTTGATTGCGGAGACATCGGTTCGGACGGGCGCCTGGATCAAGGCGCCTACCCCGCGGATGAGCGCGGCAGGCACCTTGGGACTGAACGGATCCAGGGCGTCGGTTCCGCCGCCGACAGCAGCGTTAATCCCTGCGGCGGCATCGACGGCTGCAATATCGCACGCGATACCGATGGCGATGGTGTCAGCGATATCAACGATCTGGATGATGATAATGACGGAATCACGGACTGCGTGGAAAACGGTGCGGATACCGCGGGCCTGACCGATGTTTTTGATCTCCGCGGCAGCGCCGTCCAGATTGACAGAATTTTCGGGAATCACGTTAGACTAACGCCGGATTCACCGGACCAGGCGGGCGCGGTATGGTTTACGGACAAAGTGGATTTTCGTGAGCCGTTTACCATTGCATTCCGGGCCTATTTGGGAGACAGGGATGAGTACGGCGGAGTGGGCATGGCCGCGGTTTTTCACAATGACCCCAGGGGAAGCGGCGTCCCTGGACTTGCTGGACGTGGCGGAGAGTTCCTTGGCGCCGGCGGCATCCAGAACGGAATTGCGCTTGAGTTTGATACCTACGACAACTCAAACGACGATTTGCCTGAAGACCATACGTCTATCTGGGATACCGACTATCGAGTAGTAGATACAGGAATGATCTGGCATTACCTGACGACGCCCATTGGATATGGCAATCTGGAAGATGGACAATGGCGTGACGTCGAAATATCATGGGTTCCCGGGACCAAGACCCTCTCCTATACTCTCGATGAAAAGGACGCGGGTTCTGTGTCGCCGTTCGATTACTTGTCATATTTCGGTGGAGCAAATCTGGTTCACTTCGGGATCACGGCCGCCACTAGAGAGTCGTTGCGTACTGGATGGCCGGAAGTGTCCAATGATCATTCAATAGACTTTGACGATTCTTGCAGCCTGCCGTTTCGGCTTGATACCGATGGTGACGGCGTTCCCAACCATCTGGATCTGGACAGCGACGCCGACGGGATCAGTGATCTTGCGGAGAGCGGCGCCAATGACGCCACGCTGGACGTGAACAATGACGGCGAGATCGACGCCTCCTTCCCTGACGCCGACGGCGACGGCCTGGCCGATGTCATCGAGACGACCAACGGTGGGGATACCGGTACAACTCCGAGGGACACCGACAGCGACGGCGCGCCCGACTATCACGACCGTGACAGCGACGCCGACGGCTGCTCGGACGCCGTCGAGGGCGACCGCATCCCCTCCCTTGATTGCGATGACCTCGGTTCAGACGGGCGCCTGGATCAAGGCGCCTACCCCGCGGATGATCGCGGCAGGCACCTTGGGACCGAACGGATCCAGGGCGTCGGTTCCGCCGCCGACAGCAGCGTTAGTCCCTGCAGCGGCAGCGACAACTGCAGTATCCGCGATGCCGATGGCGACGGTATCGTCAACACCTCCGACATTGATGATGATAATGACGGAATCACGGACTGCGTGGAAAATGGCCTGGATACCACGAGCGTAACTGATGTTTTTGCTTTCGGAGGCGAGGCCTTCCAACATTCCGCTTATAATAGAGCTGTACTAACGATGGATTTAAATGACCAGGAGGGCGCGATAATGTCTAAGGGTAAAGTGGATTTTCGTGAGCCGTTTACCATTGCATTCAAGGCCTATTTGGGAACCGATTCGAAGACAGGGCCTTCGACGCCTTCAAAGCCTTCGAGGGACGACAGAAGAGGCATGGTCGCCATGGCCGCGGTTTTTCACAATGACCCCGATGGAAGCGCCGCCATTGGAACTGGCGGAGCGCTCCTTGGTGCCGGTGGCATCCGAAACGGGATTGCGCTTGAGATTGAGAGCTCACCCGGAAGTGGTGCTAAAAGCAAGTGGACCGCCCATACGTCTATCTGGGATACCGATCGAATAGTTGGAGGAGAACCCGGATCTTACCTGACCACAGCCATTGGACATGGCAATCTGGGAGATAGGCGATGGCATGAGGCCGAAATATCATGGGTTCCCGGGAATCAGACCCTCTCTTATACTCTCGATGGAGCGAAGGCGGGTTCTTATACTTATAGCGGAACAACGGATTTCGTGACCGAATATTTCGGTGGCGCACACCAGGTTCACTTCGGGGTCACGGCCGCCACTGGAGGTTATGCCAATATTCAATCAATACGCTTTGGTGATTTTTGCAGCCTGTCTTTAGGGCTGGATACCGATGGTGACGGCGTTCCCAACCATCTGGATCTGGACAGCGACGCCGACGGGATCAGTGATCTTGCGGAGAGCGGCGCTGATCATGCCACGCTGGACACGGACAATGACGGCATGATCGACGCCTCCTTCCCTGACACCGACGGCGACGGCCTGGCCGATGTCATCGAGAACAGAAACGGTGAGGATACCGGTACAACTCCGAAGGACACCGACAGCGACGGCGCGCCCGACTATCACGACCTTGACAGCGACGCCGACGTCTGCCCGGACGCCGTCGAGGGCGACCGCAGCCCCTCCCTTGATTGCGATGACCTCGGTTCAGACGGGCGCCTGGATCAAGGCGCCTACCCCGCGGATGAGCGCGGCAGGCACCTTGGGACCGAACGGATCCAGGGCGTCGGTTCCGCCGCCGACAGCAGCGTTAATCCCTGCAGCGGCAGCGACAACTGCAGTACCAGACGTACCAGACGCCATACCGAAGGCGACACCGAAGGCGACACCGATGGCGACACCGATGGCGACACTGTCGCCGACATCAACGACCTGGATGATGATAATGACGGAATCACGGACAGCGTGGAAAATAAAGTACAGGGTGCGCTTCAGGATATTTTTGTTTTGTCAGGCGATGCCGAACAAGCTTCAGGTGACCGTTATCAAGCTCAGCTAACGCCGGATTCACGGGACCAGGAGGGCGCGATAATGTCTAAGGGTAAAATTGATTTTCGTGAGCCGTTTACCATTGGATTCGCTGCGCATTTTGGAACCAGAAGATGGGATGGCGGAAATGGCATGGCCGCGGTCTTTCACAATGACCCCAGGGGCAGCGCCGCCGTTGGAACTCTCAAAGCGGATTTTGGCGCCGGCGGCATCCAAAACGGAATTGCGCTTGAGTTTGATACCTCCAATGGCTCAGCCGAAAATTGGGGGACGGAGTACAGATGGTGGGAAGACCATACGTCTATCTGGGATACCGATCAATTGGGTGGATACCTTGGGCGAGAGCCCGTATCTTACCTGACCACGGCCATTGCACATGGCAATCTGGAAGATAGGCAATGGCATGACGTCGAAATATCATGGGATCCCGGGACTCAGACCCTCTCCTATACTCTCGATGGAGACAACGCGGGTTCTTATACGCATCGCGGAACAACGGATTTTGTGACCGAGTATTTCGGTGGAGCAAATCTGGTTCACTTCGGGATATCGGCTAACACTGGAGATCATACCAATGTTCAAAGGATACGCTTTGTTGAGTCTGATTTTCGGTCGTTGCCTTTAATATTTGATACCGATGGTGACGGCGTTCCCAACCATCTGGATCTGGACAGCGACGGCGACGGGAACTGGGATCTTGAGGAGAGCGGCGCTGATCATATCCTGCTGGACGGGAACAATGACGGCGAGATCGACGCCGCCTTCCCTGACACCGACGGCGACGGCCTGGCCGATGACATCGAGACGGCCAACGGTGAGGATACCGGTACAACCCCGAGGGACAGCAACAACGACGGCCTTCCCGACTTTCGTGATTCGAGAAGTTGACAGCAAGGCTGAAGGGGCTGCCCGGACAACGCTGACGGGGCTGCGGACGCAATCGAGGAGGCGTCCGCAGCCCCGGCCCCGCCTTTATCAACCAAACCACCTCCCCCGCTTGGGGCGTGGGACGCCTCCTTAAAAAGGAGGAGAGTTTTTATCCTGTTTGTTTTTTTGAGACCTTTGCAGAACATCTATTTTTGTTCACGTTCAAGGATGATGAAAAATGTAACCGTATGAATATATTGAATATTTCGATGATACCATTTTGAGCCGGACGCCGAAATTGGGCCAAAAGGAGTGTTATGCAAAGGTCTCAAGGTAGAACCCACTTGGACCGGGAGAATTGCCACATCAAACCAGAGTTCCGGTTATCCAAACCCAAAATTCCCCAACGCCGAAGGTATCTGGTTCAGTAGACCAAGCCGCGGCCCACATCGATTTACATTCACATTTACCCAAACCGCGGGAACCGATCCATTGGACCTGCTTGTGTACTCGGGAGAATCTGTAGACAATGAGGTGGATAAGGTGACCACCAGCGGGGCTGGTTGGGAAAACGAACAGTATGGTAACTTGCACTTAGACCCCGCATACCCTGTCATATCAGGGACTACGGCTACTTTCTCGGATTATGGATCCCCGGGGAGAGGTTGGCGGTCTGTACAGACCACGTTACCCCCCGGCGAAGGAACCATCACGTATCGCTATACGCATCTTGGCACAAGCGGTAACAACATGATTGCCTTTCAGGCAGCTCAAGCAGCGTACGACTACGGCGATGCGCCGCTTTATTATGACGGAAACGCGGCAAGCGCCGCTCGTCACGCGCTCGGCGCCGATCTGTGGCTCGGCAGCAGGGCGCCGGACAGGGATGACTTCCCGACGGGTCCCTAGTGGGAGCATATAGTAGAAGAACGTGACGACAGCGATGCCGAAGGCGACGACGAAGATGGTGTCAGTATCTCCGTCGGTGATAGTTCGGTCGATGCCACGGTAACGGTGGTGAACGATTCGAACGAGGCGGCGCAGGTGTGCTGCTGGCTGGACGGCGCAACCTCCTCACAAACCGGCACGGTGAACATCAACCGCGCCTTTGAAGACACCGCACCAGAGAAGCAGTGTATCCCGGTGCCCGCCCGCAGCGGGCGTAACCAGTATGATGCTCTATCGTGGAATTTTCCATACACTAGCAGGCCTTACAAGACCTACGTGCGCTGTCGGCTCTCCACCGCAAGTACAATAAGTCCCACCGGAGCGCTTGCCGACGGCGAAGTCGAAGATTATCACATCGACATCAACGAGGTAATCCCATGCGTCGCAGACGCTGAACTTCAGGATTTTTTTGTTTTCCGAGGCGCTGCCCACCAGCATGGGTCTTATAGAGCTGTACTAACGGTGGCTTCTTCAAGGGACCAGGCGAGCGCGGTGATGTCTAAGGATAGAGTGGATTTCCGTAAGCCGTTTACCATTGCATTCCAGGCCAGATTTGGAACTCAGAATCTGCTCGGCGCAGACGGCATGGCCGCGGTTTTTCACAATGACCCTAAGGGCAGCACCGCCCTTGGACATCACGGATCGGCCCTTGGCGCCGGTGGTATCCAAAACGGAATTGCAATTGAGTTTGATACCTACGTTGGTTCAAACGAAAATTGGGGTGACCGGAACCAAGGCAAAATGTGGATGGACCATACTTCTATCTGGGATACCGATCGAATAGTTGGAGGACATCCCGTATCTTACCTGACGACGGCCATTGGACATGACAATATAGAAGATAACAAGTTTCACGACGTTGAAATAAGATGGGATCCCGTTACGAAGACCCTCTCTTATACTCTCGATGGAGCGACCGCGGGTTCTTATACTTATAGCGGAACAACGGATTTCGTGACCGAGTATTTCGGTGGAGCACACCAGGTTCACTTCGGGGTAACGGCTGGAGGTTTTACCAAAGCGAAAGCGGGTAAAGGGAAAAAGGGCAAACCCAGCACCGTTGTTCAGAGAATACGCTTTGGTAATTTTTGCAACCTGCCCTTATGGCTGGATACCGATGGTGACGGCGTGCCGAACCACCATGATTTGGACAGCGACGCCGACGGGATCAGTGATCTTCTGGAGAGCGGCGCCGGTGACGACGGCTCCCCGGTCAATCCTCTGGACTGGCATAATGACGGTGAGATTGACGGCGTCTTCATTGTCGGCGCTAACGGTCTGTCCATGGTCATCGAGGAGTACAACGGTGAGAATACCGGCACAACCCCGAGGGACACCGACGACGACGGCACGCCCGACTATCACGATCTTTACAGCGACGCCGACAGTTGCCCGGACGCGATCGAGGGCGTACGCCGCTACTCCGTTGACCGCGCTGCGGATATCCCCTCCTTTGATTTCGGGGACATCGTTTCAGACGGGAGCCTGGATCAAAGCGTCTACCCCGCGGATGATCGCGGCAGACACGATGGGACGGTGAACCAGGGTGTCGGTTCCGCCGCCGACAGCAGCGTTAATGCCTGCACCGAATAATACTGAGACGCGCTCGAGAGTTACCAGATCTCGAAGGCCGGTACGATGCCGCCGCCGCGCCGGCGGCATCACCGCGGAATCGACGACCCTGTGTCCCGTACTGTTGTGCCTGGGCCCTGGGCCGATATAGACGTTGACGCGGCCAACCGGACGTGATCAGGGGCGCGACCGCAGCCCCACCCCTTGATTTCGGGGGCACCGTTTCAGGGTAGTGTCCGGAATTTACGGTTTGACTGTGATGATGATCACCCCAGGGCATGCCTTTATCAACCTTGCTCTCCCTATATTGCGCGGCATCTGCCCTAAGACCGTCCCTTTCGGGGGTCACTATTATGGCACTGACATCCCTCGTTGCTGTGATGATGCCGGCAGCCGCAGCCGCTATGACCGGGATGCCGTTTGGCCCGCCAGGCCATGACGGCTATGAAAAAAATCAGAATTGCCGCTGTCAGTAGAAAAGGAAAAATGATTTCTGTCATATAAAAACCTTTTCCATCAACGGGCCAGGTCCGCCAACGCCGTATCAATGTCTTTATATTGGAATGTAAAACCGGAATCCATGAGCCGTTGCGGGATCATCCGTTGACTGGCCAAGAGTGTCTCGGCAAATTCACCCAGGACCAATTTTAGTATCACCGCGGGCGCCGGCAACAATGCCGGGCGGCCTAATGCTTGTCCTAAGGCTTTGGCCAGGGTGCGATTGCGAACCGGATGGGGTGTGCAAAAATTAAATGGACCCTCCAGGTCATCCCGTTTGGCAATAAACCCAAAGGCATTGATCAGGTCGGCCATATGAATCCAAGAAAACCATTGTTGGCCGCTGCCCATGGGGCCGCCCGCATACCACCGAAAAGGCGTCACCATTTGATGAAAAGCGCCGCCCTCTTTTCCGAACACAACCCCAAAACGAGTCAATACCACCCGGCAGCCTTTTTCCCGGGCCGCCAGCGCAGCCTGTTCCCATTCAACCGCCAAGCAACCCAAAAAATCATCTGCGGCGGCACTCTTTTCCGTAATAATTGAATCGCCTTGGTCACCATAATACCCGACCGCTGAAGCACTGAAAAAAAATGGTGGATGCCGGCCGGACAATGCGTCGACGATATTGCGGGTCGATTGTATACGGCTTTCTTGGAGCTGCTCTTTATACGGCTCATTCCAGCGGCCGAAAATACTTTGACCGGCCAAATTGATCACCCAATCGGCAACGGCGACTGAATCCTGCCACGAACCGGCTTGAGTGGTATCGGTTCCAATATAGTGAAATCGCGGATGGTTGACGGCTGATTGAGTCTCCCGCCGACCGGTGGCAGTCACAGCATGACCTTGATCCAATAAATGCAACGCCAGTTCCCGACCGACAAACCCGGTTCCGCCTGATATAAAAACCCGCATACGCGCCTCCTTATCCAAACCTAAGCGGCGCTACTGATTTTGCAACCGCAGCAATACGGTAGATGAGGCTTTTTAAAACCGTTAATACTTTAAGCGGCTCAGGTAGGACTTGCGTGACGCCTCACGCGCATCTTTCAATGTATAGATGCCCTTTTGCGCTAACAGTGGCAATAATTTCACAAAAAGCTTGGCCGTTGCCATGGCGTCCCCAAACGCCGTATGGCGTCCCACCACATTGATTCCCAGGCGGTGGGCAATGGCCCGCAGATTATGATTTTGGTGGGCCGGGTGAACCACCGTGGAGAGAAGCATCGTATCCAGCACCGGCTGGTTAAATTTGATTCCGGTCGATGGCTCGTAGATCTGCAGCATCCGCATGTCAAAGGCCGCATTATGCGCTACTAAAATACTGTTCGCCACATAAATGTAAAAGTCCGGAAGCACAGTATCCACGGTTGGTTCCTGCCGAACCATTTCATCAGTAATGCCGTGGAAGCGGGTCGATTCTACAGGGATGTCCCGTTGCGGATTGATCAATTGATCAAAGGAATCCGATGCCGCCAATCGCCCATTGACGACCCTGACAGCCCCAATGGAGATAATTCGGTCCCCGGCGCCCGGATCAAGACCTGTCGTTTCGGTATCAAAGACTGTGCAGGTTAATTGATGTAGCCGCTCGTTGTCCAACGCGGTGGTAAAGCCGGTCTGTGTAAATAGATCAAAGTCAAAATCAACAGGCCGATGCTCCGGTAAAATGGGCGCATGCCTAAGCGGTTCCCGGCCGGCGGCTTCATTCACCTCCAGATAGAGCCGCAATCGCCCATACCCATTGGTATCAATGTCCGGGAAGGCAAACAGGTCGGCTTTATGGTTTTGCAAAACCTCCCTCATCGAAAAGGGCAGGGTTTCATGACCTACCGCAATATGCGCTTTTTCCCATTGCGGAATCATGTCCGCTTCAAGCGGCCCACCTTGCCAAAGCAGATCAATTCCCACAAATTGAAACGTTCGGTGGAGAACTACTGTAAAATGATTCTGATGGAGTGTTGTTTGTAAAAATTCAAGCAACATTCGAATCGTTAGGGCAAAAGCGTAACTGTCTATCCGGATGGCAAACCCGCTGTCGTCCGCCGAATGATCGATAGTTTGGCGGACCGCTTCGTCCACCGCCGCCAATTCCAGCGTAATACCGGAAGAGTCCTCAACTTTGTATTTCAATACCTCCAGAAATTCAGCCGCATCAATATCGATCATGGGCCAGTGGCTATGACCAAACTGCTCGCCAAAGATGTGGTCAGCTTCAGCAAGCAATGTGGTCATCCTTTCAGCTTCGGTCTGCAGCGGCCCACCGGGTCCGCTTGGGGTAGCCGCTGCCTGCAAAGTGGCTAAAGATTGCTGCAGTGACCGCAAATGGTCACGCCAAAATGTATGTAACCGCCGATCTTCGGAAAGCGGCTCTGTAAAATCATCGAGAACCAATAAAAATCCGTTGAATTTTTGCATTGAATCAAGTACGGGTGTCGCTTCAATCCGCAACAAACGGTCGGCCTGATTCACAATAAAAGAGGAACTCAATCGATCCGATTTCTTTTCCAAACGCAGGTTGATTTCGTCCAGGGCATGTGCAATCGGTGCGTTCTCAAGCACGGTAAAAACAGAGCGGCCGATCCCGACATAGCTACGGGCCGACGATGTCCGCCCGTCTGCCGCTGATAAGGCTGCCGGATCACCCAACAGCCGCCTGGCCTGTTTATTATACAGAAGGATCCGCCCTTCAAGATTACAGACCATCATTCCCTGGGGCAGCTCGGACAAAAACTCAGCGAGGATATTTTTTTCAGCATCGCTGGCGGCTCGCGCTTGAGTAATGCGGGCCGCCAGCCCCACCCGCATTTTTTTTACATCATCGGCCCATTGGTTGATAGCCATGGCCAACTGTTCAAAATCACCGGCAGCATTGGCGGCAATGCGATGATCCGGATTTACGGTTCGAATGAGTTCCACCTCAGACTCGATTTTGACCATTGGAATCATATAATTGCGTATAACGCTGTCTAGAATAAAGATTCCAACAGTTAGGAGAAACCCTATCAAGCCAAACAGAAGGATGAAGTTTCTCTGAACAAGCGCAATCATCATTTGCTGCTCATTCGGGGATAACTGCCGCCAAACTATCCAGGCGACGATCACAGTGATCGTTGGAATGGCAATCATTCCACCAATTACAAACCATCCGCATTTGTTGCGCGGACGCATCTCCTTATTGACCTCCAGCTCGCTTTCCAATCAGGTTTCAATACGTAAAAATGAACAAGAAGGCCGGTGCGATAAAATACCACACCGGCTTGGGTACGACAATTATTATAATGGGTTCAACTCATGGGGTACCCTGGTTACGACTTACGCGCGCCTGCATACCCGATATCCTTTAAGGCATCTTCCATCTCGCCCAAGATTGTCGGATCGTCAATGGTGGCAGGGGTTTTATAGTCTTGGTTGTCGGCGATCTTCTGGATCGTCCCCCGCAGAATCTTACCGGAACGGGTCTTGGGCAACCGTTTGACCACCGTGGCGGTTTTAAAAGAGGCTACCGGGCCAATGCGCTCCCGAACCATCTGGATGGCCTCTTTGATAATCTCATCATGTTCCCGCTCAACCCCTGCGTTTACCACCAAGAAGCCGACGGGCACTTGACCCTTCAAAGAGTCCTCCACACCTAAAACCGCGCATTCGGCCACATCGGGATGGTCTGCCAGCACCTCTTCCATGGCGCCTGTGGAAAGGCGATGGCCTGCCACGTTAATAATATCATCCGTTCGTGACATCACAAACACGTATCCATCTTCATCAATAAACCCGGCATCGGCTGTTTTATAATACCCGGGGAATTCATCCAGATAGGATTCGATATAGCGTTTGTCATTATTCCACAGGGTGGGCAGCGTTCCCGGCGGTAACGGCAATTTAACCACCAACGCCCCAATTTCACCGGCAGCCACCGGTTGGCAGACATCATCAACCACCTGAACATCCCAACCGGGAACCGCCTTGGTGGGTGATCCCTCTTTGACATCAAAACGGTGCAACCCCAAACAGTTGGAACAGATGGGCCAGCCGGTTTCGGTTTGCCACCAATGATCCACCACAGGTACATCCAATGCGTTTTCCGCCCAGTGAAGCGTATCCGGGTCGGTCCGTTCGCCGGCCAGAAAAAGGGCCTCAAAATTGGATAAATCATACTGTTTCATCAGTTCGGCGCCGGGATCTTCACGCTTGATGGCTCTAAAAGCTGTGGGGGCGGTAAACATGGTCTTCACTTTGTGTTCGGCAATCACCCGCCAGAAAACACCGGCATCGGGTGTTCCCACAGGCTTCCCTTCATACAGAACTGTTGTGCACCCTTTGAACAATGGAGCGTAGACAATATAAGAATGTCCCACAACCCAGCCCACATCGGATGCAGCCCAGTAAACATCACCCGCGTCCACGTTATAAATGTTCTTCATAGACCAGTTCAAGGCAACGGCATGACCGCCGTTATCCCGTACCACACCTTTGGGCTCTCCGGTCGTCCCGGATGTATATAGAATATAAAGGGGATCGGTGGCGGCAAGCGGTACACAGTCGTGGGGTTGTGCCGATATCATGCTATCGGCCCATTCCACATCACGACCCTTGATCATTTCCGCCGTCTCCCGGGAACGTTGAAAGATGACACATTTTCCCGGCCGGGACTCGGGCCGAGCAATCTCGATGGCTTCATCGAGTAATGGTTTGTATGGAATCACACGGGTCACCTCGATACCACAAGAGGCAGATACAATCACTTTCGGTTCGGCGTCATTAATCCGGGTGGCCAATTCCTTGGCGGCAAATCCACCGAACACCACTGAATGCACAGCGCCGATACGCGCGCAAGCCAGCATGGCCATTACGGCTTGGGGAATCATGGGCATATAAATCAATACCCGATCCCCCTTTCGGGCGCCCAGTTCCGTCAGAACACCCGCAAATTTGGCCGTTTTATCACGAAGTTCCCCAAACGTATATTTGCTTACCGTATTGGTTACGGGACTATCGTAAATCAAGGCTGCCTGATCGCCCCGTCCATTCTCAATATGACGGTCCAGTGCGTTATGGCAGGTATTGAGTTTGCCTCCTGCAAACCATCGATAGAATGGTTTATTGGAATCATCCAGGACCGTATCCCATTTTTTATACCAGTCAACATCTTCCCCCGCTTGTCCCCAAAAAGCGTTCGGATCATCAATGGACTGTTTAAAAGCACTCTCATAGGCATTCGTCATATTTATTCTCCTCACTTATAAATTGACATCATCCGGCGTGCCGCTCGACAATTGGTAATTTAAAACGCTTTATTAATTGTCATTCCGCAATCATCAAGCGCTATTCCTGGAGTTTGGCAATGGTTATTTCGCATTTTGGTTTTTCACCAAGTCCTCTAATATTTCCAGATGCTTACGAATACCTTTTTCGGTATTGGGTTCGTTGCTGAAAAGGCGCTTTAAAAAACCGGGTTTATTATCAATCTTGGGATCCAATTCCAGTCCTTTTTTAAAATCTGCAATGGCTTTTTGGAATTTTCCCAAATGGCTGTAAGCGATGCCCCGATTTACATAAGCGTTGGCCAAGTCCGGCTTGATCGCGATGGCGCGATCGTAATCTTCCAGCGATTTATTATATTTCCCCATTGTGTTGAGGGTATTGGCCCGGCCCAAATATCCATCGGCCAGTTCCGGATTGATTTTTACGGCACGATTGAAATCTGCAAGCGCTTCTTCGGGTTTGCCGGTGTTTAGGTGGGAAACGCCGTCCAGAATAGCATCGTCATATTCTGAAACCCCCAATCCACAACCACTTGCCCAAAACAAGGCGATTGTCATCAAAAAAACAACTCGTTTCACTTTATGGAGCGACCTCTTGATTTTGAATATGGGCGGGACGGGGAGACGCAAGCATCTCCCCGTCTAAAATTGCGCCCAAGTGACAACATCAACGATTATTGACCAAGTTGATGGCGATTATCAGGAGTGTTACTTGTTCACCGTGGGCGCATCTTCATAAATATCGTGTTTCAAGACCTCAAATTCAGTTGTGATGTTGGTGGACATCTCAAGTTTATAGGCCAGAAACCACATCATGCCGATACCCAGAATCCACCACATTATCTGCCAGATCCATATTGACGGCATCCCCGCGATCCATGTGGCAGGATCCAATGGACTACCAAAGATCGCGTTGCCGATTACACAACCGGGACCGATGGCAAAAAAGAACCATGCCAGAGTCAAAATCCAGCCCCATTTCACAAGAGGTTTCTTTTCTTCCGGCAAGCTGGCATGTTTTTTTAGGAAATGGTGGTATTCCATCTTACGCGCCTGTTCTTTTGAGTCCGGCTGGGTAAAAAAGCTGATCAGAATTGCCACCGGAAGGTTAAATAGAATGCCCCAGCCCGCGGCGAAAATGGTCAGCGGATTGTAACCCCAGGGAAGACCAAAATCAAATCTGAAAGTGGCGAGAACAGCAATCAAACCGCAAATCAGACCGGTAACAATCCCCTGGCGGGTTAGCCAGGGCCAATATAACGTGGCGATCAAAGAGGGATACATCATGAAACCGAATGATGTCGCCAGCGCACCCAGCATAACAATGGCGCCTGGTACAAGCGATGCGAAAATCAAGGCTGACGCGACCACTGCAATCACGGTGATACGACCCCACTGGGTCTGCCCGGTTTCGCTCATATCTTTTTTGAAATATCGTTTAACAATATCCCGAGTCAACATACCGCTGGCGGTAGACATATACGCCGCACCGGTGGACTGCATCGCCGCCAGGGCGCAAATGGCTAAGAGCCCCACAGCAAACGGCGCCGTATCCTTCATCAGGTGAATCAGATAAGGCACCAGGTTCGCCTGGCCGCCGCCCACCAAATTCTCCAGCGGCAGGACACTTGCGGCGCCATTGCCGCCGGGTAACAATGCCAGCACCCAGCCTCCCATACTCTGCATGGTTGTAAAAATGAACAGGGCAAAGCCGATCCCAAATGAAGATGCCCACACCTGTTGGAGTGGAAAAGGTTTGGGATTTTTGTTGGAAAAGGCCCACATGGAAAATGCCGGTGCCGCGTGAATCCCCATCAGGGCGAACATATAGGTTAAAATCATGATTCCGGTCCATGTGCCGCCTTGGGCCATACTACCGGCCGGCACAAACTGGATTACGCCGGGTACGGCCACCTTGTTGCTGAAACCGTCCGGCGTCAAATTAACAATGGATTTGCTGTTTTCCATAAATACTTTAACTGCCGCCGGATCTGCCCACTGTGGAACCTTGTCAACACCGCCGCCGGCATTGATCCAGGCGACAACATCACCGAATTTCGACGTCAGGGCGTTAAAGCCGCCGGCAAAACTGGCCGCGATAACACCCAGGGCGATGATTCCGACCCACAGCAGGATACACTGGGCCGTGTCCACATAGGCCACGGAGCGTAATCCGCCTAAGGCCACATACAGCAGAACGACGATAGCCAGCAACCACATGCCCACATTTACAGTAAACAGCCCGTCGGTTAGAATATTGAACAGAACACCCGACGCCCGCAACTGAATGCCAAGATAGGGAATACTGAAAAACAGTGCCACGATAACGGTCAACACCCTCATGGTCTCCGAATTAAAATAAGCACGATACATCTCTCCCGGCGTGACAAAACCGTATCTTTTGCCCAACAACCATTGCCGTTTTAAGAAAAAAACACCGGTGATCGGAATAGTGATGACGTAAAATGATGCGTATCCATATGGAAGGCCATCCCTCCACATTAACGCCGGATGCCCGACAAACGTCCAGCCGCTAAAAGACGTGGCTGTTGCCGCCAAGACAAATACCCAAATGTTAAGCTGACGGCCGGCAATAAAATAATCGGTTCCTTTTTTGGCTATCAGATACCCTCGAACCCCGATGGTTATACAGTACGCCCAATAAAGAAGAACGAAAAAGAATAGCCAGTATATGTGTAAACCCATACCACTCTCCTTTCGCTAAGTGTTACTCAAGCAACTCTGATTGAGACCCTTTCAAAGGGAAAGGGAAAGTGATCCAATTGCCACCATTTGAGTGGGTTATCATGGTAGAATTTGCACTTTATATCCCCTTTTCAGTTTTCCCGAGAAGGGAATTTATACTTTGCCCTTTCCCACCATCCTGGATTACGGGAAGACACCACCTCCTTTCCACACCTCACCCGTTACATCCCGGCCATTCCTTTTATTTCTTCAACTATTTCAGGATTGGCCAGGGTGGTAACATCACCAACGTCGCCATTATTGGAGATAGCCCCTAAAATTCGACGCATAATTTTACCGGAACGGGTTTTGGGCATATCCGTAACAATCCAGACCTTACGGCACTTGGCAATTTTACCGATCTCTTTGCAGACCGTATCGTTAATTCTCTGGGCCAACGCATCACTGGCCGTAAAGCCCGGTTTCAAAGCAATATACAGGTCCGGTTCCTTGCCCTTGATATCATGGGCCACTGGAACCACCGCCGCTTCGGCGACCTCAGGCACTACCAGGGCGGCCGATTCGATCTCTTTGGTACCGAGACGATGACCGGATACATTGATTACGTCGTCGATCCGGCCCAGAATCCGGATATAGCCGTCGGGGGCTTCCACCGCCGCGTCACCGGTCAGGTACGGCCAATCCTTCCAGTCGGTGCTGTTGGGATCCTTGTTGTATCGGGCAAAGTAGGTTTCAACAAACCGGTCCCGGTCACCCCAGATGGTCTGGAACATACCCGGCCAGGGGTTTTGGATACAGATGTTGCCCGCCTTGCCGGCGCCCCTCGGCAGAACCTCACCATCATCATCGTAAATGATCGGATGAATTCCGGGCATCCCCGGTCCGGCGCTACCCGGCTTCATCGGTTTCAGGGCCGGGAGGGTGCTGCAGAGGAAGCCGCCCGTTTCGGTCTGCCACCAGGTATCGACAATGGCCGCTTTACCTTTTCCAACCTCTTTATAATACCACTTCCAAACTTCGGGCTCGATGGGTTCGCCCACGGTGGTCATGTGTTTAAAGTTGTAATTGTATTTTTGGGGTTCATCCGGGCCGATTTTACGCAACGCCCGAATGGCAGTGGGGGCAGTATGGAAAATGTTGACATCGAGATCCTGGGCGATCCGCCAGCTTCGTCCGGCATCGGGATAGGTCGGCACCCCTTCATATACAACGGTAGAGGCGCATAGCGAGAGTGGTCCGTAAACGATATACGAGTGCCCCGTGATCCAGCCGATGTCGGCCATACACCAGTAGACATCCTCGGGATGGATATCCTGCACATATTTTGATGTACCGGCCACATAAGAGAGGTAACCGCCGGTCCCGTGCTGGCAACCCTTGGGTTTTCCCGTTGTACCACTGGTATACATCAGAAAGAGCGGTGCTTCGGCAGGCATGGAAACCGGATCCACCCGTGCGCCATAGGTGTCTTTGGTGAGATCATTGGCGAAAAAGTCGCGTCCTTCCACCATGGGTGTCGGGCTGGATGTTTTGCCGGGATACCGCTGCCATACCAATACGTTCTTGACGGTTTGACCGTCCTTTTCAGCAAGATCCACTGCAATATCGGCATTTTGTTTGTGATCCAGCAACGTACCGCCGCGGTAATAGGCATCGGCGGTAATCAACACCTCACTGGCCGAATCGACAATCCGGTCTGCGCAGGCGCGGCCTGAAAAACCGCCAAACACCTGGGAGTGGATCACGCCCAAGCGGGCGCAGGCCAGCATGGTGATGGGCAGTTCCGGGATCATCGGCATATGCAAGGTGACGCGGTCGCCGGCCTTTAACCCGCAAAATTCGCGCAGCACCGCGGCAAACTCATTGACCTGCACGTAGAGTTCCTGGTAGGTAATGTGTTGATACCCCTCTCCCAAGGGTTCGGGAACAAAATGGATGGCGGTCTTGTTTTTGCTTTTGGCCAAATGCCGATCGACACAGTTATAACTAGCGTTGATCAAACCTCCTTTAAACCATTTATAGCACGGGGCATCACTGGTATCGAGCATCACGTCCCAATATTTAAACCAGTCCAAGAGGTCGGCGTATTCTTTCCAGTAGTTGGGGAAATTATCAAGACGGAAGCGATCATAGATGCTTGCATCAGTCATGTTGGCCTGGGCAATAAACTCCGGGGTGGGGTAAATATAATCCTCTTCGGCCCAATGAACGGCAATTTGAGCTTCGGAAGTTTCAACAACCTCTTTACCTGACATGGCATCCTCCTTTGATCTGGTAATATTCGGCAGGACTGCTCAGCAAAAATCGCGTTTTCGTATTTAGGGCTTCCTGAAAAACGCAAAAAACGGTCAAATCATGCAAATAAGCAGCGGTCGGGTCGGGTGGAGTGCATCCACATTATCTTGAAAAGGGCGCATCAAAGTCGCCGACCGCCCAAAGAGATCTT
>Ga0209681_1000092_pt1 | contig 23760 bp, 21 predicted proteins | sample WorMetLIZISLAND2_3_FD_187416 | JGI IMG/M metagenome (GOLD analysis project Ga0209681, IMG submission 187416) | Marine gutless worms symbiont microbial communities from Max Planck institute for Marine Microbiology, Germany - Olavius clavatus LIZARD... ... | reverse complement strand
CGCCCCCGTGCTTCGCGGCCATGACCTTGGTGATCGCCGCCGTCAGCGTCGTCTTGCCATGATCCACGTGCCCAATCGTCCCGACGTTTACATGCGGCTTCGTGCGTTCGAATTTCTCTTTGGACATGGACCCTACTCCCCAATGTGCCGAATATCGTTTGCCGTACCCTGTGTCGCTTGTATGCGCAGTTTCGAGATTATAGGGGACGTTGAAAAATCCCGTTCCTGGAATTGTTCGAGTCTTGCATACGAAAATGGGATTTTTGCTTCGCTCCCGACTCTGCCAAGCACTCGCGTGCTTGAAGAATGGTAGGGTATCCCATGCTCCGCATGGGGACCTTAGAATTTCTCAAAGTACCCTGAATATAAGAGTGAATTTGGAGCCCATGACCGGAATCGAACCGGTGACCTCACCCTTACCAAGGGTGTGCTCTACCAACTGAGCTACATGGGCTTAGGCGATTTCTGTCAAATGAAATACCATCCTGGCGGTCTTTTCGTCCATCTTCCGTGTTGCGCCAACCGTTACATAGTCCACTAAGCACCGGTTGTCGCGCCTTGAATACGAACGAAAATCCGGCTCAAGCTGGTACACCATTTTCCGGCAACCGCCTTACCTGAGAGACACTCCGGACATCCTGGAAGAATTTCGCCCTTTGGACGTATTCCGGATGCCTTTCGATTGACGGATGCCCTGAAAATCCGAGGCTTCCCGAAATGGAGCGGGTGATGGGAGTCGAACCCACGCCATCAGCTTGGAAGGCTGAGGTTCTACCGTTGAACTACACCCGCTACAAACCGACGCATAAGGCTCCGAGTACAACTCGTTCCCACACTCCATCCTTTTCCCAAGCCCCAGCCCGGAGACATCCTAAGAGCTTATGGGGACCTTGAAAATTCAAGGTGCTCGTGCGGGGCAGGGATGCTCCGCCATTTTCAATCGGGTCACCGATTGAAAATGAAGCTAAGTCGAAATCACATTTCGACTTGGCGTAAGGGAAAATTCCAGAGAGGAAATTTTCCCGCTCTATATAGAGTGCCGGTAGCTCCTGGTCGAGTGGTGGAGGGGGGAGGATTCGAACCTCCGAAGGCTGAGCCGTCAGATTTACAGTCTGATCCCTTTGACCACTCGGGAACCCCTCCGACGAGGATAAGCCGTTCATGGTAAAAAACTGGTTATCTCCTGTCAAACTTGATCCGAGCCATTGGGGCACTGTCGAGGAGGCTCCCTTCAAGGGCACCTTGAAAAATTCAAGGTGCCCGTGCGGGGCAGGGACGCTCCGTCAGTTTTCAAGCACCTATATGCTTGAAAACTGAGAGCAAAGCGAAACCGTATTTTCGCTTTGCGGCTTGGAAAATTCCAGGGATGGAATTTCTCAAGGTTCCCTCAAGGAAGCTTGGGAACGAGCTTCACATAAGGCGCTCCGGCGATATGTACATGGCGGATGCAGTCCCCGGGCCGAGACGAGGACCGCTCCAATTCGCCTAGGGTACAGTGTTCCGGATCCGTAATCTCGAGGTAGCCGATCGCGTCGCAGGAGATGCCCGAAAAGCCGATCTCCCGGTACTGATCGGCGGCGGCATCGATCTCGAAGAAGTTGCGCAGGATGGACTGGTGGAAGATATCACCCTCGGCGTAGGCGGCAAAACGAAACGCGATGATTGGTGATCTCATACGGCAGACGGCTGATGAGTATCAGCACGAACCGACAGCTATCCGCCCCTGCATATCGCTTGTGCAGACTGAGTACGGCCTGACGATTACCGCCGGTGGTCACCGCATCCCTGGTATCGATCCTGATCGCCGACGGCTCCGCGCCCACCGCATCGCTTCTCGCCGGAATCCGGGTACAACCGATAAGCATCAGGGCCCAGAAGACCACGTGCCAGGGCCGACTGATGGTTCTCATGATTCCGGATCTTGGCAAGCTGGGGGTTCTCAATACGGTGGGCCCGGATCGAGCGTGGAAGACCGCCGGCATGAAGGCAAGGATACCCCGCTGGCTTTCAAGTACGTCGGTGCTCGAGAGACGGGAGCGAAGCGAAATGTTTTCGTATCGATACTTGAAAAATTCCAGAGGCGGAATTTTTCAAGGTCCCCTTCAGAATTGCCCCGTCCGTAGCAGAACCAGGGTACAGGCATGCTCGTAAGGGATGCCCGCAGCCTCGAGGGCACGCTCGAGCTCCTGCGACTCGGTTCCCGGATTCAGGATGACTCGCCCCGGTGCCAGACCGATGATGTCTTGGATCATCCCCCGGCTGCGTGCGGGTCCGACGTACAAGGAGAGAGTGTGGACCGGTTTTTGGATCCGGTGCAGATCATTGACCACCGGAATCTGATCGATATAGCTTATCTTCGGGTGCACCGGAACCACATCGTAGCCATGTTCATGTAGGCGCATCACCGCTTGGTAGGCATAACGGATTGGCTTCGGGCTTGCCCCCAGGACAACGACGGTCTGCTCTTTCGGGTCGGGGTGGTTCTGGTGTAACACGATCTCGGCTTCCTCCGGTTGGTCGGTGATGATACTCCGAGGAGTCGAACTCCCCGTCTGTTAGGGCACCTTGAGACACTGCCTTTATTATACAGTCTCTTACGGCTACCTCTTGGTGATCTTGGGACCGACATAGACCACGTAGAGGGGCTTGTCGGCTCGTACCGGCTAGGAGAAATGTACCCGTAGCTGCGGTGTTTGGACCTTACCATGCCAGGGGCAAAAGAGGATCCGGTCAGCATGCTCCGGGGGTCTAAATGTCATCTCCTGCTCGAACCTGTGCTTCTCGTCGTCCGATGAATCGGAGAATAGGGCACCGCGTCCACCCTTTCCTTTCTTACCGGTAAAAAAATCGCGGTAGATCTCGCTTCCCTCGAGCGTACGCTGGCCCTGCGTGTCGAAGCAGGACTTATAGCGGTTCTGGGTATCGAGGATAAAACGTAGACGGTTGGCGGCACCCAGTACGAAAGGGTAGCCCCTCAGGGGTACAAAGGCATCCGCGGTAAACCTGAGCTCGGGGCAGCGGGCTCGCGCCGACTCTTCCAGCCGATGCCACGAATCCAGTGGTAGCTCCGTATCTCGCAGAAGGGCCTCGATGGACTCGGACGTCCAGCGGTTCTCCACGTCCACGGTGTTCCTGTCGCCGGTCTCCGACACCCTAAGAGACTGGTTTTTTAGACAGTCTCTTCTGAATAAAACATTTAAAAACATACGGTTAATTTTCATCAAGCCGTCTGCTGTAAGGAGGTTTCTAGACAGCCTCTAAGGTAAAAGGGTGTCCTGAGAGAGGCCTTCCTTGGTGAGGATATTGCGTAGCTGCCGCAAGGCGCTGATCTGGATCTGACGGACCCGCTCGCGGGTCACCCCCAGCTCTTGAGCCACGCCCTCCAGTGCGGAGTCCTCGTAGCCGTGGAGTCCGAACTGGCGCTCCACCACCGCCCGTTGCGTATCATCGAGCTGCTCCAGCCAGCGGTCCAGGCTGGATTGGATCGTCTGCTCCTGGATCCGGTCCGCAGGGTCGCCGGCCGCCTCGTCCGGCAGCCGGTCCAGCAAATTCCGGTCCGTATCCTTATCGTATGTGGCATCGATCGAGACGATACGCTCGTTCAGACCGAGCAGGCGTTTGACCTCCGCACCGGGCTTGTGCAAAAGGTCGGCGATGTCTTCCGTCGTCGGCTCGTGGTCGAGCCTCTGCGCAAGCCTCTTGGCCGCCTTGACATAGCTGTTGATCTCCTTGACCACATGGACGGGGAGACGGACCGTGCGCGTCTGATTCATGATGGCCCGCTCGATGTTTTGGCGGACCCACCAAATGGCATAGGTCGAGAAGCGGAAGCCACGTTCCGGATCGAACTTCTCCACGGCCCGCATCAAGCCGAGGTTGCCTTCCTCGACCAGGTCCGGCAGGGGGAGGCCACGGTTGAGGTAGTTGCGCGCGATCTTGACCACCAACCGTAGATTGCTGACGATCATGTGTTGGCGCGCGGCCTCGTTACCACTGTGGGCGAGGCGGGTGAGCCGCACCTCTTCCTCGGCCGTCAGCAGCTTGGATTCGCCGATCTGACCGAAGTACAGACGCGCCAGATCGAGATCACCAGCTCCCGGCGTGAAGCGGCCCGGTGCGGATATCGCCGAATTCGACGATTCATCGTCGCCGATCGCTTCCTGCTCGGGACTGTCCAGCGCGTCCCTGATGGTGTCGTCGCCGACCTCGAGCTCCGCATCCGGATCGTCTTGCTCGTTGGTCTTCGCCATGCAAATCCTATTTTGCAGTGCCCGCCCCCTCTCTCAAAGGAGAAGGGTCGGGGAGCGGGTGATCGAAAACAATCCCGCACTCGATTTCGATTACTCAGGGAAACACCTTGAAAAGCTCGAGGCATCCTTACGGGAGATATTTCAAGGGATCCACAGGGGTACCCTTCTTTCGCACCTCGAAGTGCAGGCGGTAGGCCCCGGCGGATGTCTTTCCTACCTCCGCGACGCTCTGCCCTCGCTGCACGCGGTCGCCTTCGCGCACCAATAGCCGGTGGTTGAAACCGTAGGCGCTCAAATAGTCGTTATTATGCTTGACGATGATAAGGTTTCCATAACCTTTGAGTCCATTGTTGCTATAAACCACGGCACCGCTCTCCGCGGCTACGACCTTTTGACCGGGACGGCCGGCAATGCGGATGCCTTGCCGGGTTCGATCCCCGCTACGGAACTTTCGCACCACCTTGCCTTTCAGTGGCCACTGCCATCTCAGCCCCGCTATCGCCCGGGTGCCGCGCCGCGTTGCCTTGGGCCTAGTCCTGATATCGGCTTGTTTGCCCTGGCGACTGGTGTGGGCTATCGTTCTTTGGATTTGCTTGGCCGTTCGCCTAACGCTGCGGCCAGCCGCGCGTCCCTTTCTCTGCGGCGGCTTCACACGCAACAGCCTGCCGGCGTGGATCTGATCGGGATCACCGAGATGATTCCATCGGATCAACGTCTCGACATCGACCCCATACCGTGCGGCGATCCGGCTCAGGGTGTCACCGCTGCGGATACGGTAGTAGCCGGCCGGTACCGGACCACCGAAGCCCTCGTACACCGGGGCCGGTCTCCCGGACCCGCACCCGGACGGGATCAGGATGACCAGCAAGGCCGCAACCGCCGCTACGGCGCATCGGCCGACCATCCGCACGTTACCTATCGGGGCTTTCATGATCAGGCCGGCGGGGAATCTAATGGAGGAGTACCACCAACGCGATGAGCACGACCAGGATCCATCCTATACGGTCCACGTAGACTCGTAAGGTGCCCTCCATGCGCTCACCGCCCCAGGACATCAGGGCGGCGACGAGGAAAAAACGCGCCCCGCGTCCGACCGCCGAAGCGAGCAGAAAAGGTATCAGGGCTATATGCAACACGCCGGCGGAGATGGTGAAGACCTTATAGGGGATGGGAGAAAATCCGGCAATGAAGATGGCCCAGACACCCCATTTCCGGAACCAGTGCTTGGCGTCGGCAAAGGGCTCGGCATAAGGTCCGCCTGCCGTAACCAAAGGCGTGATCAGCTCGAACGCGAAGAGGCCAATCAGGTAGCCTAATAGACCGCCGAGCACCGAGGTGAGGGTAGTCAAGGTCGCGAACCACCAAGCCTGCCGCGGTCGAGCCATGCTCATGGGGGCCAACATCACATCCGGCGGAATAGGAAAGAAAGAGGACTCCGCAAAGCTCAACCCGCCCAGGTACCAAGCAGCGTATCGGTGTCGCGACCAGACCATGACCCGATCGTAGAGGGAGGAAAAAATCCACATCAAGCCACGCCTCCGAGCAAGGGTACGAAGGTGACGGGCTCCAGCACCTCATGGACGTAACCCGTTTCGGTTCTCGATACATGCACCAATAGCTGTCGTTCCGTGGGTCCCACGGGCAGCACCAGGTCGCCATCCGGGGTCAACTGCGCGAGCAGTGCGCTGGGAATCTCCGCCGGTGCGGCGGTGACCATGACAGCATCGAAGGGTGCACACTCCGGCCAACCCGAGGTACCGTCCCCGTGGCGCAGACGCACGTTCCGCAGTGCGAGCTGCTTCAATCTATGCTGCGCCCGCTCCGCCAAGTGGACTACGCGCTCGATGCTGTAGACCCGGCGCACCAGTGAGGCCAATACCGCGGTCTGGAATCCCGAGCCGGTACCGATCTCCAGCACGGTATCGGGGCTACCCCGGACCAGGAGTGCCTCGGTCATACGCGCCACTATGTAAGGTTGGGAGATGGTCTGCCCATGGCCGATCGGCAGTGCCGAGTCCTCGTAGGCACGGCTGCCCAGGGCCTCGTCCACGAACAGATGACGCGGTACCCGGCGCATGGCCTCGAGAACCTCCGGATTGCAGATCCCGGCCGCGGCGAGCCGCCGGATCAGCCGCTCGCGGGTTCGCCGGGACGTCATCCCGATTCCCGGTGATCTCATCACCGGGAATCGGGCCTCGACCGATGGCGGCGATCGTCCTGTTCGGCTTCCGCTCCGGTAGTCCGACGCCGACGATCGGTACGCCGTCGATGCGTAGCTCCGCTACCCGTGGTCCCCTGATCCCATGATCGCCACACCCGCGCCGGGGCAGGCAGTGTCGAGGACTCTTCGGTGCCTCCGTACTCGGGGGGCTGAGCCATTGCTCCGGCTTCTCCGCAAGACGCCGATTTTCGTGCCAGGGCCTTCAGTCCCCGAGATTCGTATCCGTTTTCAAAGTAACACATTGATTTAAAATAATAAAATATGTACATTTTGTGATTTTATGCGATGTCATCCCGGAGTTTTCTATGACTGAAGAAAAGATTCAATCGGCTGTCAGGTACCCGAGTGACCTCACCGACGAAGAAGGGGAAACCCTTGAGCCCATCATCAACGAATTGGAATCCTATACCATCGGACGCCCATGAAAACGTGATCTTCGCGAACTCCTAAATGCCATGGAGGAGCACAGGAAAGCGAGGGAGCGTAAGCGACGAGCGGAGTGCGACGACCCCCGCGTAGGCGTAAGGTCGGGCGTTTCGTCGGCAAATCTGTAATCATCAGACACCTTATAAAATGGCTGTTCGTTGAGTTTTCATTATTAATAAATTTTTAGACTGACTCATAAGAGGCTGCCTAGAAACCCCTTGCAGCAGATGACTTGGTGAAAATCAACCCTATTTTTAAAGGTTTTAGCCAGATAGAAACCGTTTAAAAAGGCCAGTCTCTTAGCTCCTGGGTCTTTGGGATCCGTGTACGAGAAGGCTTTGTGCGTCGAGTCAGCCGAGTGCGGACCTCAGCCGAGTATTTTTCGGCTCATTGGCGTCCATTCGCGCTCATTTGCGGCAAAAAAGAAGATATCGAGGGTAGTGTTCCGATCTTGTTGTTACCGAATAAAGGGGACCTTGAAAGACGGCTTCCCGGGATTTTTTTTACACAACAAAATCAGAACACCAGGATTTTTTCAAGGTGGCCTCAATTATGCCGATACCTCAGCTGATAGCCGGTGTCGTCGAGGTCCGTGAAAAAGGCGTTGATCATGGGGGTTCGGATCGGGTCGCCGGAAAGATCCGGCTCCAGGTTGCACTCGGCCACGTAAGTTTCGTGATCCACCTCATGCACCAGCACTCGGTACCAAGGCTTATCCTTGGGTGGGCGTGGCTTGGCCACTTGGTCGTACCAGTCATCGTTGCCTTGAAACATCGCATCGACATCCACCACGATACCCCGGTAATCGAACAGCCGGTGGCATATCACCTGCCCGAGATGGAACTTGGCCTGCAGCGGTCTCATGACTCGGCTCCTTGCTCGATAGTCGCGACCAAGGTGGCCACTACCTCGGTCCAGGCCCGTGCCGTGTGGTCCCGATCATAGCCGCCACCCCCTACGGCGAGGACCCGGCCCTCGCACAGATTGTCGGCAATCCGGCACAGAGAAGCGGTAACGGCCCGGTACACGTCCGTGCTCAACTGCAAGTGGGTAATGGGATCGCCGGCCAGGGCATCCGCCCCGCATTGCAGCAGGATGAACTCGGGGGCGTAATCTTCCAGAAAACGCTCGGCCCTGGGCCACAGGCGCAGGAATTGCCCATCCTCGGCGAATGGAGGCAGGGGTACGTTCAGCTTGGTGCCGCGGGCCGGGCCGGTTCCGGTCTCATCGGCATGGCCGGTGCCCGGGTACAGATAATGCCCGTCCTCATGGAAATCGACGATGGCGAGATCGGGATCCTCGACAAAGGCGTAGAACACCCCATCGCCGTGATGAGCGTCTATATCCACATAGGCGATGCGTTGGATGCCATGCACGCGACGCAGTATCTCAATGGCGATGCCGCAGTCGTTGAAGACACAGAAACCAGCCGCAGTATCCCGTCGTGCATGGTGAAGCCCGGCGATAGGCACCATAGCCCGTGTCAGCTCCCCGGCCAGGATCCGTGCCACCGCATCCAGGGTGCTGCCAACGACGTAGAGTGCCGACTCGTAGATGCCCACCACCGCCGGCGTATCGCCATAATCCAGATAGCCCTGGCCCGTCGCCGATTGCCGGCGTACCTGTTCGAGGTAGGCATCCGTGTGGAACCGCAACACATCCTCGTCCTGGGCCCGGACCGGTGGCAGGACCCGCACCCGTGCTTGCAGCCCCGACGCCGCAAGCCTGTCCCAGAAGGTGTTGTGGCGATCCGGGCCGAAGGGGTGCCCGTCGCCGAAGCCATAGCGGGCGAGCAACTCGCCACCGTAAACCCCGACTCGTTGCCGGGTCGTCGTGTGCGTCGTCATAGCTTTGGTACGTCTTCCATCAAGAGTCCATGGCCCGCGCCATCTTACAAGGGGACCTTGAAAAATTACATCCCTACGATACTTCTTGTTTAGAGGCCGTCTAAAAATTTATTAATAATGAAAACTCAACGAACAGCCATTTTATAAGGTGTCTGATGATTACAGATTTGCCGACGAAGCAAACGACTGATGCGAAATAAACCTGTGTTTCGCTCGAAGTTGGTTTCCGTTTATAATCATTACTCAATCGACGCCATCGACTCAGCCAAGCGAATGTTCTCTCGACCACCCAGCGGCGAGGTAAAACGTGGAACCTTGCTGTCCTTATTTTCTTTCTAACAACTTCGCGCTGGCACTCGAATTGGGTCAAGACTCAGTTAGATAGGTCCGCACCGGAATAGGCACGATCGCCCCGGATTTTTTGACGGTATGGAGGCTCGAAAACAAGTTCATAATGACTTGACGAGCGGCTTTACCATCAAACTCATTGGCGGCGTGTACCCGGACGACGAGCATGCAACCGATTGTATCGACAACGATAGGACGTTTTCTGCCCGTAACGAGTTGGCCCCCGTCACATCCCGATTCTACATAGGATTCCGGGGTTCCCTTGACACTTTGACTATCAATAATTACTCCCGTTGGATCTGGCTTTCGGTCTTTTTTTGGCGTAACCGCTGACGAAGCACCGCATTGACTTTCTCAGGCCAACGATTATCTGTCCACTTAGTATAGTAGTAATTAACGAGCTTGTAGGGAGGGAAAGTCTTTTGGCAGATACCGCCAGGGATAACCTATTTTATCCAAATAAAAAAATGGCATTTAGGAGTTCGCGAAGATCACGTTTTCGTGGGCGTCCGATGGTATAGGATTCCAATTCGCTGATGATGGGCTCAAGGATTTCCCCTTCTTCGTCGGTGAGGTCACTCGGGTACCTGACAGCCGATTGAATCTTTCCTTCAGTCATAGCAAACTCCGGGTATTACATCGCTTAAAACCACAAAGTGTACATGTTTTTCTATTTAAAATCAATGCATTACTTTCTAGATAGCCTCTTAGAGCAGGAAAATTCTATCCTTGGAATTTCCCCTTAACGCCCAGTCGAAATGCGATTTCGACTGGGCTTCATTTTCAATCGGTAACCCGATTGAAAATGGCGGTGCATCCCTGCACCGCAGGCCACCTTGGATTTCTCAAGGTGGCCCTGTTATAGAGCGGGAAAATTCCGTCCCTGGATTTTCCCTTACGTGAAGCGAAAACACGATTTTCGCTCCGCTTTGAATTTTTCAAGGTGCCCTGTATCTTTCCGCGATGCGCTTGGAAAAGATCAAGCTTGCCGGCTTCAAATCCTTCGTCGATCCCACGACCGTCCGGTTTCCGGGCAATCTGTCCGGGATCGTGGGCCCGAACGGCTGCGGCAAGTCCAATGTCATCGACGCCGTACGCTGGGTGATGGGCGAGAGCTCGGCCAAGATGCTGCGTGGCGAGTCCATGTCCGATGTCATCTTCAACGGCTCCGGCAGTCGTAAGCCCGTGGGTCTGGCGGGTATCGAGCTGTTGTTCGACAACAGCGACGGCCAAGCCGGCGGGGAATATGCCAGATTCGGCCAGATTGCGGTCAAGCGTCAAGTCTCTCGGGATGGCCAGTCGGCCTATTTTCTCAACGGCTCCCGCTGCCGCCGCCGCGATATTCAGGACCTGTTTCTGGGTACCGGGTTGGGCCCACGCAGCTATGCCATTATCGAGCAGGGCTTGATCTCGCGCTTCATCGAGGCCAAGCCCGAGGAGCTGCGCCTGTTTCTGGAGGAGGCGGCGGGTATCTCCAAGTACAAGGAGCGGCGGCGCGAGACGGAGCAGCGGATACGCCATACCCGTGACAATCTGAGCCGCCTCGACGACCTGCGAGCGGAGATCGCCAAGCAGCTTCGGCATCTGGAGCGTCAGGCCGCTACTGCTGAGCAGTACCGGCGCCTAGTGCAGGATCGGCAGCGGCTGGAGGCGGAGCTCGAGGCCCTGCGTTGGTGTGACCTCGACCGGGAGATCGGTGTTCGAGACACTGATGTGCGGACACGGGAAACGGCCCTGGAGGGCTTGGTGACACGCCAACGACGGCTGGAGGCGGGTAGTGAGGAGCTACGGGCCAGCTATGTCGCGGCGACGGACAGCTTCAACGAGGTTCAGGGCCACTACTATGCCGCCGGCTCCGAGATCGCGCGCACCGAGCAGGCGATCCGATTCGCCAAGGAGAGTCGCCATCGTCAGCAGGTCGAGGCCGAGCGCCTGGAGCGCGAACGCGGTGAGATGGAGGATCTGCGCGCCCGCGACGAGCAGGCCATGGCCGAGATCGAGGCCACCCTGACCAAGGACGAGCCCGAGCAGGAGACGGCCGATGCAGCTTTGGCGGAGGCCCTGGCCGAGGTAAAGGCCGCCGAGGCACAGCTCGGGGCGTGGGAGGCCCGATGGGACGATTTCAACCGTCGCGCCGCAGCTCCCGCGGAGCTGGCCCAGGTGGAGCGGACCCATATCGACCATCTGGAGCAGCGCTTGCAGCAGGTCCGCACCCGCCAAGGCCGGGTCGAGGAGGAGCTGGGACGTCAGGATACCGAGGCGCTGGCGGCCCGGATCCAGGCCGGCCAAGGGCAGGTGCGGGAACACGAGGAGCGGATCGCCGATCGCCAGGGACGGCTGCGACAGCTGACCACGGCGGGGCAGGAGCAGGAACGGGCGCTGCGTGCGGTCGGGGGCTGGCTGGATGAGGTACGGACCGAGCTCCAGTCGGCGCGGGGTCGCCAGGCCGCACTGACCGCACTGCAGGAGGCGGCCCTGGGTGATACGGATGCAAGTATTGCCGACTGGCTGCGCGACCAGGGATTAGCGGACGCCCCGCGGTTGGCCGACGAGTTGGCCGTCGAGCCCGGTTGGGAGCGGGCGGTGGAGGCGGTGCTCGCGGACCGGCTGCGGGCCGTCTGCACCGACTCCTTGAACCGGGTCGGGGCTGCAGCCGCTACGGCAGCAGACCTCGGCGCCTTGGTGTTGCTCGAGACCGCGGCGGCCACCGGGCCTACGTCTCCCGATTCCCTCCTGGCGCGGGTGCATTGTCCCTGGTCCCTGCACGGGCTACTCGGGTCCATGCGGGTGGTGGAGACCCTGCCGGAAGCCCTGCATGGGCGTGAAGCGCTCGCTTCGGGCGAATGCTTGGTCACCCGGGACGGGGTCCTGGTCGGGGCCAACTGGCTGCGCCTGCCGGAGACTGACAGTGCCTTGGGTGGGGTGCTGGCACGAGCCGAAGCACTCAAGGAGTCGGAGGACCGGGTTGCTCACCTCGAGGCCCAGGTGTGGACCCGGGAGCAGGAGCAACGGGAGCAGCGGGCGCGCCGGCGCGAGATCGAGGAGAAGCGGGAGGCGGTGCGTGCCGAGACCGCCGGACTCGAGAGATCGCTGGCCGACGTGCGCGCGGAGCTCGCCGGGCATCGCACCCGACTGGAGCACCAAAACGAGCGCTGCACCGCCTTGGAGGCGGAACGCGCGGAGCTGGCCGAGCGCCTGGAGCAGACCGGGATCGAGACAACCGCGGCGCGGGAGCGTCGGCAAGGGGCCTTGGATGAGATCGAGACGCTGGCCAACCGGCGCCGGGTCCTGACCGAGCAACGCGAGACCCTGCGGGACCGGGTGGCCCAGGCGCGGGAGCAGGAGCGGGCAGCGCGGGACCGGACCCATCGCCTACAGATCGGCATCGAGGCCCACCGCGCCGCGCGGGAGGCCAAGCTGCGCAGCCTGGAGTGGGCACGGGATCAGTACGGACAGCTCGCCGAACGTTGCGCCGATCTGCGCCTGAGTCTGGAGGTCTCCCTGGAGCCCCTGGCCGGTCAGGAGCGGCAGCTCGAGGAGCAGCTGGCCCGACGCCTCGATAGTGAGCAACAGCTGGGCATCGCGCGGCAGGAAATGGAAGAGCTGGATACTCGCGCGCGGGCCTTGGAGCAAGAGCGCCATCGGGTCGAGCAAGAGCTCGACGAGCGTCGACGTGAGCTCGATGCCTTGCGTTTGGCCCACCGAGAGCAGCTGGTACGCAGGCGGACCTTGGAAGAGCAGCTGGCCACAAAGGGCCGGAAGCCCTCGGAATTGCTCGCCGACCTAGCATCGGAGGCCAGTGTGGAGGCTTGGCAAGAACAGTTGGAGCAGGTCACGGCGCGCATCGCCGGTCTGGGTAACGTCAACTTGGCGTCCATCGACGAGCTGGCGGAGCAGACCGAGCGCAAAGGTTACCTGGATGCACAGCATGCCGATATCACCCGCTCCCTGGACACCCTGGAGCAGGCCATCCGGCGCATCGACCGCGAGACCCGAGGCCGCTTCAAGGATACCTTCGAGTGCGTCGATCAGAGCTTCCAGCAGCTCTTTCCGCGCTTGTTCGGCGGTGGTCGGGCCTATCTGGCACTCACCGGCGAGGACCTGTTGGAGACCGGGGTCACCGTCATGGCGCGCCCACCGGGGAAGTGCAATGCCAACATCCACCTCCTATCCGGCGGCGAGAAGGCCCTGACCGCCGTAGCCCTGGTATTCGCGATCTTCCAGCTCAACCCGGCCCCATTCTGTATGCTCGACGAGGTAGACGCACCCCTGGACGATGCCAATGTCGGGCGTTTCTGCGAGCTAGTGCGGTCCCTCTCCGATCGGGTGCAGTTCATTGTCATCACCCACAACAAGCTGACCATGGAGGTCGCGGACCACCTCCTGGGCGTTACCATGCAGGAGCCGGGGGTCTCGCGTCTGGTGGCGGTGGATGTGGATGCGGCGGTTGGGTTGACGGCAGAGTGAGCGGTTGCCGATTACCGGTTAATTGGATACTTTTTTATATGCCTTGTAGTTCCATGGTTCAAAAATCACAACATCCTCGAATAATTCCTGTGGGTCGATTGTTTCATTAGGATGCCTCACTATTCCTTGGCTCTCTTGCGTTTGGTGTGGGTAACGCCGTTTTTCCCATCACGTAGAATAGTCCTCTCCGAGCACACCACGGGCTCTCTTTGCAACTATTCAAGTACAAGATGTTGTGTTTTCCAGCTCTCATCGCACTCAATGAATCGTAGGAGGAGCACAGCAAGCGAGGGAGCGTAAGCGAGGAGCGGAGCGCGACGACCCCCGCGTAGCCGTAGGGCCGGGCGTTTCGTCGGAGTGGAGGCCACGCGGTAGCGCGCTCCGGGACGGAAGCGGGCCGCTGAAGGTAAAGGCCGTTGCCACTAGCGCCCCAATGTTTAGTTGAATAAATTTAGTTGGTTATCGTGGTCGCGCTCGTCGGGATTGTATGCTTCGTAGACAATCGTTTGATTTTATTTAATTTATTAGAATATGATGCGGCTCAGAATCTGTGGAATTGTATAGAAACTGACATCGATTTTCAGCCGCTTCTTGATAATGGCCACGAGCACATAGACGGAAATGGCGAGCTCGAGAAAACGAATATACCTGTGGACATGCGTCGTTGTTCTCAGCCCGCAATTTCGCGGGAGAGGCTGGCACCTTAGCGTACCGCTGCTCAAGTCGGTAACCGGCATAATTCCAAATATTTCTTTTCTAATGTATGGGTAATCCTGAATTGCCGGTCATAACGTTGGGACACTAGTGGGCCGTTGCCCAATTTTTCGCACCCGGAATCGGATGGACCTCATTTCGGGTTTCGCGAAAAATGGCGACGCTCCGGACGCCGCTATCGGGTACGAGAGACGGGCACATCACGGCGGAAGATTCATTAACGGGTATATCGATATCAGGTCACAATTGGATAGTTCGGCGCCTCTTTGGTGATCTGCACATCGTGGACATGGGATTCGCGCATGCCCGCGCCGCTGACACGCACGAATTGTGGTGTGGTCCGCATAGCCTCGATGTCGGCGCAGCCGGTGTAACCCATGCTCGAGCGCAGGCCGCCCATCAGCTGGTGGATCACATTGAGCACGCTGCCCTTGTAGGGCACGCGGCCCTCGATGCCTTCGGGCACCAGCTTCCCCGGTTCTTCGTAGTCCTGAAAGTAGCGGTCGCTGGAGCCCTCCTTGGCCCCCATGGCACCCAGCGAACCCATGCCGCGGTAGGATTTGTAGGACCGGCCCTGGTAGATCTCTACTGTACCGGGGGCTTCGTCCGTCCCGGCAAAGAGTCCGCCAACCATGACGCTGTGGGCACCAGCCGCGATGACCTTGGCGATATCTCCCGAGTAGCGCAGCCCGCCGTCCGCGATCACGGGTATGTCGGCGGCGGCGAGGGCCGCGGTGACGTCCGCGACCGCTGTAATCTGGGGTACACCCACGCCGGCCACGATGCGTGTGGTACAGATGGAGCCCGGCCCGATACCGACCTTGACGGCATCGGCCCCCGCGGCCGCGAGGGCGCGGGCGGCGGTGGCGGTGGCGATATTGCCGCCGATGACTTGGACGGCCGAAAATTCCTGCTTGACCCGAGCCACACGATCGAGGACGGCCTGGGAATGACCGTGGGCGGTGTCTACGACGATAACGTCTGCGCCGGCAGCGACCAGAGCCGCGACCCGCTCGCCGGTGCCGGCCCCGACGCCCACCGCGGCACCGACCCGCAAGCGTCCATGATCGTCTCGGGATGCCTTGGGGAAATCTTTGGCTTTTTGGATATCCTTGACCGTGATCAGACCCCGCAGCGCGAAGTCCTGATTGACCACCAGGACTTTCTCGATCCGGTGCCGGTGCAGCAAACTCACGACCTCTTCGCGGCCGGCGCCTTCGAGTACGGTCACCAGCCGGTCACGGGGGGTCATGATGGAGGATACGGGGTCGTCATAACGGGTTTCGAAGCGCAGATCACGCCCGGTGACGATGCCGTCGAGCTGTCCCTCCCGAGTCACGACCGGGACGCCAGAGATGTTGTTGGCGCGGGTGATCTGTCTGACCTCTCCGATGCTGGTCTCGGGGGTAACGATGATGGGGTCGCGGATGATGCCACTCTCGTATTTTTTGACCGCGAGCACCTCCCGCGCCTGGCGCTCGATGCCCATGTTCTTGTGGACGATGCCGATGCCGCCCTCCAGTGCCAGGGCGATGGCTAGCCCGGCCTCGGTAACCGTATCCATGGCGGCGGAGATCAGTGGGATCTTGAGGTCGATGGTGCGCGTCAGGCGGGTAGCCAAGTCCGCTTCGCCGGGCAGGACTTGCGAGTGGGCCGGTACGAGGAGGATGTCGTCGAAGGTGAGTGCTTCCTGGATCAGACGCATGGTGGTACCGGCCCTGAAGACGATTGCATGGGGGAGGGATGCGGTAAATTATAGGATTTTGCCCCTCGCGGGGTAAACTCGGCAGGGTTACCGAATGATCGATCGGTAGACGGGGTGCCTCGATGTACCCTGATACCGTGTCGCCACCGACCGCTCCTCCGCGTTCCATGTCTCAGGATTCCCTTTATAGCCCATTGGATTTTTCTCGCGACGTATATAGCGTCTCGCGCCTCAACCGAGAGGCCCGTGCCATACTCGAAGGTAGCTTCCTTCTGCTGTGGGTGGCAGGGGAGCTGTCCAACCTAGCGCAGCCGGTTTCCGGTCACATCTATTTTTCTCTCAAGGACCCTACGGCCCAGGTGCGTTGCGCCATGTTCCGGTCCAAGCGGCTGTTGCTCGGATTCAAGCCCGCGAATCATCAGCAGGTGTTGGTCCGGGCACGGGTCAGCCTCTACGAAGGGCGCGGTGAGTTCCAGCTGGTCGTGGAGCATATGGAGCCGGCCGGCGAAGGGGCCTTGCGCCTCGAGTTCGAACGCCTGAAGCAAAAGCTCGCCGCTGCCGGGCTGTTCGACGCCTCGATCAAACAGTCGTTGCCGGCTATGCCACGCCAGGTTGGCCTGATTACCTCGCCCTCCGGTGCCGCCGTCCGCGATCTGCTCACCGTGTTGGAACGGCGTTTTCCGGCCCTCCCGATTCTCATTTATCCGGTTCGGGTCCAGGGGTCGGATGCGGCCGCGGAGTTGATCGCAGCGCTCGAGTTAGCCAATGAGCGGGCGGAGTGCGATGTCCTGATTCTGGCCCGTGGCGGCGGGTCGCTAGAGGACTTGCAGGCCTTCAACGACGAGGCCCTGGCCTATGCCATTGATCGCTCGATCACCCCGGTGGTCACGGGTATCGGCCATGAGGTCGATCTGTGTATCGCCGATCTGGTCGCGGACCAACGTGGGGCGACGCCGTCGGCGGCGGCGGAGCTGGTCAGTCCTTCGGCGCAGCATCTGGTGCAGCGTTTGCAGGCCACCGAGCAGCGCTTGCGGAGCACCGTGACGCGGGACCTTGCCGCCCGCCGGCAAGGCTGCGCCGCTACGGAAAGACAGCTGCGTCTGCTGCATCCGCTCGGCCGTCTCCAGCATCGGCAGCAGCAGGTCGATGATCTACAACGCCGATCGACGGGTGTGTTGGAGAGCCGGATAGCCGCTGCGCGGGGACAGCTCGGTCCGCTTGCCTTGCGGCTGCGGGGGGCTACGCCACAGGACGAGCTGGCGCGTCGGCGGTTGATCGTCGAGGCCCTCGGACGCCGCCTGAACGAGGCGGCGGAGCGAAGGTTGGAAGTCTGCGGCGAACGATTCACCCGCGCCGTTCAGGGTCTGGAGGCACGCAGCCCCCTAGCCACTCTTTCCCGCGGCTTCGCCATCTTGCATCGGATACCGACGGGGCAGGTCGTCACCGCTGCCGACCAGCTGATGCTCAGGGATCGGGTGGATGCGCGTTTAGCCCGCGGTAATTTGACCCTCGAGGTGGTTACGGCCGTGCTTGAAAAATGATGGGACAGCCCTGTGCCTATCCGAGCGGCGGCTCGGGGATACCGGTCCGCCCATCGTCCCAGCTTCCACGCCAGTCGGGATGGGCACACCAGCGGTCGAGCTTGCGGATGAAGTCGGTGCGGGGTATCTGCTTCGCACCCAGGCGGATCATGTGGGCGGTGACCATTTGGCAGTCGATGAGTCGAAAGCCCCGTTCCGCGAGTTTTCCGCATAGGTGGACGAGGGCAATTTTGGAGGCGTCGCTGACGTGGGTGAACATGGACTCGCCGAAGAAGACCCGGCCGAGGGCCACACCGTAGAGCCCTCCGACCAATACTCCGTCTTGCCAAGTCTCCACGGAATGGGCGAGGCCCTGGTCATGGAGTCGCCGATAGGCAGCGATCATCTCGGGCACCAACCAAGTGTCCTTGTCCGTGGCGCGGGGTTGGGCACAGGCGGTGATGACGGCGGTGAAATCCCGATCCATGGTGACCCGGAAGCGGTCTCTGCGCAGGGTCTTGCGTAGGGTCCTGGAAATGCGCAACCGCTCCGGAAAGAGGATGGTCCTGGGGTCGGGAGACCACCAGAGGATGGGATCCCCGGCGTTGAACCAGGGGAAGATCCCGCGCCGATAGGCATTGACCAGACGGATCACACTGAGATCTCCGCCGATCGCGAGGAGCCCGTCTGGCTCCTGTTCCGCCGTTTCTACGCTGGGAAAGGGGGCTCGGGAGTTTTCGGAATCCAGGAGATAGAGCATGGCAAGCGGTCGCCTGATACCGATGTGTTCCCATGCGAACCGATGCCACCCGGCAGCGCGGTACCGATCCGGTCAGCCCTGTTCCAAGGCGTCGAGATACTTTTCGGCATCGAGTGCCGCCATGCAGCCCGCACCCGCGGAGGTAATGGCTTGGCGGTATACATGGTCCATGACGTCACCGGCGGCGAAGACCCCTGGTACCGAGGTGGCGGTGGCATTGCCGTCACTGCCGCCCCGAACCCGGATGTAACCGTTGGCCATCGCGAGCTGTCCGGCAAAGAGCTTGGTGTTCGGTTGGTGTCCGATGGCGATGAAGACACCCATGAGCTCGATTTCTTTGGTGGTCCCCTCTTGTACGTTCCGGATGCGGATGCCCGTCACGCCGGAGGAATCACCCAGAACCTCATCAAGCACATGGTTCCACTCGATCGTGATGGGACCCTGTGCGGCCTTCTCCAGTAGGTGCTTCTGAAGGATCTTTTCGGCCCGCAGGGCCTCTCGGCGATGGACCAGGACCACCTCGGATGCGATGTTGGAGAGATAGAGTGTCTCTTCGACGGCGATGTTGCCCCCGCCGATGACCGCCACTTTCCGGTTTTTGTAGAAGAAGCCGTCGCAGGTGGCACAGGCGGAGACGCCGCGACCACGGAATGCCTCTTCGGAGGGCAGACCCAGGTAGCGCGCGCTGGCACCGGTGGCAATGATCAGGGCCTCGCAGCTATAGCTACCCGCATCACCTGTCAGGCGGAAGGGCCGTTCGGCAAGATCCACCCAGGTAATCCGGTCCAAGATGATCTCGGTCTCGAAGCGTTCGGCGTGACGGCGCATGCGCTCCATCAGGTCCGGTCCCTGCACTCCGTCCGGGTCGCCCGGCCAGTTGTCCACATCCGTGGTGGTTATCAGTTGACCGCCCTGCTCGAGGCCGGTGATGACCACCGGGCTCAGATTGGCCCGGGCACCGTAAACGGCCGCGGTATAGCCGGCGGGACCGGATCCGAGGATGAGTAGGCGGCAGTGTTTGGGTTCGCTCATGGTCGGTGTGCTCCAGTGGCCGGCGTGATCCCTGTGGTTGCGGTTCCGACAAAGGGTACTCTGAAAAGTTGACGGTGCTCGATAGGCAGGGATCGTGGGATTATCCTGGTCGAAGAAGAACAAAGGTTCGGCAGGAAGTCAAACACTACGAATTAGGAGACCATTGAAGAATGGCATCCCTGCAATTGTTCAAGCCGCAAAGTGAAAATGCGCTTTTCACTTTGATCTTGTTTTTCCATCCGGAGCGTCGCCATTGTTCGCGAAACCCGAAATGGGGTCCGTCCGATTTCGGGTGCACAAAATTAGGCGATGGCCATGGCCTTCGGCGGCCCGCGTTCGTCCTGCGTCCGTCCCGGCGCGCACTCCGCGCGGCACCAGGACTCCCGCAATGACTGGACGCCGTGTCGCATGGACCCTACGCCTTCGCGGGGGGCGTCGCACTCCGCTCGTCGCTTACGCTCCCTCGCTTTCCTGTGCTCCTCCCACGTATGTGCTTGAAAACCAGCAGGGTATCCCGACCTTGCGCGGACATCTCGAATTCTTCAGGGGACCCTGAATTTTTCAAGGAGTCCCATACGGTCGCTGGCCAGAATCTCTTTCCATTGCAATAGGAAATTTTTGTAAGGTTATAATATCCCAAGTAATATGGAGGATTGATCTGTGGCTCAAGCAACCCGGGTCGGCACCCTGACCTTTAGCGATTATCTACACTATGGCATCCGTGAAGGGGCCCTGTGGACCCTGATCTGCGTGGCGCTATATCTGCTGTTAGCCCTAGTGACCTACTCGCCACAGGACCCGGGTTGGTCCCATGTCGGTTACGGCGATATTGTGGGCAATGCGGGCGGTCGGGCCGGCGCTTGGTTCTCCGATGTCGCATTTTACTTGTTCGGCCTATTAGCCTATCTCATCCCTGGCATGGTGGCCTGGAGCAGCTACCTAGTGTTCCGTAAGTCGGAGCCGGAGCCCGAAATCCGGCTCCACAAGTTGGCACTGCGTTGGTTCGGTTTTCTCTTTACTTTGGCTGCCGGCTGTGCCTTTGCGACCATATATTTGCCGCAGCTCGCGATCGAATTGCCGAACGGAGCCGGGGGTGGGTTGGGGTTGCTTGTCAGTGGGTATATGGTCCTGGTCTTCGGTGCCAAGGGGACGACCCTGTTCCTGTTCGGGCTATTTCTCGCCGGTCTTCGGCTCTTCACGGGGGTCCCTTGGCTGGCGGTGCTGGATGCCTTGGGAGGGGCTGTCCTAGCCCTGATGCGGTGGTCGACAGCGGGTGTCTCGTTCCTGTTGCGGCTTTGCCGCCGATCTCCCATGAAGGCGGCACAATGGCGGGAATCCCCTGCGTTGCTCGAGCCCCCCGAATCTCCGGAGTCCCTGGAGCTCTCGCTGTCGTCGGGGTCGTCCACTCAGGTCGCAAGTGTGCTGGAGCTCCCGCACGCGGGATCGTCGGTCGCAGAATTTGGGGGCTCCCTGAATGAGTTGCCGTCGGAGTCGGAGCTGGGCGAGGGCTCCTGTTTCTCCGATCGCATCGGGCAACCACCGCCCCTTGATCTCCTGGACCCGCCACGCAAGAGTGGTAAGGGCTATACGAAGCAGATGCTCGAAGAACTCTCGCGCCAAGTGGTGCTCAAGCTCGCGGATTTCGGCGTGTCCGCAGAAGTGACGGCGGTGCATACGGGGCCGGTAGTCGTTTTGCTGGAGCTACAGCTTGCACCCGGTACCAAGGTGAGCAAGATCACGGGCCTTGCCAAAGACATCGCACGGGCACTTTCCACTACCAGTGTGCGGGTAGTAGAGGTGATACCGGGTAAGTCCGTCATCGGCCTTGAGGTTCCCAACGAACACCGAGAGACCGTTTTTTTGAGCGAAGTCCTGGCGTCGGCTACCTATCGGCAGGCCGAGGCGCCCTTGACTTTGGCCATGGGGACCGATATCGCCGGCCAACCCGTATGCGCGGATCTCGCCCGCATGCCCCATGCCCTGATCGCTGGCACCACGGGTTCCGGTAAATCCGTGGCCATCAACGTTATGATCCTGAGTCTAGTGTACAAGTCGACACCGCGGGACGTACGTTTGATTATGGTGGACCCCAAGATGTTGGAGCTGTCGGTCTACGAGGGCATTCCCCACTTGCTCACACCGGTAGTCACGGATATGAAGGAGGCAGCGAATGCCTTGCGCTGGTGTGTCGCGGAGATGGAACGTCGTTATCGCCTGATGGCCCAGCTCGGGGTGCGTAATATCGTCGGCTACAATCGCAAGGTCGCGGATGCGGGGGCAGCCGGGCAGCCCATCCCCGACCCCCTGTTCGTGACCAGGCCCAGCGGTCCGGAGCTGGACGAAGCCAAGGCGGTGCCTTCCCTCGCCCATCTACCCTATATCGTAGTCATCATCGACGAGTTGGCGGATATGATGATGGTGGTGGGCAAAAAGGTGGAAGAGCTCATCGCCCGCCTAGCACAGAAGGCGCGGGCCTCGGGAATCCACCTGCTGCTCGCGACCCAACGGCCGTCGGTGGACGTGCTCACGGGCCTGATCAAGGCTAATATTCCGACCCGAATGGCGTTTCAAGTGTCCTCGCGGATCGACTCACGGACCATCCTCGACCAGATGGGTGCCGAGCACCTACTCGGTTGGGGTGATATGCTCTATCTGCCTCCCGGTACCAGCCTCCCGCAACGAGTACATGGTGCCTTCGTGGACGATCAGGAGGTACATCGGGTTACGGAGCACCTCAAGCGGCAAGGGATACCGGACTATATCGATACCATCCTGCTGGATGGGGAGGAAGCCATTCCCGGTATCGATCCGGAGCCCGGCGAGGGTGATGTCGAGGACCGGGACCTCTTGTTCGACGAGGCGGTCCAAATCGTCATTGAGACCCGCCGCGCCTCCATCTCGGGAGTGCAGCGTCGGCTCAAGATCGGCTACAACCGGGCTGCTCGCATGATCGAGGAGATGGAGCGCATCGGTCTGGTCGGTCCCGCCGAGACCAACGGCAATCGAGAAATCCTGGTCCCGCCTTCGCCCGAGGCTTGACCTTGTCGATATCGGATCGTGATCGGTTCATGAGAAGCAGGGTACTCCGTCATTTTCAATCGGATTACCGGTTGAAAATGACGCCGAGTGAGAGCGGCATTTTTGCATCGAGACTTGAAAAACTCCGGGGGACGGGATTTTTCAAGTCCCCATAAGGGTGCTTTGAATGTTTCAGGGTACCCTTTGATTACTATTGGATCCCGATCTCGAAACAGATGACATGGGTTGTAGCGAACTACATGATTGGCGGAGACCCACTATGACCGAATCGACAACGGAAGCGGAAATGATTCGCTCCATTCGCGGCCACCTCCCGCAATTACTGCGCAGCAATCCATCACTGGGTGACTATACCCTGAGTGTTACTCGCGAACATTTCTATCCCAAGGTAGAAACGGAGGACTGGTTTACCCGGATGCTGAATGAATTGGCACGGGATCGGGAGGAATAAAGTGGTCAATGGCAGAAGCAGAGCCGCAAATGGGAGGAACAAAAGCAAGAGGACAGACGCAAATGGGAAGAGTCGAAAAAGCAAGAGGACAGACGCAAATGGGAAGAGTCGAATCGGCGCTTCGATGTAATGAATAAAAGGATCGCTCGCTCGGTGCCTTGGGAGCACGTTGGGGCATGCAATCGGAGCGAGCCTTCCGCGATGCGCTGGCCAGTATCCTGGTGGAGAGCTTCGGAGTGGGGGTGATCAATGTAAACGAGTTCGACGATGGAGGAGCACAGGAAAGCGAGGGAGCGTAAGTGACGAGCGGAGTGCGACGACCCCCGCGTAGGCGTAGGGTCGTGCGTTTCGTCGGCGTGCGGCGCGTGAGCGCCGGCGGAGACGAAAGGCTAGGCCATGCGACACGGCGTCAAGTTATTACGGGAGTCCTGGTGCCGCGCGGAGTGCGTGCCGGGACGGACGCAGGACGAACGCGGGCCGCCGAAGGCCATAGCCGTCGCCTCATTTTGTGCACCCGAAATCGGATGGACCCCATTTCGGATTTCGCGAACAATGGCGACGCTCCGGGAAGGAGCGGTATTTGGACGACCGGATCAGATCAAGCTCGATGTGATCATCAAAAATGGTCTGTTGATTCTCTGTGAGCTCAAATCATCGATGAGCAAATCCGACATGCATACTTTCAAGCACAAGGCGCGTTTTTATGAAAAGCAGCACAGAAGACAGGTAAGCCGAAAGATCGTAGTTTCATCTACGATCGACAATCCGGCACGCTGGGTTGGCGAAAAATTGGGTATTGAAATGTATCCCGATTCCCTGGATGTTCCGGCGGAATTCCGAGGATGGCAAGAATAATGGTAACTATTCAGGATACCCTGAAAAATTCAAGATCCCCTCAACTCCCCCACCAGCCAGGAGAGAGCCCTCTGTGAGTTTCAAGACCATCCCCACCCGTACTCAACGGTTGAATCGAAGCACCC
>Ga0209681_1000090_pt1 | contig 24001 bp, 26 predicted proteins | sample WorMetLIZISLAND2_3_FD_187416 | JGI IMG/M metagenome (GOLD analysis project Ga0209681, IMG submission 187416) | Marine gutless worms symbiont microbial communities from Max Planck institute for Marine Microbiology, Germany - Olavius clavatus LIZARD... ... | reverse complement strand
TCGGGGATGTGAAGCGTTCATCGGCAGAGCCGGTGCCGAGATCCCTCGCTTGCTTCTTCACTCCTCGACCCCTTTCCCGGAGGGGGCGGGGCTTTCGGCTGCTGGAATTCCGATGGAACAATCCGTGGTTAGCTCACGTAGATGATGGGCATTGCAGAAGGCATGCCAGCATTGGTAGCGCATGGGCCACTCGCGCGGCGATGAGTGCGCCGCGAATCGCGGTGACTGGCACCTCCAGGCGGGCGGCGGCCACCCGTACGGCGCGCTGGAGGGTGCCCGGTGAGATCGCCAAGCCGGCCAGCTCATTGAGCACCCCGGCGGTACGCTGGTAGGGCAACAACTGATATTGGGTCATGTAGACCGCAAAGGCCGGTACGCCCGGTCCGTATTGCACCGGGGCCTCAATCCCTACAGGAAACGTGCTGCGTTGCGCGCGCCCACAGGGCACCGGTTCCGCCGACAATGCGGTACTCGATGACCTTACGCTGGATTACCACCTCGACCACTTGGCGTCGTTCCGCGAGCACTGTAGCCGCGATCCCGGTGCCGCAACGTCCGCAGGCGCAGGTCCCCGTCAACGGGATGATCCCGCACTGGTCGGGGTGATCGACCAGGGAGCGAGTAACACCGCATCGGCCCGGTTGTCCACCCGGCTTGCACCCGCTGAGCTGGCGTTGCGAGCGTGGTGGCGGCTTCTTGAACGGAGAGTCCGAGGATGGCGGCCGGCTGGAGTTGTGGCTATCCTTGGCTAGGCACGCTTCCAACTCCCGGATGCGCTCGCGCAGATGCGTAATGAGCGCCGTCTGCTCCGCAACCCGTTCACGCAACCGCTTAAGCCCGTCGTCAGGATTTTTCTAGAGAATGGGTTAGGGTAGTTTATTCCAGCATGGGCATAGATTACGTGTGTAGCCTGCCGCTTGCCAAGAGGTCCTGAATAGTTACAAAAAACAAGGGCACCTCAATGAACTCGAGTACCCGTAAGACTGTATTGAAGGCGCGATTTTGTTGCGTCGCACCTCCCTGTGCGGAATTCCGTGGCTGGGGTAAAGCCCTTACTTGGATTCGGCGGGGGCCGGAGCTGCCGGAGCGGTCGGGGCCGGATAAGTGGGATAACCGCGGCCATAGTAGGGAAGGCCGTATCCACCCCAGGGACCACCCCAACCATGGCCATAGGGGGGGTAGCCATAGCCGTATCCGTACCAGTCGCGATAACGGTTGTAGCCACGACCCCAACCCCGTCCACCACCGGACATGTTCATGTTGAAGTCACCCCAACCATCGCCAAACATATCGTTGAACCAGTCGTTTCCGCCCCAGCCGGGGCCATTTCCCCACCAAGCGGAAGCGGAAGCGGAAGCACCGAGAAGAGTAGCAACAACAGCAGCAATAGCAAGCTTTTTCATGGAGTTTCTCCTAATTCGAAGTGGAATCCGATGCACTGAATGAAGGCGTTTGTACATCGTCGGGTACCTATAATATTAGAATTTAATTATTTTAGAAATTACTTTTTTCTATCGAGATCAACATCGAGATAGCTCAAACCCAATGGGCGCGGCTCTTTTGAAACGACACCGGGCATCCAAAATCCGAGCGTCGAGGCTGGTTTATCGAACACCTTGTAGAGCTTGCGCACCATCTATATTACGCCTCCTTGCTCTGAGGCCTAGTGATCCACGCCGGCCCGTGGATTCATAGGCTAGACTGTGCCCACGGGAAAATATCGAGTAAGCGCTGTGGGGAGAAAATTCAGCCGCAAATAAACGCCAATGAACGCAAACGTATTCGAGAAAACTGAAGCGTCGCCATTTTTCGCGAAACCCGAAATGGGATCCGTCCGATTTCGGGTGCAAAAAATTAGGCGACGGCCATCACACGCCGCACTCCGACGAAACGCACGACCCTACGCCTACGCGGGGGTCATCGCACTCCGCTCGTCGCTTACGCTTCCTCGCTTTCCTGTGCTCCTCCGTAGCCGCAATCCCGGTGCCGCAACGTCCGCAGGCGCAGGTCCCCGTCAACGGGATGATCCCGCACTAGTCGGGGTACCGGAGCGTCGCCATTTTTCGCGAAACCCGAAATGGGGTCCGTCCGATTTCGGGTGCGAAAAATCAGGCGACGGCCATTGCCTTCGGCAGCCCGCGTTCGTCCTGCGTCCGTCCCGGTGCGCACTCCGCGCGGCACCAGGACTCCCGCAATGACTTGACGCCGTGTCGCATGGCCTTGGCATTTCGTCTCCGCCGGCGCTCACGCGCCGGACTTCGACCAAACGCTCGGCCCTACGCCTACGCGGGGGTCGTCGCACGCTGCTCGTCGCTATCGCTCCCTCGCTTCCTGTGCTCCTCCATCGACCAGGGAGCGAGTGACACCGCGTCGGCCCGGTTGTCCACCGGGCTTGCGCCCGCTGGGCTGGCGTTGCGAGCATGGTGGCGGCTTCTTGAACGGAGAGTCCGAGGATGGCGGCCAGCTGGAGTTGTGGCTATCCTTGGCCAGGCGTGCTTCCAACTCCCGGATGCGCTCGCGCAGATGCGCAATGAGTGCCGTCTGCTCCGCAACCCGTTTACGCAACCGCTTAAGCTCGTCGTCAGGTTTTTTTGGAGAATGGGTTAGGGGGGTTGTTCCAGCATAGGCATAGATTACGTATGTAGCCTGCCGCTTGGCAAGAGGTCCTGAATAGTTACTCGCAAACGTGATTGACTGATTAGCTGAGAAGAACAGCTCACGCAACGACGCCACGTCAAAGCCGTACCTTATATACTCGTCACACATTAGATTTTCCGCCGCGATGCCCATCTCTCGCACCCGATAGCGGCATTGCGACTCGTTACAATAGGGCTGGCTATTCCTCCTCGTCGTGCTTGGCTCTCGGGCACAATAAATGCCCCTTGCTTTCCGCAAAATCCATAGGCGACGGATATAACCCGTTGCGTCGTAGCGCCGTCGCGTGAGCTAGGAAAACCAGAACTTCTCCCGGCTTTGTTATTTCCAGGACTCGATAGAGAGATTCCCTCACATTACCTATACCCGGGAACAACCGAGCTACAACACCACAGATCAGTCGGATCTCCTCAGCTCGGATTAAGGAGACCTCGGGAAATTCCAAAGAATGGCACTAGTGTCCCAACGTTATGACCGGCAATTCAGGATCACCCATTCATTAAAAAAAATATTTGGAATTATGCCGGTTACCGACTTGAGCAGCGGTACGCTAAGGTGACAGCCTCTCCCGCGAAATTGCGGGCTGAGAACAACGACGCGTGTCCACAGGTATATTCGTCTTCTCGAGCTCGCCATTTCCGTCTATGTGCTCGTGGTCATTATCAAGAAGCGGCTGAAAATCGATGTCAGTTTCTACACAGTTCTACAGATTCTGAGCCTCATCATCTTCGAACAAATTCAATGAGATCAAACGATTATCGATCCAGCATTACAATCCCAACGAGCGCGACCACAATAACCAACTAAATTTATTAAACTAAACATTGGGACACTAGTGCAATAGTGCAAGAATGGGATGTTTCAAGATCTCCTATGGCACCGACCACAGCCTTGTGTGTCCTCGATGCGGCGGCCATCCGGATCTATCCGCTGGAGCCAGCGTTGGAACAATACCCATCCGGCATAGAGGGCAGCCAGCCCGAGGATGGCCCAAAGATGTTCCCACATGGCTCAGGCCGTGCTGAACAGGCCGGCGAAGCCCATGAAGGCCATGGAAAGGATGCCGGCGATGATGAGGTTGATGGCAGTGCCACGCATCAGCCTGGGGATCGGGGCAGTCTCGACCTCTTCACGTAGCCCGGCCATGAGGACCAACGCCAGGGTGAAGCCTAGCCCGGCCCCCAAGGCGTAGAGCATACCCTGGGCCAGCCCGTAACCTTTATTGGTGGAAAAGATGGCCAGCCCGAGGATGGCACAGTTGGTGGTGATGAGCGGCAAGAAGATCCCCAGGGCTTTGAACAGAGCGGAACTGAGCTTTTTAATCAGCATCTCAATGAACTGCACCGTGCTGGCGATGACCACGATGAAGCTGATCAGACGCAGATAGGGGGCATGGATCAACACATAAGTATTGAGGAACCAAGCGCACAGGGCTGTAATGAGCATGACGAAGATAGTGGCCAACCCGAGTCGGAACGAGGTTTCCAACCGCCCGGAGACGCCGAGAAAGGGGCACAGCCCGAGAAAATAGGCAAGTACGAAGTTATTGATCAGCAAGGCACTGACGAAAATCCAGACCAGCTCGTTCACGACAGCTCTCCTTCCGTCTCGGCCAAACGCTCGGCAAGCTCTTGTTTACGCTCTTGCACCCAGCTGAAGAAGAGTAACAGCAGGCCCAGGGTCAGGAAGCCACCCGGAGGCAGGATCATAATGACCCAGGGCTCGAATGCAGGTCCGAACAAATCGATCCCGAAGAATTTCCCTTCCCCCAGGACTTCCCGCACACTGCCCAGGAAGAAGAGCGCGACCAGGAAGCCACCGGCCATACCCAGCGCATCCACGATCGCCAGGGATACCGAGTTGCGGGACGCGAAGGCCTCCTGACGACCTAGGATCATACAGTTGGCCACGATTAGCGGGATGAAAGCCCCCAGTTCCTTATGGATCTCGGGTACCAGAGCCTGCAGGGTGAGGTCGGTGACGGTCACGAAGGTAGCGATGATGATGATGTAGGTGGAGATGCGGACCTGCCTGGGTATCCACGGCTTGAGAGCGGCGACCAGGATGCTGGAGGCGACGAGCACGAAGCAGGTAGCCCCCCCCATGGCCAGGGCATTGACGGCGGAGTTGGTGACCGCCAACATGGGACAGAGGCCCAGCACCTGGACGAAGACCGGATTGTCCCGCCACAGGCCCTTGATGAATTCCTGGTAGGCATCGGCCGGCGCTTTCGGCATAGGATTTTCTCGTTGCGTCGTTGTGGCTGGGGAATCGGGGGCCCTACAAAGCTCCATCCTTGGAATCTTTCGAGCCTCGATACGAAAACAGTTTGCTTGGCCCCCATTTATCAAGCACCGACGTGCTTGGAAAATAACCGGGCCTCTTTGTCCGGCATGGACACCTTGAATTTTTCAGGACGCCCTCACGGTGTAGCCTCCAAGGGCGGCACGGCGGCAGGCACCGGTAGACGTTCGAGCCAGCGCGCGTTGCCCGCATTGATAATCCTGACCACTGCCTGGGAAGAAATGGTCGCCCCCGTAATAGCGTTCACCTGATTAGCCGCCGCCGAGATGCCCTGCTTGACGGTCTCGATCCGGGGGTCGATGGCTAGGCCCCGGAAGTTGGCGACGAAGGCGGCATCCTTGTAGATCTTGTCTCCCAGACCCGGAGTCTCGCGGCTCTCCAGGATCTCCATCCCCACCACCTTGCGCTCGGTGGGTCGGTAGCCATAAATCAGGCGAATCGTGTCCTGAAATCCGGGACCAGAGCCGGGGATAGCGTAGCCGAGCAGCCGGCCCTGGTCATCATAGCCGCCGAACAGGGCCTCTTCGTCCTTACTTTCCTGCTCCTTGATCCTTAGTTGTCCCTCCTGAAAGACGAGCCTTCGCATCCGGGTGGTACCGGGCAGCACCTCGAACACCGCCTCACGCAGGACCTTGGCTTGGTAAGCGGTGATGACCGGCCGGGTGGTCTCGAATACGGCGACGATGATGAACCCGGAGAGCAGACCGGCTAGCCCCAAGGTCATAATCAATCGGGCGGAGCTGGGCTCTTGCATCGGTTGGTCGTGACTGCGGTTACGACGGCTCATGGGGTCTCGATCCCTTTACCGAAGACCCGGGGCTGGGTATGGCGGTCGATAAGCGGCGTAGCGGCATTCATCAGTAGGATCGCGTACATGACCCCTTCGGGGAAACCACCGAATACCCGGATCAGGATTACCAACAGCCCCACGCCTATCCCGAACAGCCAAGCGCCCCGAGGTGTGATGGGAGAGGTGACTGGGTCCGTGGCCATATAGATGGCCCCCAGCAGCAGGCCACCGGAGAATAGGGAAAACAGAGGGTTCGGGTAGTCGACCGGGTTAATCAGGAACAGGATCGACGAGAAGGCGGTGACCGCGAGCAGGATGCTGACCGGAATCCGCCAGTCCAGATCCCGACGCAGCCACAGGTAGAGGCCGCCAAAGATCAGCAGTAAGCCGCTGGTCTCACCGATGCTACCGCTGATTTTGCCGATCATCAGGTCCCGGAGGGGGATCGATTGGCCTTCGAACTTCAGTGCTCCCAGGGGGGTGGCCGCGCTCAGACCATCGTAGGTCGCTTGCAGAAAGGGCAGCGCGAGGATGGAAGATGGAACATCGAAGAAGCCCCCGGTTGGAGTATGGGCGCTCCAAGTGGTCATGGCTACCGGGAAGGTCGCGAGCAAAAAGGCCCGTCCCACCAAGGCCGGGTTGAACAGATTATAGCCCAGGCCGCCCCAGATCAGCTTGCCCAGGCCGATGCTTACTACCCCTCCCACAAAGGCCATCCACAAGGGCAGCCCCGGCGGCAAGCTGAGCCCGAGCAGGAGACCTGTGATCAGGCCGCTGCCGTCCAGCAGCTTGGTCCGGCGCTCCGCGGGCGGGGAAAAAGCCCATTCGGTCAACATGGCCCCGGCGATGGCGGCGCTCAGGATCAGTAAGGCACCCAGGCCGAAAAACCAAACCCCGGCCAAGGTCGCCGGCAGCAGCGCGAGCACCACATCGCCCATAGCCTTGGTCGTGGTCAGAGGTTGCTTGAGCAGGGGGGCCGGTCGTACCAGTAGCCTGGGATCTTTGAATTTCAACTCGATCTCGCTTGCGACCATGGGGTCGGCGTGTAGCCGTGGGCAACATCACCGTCGGTTCGGGAGGGTCCATCCACTGGAACGTCTTGACCTAATCGGGTAATTTTATAGAGCACCTTGAAAGATTCAAGGTGCCCTTGAAAATTCCAGGAACCTATCCCGGTCGGGGTGGCGGAAACGGCCCATGTAGACGATGGAGAGAAGCGGACCTCGACATCCGGAAGTACGGACGCCCCGCCGCGTGACGGGAGAGAGAAAGAGTGGCGGAATGCTGCTTGCGAGCAGCTCCGATCGAAGGAATGACCGGTTACACGGTTATTTGTGGGAACCTTACAATTTTCCAAGCCACGAAGCGAGAATGCGATTTTCGCTTCGCTCACATTTTTCCAGCATCTACATGCTTGAAAATGGCGGAGCATCCTTGCCCCGCACGGGCGCCTTGAATTTTTCAAGGCGCCCGTGCATACCTCCTTGGATTTCAACCTTAGAGCCTTATGACCTCCCGGAGCGTCGCCATTTTTCGCGAAGCCCGAAATGGGGTCCGTCCGATTTCGGGTGCAAAAAATTAGGCGACGGCCATGGCCCGCGTTCGTCCTGCGTCCGTCCCGGCGCGCACTCCGCGCGGCACCAGGACTCCCGCAATGACTGGACGCCGTATCGCATGGCCTGGCCTTTCGTCTCCGCCGGCGCTCACGCGCCGCACTCCGACGAAACGCTCGGCCCTACGCCTTCGCGGGGGTCGTCGCACTCCGCTCGTCGCTTACGCTCCCTCGCTTTCCTGGGCTCCTCCGAGGGAAGCAGGCCGTAAGCCGGTCGGTGCTGAGTACGTGTAGCCAGCAGGTTGCCGTTCACGCGCCGGCCGGTTTTGTCGGCATGGACCACTGGCGCGGCGACGAGTGCGCGGCGAATCGCGGTGACTGGCACCTCCAGGCGGGTGGCGGCCACCCGTACGGCGCGCTGGAGGATGCCCGGTGAGATCCCAAGGCCGGCCAGCTCATTGAGCACCTCGGCGGTGCGCTGGTAGGGCAACAACTGATATTGGGTCATGTAGACCGCAAAGGCCAATACGCCCAGTCCGTATTGCACCGGGGCCTCAATCCCTGCAGGAAACGTGCTGCGTTGCGCGCGCCCACAGGCACCGGTTCCGCCGACAATGCGGTACTCGATGACCTTACGCTGGATTACCACCCCGACCACTTGGCGTCGCTCCGCGAGCACTGTAGCCGCGATCCCGGTGCCGCAACGTCCGCAGGCGCAGGTCCCCGTCAACGGGATGATCCCGCACTGGTCGGGGTGATCGACCAGGGAGCGAAATAGTTACGAAAGGAGAATCCCGATGGATGAAGCAAACAGCGTGGTTTTCATCCCGAAATACCGACGCCGGACGGTGTATGAGCAATTGCGAAAGCATCTCGGAGAGGTTTTCCATGAGTCGGCTTGGCACCGCGAGAGAGCCGTATCGAAGAAGGGCGCTTGATGGCCGACCACGTACATAGGCTGATCTCGACCCCTCCGAAGTAGCCTGTGTCGCAAGTGGTCGGGTAAGGGGAAGAGTGCGATCCATCCGGCGCAAGTCTTATGGTGAGCCGCAAGCGCAATTTTGTCGGTCAATCGTTCTGGGCTAGAGGATATTTCGTCTCGACGGTCGGCCGGGATGGGGGGGTGACCCGGAGGACATCCGTCACCAATAAGCCGAGGATTAGTGCTTGGAGCGGTTGAAACTTTGGCGCTAATCAGCCGCCTTTAGGCGATTCCAAACCATCGGGGTCGCGCTAGTGCCCCGATTAGCTGCTTTGAGCGGCTCATGAATTTAAAGCCGGGTACCCGCAAGGGGTGCCCCTACAAAAATCTTTGTGCCTTTGTGGTTCAAACGATTCCGTATCAGGCTTTGGCTGCGTGGGGATCCACATCCCTATCGGCGAGGGATTCGGGGAGAAATTGGAGCACCCGGATGCCGACGGCGGTGATCAGCAGGGCCACGGCGATTCCACCGATACCGAGCAGGACTTCGGGCAGGCTGGGGGTATAGATGGCAGCAGCGCCGCCGACGCCATCATGAAAGCCGGATTCGAGGATGGTCTTGCCGGGGAAGAGTTGCATGGGGTAGGCTTGGCCGCCGATGATGATGACGTACATGCTGGCGAGTCCTCCCAGCACGACTAGGCCGCAGGCGGAGGCGATCCAGGCCCCGCTTTTGCCCAGTACGGGATGGAAGAGGATACCGAGCGGGAACAGGCAGCCGGCGAGTATCCAGACGAACCAGAAGAGGATGGTATGGATGCCACCATCGATCAGGTAGAAGGCGACTAGGCCGTAGTTTTTAGCACCGTAAAGCTTGGTCAGAAAATAAGCGAGCACGAAGAAGAGTACGGCCCCGATGAAGGTCCCGAGCAGATTCCGAAGCCGGAATAGCAGGGATTCACCGAGGGGACGGCCGTCCTGCTTGTAGGCGTATAGGACTAGCAGCATGAAGATGGCGAGGCCGTAAGCGAAGGACATGGCGATGAAGAGGGGCGCCATGATGGCGGTGTCGTAAGCCTGACGCGCAACCAGGAAGCCGAAGATGGAGCCGGTACCTGTGGTGAGGGCTAGGCGCCAGAAGAAGGCGAAGAAGCCCACCGGCTTGGTGTAGGGGTTACCTTTGCGTTCCATCATGGTCCAGAGGTAAGCGATGATGATGACCACGAAGCCGGTGTAGAGGAAGATGTTCCAAGCGAAGATCGACCGGAAGTTGTAGGTGGTCATGGCGATCACGAGGCGGTCGGGACGGCCCAGGTCGAGCACGAGCACCATGAGGCCACCAGCCAGCAGGGCGATGGCTAATAGGCCCGAGAAGCGGGCCAGGGGCTTATAGAGGGTCTTACCGAAGACGCTGCCGATAGAGGCGACGTTGAGGGCCCCGGAGGCCGCGACGATGAGGAACACGGCGAATACGTGGGGGGTACCCCAGATGATTTGGTTGGTCATGCCGGTGACCCAGTGGCCATGGTGCTCCATGTAGAGGAAGGCAAGTCCGCCCAGACCAGCGACGACTGCTAGGATGGCGAGCAGACCCCAGTAGTGTTGCGGAAGGAGTCGCCACTCCCGATAGACGATTCTTTTCATGACAGTATCTCCGAGGCGTTAGCCCATACAGGCCACTCATTCTACGGACTAGAATCACGAATAAATACGAATGAACACCAATCAATTCGTGTGTATTCATGCCCATTCGTGGTTTTTCGATTACAAAAGAATGCCACGATAATAATTGTGGTAACTAATGCGCATCCACTTCCGAAGAGTCCAATTTCATAGAGACGGACTGCGGAAAGCGAGAGAGATATTTCCGGATGTTCACTGAGAGCTGCCATTCTCCTCGCCAGCATGACTATCCAGCTGCTTACAGCAAACACTGCCACTAAGAGCAAAACTAGTAATGAACGCTTCTTCCACTGAAACAACTACGATGCGTTGCGTAACCTCTGTAGTCACATAGTAGAGCGCCCACTCATAGCTTAACCACCCTGCGACGAAGAATATCGCCGTGAGCGAAATTACTGCCAAACTTACGGATCTGCGTGACATTACTTAGTTACTTAGGGCGCGAGGGTTTGGACTGTAGAAAGCTCTTGATAATTTGTTTTCTCGGCCACAGAAACTCCTGGATATACTGCCATGTGCTAGGCATGCCCGAAATGCGTCTCCTCATGGAAAATATGTCCTGCACGTCACAGACTTGAAGCACTCGGCGGAATACTTGATGCAGTCCCGGACCAATAGTATTAACCGTATTCGGGAGCGATGGCATCCCCACTTTAGGGTGGATCCGTTCGACAATGACAGCTCAACACCAACCAGCTTACGGCCGGCTGCCTTTATCCTAAACGCGGAGCCGAGGCCCTGGATGCGTTCGGCTCTCAGAAAATACAATTCTCCAGCTGTAAGGCCACCACGCCCACTGTAAGAGTAAGTTTTGTTCGCCATTGACAAGCTTATCCTTCTTCAGCAACATAATTATTGCCTGTCGTTATTTCGAGCGGAGAGGAAAGATCTCTCCCTTCGGTCGAAACAGCAGCTTCTTCTTACATGACGACAGCCGAAGAGAAAATGATGAATCGTAATTGTTCAGCCCCACCATTTTGCCATCCATAGCACTAGATTCCGGCAATCCCTGCCGAGTTAGACTCCCCGTTTCGATCCCCTCCCCCCGGGCAGGAGATGAGGACCGGAAAACGGATCACACGCCCGCATAGCGGACGCCCGTATCGAGGGCGAGGTCTTCGCGGATCTGCCGGCTCGGAAAGGCCGCCAGGGCCTTTGCCAGGGGGTCTTCGGGATCCTTGAGATCACCGAATAGGATGGCGCCTCCCCCTTGGGTTACGCAGGCATCGGCGCAGGCGGTGGAGGGTATCCCGTTGTCCCGGCGATGTACGCACAGGTTGCAGCTTTCGACGCAGCCCTTGCCTCGGGGCACCCGGGTGAGCTTGGTATCCACCACTTCGTGGATGAAGGAGCGCGCCTTGTAGGGGCAGGCCATCATGCAGTAGCGACAGCCGATGCAGGTGTGCCGATCTACCATGATGATGCCGTCGGCCCGCTTGAAGGAGGCGCCGGTGGGACACACATCCACGCAGGGCGGATGTTTGCAATGTTGGCACAGCATGGGCAGCCGACTTTCGCGACCGGTCAGGTCGTCCCGGACCTTGACCATGCGGATCCACTTGGCAGCTTGGCGATCCCATTTGGCGGCGTCTCCTTCCGCCGGCTTTTTCTGAAGGTCGAGGCCGCTCTCCCGGTTGCAAGCGGTAACGCAGGCATCACAGCCATCCGCACACTTGGTGGTGTCGATCAGCATTCCCCAACGCACAGCGTCGGTAACCGCTTCGGCTCTCGGCTCGGCAACGGCCAAGCGATGCAGCACTACGCCCGGCGCCAAAGTCACGGTCGTTACAGCAGCGACGGCACCGAGGAATCCACGCCGGGAGGTATCTAGCTGTTCTTTGTGCTCGTTCATGGTCACTCGCCTACCTTTTGCTCGACCTTGCGTGTGACATACCGCATCTCGATTCCTGTGGTTTCTCCGATCTCGGCGTCCGGAGCCACGGGCACGGTGGCATGGCAGTCGAAGCAATCCATCTTGACCGCTGCCAACCTGTGGCAAGTGTTGCAGAATTGCCCTTTCGAGCTCACGGGTATCGGCTGCCCCTGTGGATCATGGCCCACATGGCAGTCGATACAGCCCGCCAAGCTGGCGGTGGTGTCGCGAATACCCTGGTGTACGGTCTCGTCGCGCTGGTGTCGGATCAGCTCCATGTGGTTGCGCCGCATGAAGCGGGGCTCCCGCACGCAGCTTCCGAACTCGGCGGCCTTGGAGCTGGAAATGACATAGCTTTCCTGCGCGAGATCGGCCGCAGCGGTGGGGATTACCCAACCCCCTGCGGCGATAGCGAGCGCAAGGAGGCCGTCTCTGATGATGGCTCTGGCCATGGTTCCGCCTCGTTATTCGCCGAGACCCATTTTGATGTAGCCCGTGGGGCATACATCGGAGCAGATGTGGCAACCGATACACTTCGCGTAGTCAGTATCGACATAGCGCCCGGTAGTGTTTTCTCCCTTCTTGACCCGAAAGACTGCATCCTGGGGACAGAAGATGACACAGTTGTCGCACTCGAAGCACATGCCGCAGCTCATGCAGCGCTTGGCCTCGTCGATGGTCTCCGTTTCGGACAGACCGATCAGACGCTCGTGGAAATGGCCCAGCACCTCTTCGGCGGTGGGGACGTCTTCCTTGCGTTTGTTGCGGGCATGAAAGGCGAAATGCCCCAGGAAGAGCTCGTCGTGGGGAATGACTTCCGCCCCGGAGCGGTCTTCGAAGTTGTGGATGGCCCAGTTGCCTTCGGAGGTACCCCGCATATCGCCTTGCTGCTCGGCATCAAATTTTTCGGGGGCCAGTTGGGCCTCTTCCATCTTTTTGAGCAGATTGAAGTGATGCACGTCCACCTTGGGACGACGGGCGTGGGGCTCCTGCATCACGTAGGCGTTGACGGATTGGGCTGCGATCCAGGCCTGGCCGATGGCGGTGGTCAGCAGGTGCGGACGGATGATGTCGCCGGCCACGAAGTGGCCCGCCTTGTCTGGTACTTGGTAGAACTTGTCGGCGTCCATCAGGCCGCGACCATTGTCGAATTCTTCCAGGCCCGTGAGGTCACCGCCCTGGCCGATGGCGGACACGATCAGGTCGGCTTCCAGGATGCGCTCGGTGCCTTCGGTGGGGATGGGCTTCATGCCGTCCATGGTGCAGTCGCAGACCCTGAGGCCCGTGGCACGGCCGCTCTCGTTCTTGATGACTTCCAGCGGCATGACACCATCCAGGATGGTGACACCTTCGGTCAGGGCGTCGTGGACCTCGTGCTCGGCAGCCATCATTTCGGCGCGCTTGAACAGGGAGGTCAGGGTGACTTTGGCGCCTTGGGCCGCGGCGGTTACCGCGGTGTCATGGGCCACATAGCCATCGTGGATGACGGATTCGGGACGCTCGGCGGGCTTGGTGTGCTCGATATGCCCCAGCCGTCGGGCAACCGAGACGACATCGATGGAGGTATCGCCGCCGCCGATGCAAACGACCTTGTCGGCGGTTACCTTCATGCGTCCCTCGTTGAAAGCCTTGAGGAAGGCGACACCGGAGACGCAGTTGGGGGTTCCCTCCCAGCCGGGCACCGGCAGTCCGCGGCCACTTTGGCAACCCAGGGCCCAGAGGATGGCGTCGTAGTCTTGCTCCAGGTCGGCGACGGCGACATCCGTTCCCACCTGGGTACTGAGCCGGACCTCGACACCCATAGCGATGATGCGGTCGATCTCGGCATCCAGCTCTTTGCGCGGTACGCGATAGCCGGGAATGCCGTAGCGGAACATGCCACCGAGCCCAGCGTTGGCCTCGAAGATGGTGCAGGCGTGGCCTATGCGGCACAGTTGGTAGGCCGCCGCCAACCCCGCCGGCCCGCCACCGATGATGGCAACTTTTTTGCCGGTATCGGGACCTGCCTCGAACTCGTATCCCTGCTCGATGGCGTTGTCGCCGATATACTGCTCGACGGAGTTGATGCCGACGAAGTCTTCGAGCTCGTTGCGATTGCAGCCGTCCTGACAGGGTGCGGGACACACCCGCCCCATCATGGAGGGAAAAGGGTTAGCGTCGGTGGAGCGGCGGAAGGCGTACTCCTGCCAATCCATCCCCTCCGGCGGCAGCTCCTGTTGGCGAGCGATGGCCAGCCAGCCGCGAATATCCTCACCGGACGGACAACTGCCCTGGCATGGAGGCGTCTTGTGCACATAGGTCGGACACTTGTGCGAGGTGTCCTGGACGAAGATCTTTTCGGTCAGATCGTCCCAGGCATCCTCGCCATCCTCGAACCTCCGCCAGGAAAGCTTGGTGGTCATTTCGTCGCTGGTAGTCGCCATCGATCGTTCTCCTAACCAGTAGAACCCTTGTATTCTTTAATTCATAAGGGTGGGCTGCGCCCACCAATGTACGCCTACCTAATTCGTCCTGGAGCGTGATATCTATACTTTGCATAGCTGCATAGCTGGTACTAGGAGCTTGAAATTATGCAGATATCAAGTTCTAGGACGATAGTTTGGGTACAACCCACCCTACCTTCACCCGGTGGACACCTCTGGAATTCGGGACAACAGCACCGACGTACCGAGGAGCATGGAAACCATTTTTTCTCAGATAAACGCAAATCAGCCGTAATCGATTCGCTATCACCGACGGTTTTTAGTCCCGTTGCGTTCATTATCTTGAAGGCGGTTGAACCTGCTCAAGATATTCCTGAATCTCGGGGCTGATTTTCATAATTGATGTTGGGGTTCATTTCCCACTTCTCCGTATCTCATACTGCTCCTCCGTGAGGTATAAATAGCTCCGCATATTTCTCAATTCCGCTTGCTTTATTCCGCTTGCTTTAAACATTTTTTCAAGATCTCCATAGCCGTATATCTTAAGCACCTGAAAATACACATTTCCAAATTTTCTTGCCCATAAAAAACCGGTGCCTTCATTCCTTCACCAGCATAGTCTCGCATATCAAGGTAATCCTCCGCAGCTCTAACCCTGAGCTCTGAAATCAAGAACCCCTCATCAATATCCTCAGGAAGAGGATTACCACCTACAAAATCCCATCCCTACTTCTTCCAATAACCGTTTTTGACCCACGCGGGATAATAAAGGCCGGTTGGTGTTTCTTTTTCAACCATACCTCGGTCTCTCAGCAAAACCATTGGGAGGAAGAGCCATTACTTCCAAACCCTCACAGGCACCTTGGTGAGCCCAGCTTTTATTGTTGCTTGAGCTCGATGGTGGCCGTCCAGGATCTCTAATCTACCTGCATTGGGATGTAAGCCACACATCTACTGGTTTATCTTGGTTGAATCCATCTTGGTCCATCCTCTCCGAAAACTTCTCGACCTTCGATCCGGACATTTCGTATCGAGCCTGAAATTGGAATCAGATTGCGCGGATTTATCTACTCAACAGGCGATTTTCGATCCGTAATTGTTCACCCCTAACACGCCTCTGTCATCCCCCGTACCGAACAGATTCCAGCAATCCCTGCCAAAATGACAAGACGGAGGATGGGCGATTACTTCGATCCCGCATCGCATTCATTTGGGTCTATTCACGGCTAACGCCCCCGTTCTCGAGATCGACCGGTCCCTCATTTGTTGGAGGTGTAACATAGCCTCGATCTCCGCGATGAGATCGTCTCGCATGACGACCTTACTTAAGCGTGAATCACAAAGCGCATCTTCAATCTCATGAACATCTTTCCCGGATTCACCAACACCTGAATCAGGCATAAAACCTCATATCCTTCATCTTTATCAATGGCATTTCCTATCATGGATCCCCGTATATTCACCATCCCCTTTTGATCACGGTTCCAAGTGTAACCGTATTTCGTCTGTAATACCTTACGGCTTACTTTACTTCATACTTCATCTCCTCATTGACGACGATAACACCTGACATAAGCCAAAGCCAAATCTATATTGGACGGTGAGTATGATTCGGCGGGATTTAGCACCCTAGAGTTGGGGAATGATCTCATACCCCTCGACTCGACCGGTATTTTCATCGTGTGGGAATATGAGCAGATATCCTTTTCCGCAGCTACTTGAAACAGAATCCGGCCCTATGAAAAGGTCGGAATATGCTCATAGTCGCAATATCCGGTTGGTTCGCCGAGTAATCCAATGATTTCTTTCCGATAGCATTTCCCCTCGTTCTTGCTTCGATGCAGAAGCCCAGCTCTGATTTTATTATTCCAAGAGATCCGTTTCCTTTTCATCTTGAGGGTTCAATTTTTCCATCTCATGGGCGTTGCTGAACATAATCGCAAAGCACACTAAAAACAATGCCTAAAAGCATCTGACTTCTCATTTCGCAAATTATGACCAAATCTAACCGTTGTCTCTTTATAAGCTTTGTCCTGTGATTCCTTAATAACCATTATATGATGGGGATGCCTCCATAAATATGCCTTTTCGTATGCATTTAATCGATTGTATTGTTTGTATACGGAAGGCATGTTTCATCTGCGAGAATCTGCGTAATCCGTGGATTTAAAACATGACCGAAGTTCCCAAGACCGGGATGGTGGGCACAGCCCACCCTGCTGCTCAGGCCATCTCGGCCTCTTCGCCTTCATCCTCTTCCATTTCCTGACCGGTCAGAATGATGGCATTGGATACCAATTGGTGCACACTGACGATCTGGTCCATCTCCAGCCCGTAGAAGGGCAGGACCTTGGAGAATTGGCTCTTGCAGATAGCGCAGATGGCGGCCATGTGGGTGACGTCCTTCTCCTGCATCAGGTTGCTGAGGGCTTCCACTCGCGGCTTAGCGCCCTTGACCCGTAGCTCCATGAGGTCGTCGGTGAGCAGGCCACCACCGCCGCCACAGCAGAAGGTACGCTCACGAATGGTATCCTCATCCATGTCATGGAAGTTGTTGCAGGTCGCCCGGATGATGGCCCGCGGGATGTCGAACTGACCACCCGGCTTGTCACCCATGCGCGAGGCCCGAGCCACGTTGCAGGAGTCGTGATAGGTCAGAACCATGTCGTCGTTCTGCGACTTGTCGAACCTGAGTCTTCCGGCCCGGATCAGGTCGTAGGTGAACTCGCAGATATGCTGGGGCACCGGATAATCGGGGTCAAGGAAGTCCCAGGGGCCAGCCAGAGTATTGAGGAAGCTGTAAGCAACGCGCCAAGCATGGCCGCATTCGCCGAAGACGATGCGCTTGACGCCCAGGTCCATGGCGGCCTTGCGGATGCGCTGGGAGACCCGGCGCATATTCTCGTAGGAGCCGATGAACATGCCGAAGTTGGCACCCTCGGAGGCATAGGAGCTGACGGTCCAGGACACGCCGGCCTCGTGGAATACCTTGCCGTAACCGATGAGGCCGTCCACATGGGGCTCGGCGAAGAAGTCCGCCGAGGGGGTGACCAGCAGGATCTCGGCGCCTTCCTGATCCAGGGGGTATTTGACCGCGACCCCGGTATCGTCTTCCACGTCTTCTTCCAGGCCCTCCAGGGTGTCTTCCAATGCCGGACCGGGCAATCCCAAGTTATTGCCGACCTTGAAGACCTTGCCGATGATCTCGTTACAGTATTTTTGGCCCACCCCGATGCTGTCCATGATCTCCCGTGCGGCCATGGAAATTTCCGCGGTGTCGATCCCGTAGGGGCAGAATACCGAGCACCGGCGGCATTGGGAGCACTGATGGAAATAGCTGTACCAGTCATCCAGCACCTCGCGGGTCAGGTCCTCGGCCCCCACCAGCTTGGGAAAGTATTTGCCGGCCATCGTGAAGTAGCACCGATAGACCTTGCGCAGCAGGTCCTGACGACCGACCGGCATGTTCTTGGGGTCCTTGGTGCCGAGGTAATAATGGCACTTGTCGGTACAGGAGCCGCACTTGACGCAGGCATCCAGATAGACGCGCAGGGAACGGTACTTGCCGAGCAGCTCGCCCATTTTGGCGATGGCCTTTTCTTCCCAGCCATCGACCAGTTCCCCGGGAAAGCCGAGCGATTCCTGGAACTCGGGCTTGGAGAGGAAGGGCTTGCTGTGAACCATCGCATCCGACTCGAGGGTCGGTATCTGCGCATACTGTTCGAGCTCGGGTACCTTGAAATCTGCCTTTGCCATGTTCCTACCTCGTCAGCGGATGCCGCAACGCGCAAGCACTGAAATTCAGGTCACTGCTCAAGACCCTTGGCCCAGTCCGCGAGGTGACGTTTCTCGCGGGGGTTGTCTACTTGGTTGCGCGTGGGACTGAAGAACAATCCAGGCGCATGCAACAACTTGCTGAATGGGAAGACGAGCATGAGGGCCACCACCAGAAGCAGGTGCAGGAGCACCAGAGGGTCCGCAGGCAGCGGTGAGAAGTCGAATGTGAGCAGACCGCGGAAGAAGAGCTTGATGGCAATGACGTCCACATGGATGACATAGGTCATCAGCAGACCGCTGAGGGCGATGAGGACCAGCAATAGGAGCAGCAGGTGGTCCGAAGGTCCGGTAATGTAGTGGACCCGATCGACGAGGAACCGCCGTGCCCACAGGCCGATCAACCCCACGGCCATGGCGATTCCGCCATAGATGCCGAAAGGTTGGATCAACTGAATGGGTAGCCAGACCGGGTCGATGAAGTAGCGCAGGTGACGCAGGGTGACCAGAAACAGCCCGAGATGGAAGAGCCAGCCGAAGATCCAGGTCCATTTGTTACCTTTGAACAGACTCTCGAAGAAGACGACTTCCCGCACCAAGCGCAGGACGACTCCACCGGTGGTGACGGGTGCCGGTGTGGTCGGGATCTTTAAGGGTGCCGGCGCGCGTGCGTATTGCACGATTTTGCGAGCCAGCCCACCGACCAGCACGGCAGCGGCAAAGTAGAATAAGATGGTGTATAGGACTGTCAGAGCCGACATGTTCCCGCTACCTTCAGTGGATCCGTCGAATGACCGGGGGATGGAAATACTCCCCCGAACAACCAGTCGCACCGGCTGTCCCGCGCTTCGTAGGGTACGGATGGGGCTCGCCCCCGCTTACCGATCCTTCAGCCGTGGGCCCCGTGGGCCTGTAAGGAGACCGGATACCCTTCCGTCAGACGCAGCCCGTGGGCTTGGGAAGACCGGCATAGCGACAGGCCTGCTTGGCGGGACCATAGGGGAACAGGCCGTACAGATATTTGCTGTTGCCCTTCTCCTTGCCCATCTTTTTGCCAACGGCCTTGGTCAATACTCGAACCGCGGGGGCGATCTGATACTCCTCGTAGTACTGGCGCAGGAACTTGATGATATCCCAGTGCTCGTCCGTCAGATCCAGGTTGTCTTCCTTGGACATGACTTCAGCCACACCCTTTTCCCACTCCTGGATATTGGTGAGGTAACCCTCTTCGTCGGTCTCGTAGGTTTTACCGTTGACTTCGATAGCCATGATGATCTCCTCTCGCTTGGAAATTGAGGCGATTGACGAAAAATGATGTACCGGACTGGGCCGGATTTTCGTTCGTATTCAAGGCGCGGTAACCAGCGCCTAGTGGACTAGGTAACGGTTGACGCAACACGGAAGACGAACGAAAAGACTACCAAGACGGCATTTCATTTGACAGAAATCGCCTGGATACTAGAGCCAGGCCTGAACCTTGTCGTTTTTCTCGGCCAAGTCCACGAAACCAGCATAATCCACGACCCGGATCCCGTCGATCACACGTTCCGCAATGAACCCGCGGGCTATCAGATCGGGGCCCAGGACATACAAGAACTGCTTGGCGAGCGCGGTCTTGATTTGCCCTTCCATACCGGTACCCTTCAGGGCCACATAGATGCCGTCCTCGAACAAGAGTACAGAATCGTCCTCGCCGGCGAATTTCAGGCAGGATTCCAGAGCATTACGCTCGAACGGCGATTTGTTGACTGTGTGTAGGATGCTCACGAAATCTCCTCCTTAGAAGCTGAAGATCACGTCGGACTCGGCCATGAGCTCGGTTACCCGGGCGGAATCCACCACTTCGACGATATTCTCGACTTCTTCCTCGGTCTCCCAATCTTCCCAGGCGATCGCCACCAGATCGTCCTGAGTCAATCCGCGGGCGTCGAGCGAGTCCCGATCCACGTAGATGTTCTTGACTTCGTAGTCGCCCAAAGTCCGGTAGGTGGGTGAGAAGTTCTTCATGCCGATATCGGCCGTATCCTGGCCCTTGGTGAGCTGATAGACCCCATCATCGAGGAACATCAAGCGCACGTCCTGGTCGAAGGCGGCACCGATGAGTACGACTTCCAGAGATTCCCAAGCATAGATGGTGCCATAGGGGGCCTTGCGATTGAGGTACAAGAACTTCTTGATGGTTTCTACGGTTTCTTCGGACATAGCGTACCCCCTTAGTCACCGAACACGACGAGCCGATCCGACTGGATAGCCGCCTCGACCAACTGTCCCAGGCCGGAGATGCGGTATTTGGGATGGATATTGGTGGCATCCTTGCTGTTACGCTGGGCCTCGCCTTCGTCGACGATGCCGCGGCGTTGGGCCGCAGCGACGCAGACCACTAGGTCGAGCTCGTGCTGCTCGGCCAGCTCTGCCCAGCGGTTGACGATGTTACGGTCGTCCTGGGGCGGCGTGGTCAACCGGGTCCCGTTGTTAACGCCATCATGATAGAAGAAGACCCGGAACACCTCGTGCCCCTTCTCCAGCACGGCCTTCGTGAAGAAGTACGCCGAGTCGGACGCCTGGTGTTGATAGGGCCCCTCGTTGATTTGAATTGCGAACTTCATAGCGACCTCAATGTTATGATCCCCCTCCCCTGCTCCTGGTGGGGAGCGGGGGAGGGTTTCCGCTTATCCGCTCGGGCGATCGACGGAGATCGGCTCAGAAGCGGATGTAGTTGGACGCATTGAAGCTGGCCCGGGAGCCACGCCAAGTATCGATGTGGTACTTGGTGAAGGGCAGCTCGACCTCCTCGAAGAAACGCGGCCAACCGATCCGCTCGATCCACTCGTTGACCCGCTCCCAGTCCCGGGCGCCTTCCTTGTAGGCCTTGAGGATACGCTTGACGATCGCGGTCGCCTCGGGCCAGCGCGGCGGGTTGTTGGGGATGCCGGCAGCGACCAGCTTTTGGAAGGTGGGCTTGCCGCGGGCGTTGGAGTGGTTGCCGCCGACCCAGATGGCCAGCTTGGAGTGCTCGGCATCGTTGATCTGCATGGGGGGACAGGGCGGGAAGCAAGCACCGCAGCAGATGCATTTACGCTCGTCGACTTCCAGCGAGGGCTTGCCGTTGACCATGGCCGGACGGATGGCCGCTACCGGGCAACGGGCCACTACCGAGGGACGCTCACAGACATTGGCCACCAAATCATGGTTGATCTTGGGCGGCTTGGTGTGCTGCACATTGATGGCGATGTCTCCCTGGCCACCGCAATTGATCTGGCAGCAGGAAGTAGTGATATGCACCCGGTTGGGCATGTTGGCTTCTTTGAACTCGTCGATGAGCTCGTCCATCATGGACTTGACGACGCCGGAGGCATCGGTGCCCGGGATGTCGCAGTGCAGCCACCCCTGGGTGTGGGAGATCATGGCCACCGAGTTCTGGGTACCACCCACGATGAAGCCGGCATCTTCCACCGCCTTGATCAGGGGCTCCACCTTGGTGGGATCGGCCACGATGTATTCCAGGTTCGAGCGCAAGGTGAAGTGGATGAAGCCCTCGGCGTACTGATCGCCGAGGTCGCACAGCTTGCGCAGGGTGAAGACATCGAGGATGCGTTGGGTGCCGACCTTGATGGTCCAGACCTCGTCGCCGCTGTAGGCCACATGCCGCAGCACCCCTACCCGTGGGTGCTCGTGGTACTTCCACATGCCGAAGTTTTTACGCATCACGGGATGCATGTACTGCCAGGGATCGGGGCATCCGGATTCGATCGGCTCACGCATTTCAGCCATCGCCTGTCCTCCAGTCTTTAAAATTCAGTCGAAATCTCAAGGTCGTGGCCGGCCGTGGGGTGCCCCCACGCCAGCCCGGCATGCATGGGCCGGGCCGTTCAGGTCCCGGTCTCGGCTTGACGCTCAAACCAAGCCTCCGCCGCCTCGTCCCAATCGTCCATACGGACATAGGAGCTCTCGCGCGGGTGGCTCAGCATGTTGGGGTCGGGCTCGATGCCGAGACCATCGAGGAAATTGGCCAAGCCGATGCGCTCGATCATTTCGCCGCAGCGTTCGTGCTCCAGACCGTTCTCGGCCCAGAAGTCGATGATCTCTTCGGCCATCTCGACCAGGGATTCGTAGTCTTCCTCCGTCTCCAGCTTCTTGAAGGGTACGATCACGGTACCCATCAGGTCGCCGATCTTGAGGGTACGTTTGCCGCCGACACAGATGGTCACACCCTTGTCATCACCCGGGTGCAGGGCCTTGGGCATCACATTCAGGCAGTGCATGCAACGCACGCAGTCGCGATTATTGACGATGAGAGTACCGTCGTCGTTCAGGGACAGGGCTTGGGTCGGACAGCGGGTGATGATATTGTCGATCAAGTATTGGCGGCCTTTGGTCTTGAAATAGTTTTTGACCTCGTCCTGATCGACCTTCATATCGTCCCGCCAAGTGCCGATGACAGCGAAATCCGCGCGTTCGATGGCATTCTGACAATCGTTGCCACAGCCGGAGACCTTGAACTTGAACTTGTAGGGCAGGGCCGGACGATGCACATCGTCGGTAAAGTTGTTCACCAACAGACGGTGGGCCTTGAGCTCGTTGGTGCAGGACATCTCGCAACGGGCCGCACCGACGCAGGACATGGCAGTACGCACGCAAGGACCGGCCCCGCCCAGGTCCCAACCATAGTCGTTGATCTCGTCGAAGAAATGCTGAGTATTTTCGGTATCGGTACCGATGAACATGATGTTGCCGGTCTGGCCATGGAAGGTCACCAGACCGGAGCCGAATTTCTCCCAGCTATCGGCCAACTTGCGCAGCATGTCGGTGGAGTAATGATTACCCGCCGGCGGCTGCACGCGCAGGGTATGGAACTCCTTGGATTCGGGAAAGGCATTTCCGACCTCGGAGAAACGGGGAATGATGCCACCACCGTAGCCGTATACCGAAACCGTACCACCCTTCCAATATCCTTTGCGGGTCTCGTAGGAGTGTTCCAACTGGCCCAACAGGCTGTTGGTCACCTGATTGATACGTTCATCCGGATGCTCGTCGCGCAGCCGCTTGATACCGGAAATGAAGCTCGGCCAAGGACCGCTCTCCAACTGGTCGAGCATCGGTGTTTCGTGTTTCTCGATGGCCATTACGCTGCCTCTCCTGATCGTTGACGTAAGTTCGGATAAAAAGCCATATCGTTTGGCGCAGACCGTCCGCACCGGAGCCCGCGCCCTAGCTACGCTGAATTTGTCAGAATCGATGATGCCCGCCGCTCGACAGGATATGCCGGAGGCCGCAGGCCGGTATTGCGATCGTCAATATACGCACGCTACCTGGGGTGAGCTACTCCACTTTCGGGGGATAATGGCTTCGGTTTTCTATACCTGAACGGGGTAACCGTATCCCAGTGCACCCATGTAGAAATACCTTAATCGCCTTAGGAATTCGCCGACAAGCCGAGGGACCCTGAGCGGCGATGTTACGCAGTGATGACCCGTTAGTCAATGCTTACTAATATGTAACTATTCAGGACCTCTTGCCAAGCAGAAGGCTACGCGCGTACCCTGGAACCATGCCTGAATAGAACGCCCTAACCCATTCTCCGGAAAGCCCCGACGACGAGCTTAAGCGGCTGCATGAACGGGTGGCGGAGCAGGCTGTGATCATGGAGGGGCAAACTGCGACCATATGAGCAGATGCATGAGCGCATTGCAGGAACTCGAAGTACGTCTGGCCAAGGATAGCCACAACTCCAGCCGGCCACCATCCTCAGACTGTCCGTTCAAGAAGCCACCACCACGTTCGCGGCACCAACCCGGCGGGCGCAAGCCCGGTGGACAACCGGGTCGACGCGGTGTCACCCGCTCCCTGGTCGATGACCCCGACCAGTGCGTGATCCTCCCGCTGCCGGGGACCTGTGCGGGCCGGCGCGGCGGCACCGGGATCGCCACTACGGGGCTCGCAGAGCGACGCCAAGTGGTCGAGGTGGTGATCCAACGTGAGGTCATCGAGTACCGCATTGTCAGCGGGACTTGTGCCTGCGGGCGCG
>Ga0209681_1000089_pt1 | contig 24234 bp, 23 predicted proteins | sample WorMetLIZISLAND2_3_FD_187416 | JGI IMG/M metagenome (GOLD analysis project Ga0209681, IMG submission 187416) | Marine gutless worms symbiont microbial communities from Max Planck institute for Marine Microbiology, Germany - Olavius clavatus LIZARD... ... | reverse complement strand
GTCTTATCATTGTGTTCACCTCGTTGGTGAAGGTTGTGTGTTGATTAATTACCTTCTATCTACCTGAATCAACGAGGTTTTTCAATCTTTTTCGTTATAAATCCCTTGTCAATCGCGGATTTTGGGTAGCGGTTTCTCCCAAAAACCGCTCTCAATAATGATTTGTTGTTTTTCAAGATCCGCTTCAAGGGCTTTAATCAGGGATAAGCAATTGATGTCCAAGTTGTGAATCGGCTGAGGGGCCAATAATTGGCAGGGCGTAGGATCATTTGGGGGCATGACATACGATTTTTCCCGGTGCAGTTTTGCGGCGATAGAGCCGCTCAATCCGGCGCAGACGGCCGGCCTTCAGACCGGTGGTATGACCGTGGATTTTTTTCATCGGGAAATGGAACGACTATGGACAGCACACTTTCGGCAATCACGGTGCCAGGTAGGCGGCATCGTAGCGGTCATCAGCAGCGTTTTCAAAACGGGTATACTCTCCCAAAAAGGTCAAGGACACTACACCTGTGGGGCCGTTCCGCTGTTTTTTCAACAATAGGTCCGCTTTATTTTTATTGTCTTCTCCCTCAGGATGGTACACCTCATCCCGGTAGATAAAGACCACCACATCGGCATCCTGCTCCAGCGCGCCAGACTCACGCAGGTCAGCCAATTGGGGGCGTTTATCATGGCGCTCTTCCAGTTTGCGATTCAGTTGCGAAAGCGTCACCACAGGCAGATTCAACTCTTTGGCCAGAATCTTGAGTGACCGTGATATCTCCGAGATCGCCAGATCACGGCGCTCGGCATTCACATTGGTACGCATCAACTGTAAATAATCGATAATGATCAACCCTAAACCGCTATCGCTCATTTTGAGACGCCGGGCCTTGGCGCGTATCTCGGTAACCGATATATCGGGCGAGTCATCAATATAGATAGGCGCATGGCTTAATTGATCGGCCGCCTCCCGCAGCGCCGCCATATCCTCATTGGAGAGGAAGCCGGTCCGGACCGAGTTGGAACTGACCCGCGCTTCCGAGGCCAACATCCGCATGGAGATCTGTTCCATGGCCATTTCCAGTGAAAAAATGGCGGTGGGAACTTGATGATCCAGGGCTGCATTGCGAGCCAAATTTAGCGCAAAAGCCGTTTTACCCATGCTGGGCCGCGCGGCGATGATAATGAGATCGGAGTTTTGCAGTCCGGCGGTTAAACGGTCCAGATGATCAAATCCCGTGGCAATTCCGGTAAACAGCGAGCGATTCTTGGACCGTTCATCCAACGTGTCGAAATTGTTGCTTAACAGGTCACTTAAGGGTTGAAACGCAGGCCGGTTGGCATCCTCGGTAGCCTCATACACCGCCGCCTGGGCAAAATCAACAATCTCACCGACCGGGCCGGGATCATTGTAGCATTTCACAACAATCTCATTGGCTTTTTGAATCAAGCGGCGCAGCCGGCCTTTATCATGCACCAATCGGGCATAATGGGCCGGATCAGTAGCAACCGGGATCGTCTTGACCATGGAAGCCAAAAATGAGGCGCCGCCAATCTCCTCAAGCCTGCCGTTATCACGTAAAAGATTGGTCACGGTTACCAAATCGATGGGATCGTGACGGTCAAACAGCGCCTCAATGGCTTCAAAGATAATCTGGTGACGGCTTTTATAAAAATCGTGGGCAAAGACCTTGCCCGATATCTCCAAATAGCAGTTCTCATCCAGAAGGAGCGTACTGATCAGCGATGCTTCCGCCTCCAGGCTCTGGGGCGGAAGCTTGTGGGAAATGTTTCCCTCAATCGTTTTGCCGGAGACACCGGCCATTAGACAACCCTCTCTATTCGGTAAGCGAACCGTATACTCATGGAAGACCGAACCCGTAGTGCTGGAACGGTTTCGGCCATCTCGCCCTGTTTAGCAACCCGACAGGTTAAAGCGAGCCGACGCTCTGTTCAATGTCACAAATGATGCCGGACAAATCAATAAAAAAGGTAACCGTTGAGCTAAGATCCCACTATTCGGCACCGACCGTTTCCTCGGCGATCACTTCTATTGTCACCTCGGGTTCAACATCGGTATAAACGCGGATAGGAACCTTGTAAACGCCCACTGTTTTAATGGGCGCCGGCAGGAGAACCATGCGCTTTTCCACTTCAACCGCCTGCTTGGCCAAAGCGTCAATGATATCCCGAATGGTGACCGATCCGTAGAGCCGATCTTCATCAGCCACTTTGGCGGAAATCGTGCAGTGCACCTCTTCCAACCGCTTGGCCGTCTCTTCAGCCAGCCCTTTTTCCTCGGTGATTTTAAGATCAATTGCAGCGCGTTGCCGCTCCATTGCCTTGCGGTTTTGAGGCGTTGCCAAAACCGCCTTTTTTTGCGGCAGCAGGTAGTTTCGGGCGTATCCGTCGGCGACGTTGACTTCACTGCCGATGATCCCCAGTGATTCGATCGTTTCTTGCAAGATAACTTTCATCATTCCTCCAAAAACGGATGCTGTATAAACTGAATACTGTTATTGCTGATGATGCTTTCATTCACTCATCTTTGGACGACTGATTCGGATTTCGATTGATCCGCCGGAAGTCAGTCCACATGTCAAAAAATCCCAATAAAATGACCACCAAAAAAACCAATGGCTGCAAAAGAATCATTCCATACAAGACCACCCGCAGTAACCCGGGAAGCTTTTTTTTGTCAAAATAGAAGGCCGCAATGGCGATCCCTTGAAAAAAATAGATGATGGCAAGAATCAGTAGCCCGTTGATTCCCGCCCACCGCACACCTGCTTGGGGCAAGAAAGCAGCTGCGCCGCATGCGATCACCACCCAGATCAACGGCTCCGGAGCCTTCCAACGGTTCAACCGGCCAATCGTGGGAAATGGGAGCGCCTTGACCCTAAACAGGCGTTGTGCCGCCAAAATCGAAATCCAGTGAACAAATAGCAGTGATGTTGTCATAACGGCCGGTAACAGCCGCACCAAAACCAATTCGAACGTCTCTTGGGCACCAGCGATGGTGTCAAGGGTTTGCTGGGCCACACCCGCATCTTTATAGAGGGTTAGCGTCAATTCCAAGTTCCGGCGCACAAAGCTTCGGATCGCATCCCCCAGGCTCGTGGCAGAGATCAGACTAAGACCCAAAGCCGCCGCTACCCCGGCCCCCAACACTTGCGCACTGCTTTTTAGCACGATTTCATCGATGCTTTGTTGCTTTTGAAACTGTTCGCCCAAAAAATGGCCGGTAAGCAACAAAAGCACGATCATCATCGCATCAAAGCCCATCCGCCCGGTAATAACGGTTAGAATCGCCATGACGGTCAGCATCAAAACAAAACTGGGATTACGCCCTAATTTGCACCGATAGAACAGGGTCGGCACCGGTACAAAGGGAATAACGCAAAAACCCACCAAAGGGAAAATAAGCGCCAGGGTAATAAGGAGGCAGGTAACCACCACCCCCCAGGCAATATCGCCTGCCATGCCGGATTTCATCACCTAGGTCACTTTAATTTTAGCGGCGTAAATTTCCCACAAACGGCAGCAGTGCAATCGTCCGGGCTCGTTTAATGGCACGGGTTACCTCCCGTTGATGCGTTGCACACGTACCGGAAATCCGTCTCGGGATAATCTTACCGCGTTCGGTGATAAAATACTTCAACGCCCCCGGATCCTTGTAATTGATCTCTTTGGTTTTATCCGCGCAAAAACGGCACACCTTACGGCGATGAAAAACGCGACGGCGTGTAAACTTGGAGCGGGATCGATTTGTTGGCGTTGCCATATTATGCCTCACTCTCCATGTCGGTTTCCAAGGGTTGCTCAGACGTGATCTCTTCGGCGGTTTGCGCTGCATTTTCCGCCGCTTTGGCCTCAGCCTCGGCCTGGGCTTTTGCGGCTCTTTGTGCGGCCGATTCCGCTGCGGCGGCCTTTTCAGCGGCTACTTTCTCCGCTTCGGCCCGGGCCTGGGCGGCCTCTTCTTTTACCGCTTCGAGGTCCACCGCTTTATCAAGAACAACCGTCATGCATTTCAGATAGGCATCGTTGATCTGAAAACGGCGTTCCAGTTCATTGACCAATGCGGCTTCGCCGCAGTAGTCAAAACGGACATAGAATCCGCGGGACTTTTTGCCGATGTCGTAGGCCAGCCGGCGATTGCCCCAGACATCGGTCTCGGCAAGGAAACCCTGATGCTGATCAATTTGCTCAGCGACTTGATCACACAGGGTTTGGCGGGTTTCTTCCGGAAGATCCGGCGATAAAATAACAGTGGTTTCGTAACGTCGCATGACGCCTCCTTATGGGTGTAAAGCCCCGCGACCCATTCACGAAGCAAGGAGACAGCTGGCAAGTGTAGATGATCTGATTATTCCATTTTTATATCTTTACACAGCTATCCAAGATTGATAACAGAACACAAAATGCAAAACCAACGATCCAAAAAGGCTTAATAAGGTCAATCACTTGCTTTTGTCAAGCCATTTCAAGCCGAAATCGGGCCAAAAGGGTGTTATGCAAAGGTCTCGATACGGATCATCATCCTTTGTTAAAAAAGTATCGCCAATTGAATGGGTTCAGCCTTGGTGAAACGTTCCCGGTGGGTTGCATCGATATGGGTTCCGCATTTTGTAATATCCGTTGAGGGTTTTCACGGCAAAGCAGGGCCGCATTCTTATCTCCAATGAGCCGACGCAACCGCCTGTACCCTTCATTGACATTACCGGGATTTCTTGCATAGACATGATGGCTATCGGTCGCCAGCACATGGGCCGCTCCGCTCAAAATCAGGCTCTCGGCCAGGTCCTTGGGACCGGGGCCGTTATTTCCTAAAAAACTGTCCCACGTGACTTGCAGATAGAGACCCAGGTCAACAAATTGGCGACAAATATCAGGGGCGTGGCTCAGTTGGGCGGAGCGCTCGGGATGTCCCATTAAAACCTGGTAACCGGCTGTTTTCAGTTCCAGCATCAGCCGCTCCCAGCCTTGGGGCAATCGTTGAAACGGCGTTTCCAAAAGCAGGGTTTTGGAACCACCTAAAGAGAGAATCCGGTCTTGCTTCAGCATGGGGATTAATGCAGGATCAATACCGATCTCCATGCCTTGTAAAATTGTTAGCGGAATCCCCTTTTCTTTCAATACCGCATTGAGCAAATCGATTTTATCTAAAATGACCTGGGGATCCGGGGTGGCAAATGTGCCGGGATGACAATGGGGCGTCGCGGTTACATGGCTGAAGCCCGCCTTGACATACATGTTGGCCAAGGCAACACTCTCTTCCATATCATGGGCGCCATCGTCAATTTGGGGTAAAATGTGTGAATGAAAATCAATCATCTTTGCCGATAACAACGTCTCTTCCATAAATATCTTCCAAGCGGACAATATCATCTTCTTCCAAATAGCTGCCCGTTTGGATTTCGATCAGCTCAACCGGCAACTTTCCCGGATTTGACAAACGATGGATCGCACCGAGGGGAATGTAGGTGGATTCATTCTCCGAAAGGGTAAAAGCATCATCACCACGGGTCACTTCGGCAGTCCCCTTTACCACAATCCAGTGCTCCGCCCGGTGATGGTGCTTTTGAAGGGATAGTGTTGCCCCGGGATTCACAACGATGCGTTTAACTTGGTAACGATGTCCTTTTTCAATATTCTCATAGGAACCCCATGGTCGAATCACTTCCCTGTGGAGAATCACCTCCGGCGCATCTTGTGATTTCAAGCGCTCAACAACCTGCTTTATCTCCTGGGCCGATTTCATATCGGCAACTAAAATCGCGTCTTTGCTGGCAACAACCGCTAACTGGCGAACACCAACCAATGAAACCAGGGCCTGGTCTGTGTACACGTAATTGTGGCTCGCTTTATGGGAGATTACGTTACCATTGGTTACGTTTCCCGAATTATCCCGCCGACCCGCCTTCCATACCGCAGACCATGAACCCATGTCCTGCCACCCAACATCCAATGGAACCACAGCCACTTTTTTCGTTTTTTCCATAACCGCGTAGTCGACTGAAATCTTAGGGCTTTTTGTAAAGGCATCGGCATCGATACGAACAAAATCCATATCATGATATTTTTTAGCGAGGGACGACTGGCACCATTTCAAGACATCCGGCGCATGCTCTCCGATCTCTTTTATGAACTGTTTGGCGGTGAAAACAAACATCCCGCTGTTCCACAGGTAGCCCCCTTTAGACAGATACATTTCAGCCGTTTTTCTCTCCGGTTTTTCGCTAAAACAAGATACGTTGTATCCGTCAGTCTGATCAATGGGTGAGCCTTGCCGGATATATCCATACCCCACCTCGGGTGTATCCGGAACGACTCCGAATGTGACCAGATATCCTTTTTCGGCAACTTCCCTGGCGGCTTTCAAGGCATTGCCAAGCGCCTCTGTATCATCCACCAAATGATCCGATGGTAAAATAAACAACAGGGGGTTTTCTTCCCGGATGAGGGCCATAAGGGCCGCAAGCGTTATCGCCGGAGCGGTATCCTTGGGTTCGGGCTCCAGGACAATACCTTGATGATCCGATTCCAATATGCGAAAGTCCTCAGCCACAAGAAAGCGGTGCGTCTCGTTACAAACCACCAACGGCGCCTGCGTCTCCTCAAGAGCTTGCAGCCTTTTGACAGTATGTTGAAAAAAGGTCAAATCGCCACTGATAGGAATAAATTGCTTGGGGCGCTGCATACGCGACAAGGGCCAAAGGCGGGCGCCGGATCCACCGGAGAGAATAACGGGGAGAATCATTGAGCCTCACTTTGCAATCAATTTTGCCAAGACGCTACAAACGGATCAAATTGTTGCCGATAAAGGCGACCGTAACGGCCCTCCTTTTCAAGCAACGCCTCATGGGAGCCGATTTCAGTAATGCGCCCCTCCTCCATCACCACAATCCGGTCCGCCATACGGACCGAAGAAAAGCGGTGACTGACAATTATGGCCGAACGCCCGGCCAACATCTGTTTAAACCGGCTAAAAATGGCATATTCCGATTCCACGTCCAACACACTGGCCGACTCATCCAGCACCCGTACTTGGGCCGGACTGATAAATGTTCTGGCTAAAGCCAGCTTCTGCCATTGACCCATACTGATCTCCGTCCCTTTACCAAAACGGTTTCCCAGAACCGTGTTAAGCTCGTCAGGGAGTTGGGAAATAAATCCGTCGGCGCCCACCTGCCTGGCCGCGGTTTCAAGAGCGGCCTCCGACGCACGATACGCTCCATACGGTGGTATGTTGCCAAATCCGATATTATCCCGCACACTAAGATGGTACTTCACCGCATCCTGAAACATTACCCCCACATGGCGCCTTAATCCCTGTACGTCCAGATTTCGGAGATCTGTGCCGTTCATCGTGATTCGTCCATCAATTGGGTCATAAAACCGGCACAGCAACTTTATGAGGGTTGATTTACCCGATCCATTGGCACCCACCAGGGCCACCACCTCGCCGGGGTGTATCTTAAAGGAAACCTCTTTTAAAACAAGACGGCTCTGGCCCGGGTAGCGAAAAGTGACCCGATCAAAAATGATTTCGGACGGCGACGTGTTGGAAATCCGGACCGGGTTTTCAGGCTCTTTTACCATGGTCGGCATATCTAAAAAAGCATAGAAATGCGACAGAAAAAGATTGTCCTCATAGAGATTGGTCAGCGCTTCCACCAGCGTCCGCTGGCAACCAAGCCCCTTTTGAAAAGCCTGGAAGTACATGACCATGGCGCCGATGGTGATGGCCCCGTTCACCGTTTTGAAGGCGATATACCCCAGCATTCCAAATACCAGCACGGTGGCAACACCCTGGACCACACTGTCACATACGGCGCGGATGCGGAACACAGAAAGACGCAGTTGCCTGACCCTTCGTTTCAACCGCCTGTATCTGCGCGCCAAAAGCGGCCCAAGATTCAGCATCCTGATCTCCCGGGCATGCTCAGTGCTGGTCAGCATGGTATGATAATACCATGATTTTCGTTCCGCCGGTGTTTGGCGCTGATTTGATTTGAACGCATATTGGCTTCCAAACCAGCGGGCAGCGATGCCGGGAAGCACCGCAACGAACAGTAATAACGCGGCAAACCATTTAAAGACAAAAAGAACACCGGCAATCATGACCAGTGCGACACTGTTTTCCCCCATACGAAAAAGCCCGTTGACAATCCGTGTGGGCCGGTATGGCCCCTCCTGTTGCGCCCGATGCAGTGTATCCAGATGGGATGGGTTTTCGTAAAAACCCAAGTCCACCGCAACAGATTTGGCATGGAGCTGTTCTTGAATGTGGTCTTCCACCCGAATTGATTGCCTCTCAGCAAGGTAAGCACTCACCTGCTGCAACCCGATCTGAGCGAGCGCTGCAGCACCGGCCGCCGCAACCCAGATACCAACCGCGCCAAATGCGTACATTGCGTCAGCCTGGTCAATCCCCACGGTCACGGCATCAATCATCCCTTTTAATAGATAGAGGTGGGCCAAAGGCATGGCGCCCTTAAGAAAAACAAACAGGGCACTCAACACCATGCCGCCGGGTCCGGCTTGCCAGACCATTCGTACGGCACGCCGAAGATTGAGTGCCGCCTTCATTTTGACGGAAAAAGATTGAATCATCCCGCTTAAAAAGATATTACCGTGTCTCTGATTCACTATCAATGCGCATCAATTTTTCCATTACCCGAACCAATGCCCTATGGAATTGCTCCACTTGAAGTAACGTTTGGGGCGCCATCGCCTTATTTTGAAAATTTCGATAAAAAACGACACTACCCAAATATTGTGTATCCGCATTATATAGGGGCATATTCATTTTTAACAGTTTATCCGGGGGTAAATCCCTTGGTATGCGCGCTGAGTCGTGACACCAGCTAAAAGATGCTGGATCTGTTCCGGGGCTGTTGTCGGAAGTTCCGGACAATACATCCGGTTGAACATAAAAATCCATTTGATCCAATTCCAACCGTGCTGCGACTGCTTGCATACGCTGCCAAAGGGTCTCTATATTTTGGATATCACTAAAAATTCTTTTAAGATGCTCATTGAAAGGTTCCTTACCGTTCATTTTAGGCGTACCCAACACACCCGCAACCCAACCTTGAAGCCTCCCCAGGCCATAGCTTTTTAAAATGTCCATACGACCTAAGGCCAACACCATCCCCATACCCATCAGCAGCAACAGCAACCCCGCCCGCTCGTCCCTGAAAAAAACGAGCAGCATGGCCCCCATACCGAACACCAGGGTGACGCCATAGAGGATAAGGACTGCCAGTTGCTGCGAGAAACCCTGACGAAGCAACCGATGGTGAATATGCTCTTGATCTGCTTTAAAAATTTTACGCTTAACAAGCAGTCTGCGGATAACAGCATAAAAAGTATCCGTCAGCGGCACGGTCAAAACGACCATTGGTATTAAAATTGTCACGGCCGCCTGGCTTTTTATGGAGCTTACAATTGCCACAGCGCCGATGATAAAGCCTAGAAAATAACTACCACCGTTTCCCATAAAAATTGATGCCGGATAATAATTATACCGCAAAAAACCGAATGACGCACCTGACAAAGCCGCCAGAATCAACGCGGGCAAGATCATGTCGGCCATCATGCAGAGTACCAGCAGCACCATCGACACAATCACAACCAAACCTGCCGCCAGCCCATCCAACCCATCAATTAGATTCATCGCATTCATTACCAAAACAATCCAAAGAACGGAGACCGGTATGCTCAACCAGCCAAAGGCCCACTCAATACCGCCCGGTAAAACAATCCGGTCAATCCGCACCCCGCCACCCGTCACCGCAATGAGCGCGGCCAGCAGATGCAAGATCAGTTTACGCCAAGGCCCGACCGGATAGATATCATCCCAAAGTCCCACGCCAAAAGCGATCACGGTTCCAATGACGATCCATACAAGGCCCGCCTGTTCAAAAAGAGATCGTAATGGAGCCGTCGGCCAACATGCCGCAACGACGAAAGAGAGGTAAAAAGCACAAAAAATAGAGACACCACCGAGAGCCGGTGTCGGTTTGTCATGTACTTTACGTGCCGAGGGAGGATCCAAAAGCTCCCACCTAAAGGCAAACCGGACTACCATTGGAGTAACCAGTAAAGAGATTGCAGCCGCAATCAAAAACAGTATGATAATGGTTGTCATCTATCCCTCAATTTCCTATGACCCTGCCGCGAGTGATCCATACCAGCCGCAATCTTGGCAGCCCGGCAATTAACAACCAGTCTCAAGGGGCGCAAAAGATATGGTGCAACAAAGTTGGCGCCGCCCCGGGAAAAACGGCGCCAGTCCACTCTTGAAGGCCGAAATATAAGCCGTAGGGCGTACCGGAGGGTATCTGCGAGACGGTCTCGAACTCTGAAATGGAAGATTGAAAAATCTGAACCGATTCCATCATCCAGTTTGTTAAAAAGTGAAGGGATGATTTTCTCAGCAAGTTGGATCGTTGTTGGATCATCTTCAAAAGTGCAAGGCTTTAGAGGAGACGGATGTATATCGAACAGTTCGTCCGCCAATTTTAGACCCAGATGCAACATCCGCAGGCAGCCAAGCCCTTGAGCCGTTTCGTGCACCCGGCGCCAATCGATATCAGGATACAACTGCACCAGCCGGGCGACAGCATAGACACTTTCCAAGTAAGGCCATACATGTTTGGCCCCATGCGCGCACAGGTAAATCAGCGTCGCATCCTTCGAAAGGCCGCGAACCGGTCGGCCTTCCAGTTCAATCCACCTCGTCTCCCCAACGGTTGTAAGGTCAAACCTCCCGCCCAAATACCTTCCCAAAAGTTTCCAGTGAAGATCCGCTGAGACACCCACAGCCGCATTATAGCAGGTAAGGCTGTACTCAGTCTCCAAAACAAGCTTTTCCAAAGAGCGGTGTATCTGAAAAGAGGTATGGAACCCTTGTTCTTCGAGAAAGGCTTTTACCCGGAAAACATCTTGCGGTGAGACAACAATATCCAAATCGTCAAACTGCCGTAAGGTGACATCCCCGTAAAGTTCCTGTCCTAAGAGGGGCCCCTTAAAAGAAACGGCAATGACTCCTTCTGACTCAAATTTTGCCAAAAGGGTTGTCAAGGTGGCGGTTAATTGCAGCGATCGAGCAGCATAAGAGCGGAACAATTGGTCAAAACGCTGCATCTTGGACTCCGGGATGTGGTCGGCCCCATGCTTGCGCAGCGTTTGCGCGACCAGTGGCAGCACCCGCTGACGCCGCGCCGTCTCCAGCACATAATCCCAATCGATACCACTTTTGTTCAAAATGCGGCTCAGGCGAGAAACATCAACTTCCTGCCAGACCCGGGTACAGACCAGCAACAGCTCATTTTCCAGTGGATGGCCGGATGCTGCAAAAAAGGGATTGGACCGTGTCATGCCTTACCCTTGGGCATCGGCTTGGCGCCACTTTTCTCCTGAATCAACTCACGGACGACGCGCCATAAAAAGCGCGGCCCATCAATAAGATCCCGGCGCCACAGTTTACGAGGCTCCATCATCAAACGCCAAAGCCATTCAAGGCCCCAGGAACCGATCGGTTTCGGCACCCTCTTAACGCCACCGCTCACAAAGGCGAAAGCCACCCCTACGCCAATGGCCACCGGCACTTTTAGCCGGTGACGATGGTCATAAATCCATTGATCTTGTTTGGGCATACCCAAGGCAACCCAAAGTACATCCGGTTTGGCCTGATTAATGATTTGGATCATTTTCTCATCCTCTTCTTCCGTTAACGGTCGAAAAGGGGGTGATAGGGTACCCGCGACTTTATGGCCGGGATAACGATTTTCAAGCTTTTTACGCAAACCCGCTAATGTTTCTTCCGTATCCCCATAAAAAAAGCTGCTGTATTCCTTTTGATCAGCCCGTTTCAAAAAGGCCTGCATCAATTCGGCGCCGGGAATCCGTTGGATTTTCCCAATACCCTTTAACCTTGCGATAGCCACCGGCGCGATCCCGTCAGGCACCCATATATCGGCGCCGTTTAAAACTTTCCTGAGTTCGAGGTCTTGATAAGCTGCCCAGATTCCATGAAACCCGGTAACGATGATCTGATGCGGTCGGCGCTTGTTTTGGCGTTCTTGAATCCACCTCTCCATTTGTTGTAAGACCCTGCCCAATGGGAGGGTGTGGATGCGCGATCCAAGAATAGTAACGGAAGGAAAGTTCAGCCCCATCGATTGCGTCACCTTATACCGATTTTTATCCGGCTAACTGATCACATTATGATAGATCATGTTTAGCTGTTCCGCTTTACGTTTCCAGGTAAAATCCTTGACTCTGGCTAAAGCTCCCAATGCCAAATCGCGCCGCCATCCCTCATTCGCTTCAAGGCGCTTGAGGGACTTGGACAGACCGCGTTCAAATGAATCCCTATCCTGTACCGGAATCCGGATTCCACAGTCCGATGTCACCACATCGGCAAAGCCACAGTGATCCGGGCAGATGACCGGCACGCCCTGGGCAAATGCCTCTACCAAAACTGTTGAAGTTAAATCCTTCATGCTTGTAATAACAAGCACATGGGCATTACGTACAATCTGCAAGGCCGTATCTCTTTTGACCCAACCATGCCATCGGCAATACTCGTTCAACCCGTATGACTCCGCCTGTTGACGCCATATTCCGGTGAGCGGTCCCTTTCCGAGAATCTCCAGCCGCCAGTTCATCGATTCATCTATCCGGGCCATGGCGCCCAGTAGCAACGGCAATGCTTTACCGGGCAGATGCTCCCCGCTCCAAGCGATGACAAATGGTTCCTCGACGTTTCGTTTCACAATCGCCGATACAGTTTTCCGTGGTGGACCGACCTCACAGATCACCTTACTCTCACGTCCATACCAGCGCATAATTTCACTACGAATCCCTGATGTCGCCGCAATCACCGCTTTTGCGCGACCAAAAGCATGCTTTGGCCCGGGCAACAGCTTTTTTTGAACCGTGTTGACAATATTTCTCAGCCCGTATTCCAGGGCGCCACGAGAGCCCATCACGGGTAATAATCGCCATGGCACGTTCACCAAGCCGCCAATCGGTCCCCAAACAAAAGGCGCATCAAGTTTCCACAGATGGCCGGGAAACCGAAAGCCAACGTAAGTGATCTGGTGAATCAAGTCGAAACCAAACCGGTTGTGCAGCGCCGTCCCAAGCCGTCCGGCGTCCCGCAGCCATAGACAATAGGCAATGTGCATCAACGGTTTAAACAATGAATTCTCGATTTTTATCCACAAACCTTTCGGTATATAGCGCCATGAGTGGGGAATGTAATGAAAATGCATCTTGCGGTATCGTTCCGGATCCGCTGCCACGGCCTGTTCAATATCCTCCCGATGAAACGACGCGGTCAGCACCCACAATTCATGATGCCCTGCCAGCATGGTCACCCACCCCCAACCGACACCCTCTTCGGAGCCTCGGTAGGGGTTACAGGCATACGCTGAAACCATCACTTTAAGGCGTTTTTTCATTCGTCTGTTATAAGGTTGAAACCACCGCCTGTAAGACGGTCATCTTTCAGATAGCAGTATGTATGTAGATACGGATCACCCCCGGCTACAGCCGGTGGTTTCGTCCAGTCGGCGTAAACAACCACCCCATAAATGGGGTGGCCTTCCGACCGATCATTAAAATAACGTTGACGCACCACAAACCCATCGTCTTTCAGACGATGGTGGTCAGTGAATCCCTCATTAAAACTGAACGCCACAGGAAAGCCAAAAAGGCTCTCGGTCAAATAACCGGCATAATGATTATTTCCGAAGTCCATATGAAGCTCAAATCGTTATTCTCTTCAAAATCACGACAGCTTATCAATAGATACATTTTACACCTTCTTGAAATAAGCATTGATAACCATCCCCATCCCAAAAGGGTCAAATGATTTCAGTAGAAGATAAAGCCAAACCCAGGCCAAGGTAGATAAAATTGGAAATTTTACCATTCTCTCAATTCGTTGGCGCGGCACTTTGGAGGTGGTTTCGGAAAATAGGAGTTTTAAACCGTGGCGGCGGAATAAATGTTCAAGTCCCTTGAGGCTGAAAAAGTTCAAGTGTTCAGGAGGGCTGATAAACATGTCATTTTTGCCTTGAATCTGCGAGAGCGCCGATCCGAAATGGGGAGACGCAACAGCGGCAATACCATTTTTGTCAAGAACCCGCCGAATATTCTGCACAAAACTGTTGGGGGCCAGAATATGTTCCAGAACGTGGCTAACGACCACCATGTCAAAAGATGAAGCCCGGTTCAAACCATATCCGTCATCAAACACACTACCATCCGGCTCAAACCCGTTGAGCGATGTAAAGGCCTTTCGGGACAAGGGGTTCGGTTCAAGGGCGATTACTGAAAGACCTTTTTTAACTGCTTCATGGGAAAGATGCCCCAAGCCGGCGCCCACATCAAGAAGCCGTCTTCCTTGTGAGAGTTTATTGCACCGTTTCAGGATGAGACGTGCGTCCATCCGGCCCGTCGGATGATAATGGTATTCCTCTTTTCCAACTGAATCTATGGTTCGGCCCTTATACTCAGGATCGGTATACATGGCCTCGATGAGTTCCGATTTCGGTCGCGGCCACACAAAGGCGCCTGAACAGAAGGAACATTCATAGATGGAATACCTCTCCACACCTCGAGTTTTAGTGAAATAATACCTCGCCTCAACCCGGTCACAAAATAGGCATGCAACTTTTCTCTCCATGACTGTCTTACTCCGAATCCACCATGGGAGGCCCCATTGGATTCCGCCACAAATACGTAGCTTCCCACACAGCTATACGGTTAATAATTCCCTTTATCGGCATCTGCCTTGTTTTGTCCAAGAGTCGCTTCGCCCAGCCCGACCACGTTACCCAACGCCCGCCACAACTGGCTTTTATCTTTTTCCCGGACAAACATATACAGGGTGATGACCATCCGTCCGAACAATCCCAGGTAGCAGCCGGTAAGTGAAAGCCCATGTTTTTTCACAATATATAATCGGTTACGAACCTCTTTTTTCCCGAACTGATAAAGATTGATCCTTGCCGTTTCAGAATGGCGGTGTTCAAATCCGGCATCGCAGAGCACCACCAGCCGATAGTGCCTTGAGACACTGTACGTAAAATCCAGATCTTCAAGATAGCTATAGCCTGTAAAAAAAGGGTCAAAGGAAAAATTGTCGAATATGCTTTTTCGCCAAAAAGAGGCGGCAATGTTCAGCCAGTCAACAAAGAGGTTTTTTTTTACAACGCCGTAGAGCGTTTGCCAACCGGAAGGCATCACCTTCCCCCAAATGCGGCTGTAAAGCCCCAATCTCTCGAAAAGGGCTGATTCTTTGAAGGTTCTGCCTGGAGTAGGCTGAAAGTTAAGCAAGTTACAACCGCACCCGGCTATATCCATTGGCGCGTTTTGCCAGAATCGCATCACATTTTTCAAACTGTTTTTTGCAAGCAGCACATCATCATCGAGAATTCCTACAATCTCAATATTGGATGAAACGGCGCGAATCCCCACATTCCGCTGCTCAGCCGCCGACGGATAGGGATAATGTATATAATACAAATTCAACGTCTTTTTGAACGGTTTAAGGTTGATATTGGCTCTAAGGCTGGCATCGACAATGACAACCATGTCAGGCCGCAACGTTTGCTGTTCCAGATTATGTAACAGCCGGTTCAACTCAGCAGGTCGGTCTTTGGTGGCGACAACAACGGCAAAGGATATCATGCGTAACGTCTTACCCCCGGAGATCGTATTTTTCTTTCATAAACGACCGCCGCTTACAAGCGACGCTCTTTTGTGGCGGCTGCAAATTCACCGTAAAACCGCACGGTGATTCAAGAGACGTTTGACAACATTCACAACGGGCCGAGGCATACGGGACAACATCGATCCACGATACGCCGGATGAATAGTAAACGCCGGCCATGTCAGCGGTAGGGATTCCGTTGGTGAAGATCGTAAAATCGCATGTAGGAAATGGTTATAATCAGCGCCCATTCTATCAAGGGAAAACCGGTCTTCAACCGTTTTTCGGGCATTATGGGCGATTTTTATCTGCCGCAATCTGTCAGCATGTAACAACAAGATTGATTCAACGAAGGAGGCTGCGTTATCCACCTCGCATAAAAACCCGTTTTCTCCATGGTTAATCACGAAATCGGTCACATTTGGCAAGTGAGACACCAACGGTATTACACCTGCAGACATGGCCTCCACAAGGGCAAAGCCGAATCCCTCAACAAAGGATGGCATCAAAAGACAATCGAAGTCGGGGAGTCGACGGGCAAGAACATCGTCGGTCACCGTACCATGGAGCCGCACATGCTCTGAAACCTGGACCTTTTCAATTAATTTTTCCAGCCGCCGCCTGTCCGGCCCGTCGCCGAAAACGTCCATACTGAACAGCACACCGGTCTCCTTGAGTTGCTCGGCAATTAATGGAAGCAGCAATATCCCCTTGGTTTGATGATCTAAGCGGCCAATATAGGTTACCCTGACTGGATCGACGCCCACTTCTTTTTCCCTGGTTTTTAAGGAAAACAGTTCCGTGTCGACACCGTGAGGGATAAGCGCTATTTTGGTTTCAGGAATCCCCTGCGCCAAGAGGCCTTGTTTCTGCCGAGGCGTATTGACAACAGTCCCCGCCAACCTTTGTGGATAGATCGCGCTAATACGATAGGCAAATGCAGTTGCACTGCTGCACCGGGTGACCAGCCGAATTGAGACGGGCAGGTGGGGCACACAGGATCCGGCCACAGGATCATCCATGGGTATCAGTATATTGATTCGATTTTGTTCGATCCACTGGGCCAGCGCCATGGCCGCCCCGATTTTCTGCCGGGTATCCTCCGCAATGAGGTGGCACCCTGCGTCGGCGAAAGCGTGATCCCATCTCGCGGCGGCCACCGATCCGACACTTACAGCCCGCACGTCCCAGCCATAGTCAGCGAGTGCTTTTCTCAAGTTTTTATAAAAGCGAAATAACCCGCCGGACTCGGGCACGACACTATAGGCGACTCGTCGTCTCAACGACCAAACCGGTTCAAGGTTTTCCCCTCTTTCCGGGGTATTGTATTCATCTGTCCGGATAAATGACTAAGATAGGCCAGCGCCGGCAGCATTATCATCAGATCCACTCCAAACATGGCCCCACACACCTCCGGGATGCTTCGAACCGTAAAAAATGCCAGAATTCCACCGACCTGCATCAAAAAGGGTTGTTGCCCCAAGCGCTCAGCACTTTTTAGAAGAATTGCCTTAAAAAACAGTATCCAGGCCCATATCAACCCACCGGTAAAAAAGATCGCCCCCAAAATCCCACCCTGCAATAGGGCGTAATAGTAGGTATTGTGCACATGTCTATCGATCAGATACCGATCCGCCTGGGGACCATGGCCGATGACAAGTGATTTTTTTATCTCCCTTTGGGCCCGTTTCCATGCCAAGGTTCTGCCGGTCAAGGTGTGAAGTTCCTTCACTGTCTGGTCGCGTAAGAAATGTTTTTTCGCGTAGGTCACAGAATGCTCAGATATACCATCCACCCAATAACCAACGACTATCAGCAGCAGCATTACAACCCCCAGAAGCCGTATCCTCAGGGAGAAAAAAAGCATGACAAAAGAGAGGGAAACAAATAGTGCCACAATCGCGCCCCGAGACTGCATGAGCCAAACCAGAGTGCAGGAACCGAAAAAGGGCAGCAGCCAGAAAAGACGTTTCATCCCCTTTTGGCTGAGAAAAAAAACAAATGCCACCATACCCGGCACTGCGGCAAACCGGGCCATCCCCGAAGAACGGGAAATGGCAATATCTGAAACCGTCCCCGCTCTTTCCCAAATCCCGTAGCCGGTAATACCTCCCCGGTAGTCCACAAAAAGTACATCCCTTGCCACAAGCAACATGATGATCAAAATTGCTGACGTGACAACCCAGCAGCAATAATTCAACAATATTATTTTACTGTCCGCGTCTTTTCCCCGAAGGCAAAGAAAAACCGGAACAAAAACAGCGAGATAACAGGCTGCCCAATATAACGCCTGGGCAGGCCGCGGCGACACCAGACACGCAAATAGCCCTACGACCCCGTACCCAAGCCAGGCGCGGATGGGCACCAGGCTCTTCCTGCCATGGAAATGTATATCCTGGAAAAACACGAAAGGCAGCAGTATACATACACACAAGGGCAGCAGCGTTCGGACAAGGTGTACCCATGCCAAAGCCGATGCCGGGTTATGGCGAAATACCCCCGGGCCTGTATTGATCCCTGCCCACACAACTACGTAAAGGGCAATAGTCCATCCAAAACCACTCTGAATGATCGTTCTGAACAATGGCCTTGCACTGCCAGGAGAAGCTGAATCGGTCATCATCGAAGATGACGGTCCATTTATGCGCATACGCACGCCGTTCATTGAGGAACGTCTTTATTGTGTTTTACGCCGCGGAATATCAAAAATCCCATGCTGCACCCGTTTGATGTCGCTGCGGCTACAAGGCTAAATGTAACAAGTGTTCCAAATACCATCTTAAAAATCATATATGATTCAGACTAATAAAATTCCATACAATTTTCAAGCTAAATGAGACTGAAGGATACCTCGGCAATTTGTTCTGCAATCATGCGTCGATCAAAATACTTTAAAATAAAAGGGAATGGACTCTTGAGTAGGTCGCGGGTTGGTTCGCATCAATCCACAATGATTACATCTTGCAGCGGTATAGACACCAGTCTCTCCCGTTATTGAAATCTCTTTTCAGGATACCTCGTCCTTCAATCAAATTGAAGAACTACGGAAAACATCCCGAATTTTTGTCCATAGATCCATAAATTTTTCAACACCCATAAGCCGAAAAAAAACCCTGCTGGAATATATGCCCATACACATCGTCGCCAGTACACCAATGAGAGCAGCCCACAGAGGGGGGAAAAGGTAATGGGACATGAATACAGTTGTGATCAATGCCCCCGCAATTGCTCCGACCTTTACGGTGGCGGCCGACCAGTAAAAACCGGAAATGCGGAAAGCAACAACAGCCATTATCATCATATAAAAAATATACAAGCCAAAATAGGCCATACCTGCACCGGTCAGTCCAAACAACAAAATTCCGAACCAAAAGAACAGCAAATGGGAACAATGCGCTAATAATTCCGTCAGGAAATAGACTTTTCCTTTACCTTTAACGAGCAAGATAAACCCCAGCGGCCAGGAAACAACCTGTAACATCGCCCCTAAAATTTGCCAGCGAAGAATCTCATAGGCAGGTAAAAATTCTGCCGAGTAGAACAACTGAATGACAAATGGGGCCAACGCGATCGTTATTAAAACACCCGGTGCGGCGATGAGAACGCCAACTTCCGTTTGTTCGTTCACCAGGCGGTTGCATAAGTCATTATCATCAGATGCTGCCGTGAGACGCGGATAAAAGTCGAGCCCCATCGCATTCAGGATAATACCGATATATACCCATGCCAAGGACATCGATGCCTGATACATCCCGATTTCCGTCATACCAAACTTTTGAGACAGAACTATCCGAATGAAATAAGGGGTTCCGGTCGATAACAGACCCGTCCCCATGAATACGATGCCAAGTGAAAATAGCGTCCTCGTCTCTACCCATGAGTCCTTCCAGGTAACGATTGTTTTTTTGATCTTTATATTCCGGGCGTATAACCATGAAGTCAGGAGGGAGGTCAATGAGAAAACAATTAAAAACAATTCGATTCCCTGATCTCGAAAAAGATAAATAATCACCAGGCCTAGCAAAGATCCGACAACGGCTTTGATCGCAATGATCTTCGCAAGATCAGCTACCCTCCGCATACCTTGAATAGGCGCGATCTGTCCTATTTCAATTAGATGAAAAAGGATGGTAACAGCGAGCAACGATAAGGCTTGTGCATACTCCGGCGTGTTGAATGTCAGTGTCGAGATGGAGCGGCTGAAAACGATCAATAGTAACGTTCCGCACAGTCCAAGTCCGACAGAGACACGTCTAATCGTTATGGTGATTCTCGCAACCTTTTTTTTATCACCAGATGCTTCGGCTTCGGCAATCTGTCGAACCCCGCTGGAGCGGATACCCATACCAGCGATGGTGCTGGCCACACCCATAACAGCCGTATACATCCCGAAAAGACCAATACCGGCTGGACCCAGCCAGAGGGCGAACAGTTTTAGCCGGATAATATTCGCCGCCACACCAATCAACTGAGACCCACCCGTTAAGGAGGTGGATCTAAGAATCTGGCCGTATGAAGGCTGTTGGGTATCGGTCATTTTAACCACCAGGGAAACTCATCACTTCACAATCCTTCGCCTCCACTTCAATGATCCACGTTTTCCACACCTGCCACTTGGCAATGACCGGTAAAATGGCAACGGCAACGCTTTTCCCCGGCACCGAAACCGTCCCCAATGCAAAGACATCACCGCCCTTATCCTCCGGGTTTCGCAATTGTATCAAAATATTCTCAGCGGTCTGATCTCCCAGGTTCATCAGAAACATCCTCATGGTTACGGGTTGAACAAGCTTACCCGGCGCCTCTCGCCTCCTGTCAGGTTCCACCCAGCGGCTGCTAACCACGAGAGTAGGAGTTGTCCGAGGTGTTGTAAAGGTTTTATGCAATGCCAGCAGGCTTTCCGGTAATCCGGTTCCATCAGTTGGGATTTGGTCGAAATTACCGCACAGTTCATCGGCAAATTCTATGAGGCCGGGCTCACCACGGAAGGCGCCGGCGGCAAAAAAGGCAACTCCGGGGGACTCCGGAGCAATCAGTCGCAGAAAACGAACTTGCTGCTCCAGCTCTTTTTTGGTTTCAGCCCAGTTTTCACCCGGATATCCCCCAACACCGAGACCAAAAGCGATAACGGTTTTATGCATCAATCCCTGAAGCTGGGCCGCCCGTACCTGGGTAATGATGCGCCAGTAATCCTTTTCTCCACCCACATATGCTTCGGGTAGAATCAGGTCGACAACGTCCCGGTAGGCATCTGCCAGAACCGGCGCAATAGGACCGCGCATCTGCCAGACCGCCAGCGACAGATTCGGCATTTTTGCCTTGGTTTTGCGCAGGATCTCGGCGGCTTTTGTATCGGTCTGCCCGCCAAAATCAAAACCAAATTCATCAATCGTCACCACGGGATTGGGATTGCCGCCATAATCGATCGTCGCCAAAATCTCGGCAGCAACATCCACCGGATTTTTTAGCAAATCAAACCAGGTTTTCCCCCGGGAGGGAATAATCCCCCTCCTTTGCCAATTCTCCCATTCCTGAGGTTGGCCATGGATGAGATTCGCTGCTTTTAATTTATGGGGATCGGCTTCTTTAGGCAGGTACAAAAAGGCGAAGATACGGTTTTTTCCAAGGACTCCTGTTTTCTTCACCGTTGTACATGATGAAACAATCAATATGAACGGCAAAGAAAAAACGATCAATATTTTCATGTTGATTTTGCGCTTACTATAGGCAAGCATTGACAAAACCTCCACATACGGCGCTTTATTGGAGCATTGGTATCGAGTTTTACATTTACGTCACAAGGTCTGACAAGTTTGATATTGGGATTTCCACTTGTAATTATATTTGGTAAACCCCCGGCTATGACGGGGAGACCGTCAGCGTTTGGCAGTTACGGGAATATGAGAAAGTCTCCAGAGTTGTGAGCCGCTCAAAGTTCACAACAAAGGAGACCTTCAATGAACCATACGCAAAGTTTAAGCCATACAAAATGGGAATGCAAGTATTACTTGATCCTGGATACCGAAGTATCGGAAGAAGGTCTTGTACGGGCATGTAAGGCGCTATGTAACGGGTGTAATGCATGAACTGGCGGGCCACAAGGAGAGCAAGATTCATAAAGGCCATTTAAAGGGTGACCATGTCCATATGCTAATATCAATTCCGCCAAAGTATTCGGTATCCCAAGTGGTTGGGTATATGAGAGGCAAAAGTGCGATCCACATAGCCCGGAATGATTCTGGTAGAAAGCGCAATTTCACAGGTCAAGGTTTTTGGGCCAGGGGATACGATGTTTCGACGGTCGGTGGCGCTGAAGAGGCCATCCGGGAATATATACGGCGTCATGAAGGCCTTGACAAAAAGTTTGACCCGTTGCGTATATGTTGAGGCGGTCACTTTACAGCGACTGTTGTAATAACCGCTTTGAGCGGTTCACAATTTCAAGCCACCGGCTTTGCCGGTGGTTATGACATGCGGCGCTGCTGATACCATATTCGCGGCAAGCGGCGGTGCGGTGGCGGGGTAGTGTCCGGAATTTTACTTTTTATACGAGTGTGTTATGGCATCGCTACCCAAGAAGAATTCTCCTTGTTCTGATCTGTGATATAGGTAGGAGCCATTCTTAGTATCACCTAATTCAAAGATTTCACCATTTGGCAATAGCTTGCTCCACAATATCTTATGTTATCTACGGAGTGTTGGGCTGGCGCTGTCAGGATCGCCTCCATTCGAATCCGAGTAGAAATTGAAACTCGTATCAATCTGCAATTTATCCAAACCCTTTAGGAAATGTCTTGGATGTTGTTCCCTTTTCTTGCACATAACGTCGGCCATCACCGGCGGGAATGGAGCGCAGCGGAATTCCCATCCGAGTGCATGGCATTGTTAGCCACGATGAGAAACTCTCTCCTTGCTCTACCGTTCTGATTTAGATGCGCCGAACAGCCTTAGTTCCTGAAGAAAGTCATCGATCGCATTTGCTGCAATTGCATGTCCATTCGCGTTCCAGTGACTATCATGCGGGAACTTTACACTGTCCTCTTTTGATTCAAAATATTCGTCAAGTTGGAGATATGGGATGTTCTCCTTCTCCGCAATCTTATGCAACCATGTACTTTTCTCCGCACTCATCGGAATACTTACAAGCACGAATTGGGAACCTTCCTTCCTAGACAAATCATTCATAGCTGTGATCAGGTGATACGTTACATCATACATTGCTATTTGTTCGCCCACCGTATTCATTTGTAGTCGCCCTTCTCCTACTCTTTTCCTGCTCTCAAATAGACATTTAAGCTTTCCAAATGTGGAATAGAGTCTCGGTCCAAGATATGTTCTTCCCAGAAAGAATCTATCAAGTCGCTGCCGGATGGATGCCTTAGGAACAGGTACATTCCGTAATTGCAGAGTTCCGTCTTCAACCACAAAGAAAGGCTTGAAGTACCAGTATTGCTCCGGGCGAATATTGTTCACAAAATCGTTCGCGTAGAATAAAAGCAATACCACATCAGGCTTAAAATCTATCCCTTTCTCTTTTAAGAACAGAAATTGCTGATCGGTACCATATCCACTCACCGAGGCGTTGATGATTTCCCAATCAGAGTGTCTATTCTCCAGAATCTCGCTAAACCGATCTTGGTGCTCTACACCAAAACCCCATCCAAATGAATCGCCAATAACAAGCATTCTTCTCTTTGCGGTTCGTTCCCTGGCGTACTCGTCGTCGCGCATTCCATAGGAGTTGATAACGACGCCCACCGAAAAGTCCTGATGATTGAAGCGACCTCGCTGGTTAGGTGAGTGCTCCCATCCCAGAAGCTCACTATAGGTCCAGAACCTCACTCGCTCTTCTCTGGGAGGTGCCCATTGGGGAAAAAAAATGCGTCCCATAATCTCCGCCAAGATTATCGTTGCGACGCATCCGAAAAGCGCAAAGGCCGACAACGTCAATTTGGGATGCCGATGAAACCAGCGTCCGCGTACAGTTCTTCTTTTCACTTTTGATACCTTATCATCTACAGATGCGGCTAACGCCTCACATCACCGGCAGCAAAAAGCAGAGCGAGGTACGAGAGGCGCTTTTTGCTGTCCGAGTGTATGTGATTGTTGGGCAATTTTAATTCGAGACCGATCGTCGTTTCATAAAAGCGTTCAACTCTAAGAGGCCGCCGCTGGATATTCTATTTACAACACTTATGTTAAATATTCTCTGATATAATTTTAAGGTTCTTCTCCCGATTAGTTGTAGGAAAAAGCCTGTATGACCTTCAATGAAAAATATCTATCATCATGAAATCCATAGGCTTTTCGTTTAATCACCTTTATTTTGTTGTTCACGCCTTCCAGTTTGCTGGTATGGATTGGAAAATCACAATGATTCAAAATACCATCGGCACGCCGTTCCAGCATGTCGGCGAATTTATGCACAGCCGAATGGTCCACGGTTCTGGCAAGCATACACCATTGATCGAGGCATTTTTGTGCCCACCCACGCCGACGGTAACGCCAAATCC
>Ga0209681_1000088_pt1 | contig 24312 bp, 16 predicted proteins | sample WorMetLIZISLAND2_3_FD_187416 | JGI IMG/M metagenome (GOLD analysis project Ga0209681, IMG submission 187416) | Marine gutless worms symbiont microbial communities from Max Planck institute for Marine Microbiology, Germany - Olavius clavatus LIZARD... ... | reverse complement strand
TAATAACATATATGGAAGAGACTGTGTCTCAGTAAGAAAATGTGGCTGTCTGCTGTGCTGTTGTTAACAGTGGTCTCGACTCTTGACTCTTCTTGAAGTCTTTATTTTGGGCCACTATGACCTACCAAGTACTGGAAGAATACAACAGCATGCCAACAACACAAACCACAAACATGGTGCCACAAAACTGTTGAAACTAGTTATGCCCTCCTACATTGTCATAAGAGCACTGCTGTCATATGTGTATGTGTCCTGGCTCACATTATCGGTGCCATGACTTGATGCCTATGTACGACTTCTCTCCAACACAAACAACATTCATTGTCTACAACAGCTTTGGTCTTGTTGAGGACATGGTTTTGAGAATCATTACCAAGTGTGTCATGACTGCATCATCTCTGCCATCCTTCTGATGGCTCTTGAAAGCCTTTTTCTTTATGGATCATACAACTGCTCTTTATCCTCAGTGACAGTAGTTAGTTTTCAACACCATGGTGTAGGAGTGTTTTCACTTAATGCCACATTAATCCTGGTGTATTGATGATAATGATGACGAAGACATTGATTACCTGTGTGTGCTGTGTTTAGGGTGAGATTGAAATGCTGGAGCCAAACCAAGGTCTGAGTATAGAGCAAGCCGTTGGATTTCTGCAGCGTATTGTCAGCATGGCTGATATTCTTGTGTTTGCCAGTTCACTCAGCTTCAGTGAACTGGAACAGGAAAAGTCGATGAGTAATGGCGGGATTCTTCGTCAGTGCCTACGCCTCGGTGAGATTGTTGTGTTTGCATCCAGCTGCTACTGCTGCTGTTGCATCTACTACTACTGCTACTACTACCACCACCATCATCACCACTGCCGCCACTTAACTATCTTACTTTTCTGCTACTTTTGCTTTTACTTTTCCAGAGTAAAGCCAGGTCACCTTTGGGATTTGCAACAGCATATTTTACAGGCGAGATGCCGTCATGTCGTTTATCCATCAACATCAAAGCAGTTGAGGAAATTTCAGTTTTCGTTGTGCTTTCACTGGCACAATTTGTTTGCTTAATTAGCATTTAATATGTGTTTTTAACCTTTAAATTGCTTTTATGGATTTTTGGACCATTTTGTTGACTTACGTACATTTTATGTGGCTGGTTGACTACTCGGGGCACATTAATCTGCTGCTGTAGTTTTGTATTATAGCATACTGTGTTGATGATTTTGAGTTTTTTTGGTAAAACTGTGTGGAAAAGATGTGCATGCACACTTGCGATAGAATTGTGAATGGCTGTTTTCAGTGTGCACATGTGCCGTTCGAAACTGTCTGGAATGCCGCTATCGTCAGCAGTGCAGTAAAATGGGGACGCCTGTGCAGTCGCCTGTAGGAGATCAGTTGAGTCCAATACAGGCGCTGATTGCTGGTGTACAGACTCCTGCAAGACCCAGTGAACCAGTTGCTGAACAGAGCTTGGTAACTGCAGTTTTTATCTGTGATTCTTAAATTATTTCTGTGTGACTCATTCTTTAGTGGGCTTCATTTCTCGAGATCTGATTGCCACAGGATGATTTGTTCACGTGGCTGTATTTTTCAAACAATCGTTCAAAAGGTCACATGCCAAAGTGACAGTGTAATGTAACATACAAATTGGCAGTAAAAACATCATTACTCAGTGACAGATAGTTAGATCAGCTTCAGATTTGATGGAAATTTTCCTGTGAGGTACAGCAATATGTTTGGTGACTGTGAAAAGTTTTGAGGTTGGTCCCATACCCAGGGAAGTCTCCCCACAATTTTTTTCGTTTTTCGGAGCCGGGAGCTCCTGCATAGTACCCTTCAACTCCAACCACGTCAAGTGTGAAATAAAGGCACATGAGCAGTGTTTGATGATTTGATGCTTGTAAGAAAACTTCTAAAGAGCTTTGTTCATCGTCTGAAGTGCACTCGGCTTTGTGGTTGATAGCATTAATGGGTTGTCTGGGCTACTTTGTGCATGGGTTTTTGATCTTTCATTTGTACTCAGGAACTGCGCAGACTGGTTATTATAGTTCAGATATCTACTCTGTCACCAAACTGATACGTAGATGAAGTTGTTTTTTTGACTGTGAATGTGTTTTTTGATTGATGAGTTCTTTTGATGTACATTTAGAAATCTGAGTCAACTGTCCCAGTGGCAACAAGCCCGCTGCGTGATGTTGAGAAGTTGTTACAGGACATGGACATTAACAGACTGCGAGCCGTCATCTACCGAGATGTGGTCAGCTCTTTTTAGCTTCTCTCTCTTTCTAGCAGTCATCTGATGTGTGCTGTTATTGCACGTGTCTTTATAATGAAATATGTTTTAATGAAGATGAATCACCAGCCAAGTCTCACTGTCATTAACTGTTATGACAGTGAAACTTGACTGGTGTAGGGGGAGCATGAAGTAAAGTAAAGTGAATGATAGGTGTGTGAGTTTAGAGACGGAAAGAAAGGAAGAAAAATGCAGAGATCGGAGAATTGATTCAATTGGAACAAATGTGCTTGGTGGTTGAGTGGGACAGATTGAGGTGATATGGACATACATTACATGAGATATATGATGATGACTGAGATGGTGAGAACTAGGCAGAGGTGATGCTTGAAGAAGATGTGATGGGGTTGATTGGTTCAGAAACCAGTGCGTAACGGTGACACAGCTACGCAATGGCATTCTCCGCTGCTGTCGGCCTGCCACAAAACTCCACTACCTGTCTACACTGCATTGGTGCCAAAGAATCGTCAGAGTACCTGGTGCTACAGAGTCCAGCTAATGACTAGGCTCAGCAGGAGACATGGCCCAATCTTCAGATCTTGAATGGCCCAAGGTGTCTATAGAGCTTGCTGAAGAAGGTTGGAGCGGTGACCCACATGTAGAAAGTACAATTCCGAAGAGTTCTGCTGTTGAAGAACTGGCCTAACTCCAGAAAAATAGTTCAGTTAAACAGTAATCAGAAGTAGTTCCATTTCAAGAGTGCTTATATCTCTATTTCTTCAGGCCATGCTGTTGTGCAGTTGTTACTGATATATGAAGTCAGTCTAGTGATTTAATTGAACGTTTGTCATCATTGATTGCACTGTTGGTCTGTGTTGCACTGTCTATGCAGGAGGAGACAAAGCAGGCTCAGTTCCTGTCACTTGCCATCGTTTACTTTGTATCAGTGTTGATGGTGTCGAGATATCGTGACATTCTGGAACCTCCGTGTCCGTCGTCAGCAGCAACGACTCCAGATGCATCGGTCTACTCAAGACCATCTAGTGAGTCTGACGTCTCTGTGTGAATTGTAGCAAAGATAGCCAACAGTGAGCAAGCTTGTCACCACTTGCTGCATTAGAAGAATGCATGTGCTACATTGCTAACGTTTAGCAGTCTGTGACTCAAACAGTTGTGTAGCTCAAGCTGGCTTTTAGTCGATCATACTGCTGCATGCATGATACTGTCTGTCTGTCAATCAGTGCGTCCGTCCATAACGAAGTAGCACTCATGGTTGGTGTCAGGGATCAAAAGTTGTACCGTTATGTTCCTTGAACGGCATTCCTGTTCCCTGCAAATGTCGTCCTATATGTTTTGCTATATGACTGGGTTGTCATTTTGTATACGCAGCATTACTGCATTTACGTTGTGATGCTGATGCTGGGTGACAGTAAATTAACTGGTTTGCATTATTGTCGGCTTTTATATTGTTGTTATATTGTATGCATGCAAGTGTGTGTGCTTGATGATGTGTTACTGCATTGCTAATAAATTGGTAGTCATGTTTGTTGATAACTGTCAGTCAAGTTATCTTAGCTGCCGACTAGTCCATGTTTCAGCTTTTGCAATGGTTCAGAAGTTGTTTTGATGATTAAAAATGTAACTGATTGCTGTGTATTTTCTGACAAAGGGGAAGTTTATTGCTTGTTATTTATTTGTGTTGATTATCAGTGGATGCCAAGTCACATGATGGTCAGTCGGCTGCAGGTCCTGTAACTGAGGGACATGTCCATTCTTCACAAGACAATCAGCAGGAGATGTTAGCTCAGCATGGCGCTGCTGCTGCTGGTAATGATGATGACGTAGCTGCTGATGAAGATGGTGAGATGAGAACGTGACTGTATTTCAGTGTACATTGCATTTCGTCAATATACCGAAACAGTGAAGATAAAAACTATTGCAGCTGTTGGTTATAGAATACATTTTCAATGAAAATTTCAGTTCCTAATTACAAACACACACACACACACACTCGGTTTATGTGTAACCAGCCAGTTTTCGTGAGTTAGGCTGCATTTACATTGGCATGAGTACCAGTGCACGTCCCAGTACAAGTTATTCATACGAGTGAAGCTCATACCAGTGGAGCGTTCACGGTCACTCGTACAAGCACAAACACTTGGAATTCAGTCGTCATTAAAATTCTGGTGAAAATTGTGAAATACCTTTAGTGTCTTGCAAAAGTTCACTCCACTGTCGCCAGTAATGTTTTCCATCACTGTGTGCTGTATAAATAAATATCACTCGTAAGGGTTACATGCAGGACCCTTGCAGAAATAACTGGTACAAGTGCAAATATACTTGTACAGAACTCGTGTTAATGTGCACAGCTGCCATCAGAATACATGCATATTTGTGTTTACTATAACCCGTACATGAGTACCAGGACTCGTTCTTGTGTCGTCTAAATGCAGCCTTACTCCAGGTTATGCCAGTCCACAAAAGCAAACTTTTGAATTGCTGTCAAAACGTATTACAGGCTTGATGCCATTCTCCCTTCCTCCCTTCCTGTTTGGTGAAGAACAGCTTACCTTACGATGGATGATAACCGGCTGCCTGTGTAATTTGGCATCTCTGTGCCTGTCCATGGAGAGTATGACAATTTGCTATTTGTGTTTGTAACTCGAAGCGTTGCTGTGTCGAGCAGATATGTCGTCAGAGTCAGAAGACGAGGCTGACCGACGTGATGATTCAACAACCGCTCTGCCAAGTGAGACGGACTCACAGACGAAAGAATTGTCTGAGAAGGAACAGGAAGATGGTGAGGCTGGTGATGATGATGCTGAGACCAAGCCAAGTCATGATGACGGCATTTCTACAACAGAAAACAGTAAAGAAGAACCAGCAGCGATTGCTTCCATTCATGTTTCCAGTCCAGCAGACCCGGTGTCCAGCAGTGCGACCAACAGTGAGGCAGCAGGAATAGCAAACATTCCAGCTCCATTAGTTATATCAAAGATGCATTCTGGAGCGTGGGACCAGCGCAACGGATCAGCAAGTCTAACCGAAAGACTTGAGAAAGCACTCGGTTCAGTTGCACCGCTGCTGCGAGAAGTTTTTGTCGACTTTGCACCATTTCTATCAAAAACTCTGCTTGGTTCTCATGGACAAGAACTGCTTTTTGGTGGTAAGCTTAAATGTTTTGTTTGCTGTTAATATTAGCGAAATATGTTTTGATTCTGAGCATAACTTGTGCATGTTTACTGGATACTGACACAGACACCCCATTGAAGTGAGTTTTGCGGGTATGATGCCCTTCCTCTCACCCAGGCAACAGCGACAAAGCATTGAAGGATTAATGGACTGAAATTTTTACAGGTGACAGGATGCCCGGCTTGCCACCCAACCGTGTCAGTACACTGAAGGCACATTTACTATATAAATCTCATATCGCTACTCATCCTGTTCTTGTTGTCGTTATTGTTGTCGGGGTGACCTCTTCCAAAAAAGCCTAAGGCTCTGTTGTTTTAAATGGGATTGGGATGAAATTTGGCAGAAGTGTTCTTCATGTAAATACGCATTGACTGACAGAATCAGATTTCTGATGTGACATTATAATTCCCATGACATCATTTCATGCAGTGAAGTGCTGCTGCCTAGTGATTAAACACAAAGCATCTAACAGCATCTGTGCAGCAATGCTCGCCAGTTCCTGATCTTTAGTACATTCGTACTTGTTGTGTTTTTTACTTTTCTACTATATGTAATGATGTCATCGTCCAGTTAGCTGGTTACTTATATTATTCCTTCTTCATTTGCTCATAACCCATTCATCCTCAGGACAGGCCACATCTTCTTCAGACATCCATCTCTTCGATTCGATTGTTTTCCATTTTCAGCTAGTCAGTGTCATTTTGTCTTCCTCAACGTCTGTAGTAGTAGTAGTAGTAGTTTATTTTAATAATGTGACAAATGCACATATTGCAATTCAGATAAAGCACTAAAGCAGGAATAAGAATAGGGACAACCGTAAAAATATACAATATAAAATAGGCCTACCAGTAACGCGACTCAAATAATGCATATACCAAAACGCTGTCTGAAGAAAGAGTTAGCAGTTAGACAAATCGATACGGACAGTTAACAATAAAAGAATGCTTATGCACAGTACTGTGGCAAACCGGTAGGGAAAAATTATGTCCACGAGGTCGCAGAGTATCTAGTGGCCGACATGCAGGTAGCAAATGGTTCAAACAATGGTGTGATCTTTGAATGCTTTTGAAAAAATCATGAGAAACTTCAATGCTGTGACTACTGTTTGGTGTGATGTGGTGTTAAGGTCTGGTGACACTAAAGCAGAGTACATCTGTGGTGGAGCTGGTGATGCTGTTATGCTCACAGGAGTGGCAGAATTCACTGCAGAAACATGCTGGTCTTGCGTTCATTGAGCTTGTCAATGAGGGCAGGTGAGTGCAGTTTATGGCATTGTTTGCTTGCATATAACAGAAATATCAGAAATGTGAACGGCAAATACCTGCAAATATCATCATCATTAGCAGCAGCAGCAGAGATACTTACCATGCTAGATGGTCTTGGGCTTGATGCCTAGCAGTATACAGAAGAGTGTTTGCTGGACTGCAGTCTGACTCAGTAGTGTATGTCTACAAATGTCTTAGGTCCTGTTAGTCTGAGGTGTAGAGCATATTGATAGTCCATCTCCGCATTGAATCCAAATATGTAATCAAATAGCAGAAGGTGCATCTGGCAGATAGTTACATACAGTGAAATGCACTCTCTGTGTCTGGTGAAAATGAATATTTTACTAGATAAGTAACCTGGCATATTTTTCATTAGGAACTGATCTTGTATCATTGCTCATCTTGTTTTTGTTGTTGTTGAGGCAACTATCTTTAAAAAAGCCTGAGCCTGTCATCGTTTCAGATTGGATCGGGATAAAATTTGGCAACCTTAGCCTTATTTGGTACCTTAGCCAAATATGTGTCGATTGGTCGATTGACGGAGTTGGATTTTCGATTTGACATCACAGTTTCCAGATGATGGCATGATGTCATTTTATGCAGAAAAGTGCTACCCCATGGTGAGTGCTTATGAAGTGTCTGCACAGTGCATATGCAGCATCGTCCAACAGTTCCTGATCCATAATAAATTTGTCCTGAGTCAGTTTGTCTGTCTTGCTGCTTTGTGAATGGCAAATATCTGCTGCAGCCAATATATGTTGCAACACTTTGCTATAATGAGTGAGTGTTATTAATATACAGTTGTTTGTAGGCTGTTGGCACATGCAACTCGTGATCATATTGTTCGTGTGGCAAATGAAGCAGAGTTTATATTAAATCGTATGAGAGCTGACGATGTGCAGAAACATGCAGAATTTGAGGCAAGTTGTTGTCACATTTTCTATCTCTCTCTGTTGTATTCTTCAATTCCTAATGTTGTTTTCATTTTTGTCTCATTCATATTTAATGGAAATTTGTCAAAAAATATATAGTTGCCAATAACACCTTCAGATTTTCAGGTTAATATTATACAATTATACAATGTTGTATTATTTATTTTGGATTAGTGCACAAACATTGTTTGAGCCTGAAGTTAACATCTTGAAGGATTTAGAATGATGTGTGTGCATGTACATATGTTACCGTATATACTTGTATATAATTGGCTCCACATATGCGTCGGCCCCTAAAAAATGAGGCCCTGTTTGGTCTAAAATGAATTGGCACGCATGCAAGTCGATGGAAGTGTTTCAGCACTTTCACCAGCAAACTTGTGCGGCTCCTCTGATTGATTTCAGGGCTCAAAACTGTATCGTGTCACAATAAAGTATCAATGTATGACAACCACGTGTAACAATAAAGCCATTTTTATGGCATTCAAGGACTCATCGATAGAGATTTTTCTCCACAGCAGGAAAGTGGACCTGAACACCAGTATGCATGTTTGCCTCCCCTCATGTCCACTGCAGCGTCAGCGCCTCTGAAGTTACGACCTAACAGCGCTATACAAATCTATTATTATTATTATTATTATTGCACAGCAGGCATGCATGAGAGTGACAGGGATGGTGACGGCATATGATGGACCTTGAGAATTGTTCACCTCCCTTCAGTGTCATGTTATGCAAAGACAGCCTAGAAGTTAATTAGGCTGAGCATTACAGAATGCTTAACTTGTCGACTGGCCAAAAAATCTCACCCGCAATCTCACATGTAAGTTGACCCCCTGACTTTCAGGGCAATAATTTGCCAGTGTTTTTAATTATATGCGATTATATATGGTAGTTCAATGTCCAATGTCGTATGTCCGTGTTCAGGGTCAGTGTGCACAGATGACACTAGAGCGGAAAGACGAGGAGAAGTTATGTGATCATCTGATCACTGCAGCGAGGCGCCGAGATCACGTCATTGCAGTGAAACAGCGTGACAAAGTTCTCAACATTATGACTAATCGTCACGGTGCTTGGGGCGACATTGCTCACGAGTGAGATGCTGTTTTCATTTACTTGAAATGTTTATCTGCGAATATTGTACTGTATTTGTTTATAAGAGTAATTGACTCTTGTTGTTTATTGTGTTGTTATTATTTCAGCCGTGGATGGTTGCATTTTCATAAATATCTTGTCGTGTCGTATTATTAGTGAAGGTAATTTATGAAATTACTGATTCATCTTATATGATGCACTATTCTGGATCAGGCATTCCTTACTTGCAGCTTGTATCATAATAGAGTCTATGCCTTAACTCTGCAAAGGGGAAATGCGTTCTTCATTGTTAGGCACAGTTGATCCATCATTGCAGTCATTTACACCTTTGGTTAGTTTTACGACGGTGACGTTCGTTGATGACGATGATGACGGAATGATGTGTTTAAAGTGTGCAGAATGCGATGTACAAATGCAGTGTGAGGCAATGTCAATATAAGCTGAATTTCATGTGATAAAGTATGATGTTGATGTCATTTTATTGACAGGTGTAACAGGGAAATGACTTTGAAAAGAGATGGGTTTTCAGTCCCTGGTGTAATGTGGACAACAACTAGGCAGGCGTCACATTGGCCAGCAAGTCGTTCCAGATATGTGGGGTCAACAACCTGAAAACCTGTTAGTGCCTGCAGGCGGCACTAACAGATGGCTAGTGCTGACAGAGCAAAGTGATTGACTGATTGATGGCATGCAGGGAGGTCAGCAATGCGATTGAGTAGTCCGAGGTAGTGTGGCACGAGTTCGTGCAATACTTTTTATGCCAGGATGGCGATCTTGAACTTAACTCTCAGTGTGTGTATATGATGCGTTACGGTCACAGTTGTGTGTAGGGTGAAGGTGCAAGTCACAGTTCTGTATAGGATGAAGTTGCAATGATGTGCTGTGACGTGTGGGTTTCTAGACGTCAAGTCTACTGGAAGTTATGATGTGTCACAGTCACAGTTGTGTGTAGGGTGAAGGTGCAATGATGTGCTGTAATGTGTGGTTTGTAGACGTCAAGTCTACTGGAAGTTATGATGTGTCACAGTCACAGTTGTGTGTAGGGTGAAGGTGCAATGATGTGCTGTAATGTGTGGTTTGTAGACGTCAAGTCTACTGGAAGTTATGATGTGTCACGGTCACAGTTCTGTGTAGGGTGAAGGTACAATGATGTGCTGTGATGTGTGGTTTGTAGACATCAAGTCTACTGGAAGTTATGATGTGTCACGGTCACAGTTCTGTGTAGGGTGAAGGTACAATGATGTGCTGTGATGTGTGGTTTGTAGACGTCAAGTCTACTGGAAGTTATGATGTGTCACGGTCACAGTTCTGTGTAGGGTGAAGGTGCAATGATGTGCTTCAAGGATGTGCTGTAATGTGTGGTTTGTAGATGTCAAGTCTACTGGAAGTTATGATGTGTCACGGTCACAGTTGTGTGTAGGGTGAAGGTGCAACGATGTGCTGTGATGTGTGGTTTATAGACGTCAAGTGGAAGTTATGATGTGTCACGGTCACAGTTCTGTGTAGGGTGGAGGTGCAACGATGTGCTGTAATGTGTGGTTTGTAGACGTCAAGTCTACTGGAAGTTATGATGTGTCACAGTCACAGTTGTGTGTAGGGTGAAGGTGCAATGATGTGCTGTGATGTGTGGTTTATAGACGTCAAGTCTACTGGAAGTTATGATGTGTCACGGTCACAGTTGTGTGTAGGGTGGAGGTGCAACGATGTGCTGTAATGTGTGGTTTGTAGACGTCAAGTCTACTGGAAGTTATGATGTGTCACGGTCACAGTTCTGTGTAGGGTGAAGGTGCAATGATGTGCTGTAATGTGTGGTTTGTAGACGTCAAGTGTACTGGAAGTTATGATGTGTCACGGTCACAGTTCTGTGTAGGGTGAAGGTGCAATGATGTGCTGTGACGTGTGGTTTGTAGACGTCAAGTCTACTGGAAGTTATGATGTGTCACGGTCACAGTTCTGTGTAGGATGAAGGTGCAATGATGTGCTGTAATGTGTGGTTTGTAGACGTCAAGTCTACTGGAAGTTATGATGTGTCACGGTCACAGTTCTGTTAGGGTGAAGGTGCAATGATGTGCTGTAATGTGTGGGTTTGTAGACGTCAAGTCTACTGGAAGTTATGATGTGTCACGGTCACAGTTCTGTGTAGGGTGAAGGTGCAATGATGTGCTGTAATGTGTGGGTTTGTAGACGTCAAGTCTACTGGAAGTTATGATGTGTCACGGTCACAGTTCTGTGTAGGGTGAAGGTGCAATGATGTGCTTCAATGATGTGCTGTGATGTGTGGTTTGTAGACGTCAAGTCTACTGGAAGTTATGATGTGTCACGGTCACAGTTGTGTGTAGGGTGAAGGTGCAATGATGTGCTGTAATGTGTGGTTTATAGATGTCAAGTCTACTGGAAGTTATGATGTGTCACGGTCACAGTTCTGTGTAAGATGAAGGTGCAATGATGTGCTGTAATGTGTGGTTTGTAGACGTCAAGTCTACTGGAAGTTATGATGTGTCACGGTCACAGTTCTGTGTAGGGTGAAGGTACAATGATGTCCTGTGATGTGTGGTTTGTAGACGTCAAGTCTACTGGAAGTTATGATGTGTCACGGTCACAGTTGTGTGTAGGGTGAAGGTGCAATGATGTGCTGTGATGTGTGGTTTATAGACGTCAAGTCTACTGGAAGTTAGACAGCTGGGAGGATGATTCAAGGCGTCGACGACGACTCATGAAAAACCCTTACGGCTCCAACCACTCTGAGGCAACACTGCGTGCAGCACTAGAGAACGGTAGTATAGTAACTAATAATAATATTTTACAGAGTGTTATTTTACAGTGCCCTAGTACCTTAGCTTCAAAAGACACTGGTCTAGTTTGAGATGCAATTGTGGCTGTGATGAAATTGATCTCATTTTCTCAGCGTGTGTATTGTAAGACGCGCATGGATGCAATGTAGACATGCCATTGACTTAACTGGCAAGGTCTTTGCATGTTGAGTTCGTGTATTGTCAGTCAACTTTGGCTGGCCGTGTTTACTTGCATTTTGATGTCATAGTGTAGTAGGCTTGCCCTTTGGACGATACCTGCACTGATGATCTTAGTGACCAAGTCCAACGTTATTGGCCGTGCTAGAGAAATTAGAGAAATTGCTCAGGGGCCTGATTTACATAAGACATAGTTACAATAATTGTAAGATAAATTGTACAATATCATAAGTGTAGAACTTGCAACAGACTTGCGATCAACAATTCTTAAGGTATTTTATAAATCAGACCCCTGATGTCTGCCACCCCTGTTGCTGTGTTGGAGCTAACATATTGTTCTCTTTAGCCGTTACTAGTGTGACCAGCACATTAGTGGTTATTTATAACGAGATGCGCTGTATAAGTCTACGTTTTATTAACTTACTTACTTACTTACTTGTCTTCATGATGGACTCTTCACGTGCCATTCGTTTGGTTACAGATCATTCACCTTTGCCAGTGGGTGCACCTGGAACAACCTACCTGATGTGGTCCAACATTCATCTCTGTCATTGTTGACCATCATAAAACTGTAAAAATCCTATTTGTTTGTTTGACTGCCGAGGTGCTTGTGATTTTTAACTGGCGCCTTACAAATGTACTCGTACTAACTAATTCTGCATCGTAGGTTCAACTGAGGACGCTATCAACGCTGCACGTGAGGCGTTTCACCGTCACTTGGCAGCAACACAGAAAGGTCAGCAACACGTGCAGGACACGAGTGAAGAGGATTTGTCTCAGTTGGATGAACGTGAACTGGATGCCGAGTTTGCTGGTAAGACTCTAAACGTTCTTGTACTTGGCATCACTGTGCTGTTGTTCAGAAGGCAGTGGTTCATTTTGTTACTTACCAGTTTGCTGTTGGTGACGATTGATTTTTCCAGTATTTGCACTAAAACAGCAGCGGAATACATCACCAGTGAGCAGTGTGTGAAGTTTTTAGTATATTAACTTAATTTTGTCCATAAAGGCAAGTGGCAAAACAGTGCGACAAAATACAGAGATGTAAAAACTACAGTTACTCAGTAAAATCACACAAAAGACACACAGCATGAAAACATCACCCATAGCTACAAAGAGATCAGTTTCCTATGAAATATTCTGTGCTTTTGTACAAACTCAGCTTCAGACTGGTGTCTGATCATATATTATGGCCCAACCAGGACATACTTCATAGCTTATGTATGCTATTGGTTGCTCATTCATGGTCTTTTCAATTCTCTGGTGGATGATTGACACTGTCAATCAATCAATCAATCAATTAATCAATTGATCAATCAATCAATCGATCAATCAGTGTCGATTTTTTATAGTGGCCTAAGTAGCAAAAAAACTCCGCTACGTCCACTGGAGAAGAACAGCCAATGTCCAGGAAGGTCAGTTTAAACTCCAAGAAATACCTGGGAAACTTGCAGTTGACATCAAACATTCACACTTGTGTTTAAGTAGTTTGTGACATATTGGCATAGTGAGCATTTATCTTGCAGTTTTCTAGCAGAAATCCTAAAACTAACAGCTTCTGTATTCCAAAATAAATGTGTGAAGCTGCTGACTTTGCAGTTACTTATAGTGCATGGCAGATTATGTTTAGTAAAATAGTGATGTAATGCAGATGCTGACACATGCATTAAAATGGCCTACGTTTCTATGCTCATTATGGATTAGGCACGGTCTTCTCATAATGAACTATCTGGGGAAGCATTCAGTGATTTTTGTATTTTTATGGGTCTAACTGACTCAGTTAAAGGGTACAACACTACTTTTGGTTTTGTTTTGTTGGCTTATGTCTGTTTTGGGAACTATTTTAGCAAGAGTTTTTAGATAAAACTTATTTCATTTTTCGTTTAGCTGGCCTACTTCTGAGTTACTCCTGAATGGACCGGTCCCCAGAAGTAAAACTGTGGTGAATCGATGCGGCAAAGTCTATACAGGCTGGATACCCATCCAGGCTACAGTTTAAAAAGCACTGAAGATATAACTGTTAGTTAGGGGTTAGTAATTGGATGGGTGCGTGTTTGTGGGTGGGTAAACCTTCTCAGTGTGTAATCGGTCACCTAGGCCAATTCAGCCTTTCATCCCTCTGTGATGGGTAAATCAAGTACCGGCAAGTCTAGCAAGGTGGGGTGTATTCACTTGTGTCAGGTGGCGGGTAACACTGTATGTGATCCCATATGGCAAGTGACATCTGAATAAGACGTATGATGGAGTTCCATTAACTTAACTTAACAAACAAACAAAGATAAGTTTGTGGGTGGGTAAACCTTCTCAGTGTGTAATCGGTCACCTAGGCCAATTCAGCCTTTCATCCCTCCGTGATAGGTAAATCGAGTACCGGCAAGTCTAGCAACATGGGGTGTATTCACTTGTGTCAGGTGGCAGGTAACACTGTATGTGATCCCATATGGCAAGTGACATCTGAATAAGATGTATGATGGAGTTCCATTAACTTAACTTAACTGAAGCAATAGTAGTTGCAGTATTTATTGAGTCATATTAGTGTTGGCATGGTATGTTTGTTTCTGGCATTGTTGTTATACTGTTGCAATTATAGTGCTTACTTGTATTAGTCCTAGTCACAATTTTGGTTGATTTAGGCAACAAATTAGGCATCGGACAGGAGAAAGATGTCAACAGATCAAGTATGCTCTTTACTGAGAATAATCTGATGCTTCTTAATGTTTCATTTTTTAGTTAATAATTTCACTTTATTGTCCACCAAAATTTTCTTTTTATTAGAATCTTAATTAGATGTATTTAATTTCGATAGTTAGCATTGTGTAGGTGTGATTAATTGTTCATGTGAGCATTATCATACAGATATTTATCATTTCATATGTTTCTTCATTATTTTTTTTGTTGATTTTCGTTGATACCTTTTACAGTTTGGCAGTTTATCTTGCTTATTCATTCGTCACGTGCTGCTGGGTGCATGGATTAGTTGAAGTAATTTGTGATTTTTATTTGCACTGGCTATTGTTATGCTCGTGATGTGAGTTAAAGCCAGTAGTATCATGTGATGTCATGCTAGTAGTGGCTTTAGTGATATCATTATTGCATATCATGATGGTTAGTGATGATTCAGTGTACACTGCACTGTCTTTCCAACATCACTCAACACATGCAGGCACACTCTGACTAACATGTGCATCTTTCGTTGTTTGTGTTGGATATTTTTCTGGTACTTTTATTTGCATAGAATTTTGACTTCCAGAGCATTGGTATTAGTTTTGACAAGAAACTAGTTAAACAGTATTAGGTAGGAAGATTCAGCTTGTTAATTGGAATTATAATTAGCTGTGTTGGTTGCAGTAATGGTACCAGGTGATTCCGATGATAAAGCAAACTTGATTTCTTACAAATGGCTGAGCAAGAATGAAGTAATATATACTATATAAGATAATAAGTAAGCTAACATGAATCTGTGAAACAGAAATGCTGACCAGTTTATCATCATAAAACAAAACTAACGTTTTATTCTGGCTGATACTACTGTAAAGTGGTACAGCTGAACGTTCAAATATTGCAAGGTAGTACTGCAACAGATTTGAGCAGTGCAGGAGGTATTGCTCCAACAACTTGCGGGTATTCCTACTTGCATGCTTGACCTGCTCCAGTCTGTGCTCAATGCCGCAGCAAAGTTGATATACAGAAGATGGAAGTAGTACTCCAATGCTGTAAGACCTGCATTGACTGAGCACATTAAAATCCGACTGGCCGTACTCATCTTCTGCTGTTGCAACAATGCAGTACTGACATGAGACCGGAACTGAACAGGCTTTGCAGTCATCAACGACCCACAAGCTGATAGTGCCACATGCACGACTTTACACAGTTTGTGACCGAGCGTTTGGAGTTGCTGCAGCACATGTACGGAACATTCGCCATCCATTCTGCAACTTCTCTGAACATCTTCGAGAGACATCTTAAGACACATCTCTTCCAGTCTTCATATATCTGCTGACATTCTTTTTTTAGCCATTTAACTCTTTTTAATTAACTGTCACATTGTTAAGTGTCCTTGAAGCTGCTACTTACAGCACATTAAATCTTATGTTTCTAACTAACTAACTGACTAGCTTCTGTGATTTATCTCGGAATTCAGCAGTGAAAGAATTAAAAGAATTACTAAAGTCGGCCGAAATTTGCCAGTGTTGTTGAAAAATGGAAATGACACCATTTTTATAGTTTTTGGGGTAGAAGCTGTTATGTGTAGGTTGTAGGTGAAACGACTGAGCTGTTTATTGTGTTGTCTGTGGTCGAGGTAGTAAACACAGTGGATGCACACAGTAGGTATGATGATTGTTACACTGTGACTGTGCAGGCCCTGTGGCACTGTCCACAGCATGTCAGCTGATATCACCAGGAGCATGTGTATGTGGTACTCTCTCCATCACCAAGACTGAGCTGTATTTTGAAATGGATGAAGATGATAACAGAAATAAGAAAATTGATCCAAAGGTATCTGCTTGCTATGCCACATCTAACAGTCTATTACAGTCTAGGTTATTCTTGTGTGGTGTTTGTGGTTTACAGACTTCAGCAGTTGTCATTCTGACAGTAATTATTCACAACTACTTAGTGATAGTTAGATTGGTTACAACTTTTTCTCAGTTTTGTTTAACAAGGTTGATTTCTATGGTAACTACATGTTAGACCAAGTGCCAAGAAGTTTGGGAGTTACACTTCTGACTAAGAACGTTGATTTTTGTAATGTAGTAATACATACAAATGATAAGATTAGAAATGGCAGAGTTGTGAAGCGTGTGTGTGCTGTGTGGTTCAGGTGCTTCAGTACATTGACTACCTGCACGGCAAATGGCACTTCAACGAAATTCGTGCAATCTTCAGTCGCAGATTCCTGCTGCAGAATGTTGCTATAGAGATATTCATGGCCAACAGAAGTATGTTAGCTGCTGTAGTGATACTGAAATGATAATCAGACTTATATGATAATCAGACTTGTGCAGGAGATGGACCCGGTCAGGGGCCTAGAAAATCAGTGCATTGAAACAGGCTGGGCCGAAAAATAACTGGGCAGAGCTGAAGCAATGCAAGTCTACATTTAGAGTTCAACATTTCGACTACTGAATTAATCTGTCAAAAAAAATTGATGATGATTTATATAGTGCAATGGCTTGTAAGTGAATCAGGAACATTTGATCTTGGATAGTCTGACTGATTTCATGTAATGTTTTATGTTTCATATGTTATAGTTTACGTATTATAGCTGGCACGATTTATTTCATTGTTTCATTATTTCATTATTTCATTGTTATGTTTCATATCTGTTTCATGTAGATTATTCAAAGAACTAAGGCTTTGAATGTATTCAGTTCCGTCAAACATTCATAGTATTTGTAACGAACCACATTATGTCATCATCTTAAGACTGTATTCATGTATATATATGCAGTTAGTGTATGATTGTTTGCTGTGCATGTCAGCGGCTATCATGTTTGCATTCCAAGACAATGCAACTGTCAAAAAAGTGATAAATGCTCTCCCACGTGTCGGTATTGGAGTCAAGTATGGACTGCCACAGACTCGGTTTGTTAATGTCTTCTCTGTTGTTGGTTTATCACATGTTACAGAATGATAATGTCGATTGACATTTTTCTGATTTTTTGAATTGATCAATAACGGTGAATTAAGCACTAAACTGTTCCTGCTGTTCTCACTACTGCTTCTGCTGCTGCTACTGCTGCTTCTGCTGGTGCCCCTAATGATTTTTGTGTAACTGGGCCACCTTTTTCAGGAGTAGCTGTGGGTTATGCTGAGTCCCTCAGAAGTGACCATTGGAAATTTTTCCAGTCTAGCATTTGACAGACTGGATGTTTTCCTGTAGCCTAACCAGCAGATTTTTTTAACACTTTGTTGGTTAAAATACAAGTAAGTTAATGGAAGTTTGTAATGCATTTATCGCATACAAGAAATTAATGGTGTTAATGAGTTTGATACATAATGCAGTAAAAATGGTACAAAGCATCAGGAGACTTGGTCACAGCTTTCCAGCACACTTTTTGATTGGGTCGTATAACAAGAAAGCTGTGCTATCGCAAAGATTACTGCACAATGTGCCGGATATAGACAGGCTTGAAAAAATTAGCTTGGGTATATTTTTTTCTCGCCGGAAATTTTGATGACTATACTAGAATTATAGCCAAGCTAATTTTTTCATGGATGGTAGATGGGGTCATCAATAATCTTGTCCTCTAGTCTCCCCAAAAATTTTTTTCCATGTTCCACTGGGAGTAGGTGGATGGTCTTTGAGCTACGAAGAGTGAAGGTGTTGGGCTAATTGTCCATGCAGTTAGTTTCCAAGATTTCCAACCTATGTGATCCTGATCCGCCAACGTTACAGCCAGTCAGACAGACATATGGACTACATGCATTCCCAAGACCGTACTTTGCACTGTAGTGCATCGCGTGGTAAAAAAGAATTACTGTTCTAGCCACTTTGTCAATAGTGTTCCACATACTGACTTCCTGTCTGTACTTCTAAACACTACTTGCTTTAGCATTCTATCATCTCTCATTTGATTTGTGTGTTACACTAAGTTAATTGCAGCAGCTATTATAATGTTCATGGTGTACCAGTCGGGTGTCTATGGCAAGTCCGAAGCAGATCTTCAAGATGTCAAACATGATGCAGCGATGGCAACGTCGTGAAATCTCCAACTTTGACTACCTGATGTATCTCAACACAGTTGCTGGTCGTACGTACAGTGACCTCAACCAGTACCCAGTCTACCCATGGATCCTTGTTAACTATGAGTCTAATGAGATGGACCTTACACTCGCCAGCAACTACCGTGATCTCTCCAAGGTAACCTATAGTGCAGTCATCTGGATAAATTTGAACTAGTGTGGAGATCACGTTGTAGGTAATAATTGTTAGACTAAGGTATTTTTGATAGACCTCCTGTGACGTAAAATGTCAGAGATGTAGTGTGTCAACTGTACAAACTGTATTGTCTGTTTGGCCTATTGGGTATGTGGTTGGACTGTTTTATTGTCTGGTTAAAGATTTTTTAAAAATATATATGCCAGAACAGGGTAGATACATCCATGCTGGCTTGTATTAAATGAGCCTCAAACTCTTCTCTCTGTATTCTCACCATTGATTTATCATAGGTCTTTGGATTTCTTACCGGGTAGCTGCACTGCCCACTGGCCAGTGGGAGTAATCTACTCACGGACTGGGAGGAAAGCAGACTTGGTAGTTGCCCTTTTGTCTGGGATCCTGGCAATAAAATGTGTAAAACTCAAAAAAATATGTGCATAATTGAAGGCAAAGATAAGCTAAATGGATTCAGTTTCTGGTGCCTCCACCTCCAGACCCAGTCATTAGTCCTTCCTTTTCACATCCTGGATCTGTCACTGCTTGTGATAACAATTGTACGTAAATGAAATTACATTATGTGTATGTGGTTATAAGTTGGTGAGGTGGTTTGTGCTTGTAGCCAGTTGGAGCACTGAACCCAACTAGACGTGCATTCTTCGAGGAACGCTTTGCAGCGTGGGAACACCATGAGATTCCACCGTTCCATTACGGCACTCATTACTCGACGGCGGCTTTCTGCTTGAACTGGCTCGTCCGACTGGTAACCTGCTGACATCTCTGCGTGTTGAATATAGCATAAATCAAGTGGCATACTTACAGTGAATATGTGCAATTATCAATAATCATAGCGAAATAATTTTATTATCTACCTTGTCACTGTGGTAATGATAGGCTTTGTAGTGTGTGAGAGTACATAAGATGGCCTATGTCCATGTCCTTGTGTTGCATCTTTTTTTCTCCTGTTTTGTCTCTTTCTTTGTTCCATGCTGCTACAGTGCTATCCTGAAGGTGAACAGGACTGTCTACCTCGTCTTAGGCTGTTATTCTGCCAGCAGATGTGGCTGCTAACTGACATTTATGTAATTTGTCTATTTGAATGTCTTACAGCAAGCAGAGGGTGTGATTCAGGAAACAGTGAAATCCAGTAGGCTACTTCTGTAATAATTGTCCCAGTAATAGCCAACAACGGCCTTTTGATATTGTATACCACACTTCTGGTTTATTTTATGCAACTCACAATTCTGTAAAATTGTCCCATTTACGTTATGTTACAGTGAACCGAGACATCAGCATAAACAAGTAAATGACTAACGATTAAATTTGTATTGACTGCAGTAGCTAATGACTGCTTAGAAATTTGTTCATCACCAATGAAACAAGATAAGCTATGTTCTGTCGAACACGGTGTCTGTCCAATCCTTTTGCCATAGACCACTTGTTGTTCGATGTAGAGTCTCAGATTTTCATTACCATGGCAACAAAGGCCAGTATGGGGTAAATTTCAGTGCCACTGTTAAGTAGCACTGACATGTGGCAGCTGTATTGTTAATAGTGTTATGGGCTGATTGTTAATTCAGGAGCCATTCACGTCGTTTTTCCTGCAGTTACAAGGCGGAAAGTTTGACCACGCGAACCGGACGTTTCACTCGGTGCTGCAGGCATGGAAGAACTGTCAGCGTGACACGTCAGATGTGAAGGTGAGTGCTGACTGCTGGTATTGTTAGCTGATGATATGAGTAGAGCCGGTCATCACTGATATTGATAACTTGAACCAGTGTAAAGCTGAACTCACTCAAGTTTTATATAATTCGTTTTATATGTTTTTGACAGTTTTAAACAGTTTCATGAGACAGACATGTTTAGTCTTTACTGGTGTGACCAGTGCCTTAGAGGTTTTCTTTGACATAATGTGCTGTTTAAGTCTACATTTTACTTACTTGCTTTACTTACATTAATGGCACTAATTAATCATGTCATTGACACTGTCACTGTCGGTGGATCATAAGTCATGGACCACTTGCCTTCATCCAGCTCTGTCTCATGCTGTCGTCACCATCTTTCTGCTAAATCCTGCTATCCACATTACTTAATCAAGGTCTCTTTTCCACATGTTCTTAGGTTGCTGTCTTCCTCCTTTTATGTAAGCAGTGATTAGTCGTTAAAAAATGTTAGTGATAAGAAGTTTTATAGAATTAGATTATTGGCACATAACTACTATTGATTCTTTTCTTTTCACCTATTTTGTGCAAAGATTTCAATTTTTTTGTAAACAAACAACGTGTTGCTTAAACTGCAGAAAGGTGTAATAATCTCAAATTGTTTTTGTCATTTAATAATAGTTAGTCAAAATAAGTGATCAGTTAATTGAATTAATTATTACTTTCTGGAAAGAGATTCTACTGAAAAATTTTGATAATTAACATGGTAAGTGATTAGTAATTGTTGTATTACAGTCACTTGTGCGTTTTTGTGAGTCTCTGTACTCAACAGAAACTGCAAAGAGCAGTTTAAAAAGCTTTGAAAAACTTGTTGACAGGAACTAATTCCTGAGTTTTTCTACCTGCCGGATATGTTCACCAATAGCAATGGCTACAACCTCGGAACTAACGATGATGGCCAGCCACTTGGTGACGTTGTACTGCCTCCATGGGCAAAAAGCCCTGAAGACTTCGTCCGCGTCAACCGCATGGTATGTTCTGCATTCAGATGTTTGTGCTACTTGGCGTGAAAAATTAAATTGGACAGAATCTAAGTTTAATACCATCTCTGGTACTATTAATAAAAAAACTCTGCAAATGCATAATTTTGCATAATTTACAGTTATTACTGAGTTCTTTGGTAATAATTAATATGCAAACTGTCAACTGTTAGAGCAAGTAGTGGTGATTGATGTTAAAAGAGTATTCTACGGAACAGTACGCTGTTGCTGTCAGGCTCTGGAGTCAGAAATTGTGTCGATTCAGTTACACCATTGGATTGATCTCATCTTTGGGTATCGTCAGCGAGGTCCGGAAGCTGTTCGTGCTACCAATGTCTTCTACTATCTGACCTATGATAGCAGCGTTAACTTGGAGGCCATTACAGATCCAGTTATGAGAGAAGTATGCCAATGCTAACTTCTGGAATGATTACTTCTAATGAATTTCGTTTTAAGCATTATATTCTGTGATGGGATGAATGTGTGCAGTAAACTAGTAGTGTTAGATTCAGATGGACTGTCATTCACAAAGATGCACTTTTGTCAGGCTTCTTCTTATTTAACTGTACTATACTATTTAGAATGTTAGTGATGGACCTTTACCATTGAGACATTGGAAGGTAGAAAGGTGGCTTTCGTGCGTGAAATTATTTCATTCTAAAGATGTATTCACACAAGAATAAAAACACATTACGTTATGTTATGTAAATTACGTGAATTTGCGACTGATAATTTCACATTTTGAGCCAGTACCGGTGTGTTAGAGCCATGAGAGTTGTTTGCGTGAGCTTTTTATTTTTATATAGAACTGATGTAAAAATGGCAACTGTGATAGAACTGTGTGGCTAGTTATTGATGGCTGGTGGTTTTTGTTGATTGTCAAATGACAGGCTCTTGAGAATCAAATCCGCAGCTTTGGTCAAACTCCGTCTCAGTTGTTGACTGAACCACACCCGCCGAGAAGTTCTCCGATGAACCTGGTCAGTTAATGCACTCACTGCTGTAGCAGCATTTCATTCTTTCATTGACTGTGTTAACCTAGCTACTATGTCTAGTGTGTTAGGCAAAGTGTATTGTATTGTAGGAACTCTGGTTTCTGTTAAAAATAGGAAATGTTGAAACTGTTGAAAGTGATAAGACTTTCTGTGTTAGCCGTTGTGTTCAGCAGACATTTATTTGCCATGGTCACAGATGTGGTTTACGACAAAAAATAGCTTACCTGAGAATAACGGCTCAGTAGCAAGGCCTTGATATTCTTGCTTTACAACAGTTAGCTTGTTTGTTTGATCAAGCTAAACACTTCTACCATTGCCTAGATTACATATCCAGTCTGCCTATGTGCAGTTAGAGGGGAGGAGATGGCTGAACGTTTACATCTGTGATGTCCAAAATGGGAAGCGGAATGCCAGCATCAGTTTGAGGAATCTGTAGATATCACTGATCTATTTCAAGATTAAATTCACCTGTTGGAATTCCTCGTCTTTTGGGGTATCTGTTTCGAGATAGCGGATTGCCACAATAACAGCAGTTTGCTTTTCTTATTTGCTTATTCCGGTGAAAGAGACGTGTGTATCATGCGTGTGGATTGGCTGTCATTGAGACGTTTGTATCATGTGTGCTGATTGGCTGTCAGAGAGGGTCTGGTGAAAGAGACATGTGTATTGTGTATGCTGATTGGCTGTTGTTGAGGGTCCGGTGAAAGAGGTTGTGTATCGTGTATGTTGACTGGCTGTCATCAAGGGTCTTGTGAAGGAGTCATATGTATCATGTGTGCTGATTGGCTGTCATTGAGACGTGCGTATCGTGTGCTGATTGGCTGTTGTTGAGGGTCCGGTGAAAGAGACGTGTGTATCGTGCATGCTGATTGGCTGTTGTTGAGGGTATGATGAAGGAGACGTGTGTATTGTGTATGCTGATTGGCTGTTGTTGAGGGTCCGATGAAGGAGACGTGTGTATTGTGCGACTGGATTGGCTGTCATTGAGGGTCCAGTGAACGAGATGTTGTGTACTGTGTATGCTGATTGGCTGTCATTGAGATGTGCGTATCATGTGTGCTGATTGGCTGTCGTCGAGGGTCCTATGAAGGATGCGTTGTGTATTGCATGTTGTTGGTGCGTAGTCTCCAATGATGTTCACAGCCGTCCAGGATGATGTCTGTATGATCATGAAGTTCTTGTCCAACTCTCCGGTGACTCACGTTGCTGCCAACACTCACCCTGCTGTGCCTGTACCTGCCGTTATCACTGTCACTTGCAACTACAACTTTGCTGTCAACAAGTGGAACCAAGTCAGCTGTATGTCACGTCGCTGTGCTTCCTGTCTGAATTGACTGAATCAGTTACCTGTCCTGTAAGCTGCAAGTAGCTGTGTGTAAGATGACCCCCTAAAAATGACTCCTTATTTGGTATAAAATGATTGACCCCCATATATGTCGAAAGTAACTTTTACGACTCGTAGGCCACTAGCGAAATGCATGAGACAATGATGCAGATGGCTGCAGTTATGCAAGGTTAAGCTTGGTCGCTGAGGCGGAGCCATTGTTATTGCTGGTGCACGTTTTTACAGGCCCTGGTTGCCATTCTTGTCTCTTGACGAACAGTATCGCAACACTGAATGTGTATGTTGAGAAAATGTGTCAGTAAAACCTATGCAGCTGTTGACAGTTTCGGAATTATTTATTCTGCATGAACAATTGTACATGCGTATTACGATCTGCCGGTACTAACAGTGATCATGTGGTAGTGTCTGTACAATTGTCTGTGTCTGTACTTGTGTCATGTGTCTGTATGTGTACTTGTGTCTGTGTGTACCTGTGTCAGCTGGGACTCAGTTGCCGTCACCAAGCTATACAGCAGAGAAGACAGAGCAGACGCAGCAGCTGCCATTGTCAATGGATCAACTGCTTGGTACATCAACTTCTCATTGCTCTTTATGTCATTACTACATGTAGTCGATAATGGACCAGTAAATCAAGTTTAAAATAGTTAGTTGCATGCTGTTCTTATAATTTAATGGTTCTGAATATTCAAGCCAGTATTATATAATAATGAATATCAACTTATATGG
>Ga0209681_1000087_pt1 | contig 24587 bp, 28 predicted proteins | sample WorMetLIZISLAND2_3_FD_187416 | JGI IMG/M metagenome (GOLD analysis project Ga0209681, IMG submission 187416) | Marine gutless worms symbiont microbial communities from Max Planck institute for Marine Microbiology, Germany - Olavius clavatus LIZARD... ... | reverse complement strand
AAAAATGGCATTTAGGAGTTCGCGAAGATCACGTTTTCGTGGGCGTCCGATGGTATAGGATTCCAATTCGTTGATGATGGGCTCAAGGATTTCCCCTTCTTCGTCGGTGAGGTCACTCGGGTACCTGGCAACCAATTGAATCTTTTCTTCAGTCATAGAAAACTCCGAGATTACATCACATAAAACTACAAGATGTACATATTTTATGATTTAAAATCAATATTTTATTTTCTAGGCGGCCTCTTAGCCGAGTATTTTTCGGCTCATTGGCGTCCATTGGCGGCAAAAAAGACAATATCGAGTATGTCCAATGGTGGGTACAACTCATCCTATGGTCGGTTGAGCCTTTATCTTCGGGTTTCTCCGCGTCGTCCCAAAAGAGCCGCATCCTTCGGCTTTGACCCCTTGTGACCATGATGCCCTGGTCATTCTTCGAGCTACCATGACACTCAATGAGCTTCGTTACATCGTGGCCGTAGCTAGAGAGCGCCATTTCGGGCGTGCCGCGGAGGCCTGTTGCATCAGCCAGCCGACCTTGAGCCTAGCGGTCAAAAAGCTGGAGGATGAGCTCGAGGTGAGCCTATTCGAGCGTGGTATGGGGGAGGTCACCGTCACTGCCGTCGGCCAACAGGTCGTCGAACGGGCCCAGCGGGTATTGGAGGAGACGGATGGCATCAAGCGCCTAGCCCGAGAGGGAAGGGACCCGCTGGTCGGTGTGCTGCGTCTGGGTGCCATCTATACCATCGGTCCCTACTTGCTACCCCGGCTGATTCCCCGGGCATCGGAGCAGGCCCCAGAAATGCCACTCGTGATCGAGGAGAATTTCACATCCGTGTTGAGTGAGCGTCTCAAACGCGGCAATCTGGATGTCATCGTGATCTCGTTGCCCTTCGATGAGCCGGGGGTGCTGACGCGGGCCATTTACGACGAGCCCTTCGTCGTATTGTTGCCGGACCATCATCCCTGGTCCGGACAAGCCTCGGTGACTGCCGACCAGCTCGGCGATGAGGACGTGCTATTGCTCGGACCGGGACATTGCTTCCGGGATCAGGTGCTCGCGGTCTGCCCGGCCTGTGTCGAATCCACGACTGGCGGCGGTAGTAGTCTGCAACAGAGGCTCGAAGGTGGCTCGCTGGAGACCATCCGTTATATGGTAGCGAGCGGCGTCGGGATCACCGTGTTGCCTTGCAGTGCTGCGACGGCGGATTGGTTCGCAGAGCCCTTGGTACGGGTCCTGCCCTTTGCCGGAGAACCTCCGCGACGCCGGGTAGCCTTGGCTTGGCGCAAGTCGTTTTCGCGTCTCGAAGCGGTGGATATGCTCGCGCACGCCATGCGGGAGGCGAATCTCCCCTGCGTTTCCTATCCGGACTCAGCATGAAGACCCCCGAAGATCGCATCCCCGCAATTTTTTTCGGGTCTAACGGATGGAGCGATAAGTCTTGCGCCGGCTGTCTTTGCTCAACACGAGCTGCCACAGTTGGCCTTGGCGGGAGCGAAAATAGCCGGCGCAGGCGTTCAGATAATACTTGAACATCCGGTAGAAGCGTTCATCGTACCTGTCTGAGAGTTCCGGTTAGGCGGCATCGAAATTTTGCCACCAACTCACGAGGGTACGGTCATAGTCCTGCCCGAAGTTGTGCCAATCCTCGATGGTGAAGGAGAGCTCGGATGCCTGTGTGATCTGCTGTGCGGAGGGGACTTTACCATTGGGGAAGATGTACTTGTCGATCCAGGCATCGGTGACGCGGGTGGTTTCGTAGTGGCCGATGGTGTGGAGCAGAAACAGCCCATCTGGTGCCATCACCCGCGAGGCGGCAGCGAAATAGGCCGGATAACTCTTAAGGCCCACGTGCTCGAACATACCGACGGAGACCACTTTATCGAAGTGACTGGTGAGATCCCGGTAGTCCATCAGCTCGATACGGACCGGCAGTTCGGCGCTAATAGGTTTGAGCGAAGCCCTGTTGCTCCTTCGAGACCGTAATGCCAGTTACCTCCGCTCCGTAGCTTTATGCCGCAAAGCGGGCCAGCCCATCCCAGCCGCAACCGATGTCCGGTAGTCGCTCGCCGGGTTACAGCTCCAGCTTGTCGCAGATGAGGCGCAGCTTGGCGAGCTGCGCCTACTCCAGATTCGCGGCATCCTTCCAGTAGCCGCAGCTGTAGCTCATGGTCAGGTCCAGCATGGCCGCATAGACATCGTTGCCGATGTCGTAATGGTGCTCCCCGACCTGGAACGCGCGCCGGCGCAATTGACGATTGATCAACAAGCTACGCAGGAATAGCCCTAGAAACCGGAGCTTGACGAAGCCCTTGATCTTGGTGTTTAGCTTGGCGTTGGAGGAGCCCAGGAAAGCGAGGGAGCGTAAGCGACGAGCGGAGTGCGACGCCCCCCGCGAAGGCGTAGGGTCGTGCATTTCGTCGGAGTGCGGCGCGTGAGCGCCAGCGGAGACGAAAGGCCAAGCCATGCGACACGGCGTCCAGTCATTGCGGGAGTCCTGGTGCCACGCGGAGTGCGCGCCGGGACGGACGCAGGACGAACGTGGGCCGCCGAAGGCCATGGCCGGCGCCTAATTTTGTGCACCCGAAATCGGACGGACCCCATTTCGGGTTTCGCGAACAATGGCGACGCTCCGGCAGTAGTTTGTGGAAGGTTTCATCCAGGTGCTCGCCTCCAGGCTGCGTCCATGTAAGACTCACCGAAGCCGAGAGAGCCCCGACGTATGATCCGGTCATAGAACACCGGGTCGAGCACTTGGATATCCCAAGGTCGGTCGCCGTTGAACCGTACGTCGGCCGATTCCAGCAGTCGTATCAGGGCGCTGGGCACCTCTTGGTGTTTGGGTTGGGGGAGATGGTTGGTCCCCATCGCCGTATCCGTACCGAAGCCATCCGCATGCTCCTAGTTTGCAATCGGTAATCGGTGATCTTGGTTTAGACCATGTTCGACCGGTGACCCGATTGAACACGGCAGGGGTTCCCAGCACTAAGGGGTACCCAGAATGTTTCGGGGGCACCTCGAATTTTTCAAGGTGCCCCTGAATGTTTCAAGGTGACCCCATTTGGAATACCACACTTCCGCATAGGCCGGACCTGTCCCGGGGGATCAGTCTCCGTCGGAGACCATGATCCGTCCCATACCTGGCCCGAGCTCGAAGTCGAACGGCGTAGGCAGGTGGTCCACCGGCCAATCCGGGGAGACATCTTTTAGCGGGGCGGCCGTCTGTATATGCCGGTAGAGGTCGTAGCAGTGGAAATGCTGACGGTTCCAGGGATCTTTGTTGAGTGCCAGTAAGGCTTCATCGTTGCCGCTGGTGGAGGCTTTCCACAATAGGAGCAGGGCGGGGTTCGGATGGTCGAGCTTCTGGATCGGGCCTTCCTCCCGGAAGATGGGGTGATCGCTTTTGACCCGGTTGATGCTCCGGATAAAGTCGGTCAGGTCCACGGACGGCTCTTCCCAGTGCTCCGGTCGGGTATCGACCACGTGCAGGCGGTTACGGAATCCGTACTCGTAGCCGATCGGCATCATTACGCCGGTCGCGAACAGGGCGACAAACAAATAGCGTTGCTTGAGGGCATCGACGTTACCCCCCGACTCGCTGAACAGCCGCTCGGTATCATGACTCTCCGGAAAGCCAATGGAGGGGGCGATTTGGCGGGTAAGCTCGTATTGCTCCAGGAGCCAGGGGCTCGAGAAATCCCACCACTTGGCGCTGTTGAACACGTAGTCGAAGCCGGCGGAGGCGGTCTCCTTGGTCTCCTGGGGGGAGCATCCGAGGGTTTCGGCCGCGAACACCACATCCGGGTGCCGGCTCCGTGTATCTTCGATGATGCGGTGCCAGAAGTCCCTGGGGATCTGATAGGCGGCATCACAGCGAAAACCGGTGAAGCCGAGTTCTATCAGATAGGTGATGACTTTGCCCAGATAGCTCCGCAGCCCTTCCATGTCCGCGGAGTGCCGATGATCGAGCTGGGCCAAGTCCCCCCAGACGGTCTTGGAGCCGTCCTCTTCCAAGCAGTATGGGTTGGCCACTCGGCCACCCTCGCGCACGAACCACTGCGGATGGTCCGTGATGAGCGAGGAATCCACCGCACAATGGTTGATCACCAAATCGATCATCATGTGCAAACCCAGGTCATGGGCCTGAGCGGCCATTTGTCTGACCTGCATTTCCGGGGATTTGTCGGCACCGGGGTCCAAGAGATTCTTGTTGATCTCGAAGTAGTCGGCGATGGAGTACAGGCTGCCGGAGTGGCCTGGCCGTTGAATCGGATTGACGAATACCCAATCGAAGCCCATGTCGGCGGCGCGTTTCAGATGGGGCTTCCAGTCACTGAAGGGTCCGGCGAGGAGTGGGAACAGGTTATATATTTTCATAGGACGAACGCGGACATGCTCCTGGTTGGTAACCAATCTATCATTATATATTGGGACTTTGAAAAATTGCGTCCCTGCGCGCGCCTACTTCGATGGGAAAAATTCCATCCGTAGAATTTTTCCCATCGCCAAGTCGAAATGCGATTTCGACTTGGCTCCATTTTTCAAGCACTGACATGCTTAAAAATGGCGGGGCATCCCTGCCCCGCATAGGCACCTGAATTTATCGAAAGCCCCTCTCCCCTTGGTGAGAAAGGGGTTGGGGAGAGTAGGGGCAACCGGCTGGTCGCCCCTACTTGCTCCATACCTACGAGGACTCCGCCTTAGTGCCGGCAAGCCGGCGCCTACATCCGATACTAGGCGGTAGACGCGGGCCTGCCGGCGCTCCATCTGGCATCCTGTGGTCATGGCTCCATATCTGCGACCGAAATCCCCTCTTCTCCGGAGCTGGTCTTGGCCACACTCGACTCTGCTATGCCGATCCATCGGCTACTCCTATAAGTCCCTCTCCCCTGGCAGCAGGAGAGGAGTTGGGGAGCGGGGGAGTAAACAGGAGGGCCTGGGTACCGGCTTGATTCGGTGGGTGTCGATATAAGGCACCTTGAGAAATTAGTCGTGTTATAGCTTGGTTGCTTCCAGGTATCCATAATCCCAAGACATCTCTGACATCGAATCTGAAACCAACGAATCAATAACACCATCGAATAAAGTCGGATGTAACAAAATTGAAACGCCACCCTCGAATCTTTCAAGGTACCCTCGATATACCCTCCAGACACTGACGCAGTGACCTTCCAATCCGGCAAGACGAGACCGAATGTCTCCCGGAGCTTGCTGTTGTCCAGCACCGAGTAGGCCGGACGGTGGGCCGGTGCCGGATACTCCCGGGTCGAGATGGGAATCAGGTGGCAGCGGTGGCCGCTGAGCGCGAGGATAGGGCGAAGTCGAGCCAGCTCGTCTCACCGCCGTTGGTCGCGTAGTAGATACCCTTGATCCGTGCCGGGTCGAGATCGCCGCGCAGGATCCGGTAAAGGATCTATGCTGTCACCTCGGCCAACATCCGGCTCCAGGCCGGGGCGCCGATCCGATCGTCCAGGATACGCAGCTCTTCCCGCTCCTCGAACAGCCGCAGCATGGTCAGCAGGAAATTATGGCCACGCTCCCCATAAACCCATCTGGTGCGCAGGATGATGGCATTGGCCCCGGTCGCCATATCCGTGGAGTAGTGGATGATGGGGACACCGCGTTCGCGCAACAGGTCGCCGAGCAGGCCGGGTGCTTCGGCATTGATGCGCCGGGCGAGCTCGGGCTCTGCTTCGGCCTTGTCCACGGCCGTATAGGCGGCGGCGTTGACGACCACATCGGGTGCTGATTTCTGCACCAGCTTGCCGGTGGCGTGCGGATCGACCAAGTCCACCCGCGGGCCTTGAGCGCCGTCCGGGGAGGCGGCGATGACCTGTCCCAAGGGGGCCAGAGTGCGTTGCAATTCCCATCCCACCTGTCCGTCCGCGCCGATCAAAAGGATGCGGGGCGTGGGCCGGAATCGTTGAGCATATGGGGTTACCGAGAATCCTGTTCTCCGGGGGACGTCTTGAAAAACCGGTGGTGCTCGACTCGTAGAGGTCGGCTTCATCCCCGTCAAATTTGTGTTGTAGGGGATATAATCCCCTTGCCCCCCTTATCAGGGGGGTAACCTCCCTGGCCCTCCTTCTCCGCGGATACAACAGAAAGCCCCACTGACAAGGGGGGCTGGACAGAAAGCCTCCCTGATAAGGGGGGGTGGGGGGTTAAAAAAGATTGGGTGCGGCTCTTTATGAAACGACGCGGAGAAACTTGGAAACAAAGGCTCGTCGAGACCAACCGAGGTGACGGTCGAGAAGTCCTCTTGAGCGTGTGCCTGATCAACGTAATGGTCGAGGGTATGCCAGACACGCCCGTCGCTGACGCTAGGCAATTGAGCGACCTGAGAGACCGCCATCGTCTTACAGAGGGTGACCAGTAAGACCTCCATCCGTAGGCTGAAGCCGCTGTTGGGACGCGCCCAGGGCACCACGACCTGGGTAGTCTTGGCGCAGGTCCCGCAGCGCACACGGGGCACCTTGGCGTGGATGGAGGCTTGGAATTGAAAGCAGTTCAGGTGACGCCAGTCGCGCTCAAGCGTGTTGTGGACCGGCGGGTGTTCCGCCCCACACTGCGGACAAGAACATCGTGTCCCCGAGGCGAAGGCGCGGTGGAAATCGATCCGGCCTGATTGGGGATCGAAGGCCACGTCGATGACCTCCCAGGGAGCCGGAAGGCCGAGCGCAAGGATAAACAACGACAACGGGTCCATGATGAAAACCGCCGACGTATTGGCTTGGCGACGGGTCCGAGCCTACAGGCGAAAAGAAGGGCACAGAGTAGGCTTGGAGCGGGCTACCCTACGCGATGGGTAAAATAGCCCTACCCACACCAAACACAAGAGAGCCCAAAATACTCAGAGGCTGTCTAGAAACCTCCTTACAGCAGACGATTTGATGAAAATTAACTCTATGTTTTTACCGGAGCGTCGCCATTGTTCGCGAAACCCGAAATGGGGTCCGTCCGATATCGGGTGCGAAAAATTAGGCGACGGCCATGGCCTTCGGCGGCCTGCGTTCGTTCTGCGTCCATCCCGGCGCGCACTCGCGCGGCGCCCGGACTCCCACAATGACTGGACGCCGTGTCGCATGGCTTGGCCTTTCGTCTCCGCCGGCGCTCACGCGCCGCACTCCGACGAAAGGCTCGGCCCTATGCCTACGCGGGGGTCGTCGCTCTTCGCTCGTCGCTTACGTTCCCTCGCTTTCCTGTGCTCCTCCAAGGTGTTGTCCAGATAGAGACTGTCTAAAAAAAGCAGTCTCTCAGCTAAGGTCCGCGTTTGGCTAGCTCGACGCACAAAACCTTTTCGTACACGGACTCCAAGACCCAGGACCTAAGAGACTGCCTGGAAACTCCCCTACGACAGGCGGCTTTACGAAAATCAACGCTTTGTTTCCAAAGGTTTTATCCAGACAGAGTCAGTCTAAAAAGGCAGGCCCTAATGACATTGCTAACGTCAAATGCACGCCCGATAGGGCGCCGAGAGGTCGGTTCATTCTTGTCGACTTTTCTTGAATACATTTGCGTTCGTTGGCGTTTATTTGCGGCTGGATTTTCTCCCCGCAGCCCTTACTTGAGAGTTTCCGATGGGCGCAACCCACTCTTCTATGGATCCTCGCAGGTGCAATCAATATGGCCACGGAGCTTTTCGAATCCACGGGGGGACGTGGATCGCTAGGTCTCAGGGCGAGGCGGCGTGATATGGATGGCGCGCAAGCTCCATTGGAAGCCCTGAGTTTTTCAAGGTTTCTATTGAGCTTGTGGTGAAGTTGGGTGCAGGATCCCCGATTGGCGATCGACTTTTGCGGACTGCGCTTTGACACGCCCTTGGTGTTGTTGTCCGGGTGTGTCGGCTTCGGTGCCGAATATACGCGTGTCCGGGGGTTCTCGAATCGGGATGCCGGGGCCTTGTGCCTCAAGGGGACCACCCTGAAGCCCCGCATGGGGAATCGGCCGCACCGTATCTGTGAGACGCTTGGCGGCCTGTTGAACGCCATCGGTCTCCAGAACCCCGGTGTCGATCATGTGGTGGACCGGATCCTTCCGACTCTCGACTTTACCGAGACCCGGTTCATCGCCAACATCTCGGGCTCGACGGTCGAGGAATATTACGAGGTCACGCGCCGCTTCGACGACTCTCCCATCGACGCGATCGAGATCAATGTTTCCTGCCCCAATGTCAAACAGGGCGGCGTGGCCTTCGGCAATGACCGCAAGATGTCGGCGCAGGTCGTAGCCGCCTGCCGGGCCGCTACCGCCAAGCCCCTCATCACCAAACTCTCGCCCAATCAGACCGATATCGCCGCCAACGCTAGGGCCTGTCTGGAGGCGGGCTCGGACGCCTTTGCCGTCATCAATACCCTAATGGGTATGGCGATCGACAGCCGGACGCGGACTCCGATTCTCGATAACCAGCGGGGTGGACTGTCGGGGCCAGCCATCAAGCCCATCGCCTTGCTCAAGGTATACCAAGTCTACCAAGTATGCCGCGAGCACCGGGTCCCCATCATCGGCCAGGGTGGTGTCGCCGGTACCGAAGACGCACTCGAGTTTCTGATCGCCGGTGCGAGTGCGGTCGGGATCGGCACCGCCTTGTTCTACGATCCGCTGTTGCTTCCTACCATCAACCAAGGGATCTGTGCCTACTTGGACCGCCACGGGTTGGCCGACGTGAGTCGGCTCACGGGCAGTCTGCGCCTGCCCGAGCAGTAGGCACCTGTCAGGGTAGCATGGCTGCACCTTGGTGGGTTTCTTGCCCACCGGGTAAGTATTTCAAGCTCCCCGAAATTCGTACTCGCTTGTCCGTGCCCTGTCGTGCCGGTTGACCGCTTCCAGTCTTTGCATGTTAAATTGATAATCTGGTTGGCTCCGGAATGAGCCGGCCGAGCGGCATTGAACATCGAAACTATCGGGACGGGAGAGAGCCATGAGCAACACCGCAGCCTTGAAGCAAGAGAAGCAAGAGTTGATCGACAAAATGCTCGATATGCAGCGCCAGTTCATTGCCTACGAGCATGAACACGGCGTTACCGGCAAGGACTACTGGGCTTCCAGCGAGGGGTTCCTCGCTAGCTATCGGCAGGAATATATGGACATGGCCAATCGGGTGGTGGATATCGCCCATGAGCTCATCGGCTCGACGCGTGCCTGAATCTCCCGGAACGGGCTCGTGCCCGGTGGAGTCGAGGGATCGAAGCCGAGCAGGGCCACCGTCCCTGTTAGTGGGCCGATCACCGATAAGAGCCTGTACTGAGGTACGGGCTTTTGTATTCTTGTGGTGGTTGGGTAGCCATCCTCCCGCCGGGGGTCCGATCCGCCACGGCCCGGTTGCCGGCTTGGTCCCGCAGCTTACCGCATTGCACCGGCTTGTGCGGATTGACTCGAACGGCCGGTGAAGGGCCTCCATCCCTGGGACGTAACCCCAGCCCAAGCGCGGGCCATTCAGGAGCAGCTCCGCAGGCAGCTGGTGAGGCATGACGACTTCACGCGCATCGAGACCTTAGCCGGTATCGATATCGGATTCGAGGACCGGGGGAAGATCACTCGGGCTGCGGTAGTCCTGTTAGGTTTCCCCGAACTCGAAGCCTTGGATTGGGCCGTGGTCCGCTGTCCCACCCGTTTTCCCTATGTGCCTGGGCTCTTGTCCTTTCGTGAGATTCCGGCGGCCTTGGCGGCCCTCGCCGAGCTGCGGGTCGCGCCGGACCTGCTCCTGTGCGACGGCCAGGGCTATGCCCACCCGCGCCGGTTCGGTCTGGCCTGCCACCTGGGGTTGCTCACCGATCTGCCGAGCATTGGTGTGGCCAAGTCACGCCTGATCGGAGAACATGGAACCCTGCCCCCCCATCGGGGTGCGCGCACCGGGTTGTGGCATGCGGGCGAGCTGATCGGCACCCTGTTACGCACGCGTGCCGGGGTACGACCGGTCTATGTCTCCATAGGTCACAGGGTCGGCTTGGAGACGGCATTGGACTATGTTCTGGCCTGTGCTACCCGCTATCGCCTACCCGAGCCTACGCACCAAGCTCATCGGTTGGCATCGGATAAGAAGCCACCCGGAACCGGGGCTCCTTGAGAGGTGAATTTGCCGTGCTATTGATCCCGGCCATCGATCTCAAGGACGGGCGCTGCGTGCGTCTGCGCCAGGGCCGTATGGACGAGGAGACCGTCTTCTCCGACGATCCGGTAGCGATGGCCGGGCGCTGGGTCCGAGCGGGTGCACGGCGCCTGCACTTGGTGGACCTGAATGGGGCCTTTGCCGGAGAGCCGGTCAACGACACGGCGATCCGGGCCATCGCCGCCCGTTATCCGAAGCTCCCTATCCAGGTCGGGGGCGGTATTCGCGACCAAGCGACTATCGCCGCTTACCTTCGTGCCGGCGTTTCCTATTGCATTATCGGGACTCAAGCGGTCAAAGACCCGGTGCTCGTGACCCATTCCTGTCGCGCCTTCCCCGGCCATATCACCGTGGGGCTGGATGCTCGGGAGGGGCAGGTGGCTATCAACGGCTGGGCGGAAATCACCCAATACTCGGCCGTGGAGCTCGCCAAGCGCTTCGAGGCGGACGGGGTATCGGCCATCGTCTATACGGATATCGGCCGGGATGGCATGATGACCGGGCCCAATGTACAGGCTACACGCGCCTTGGCGGAGGCCATCTCGATTCCCGTCATCGCCTCCGGCGGCATCACCGACCTGGGGGATGTGCGCGCCCTGTGCGCGGTAGCCGACAGCGGCATAACGGCGGCCATCACCGGCCGTGCCCTGTACGAGGGGACCCTGGACTTTGCCGTGGGACAGCGGATCGCCGATGGGTCGGGGCTACCGAACACGCATTACGACTAAAGGGTAAGGCTTGTGGAGAAGGATTGGCTGGATACGATCGAGTGGGACGACCAGGGCCTAGTTCCTGCCATTACCCAGGAGGCGAACAGTGGCAAGGTCCTGATGTTGGCCTGGATGAACCGGGAGGCCCTGGCGGCAACCCGGGAGACGGGGCACGCGGTCTATTGGTCGCGTGCCCGCAATCGGCTGTGGCACAAGGGGGAAGAGTCCGGCCATCGGCAGCTGGTCCGCGCCATCCGGGTGGATTGCGATGCCGATGTAGTGTTGCTGGAGGTCGAGCAGCAGGGGAGTATCGCTTGCCACACCGGTCGCCACAATTGTTTTTTTCGTGAGCTGCGCGACGGCCGGTGGATGACGATCGCCCCCGTGCTCGAGGACCCGGACTCGATCTACGGGGGAACCTGAGCCCATGATGAAGGATGTCTTGATGCGCCTATCCAGAGTCTTGGAGGAGCGTAAACAGGCCGATCCGAACAGCTCTTATGTGGCTGGGCTCTACGCCAAGGGGCTGGATGCCATCCTCAAGAAGATCGGCGAGGAGGCCACCGAGACCTTGTTGGCGGCCAAAGACGGGATACCGGAGAAGATCGTCCACGAGGTGGCGGACCTGTGGTTTCATACCCTGGTGCTGCTGGCCCAGCAAGGATTAGGTCCGGATGTGGTGCTGGCGGAGCTGGACCGACGCTTCGGCCTCTCGGGGTTGGAAGAGAAGGCTCGACGGGAGGCCAGATCGGGTCGTCGGTGAGGTACCGAAAGATGCAAGGCCCCCTGTAAGTTGAGCACGACCGAAATATTCGAGGCGTCCTAGATCACGCGATTATTGCCGCCATCCACCGGGACCTGGGCACCGGTGGTTTTGGCGAATACCGGGCCAACCATGGCGCAGGCCATTGCAGCCACATCCCGAGAAGATATCTCCGTTTCGAGTAGGTTTTTCCTCTTGTAGGCTTCCACCGAGAGTCCATAGCTTGCGGCCCGGCCCTGGATGACGGCTTGCGTCCACAAGGCGGTGTCGAATACCGCATCCGGATGGATGGTATTGACCCGGATACCATCGGTGGCCAGCTCCAGGGCAGCTACTCTGGCCAATTGATTGAGACCGGCCTTGGATACGCTGTAGGCGGCGGCCCCTGGACCCGGAGCCGGGACATTGCGGGAGCCGATGAATACAATGGCGGGCTCCCAGCCGTGACGCAGGTAGGGAATGGCATGTCTCACCAGATTCATGGCACCGGTCAGGTTGGTGTCGAGACACCGGTGCCAAGCCTCCGGGTCCGAATCTTCGATCGGTTGGCTGGCCGGGAGCAGCCCGGCATTGGATATCAGGATGTCCAGACCGCCGTAGGTTCGTACGGTTTTTTCGACCGCGGTCCGCAGGGCGTCCGGGTCTGTCACGTCGCACACCAAGCCCTTGGCCATGGGGGTTTTGGACAGGGTTTCCATCTTCGGATCTATGTCCAGGCCTGCTACACAGGCACCCTGAGCCAGCAGGGAATCCACACAGGCCCTGCCGATTCCGCTGGCGGCCCCGGTGACCAGGGCGACCTTGCCGGCCAAGGGGGTGTCGGTAGTCCCGGTTGTTTGCAGCTTGGCCTGTTCCAGCTCCCAATACTCGATTTCGAAGATCCGGTCCGCCGGCAGGGCCTTCCAGCCCCCGAGGCCTTCCCCATATTGAATGCAACGTAAGGTGTGGGCGGCGATGTCGGTGACAATTCGGGCGTCCCGATGACTTTTGCCGAAGCCGACCACGCCTTGGCCCGGCCATACGGCCCAGCGGGGGGCCGGGTCCAGACAGGTGAGGCCAGCTGTCCGATGGGCCTTGAAGTAGGTCCGGTAAGCGTTTTCGTAGGCGTCCAGCTCGGCCGTTTCTCCGCTGGCGATGATCCAGGGGATCCGCTTGGTGTGGATCACATGGTCCGGCGTTATGGGGCCACGGGTGGCAATAGCCGAGACCCGGTCGAGATCGGCGAAGCCACGGGCCTCTGCGCTGTTGTCGAGACGGGCGATCATTGGCCGCCCGGCCTTGAGGGATACCTGTTCGCGTATTTTGGCCAGGGTTGGATGGTCCACCGGCGTGGTGCCCGTGGCTATGGCCAGGGCCATGGCCCCTTGGGCGCAGAGGTATTCTTCGGCTGCGTGGACCAACCGAATCATACGATTGTAGCTTTCCTTCGGGTCGTCGTGAAAGGTGAAGATGCCGTGGTTGAGCAGGATCATGCCTTCCTTTCTGCTCCAGTCCAGGTCTCGGGTAAGCTCATCGACGGTGCGGGCCAATAGGAATCCGGGCATGATGTAAGGAATGACGATGACCCGATCACCATAGATTTCCTCGATCTTGGCTTCCCCTCCCTCGGTGTTAGTGATGGTGACCACCGCATCTGCATGGGTATGGTCTACGTATTTGAACGGGATGAGGGCGTGCAGAATGGCCTCTATGGAGGGGTGGGGGGCCTTGGGATCGGTCATGGCCGCACGCTGCATGGCAACCATGTCCGTGTCGCTGAGCGCTTCCAGTCGGGCCAGGCGGCGCAGGGTGTTCAGCTTGACGGAGGCGAAGCCGGGGGCCTCGATGGTGGCTAGGTCCCAGCCGCTGCCTTTGATATGGAGTACTTCTTCGGTATCGCCTAATAGGTCGGTGCTGGTGGCCTTGACGGAGGTGTTGCCACCGCCGTGGAGTACCAGATCGGTCTCCTGCCCCAAGAGGCGGGAGCTGTACACACGTAGCTTCAGGAGATCATTATCTAGCTCGGCGGCTTCCCGATTATTCCATAGGCTTTGCATCGTAAAGACTCCCAATGTTCGGTTTTCGGTGGCATTGTGGTTAGGCGATTTCTGTCCAATGAAATACCATCTTGGTGCACTAGGTGCACTAGTGTCCCAACGTTATGACCGGCAATTCAGGATCACCCATTCATTAAAAAAGAAATATTTGGAATTATGCCGGTTATCGACTTAAGCTGCGATATGCTAAGATGACAGCCTTTCCCGCGAAATTGCAGGCTGAGAACAACGACGTATGTACACAAGTATATGCATCTTCTCGAGCTCGCCGTTTCCGTCTATGTGCTCGTGGCCATTACCAAGAAGCGGCTGAAAATCGATGTCAGTTTCTACACAATTCTACAGATTCTGAGTCGCATCATCTTCGAACAAGTTCAATGAAATCAATCGATTGTTGGCGTAGTATACAATCCCGACGAGCGCGACCACGATAACCAGCTGAATTTATTCAACTAAACGTTGTGGCACTAGCGATCTTGGCGGTCTTTTCGTCCGTTTTCCGTGTTGCGCCAACCGTTACAGAGTCCACTATGCGCCGGTTGTTGCGCCTTGAATACGAACCAAAATCCGGCCCAATCCGGTACATCATTTTCCGACAATCGCCTTAATCCTACAGGGCCCTTGAAAAACTCCAAAGATGGAATTTTTCAAGGGCTCCATGTTCCGCGGTTTTCTGATCCGCCGTGGTCGGCGTGGCGTCTCGCTGCATGGTGGGTGGATGCAGGGTGAGGCAGGAAGCAGCTATTGTCCGACTCCCGGAACGCCCCCGTCGACCGGAAGCCGGTTGCCGACAAACTCTCGATTGCCCGATTGGTATGGGCTGAGTAAACTGCGACCTTCCTACCTCGCCCCAGCGCATACCGGCCAGCGGTCTTCAGAGTCCCTCACACCAAATCGCACGCATAGGATCCTAAGGTTTCCCTATGACTGTCGAAGCTACTCATCCATCATCAAGCCCGATGCCGTCGCCAAGAACCACATCGGGGCCATCTACGACCGTTTCGAGCGGGCGGGGCTGCGTATCGTCGCGGCGCGTGTGCTTCAATTGACCCGCGAGCAGGCGAGCGCCTTCTATCTATGCGGTCTACCAAGAACATCCCTTTTTCGGGGAGCTGGTCAATTACATGACCTCCGGACCTATCATGGCCCAGGTGCTGGAGGGCGAAGATGCCGTTGCTCGCAACCGTAAGGTGATGGGGGCTACGGACCCGAAAAAGGCCGATCCGGGTACTATCCGGGCCGATTTTGCCACTGACGTGTCGAAGAATGCGGTCCACAGCGCCGATGCGCAGGAGACCGCCGCCACCGAGATCGCCTTTTTCTTTCCGGATGGTGTGTGCGAACGTAAAGGCTGAACGTCCCGGCCGTGAATCCCCTCGTCCCCGAGATCAATCTGTTGGGCCTCGACCGCCGGGGTTGCGAGGACTTGGTGGTCGCTATGGGCTACAAGGGCTTTCATGGCCGCAATCTGCTCAAGTGGATCCACAAACATGGGGTGGATTGCGCGGCCATGACCGGTCATCCCATGGCCCTGTGGGAACGGCTGGTGCTGAAACCCGGGTCCGTCTGCCGCGGCCGGTGCCGTACAGCCCGATTCGGACGGTACCTGCAAGTGGGTGTTGGAGCTGGCCGACGGCCAACGGGTGGAGACGGTGGCGATTCCGGACGACGATCGGGTTACCCTGTGAGCCGCTGGCGAATTTCGACGCTGTGGTGACCGCTATGGATATCATGCAGGATGACTTGGCCTATCTGCTGTCCAAGCATCGGGTTATTCTGAGCACGGTCGGCATCGTCCCCAACATCTATCGGCTGCGTGAGGTCAGCGAGGTCTCCTTGGCTGTCTCGCTACACGCCGCGGATAACGCCCTGCGCGACCGGTTGGTGCCGTAAGTATCCCCTGGAAATGCTGCTGCCTGCCTGCCGGGCCTTCGTCGCGAGGGATAAGCGCCGCCGCATCACCTGGGAGTATGTCATGATTGACGGGGTGAATGACGACCTCGTCCGGGCCAAACACTTGATCCGGTTGCTGGAGGGGATCCCTTTCAAGCTCAATCTGTGGCCAAACTGGTCGGTCGGGTCCGCGATCGCCGCCGCCGTGCCGCATCGGGGTCCGTGGTGGTTGCGACGACCACACCATGAACGGCAACGGGGCCGCGGGACTCGGGCCACTATTAGTCGTTTGCTTGCTGTTGACGTCTTGCACCGGCGGTGGGATTGGAAATCCGGGTGTAGCCGGTACCGCGGGGGAGCAGGGGGCTGGAACGCCCCAGGGATCTCTATACGCAGTTGGCGGTGGAGTATCTCCGACAGGGGCAGACGGAGACGGCCCTGAGCAAGGCCGAGCAGGCCTTGCTCACGGACCCGGATAAATTTACCGGTGCCTGGGACGCGATCCCTTGGCCGAGGAACATTTTCGCACGGCCGTCGACCTCGGGCCCGAGGACCCTTATGTCCTCAATGCCTACGCCAGCTTCCTATGCCACCGGGGCCGATTCACGTCGGCCCGATTGCGGTATCGACAGGCTTGGCGAGACCCACGCTATGCCACACCCTGGGTCGCCATGACCAACCTGGGGACCTGCGCCCGCCAGAGCGGTGACCTGCGCACGGCGGAGATCTACTTCCGCCGGGCCTTGAGTGCCAACCCCAGGTTCGGAGCCGCCATCGCTGCTTTGGCCGACTTGGACTACAGCCGCGGTCGTTATCGGTCTGCCACGGATCGGTTGGACCGTTACCTCCGGGTGGCCCAGCCGACACCCCGGGTACTCTTGCTGGCAGTCCGGATAGAACGCAAGCTGGGGGCGCGTGCGCGGGCGGCTACTTATGCCGATATGTTGCGCACGCGCTATCCCGATTCACCGGAAGCTGTCCGGTTGTAAAGGATCTCGAGCTCATGAATAGCGCTTTCATCTCGGCACCGGAGCGTCGCCATTGTTCGCGCAACCCGAAATGGGGTCCGTCCGATTTCGGGTGCACAAAATTAGGCGACGGCCATGGCCTTCAGCGGCCCGCGTCCGTCCCGGCGCGCACTCCGCGCGGCGCCCGGACTCCCACAATGACTGGACGCCGTGTCGCATGGCCTGGCCTTTCGTCTCCGCCGGTGCTCACGCGCCGCACTCCGACGAAAGGCTCGGCCCTACGCCTTCGCGGGGGTCGTCGCTCTCCGCTCGTCGCTTACGCTCCCTCGCTTTCCTGTGCTCCTCCCCGGAAGACGAGATGGTGGTGGTACCGACGGATGGTCCGGGAGGGCATTTGCGGACCGCGCGCCAGACCGCCGGCCTGACGAAAGCCAAGTGGCCAAACAGCTGTATCTAGCCCCGGCCATCATCGAGGCCCTGGAATGCGAGGCTCATGAAGCCCTACCGGGGCTAGTATTCGTCACCGGTTATATCCGTAAATATGCCCGCTTGGTCGGATTGGCCCCGGAGCCCCTGCTGACCGCCTATCGGGCTCCGGTGTTGCAGCAAGCCGACAGTGTGTGGCCCGCCGACCACGAGAGCAGCGGTAATTACTTGAAGCTCGGTCTGGTCAGTCTCGGGATTCTTAGTTCTGTTGGGCGTTGCGAGCTTCCTGTGGCGACAGGGCCGACAGCCGGAAACCATCGCTACCGGCGGGATGGCGGAAATGATGGTACCGACAATCGTGCCCGAGATGGCTCCGGGCTTGCTTCCGGTCACCGGAGTGGAGCCGGTACCATCGCCGGAATCGGACCTGCTAGGCTCGCGTCGGTCGTCGCCGGTTGCCACTGGAGAGGAGCGCGACAGCAGCGAGCCCCCAATCCGAGCTTCCCGGTCCCGGGCTGTCCCCCCAGAACCTGCGGCGGCGGTAGCCGGCGATGGGATGGTGGCCAATGAAGAGACCACCACCACGGATGTCTCGATGGCTGTTGTTGGGTGGACATACGCGGCAGCGAGGGGTGGTATGAGTTCTTCGGTACAATGAGGTGCCTTGAGAGACTGTCTAAAAGCTAGTTTTCAAGCGGCCCTTGGCAAGCCGATCCGACGTGATGACAGGCGGATATCCCTACCATGAATCTTGCAGCTGAAGATATCCGGTTCATCAAAGAGCACATCGGTGAATGGCTGGCCGAGCAGTCACTCGGCCAGCCGCCGGTGGTCTACGAGATCGAGCTACGGGAACGGATGGTGCATATCGAGGATGAGCTCAAGCACCAGCGCGAGCTGATCAAGACCATCTTAGAGCAGATGGATAAGCGTTTCGAGGCCGTGGATAAGCGCTTTGAGCAGCTGACCCGGCGTATGGACCGAATCATGTTGTGGTCCTTTACCATCACCTTGACCGTGGGTAGCCTGATCGTGGGGGCGCTCAAGCTATTGTCCTGAGAATACTTGGAAATGTTCAAAAAACATGAGAAGTTCCAAGAACGGAATTTTTCAAGGTGCCCATAAGGTATCGGCCGAAATCCCTAACCGCTGCTCAATGATCGGAAGCCCATGACCCAGACCATCCAAGCAATTCGGGGCATGCACGACATCCTCCCGGAGCAGGTCACCCTTTGGCAGACCCTGGAAGATCGCGTCCGAGTCGTCCTCGAAGGCTATGGCTACCAGGAGATTCGCACCCCCCTAGTGGAGGTGACAGACCTCTTTGAGCGTTCCATAGGTGCGGTGACCGACATCGTTGAGAAGGAGATGTACAGCTTCGCCGATCGCAACGGCGACAGACTCAGCCTGCGCCCCGAGGGTACCGCGAGCTGCGTACGGGCCGCCATCGAGCATGGCTTGCTCGCCACACCGCGGCGGCTCTGGTATCGCGGCCCCATGTTTCGGTATGAGCGCCCGCAAAAAGGCCGTTACCGCCAGTTCCATCAGATCGGCGTCGAGGTTTTCGGGCTCGCGGGACCGGATATCGATCAAGAGGTCGTGCTGCTGACCCGGCGTCTATGGCAGGTCCTGGGGCTCGGGGGGTTGAGATTGGAGATTAACAGCTTGGGTGAGGGTGACGAACGCGCCGCTTACCGCAGTGAGCTGGTGTCCTATCTGGAAGGAAATCGAGACCGCCTGGACGAGGACAGCCGCCGCCGGCTGCAAAGCAATCCCCTGCGCGTGCTCGATACCAAACACCCGGACGTGCAGGCGGTGGTCGCCGAGGCGCCACGCATCCTGGATCACCTGGGCCCGGCATCCCAGGAGCACTTCGCCGGCTTCCACGCCGGTCTCGACGCCGCCGGTATCGACTATGTGGTCAATCCACGCTTGGTGCGTGGATTGGACTATTACAATCGCACGGTCTTCGAATGGATTACCGAGGACTTGGGCGCCCAGGGCACCGTCTGTGCCGGCGGCCGTTACGACACCCTGGTGGCCCGGCTCGGCGGACGCCCGACCCCCGCCGTCGGCTTTGCCGTGGGATTGGAGCGTCTAGTTGCCCTGTTGGAGAGCAAGCCCCCGGCATCGGATCGGGAGCCGGATGCCTATCTGATCGCTAGCGGAGATGGGCCTCGGGCCCAAGCCCTACAGGTTGCCGAAAGGCTACGCAATGCCTTACCCGGACTGCGTCTAATCTGTCATTGTGGCGACGGCAGCTTCAAGAGTCAGTTCAAAAAAGCGGACCGCAGCGGCGCCCGCTATGCCCTGGTGCTCGGGGAGGGCGAATTGGCGCGTGGGGTCGTCGGCGTCAAACCTTTGCGTGGGGAGGGCGAGCAGTCGGAGGTTGCGCTGGACCGGTTGGGTGACTTCTTTGCCACCCGAACCTAGCATCTGGTTTCGATTGATACTGCCGGATTCCGTACTGAAACATGTGGGCCGGCAGAGGCTATGAATTTACAATATCGGTTGAAAATTAGCACTAGTTTACAGCTTCGCCGGGACTTGGTCTGGCGGGTACCTTGGAAAATTCAAGGTACCCACGAGTCGAGCATCGGCATTCGAACATCCGCGGGAGAATCTTGTGAATAGCTACGAGACGGACGAAGAGAGAGCCGAAGCGATCAAGAATTGGTGGAAGAAGAATGGTCTCTCCGTCTTGGTCGGCGTGGGTCTCGGTCTGGGAATCGTCTTCGGGTGGCAGGCCTGGATGGATTATCGGGAGACGTTGAAACAACAAGCCTCCGCGGCCTTCGAGCAGCTTTTGGTCGCTGCCGACACCCAGGCCACCGAATCCGTGCTCGCCCAATCCGAACGGCTGCGTGAGGAATTTTCCGGTACCACCTATGCGACCCTGGCGGCACTGGTGCAGGCACGGGTCGCGCTCGAGGCCGGCAGCCAAGCCGATGCCCGCGCCGTCCTCGAACAGGTGATCGCTACCACCTCCGATCCCGGGCTGGTGCGCATCGCCATCTTACGCCTGGTCCGGGTCCTGATCGTGGCGGATGACTTGGAGACGGCCGCCGACTTGGTGGCAAAACATGACGGCAGCGGTGCCTTCGGTGGGGCTTTCGCTGCCTTGCGCGGTGATATTGCAGCGGCCCGAGGCCGCACCGCCGACGCCCGCGTTGCCTATGAGCAGGCGCTTGCCGGCGGTGCTCCGAACCCGGATCGGATACGCATGAAGCTGGATAATCTACCCCCCACAAGTTGAGGTGAGCTGGCATGGTTGTGGAAGTCCTCGCCGTTCTCGCCGCCAGCCTACTGCTGGGTGGCTGCGGCGTAATTTCCGGGTTCGGCGACAAGGACCCGCATCCGCCCACGGAGCTAGTGGATCTCGCACCCGAAATCACCGTCGCCACCCTGTGGTCGCGGCAGGTCGGTGTGGGCATGGACCGGCGGCTTGGTCTGATGCCAGCGCTTCATGGTGGTCGGCTCCATATCGCCGATGCCGAAGGCCGCATCTTTGTCCTGGACGCCGAGAGTGGCAAGGTCCTGTGGGAACAGGAGACGGGGCTTCCTTTCAGTGGCGGGCCAGCAGTGGATGCCGGGTATCTGGTCCTCGGCTCCAGCGACGGCGACTTGGTCGCGCACTCGGTGAGTGATGGCCGCGTACTTTGGAAGGCCCACTTGAGCAGCGAGATTCTCTCCGTACCTCGCATCGCCGGCCCTCATGTCTTGGTCCATACTCCGGACGACAGCATTCACGCCCTGGATCTCGATTCCGGTGATCCGCTCTGGAGCTCCAGCTATCCGGCTCCGGTTCTCACTTTGCGCGGCAGCAGTCGGCCGGTGGTCACTGCCGATAGCGTCATCGCCGGTATCTCCGGTGGCAAGCTGGTGAATCTGGATCTGCAAGACGGTCTGCCGCGTTGGGAAATCACCGTGACCCCGCCCCACGGTCGCTCCGAGCTAGCGCGCATCGCCGACATCGATGCCGATCCCATCCTCGTCGCCGGCGTTCTATATGCCGCTACCTACAATGGGGACCTAGCCGCCGTCGATGTGATCAAAGGCACTGTGCTCTGGCGGCGCCGGCTCTCAGTCCATGCGGGATTGGCGGCGAACTCCGGCGTGCTCTATGTCACCGATTCCGATGATCGGGTATGGGCCGTGGCCGCTGCCGACGGAACCGAGATTTGGCAGCAGGTAGCGCTCGAATACCGGCGCCTGACCGCCCCGGCGGTTCTCGGCAATCTGGTGGCAGTGGGTGACCTGGAGGGCTATGTCCATTGGTTGGATCGCCGTAATGGCCGCTTGGTGGCCCGAGTCGCGGTGGCGGACGGACCCATCACGGGGCGTCCCCAGGTCGCGGGCGGTCGTCTCTATGTCTATGGTGACGATGGTACCTTGGCCGCTCTCTCGGTGGGGGAGTAGTGAGTCCCCGAGTGCCATGCTCCCCATCCTCACCCTGGTAGGTCGGCCCAACGTAGGCAAGTCGACCTTGTTCAACCGCCTGACCCGAACCTGGGATGCCTTGGTCGCCGACTTTCCCGGGCTGACCCGAGATCGTCGCTACGGAATCGGCCGCGTCGGCCCCGGTCCCTACATCCTGATCGATACCGGGGGCCTGAGCGGCGAGTCCGCGGATGTCACCGAGGCGCTGGAACATCAGGTCACCCTCGCTCTGGAAGAGGCGGATCACCTGCTGTTTCTGGTCGATGCCCGCGATGGTTGCACCGGTACCGATCCGGACATAGCCGCACGCCTGCGCCGCACGGGTAAGCCCATCACCCTGGTCGTCAATAAGGCCGATGGTATGGACCCGGCCGTGGCCACGACCGAGTTTCACGCCCTGGGCCTGGGCGAGCCCATACTCATCTCCGCCACCCGCAACCAGGGTGTGTCGGGGCTAATCGAGCGGGTCTATGTGGCACTATCGGGCCTCCGGTTGAAGGCCACCGTCCCGAAGCCCGATACCGGCGGTACCCGGATCGCCGTTGTCGGTCGGCCGAACGTGGGTAAATCCACCTTAATCAACCGGTTGCTCGGACAGGAACGGTTGGTAACCTGCGATGTTCCGGGCACCACCCGAGACAGTATCGAGATCCCCTTCGAGCACCAAGGTCGGCCCTACACCCTGATCGATACCGCCGGGGTGCGCCGCCGCGCCAAGGTTCGGGAGATGGTGGAAAAATTCAGTGTCATCAAGACTCTACAGGCCATTGCACATTGCAACCTAGTGCTCCTAGTGCTCGATGCCCGGCAGGGCATCGGTGAGCAGGATGCTACCCTCGCTGCCCACGTCCTAGAGAGTGGGCGCGCCTTGGTGGTGGTAGTCAACAAGTGGGATGGGCTGACCGACGAAGCGTGTTCCCAGGTACGTGCTACCCTCGACCGCAAGCTGGGCTTTCTGGATTTCGCCGGAGTCCACTACATCTCCGCCCGCCATGGCAGCGGCGTCGGGCGTCTGCCGGAGGCGGTGGACCAAGCCATCGCCAACGCTACCTGTGACTTGGGTACCCCCGAGCTGACCCGTATTCTCGAAGGAGCGGTGCGGGCCCACCAACCGCCCTTGGTACGCGGGCGTCGTATCAAGCTACGTTATGCCCACCAGGGGGGATGCAACCCCCCCATCGTGGTCATCCACGGCAGCCGGACGGCCGCGGTGCCCGACAGCTACCGGCGCTATCTGGTCAACTGTTTTCGCCGGGTGCTGGACCTTACCGGTACCCCGCTGCGGCTCGAATTCCGTACCGGAGCAAACCCCTATCCGGGTCGCCACAGCCGCCTCGCATCCACCCGGCAACGCAAACGCGCTCGCCCCGAGCGGTCTGTGGGTCGCAGGGGCTAGAGGCTGTCTATCGTCCTGGAACAGGATGTCTGCATAATTTCAAGTTCCGAGTACAAACTATGCCGCTATGGAAGGTGCAGATATCAAGTCCCGGAACGATAAAAGGGCGGTCTCTAAGGAAGCGCTGATTGATTCAGCGCTTCCCGCAGTGCACGGAGGTACCGCCATTTTCAGTAGGGGCTCGGGAGGAGTCCAGGAAAGCGAGGGAGTGTACGCGACGAGCGGAGTGCGCGCCGGGACGGACGCAGGACGAACGCGGGCCGCCGAAGGCCATGGCCGTCGCCTAATTTTTTGCACCCGAAATCGGACGGACCCCATTTCGGGTTTCGCGAACAATGGCAACGCTCCGGAAAGGCTGACCCGCCCGGTCCTCCGTATCGCACCGGGGCCTCGATCCCCACAGGAAACGTGCTGCGTTGCACGCGCCCGCAGGCACAAGTCCCGCTGACAATGCGGTACTCGATGACCTCACGTTGGATCACCACCTCGACCACTTGGCGTCGCTCTGCGAGCCCCGTAGTGGCGATCCCGGTGCCGCCGCGCCCGCCCGCACAGGTCCCCGGCAGCGGGATGATCACGCACTTGGTCGGGGTCATCGACCAGGGAGTGGGTGACGCCGCGCCGACCCGGTTGTCCACCGGGCTTGCGCCCGCTGGGTTGGTGCCGCGAACGTGGTGGTGGCTTCTTGAACAGAGAGTCCGAGGATGGTGGCCGGCTGGAGTTGTGGCTATCCTTAGCCAGACGTGCTTCGAGTTCCTGAATGCACTCATGCATCTGCTCAATGGTCGCAGTTTGCCCCTCAATGATCGCAGCCTGCTCCGCCACCCGTTCACGCAGCCGCTTAAGCTCGTCGTCAGGGCTTTCCGGAGAATGGGTTAGAGCGTGCTGTTCAGGCATGGTTCCATGGGTACGCGCGTAGCCTGCTGCTTGGCAAGTGAAGAGGGATTTACTCGCGGGTTCGAACCCGCGATGGGACTGTCGGATACGTGTCGAGCCACTTGCTGCAGGACGAGCCGGGGGCACGTGATCGATTGGCGGCACTGGAGGTCCGCTTGGCGGAGCTCCAGTGGTCGTAACCATGGACGACGCCACCAACGAGCATTACTCAAATCGTCGGTGGAGGTGAAGTTGCCCCGACGAATGACTTTGCGCGCTAGAATCGAGATCCCGATTTCGATTTGGTTCAACCATGAGCCATGCTTGGACGTATAGTGGATGACGATGCGATGGCTCGGGTCGCGCAGAAACGCCTCGCAGGTCGCCATGGATTTGAGGATACCGCTCTTCCCTTTGATGCCCAGGTCGGCGCGGTAGCCGATCTTCCGGGCCACGAGCCGAATGACGGATTCCGAGCAATGAGTATTGAGGTTGTCCATCACGAAATGCCAGACTGTGGTCGACGAACGTTGCCCGATCAATCGCTTGAAGTAGCGGGCGAAGTCTTTCTCGGTACGGGTCGGCTCGATGTGGGCAACGACCTAGCTGGTGGCGGCCTGAAATCCGCCGATCAAGGTTTGCGTGTCATGGCGAATGTACTCGAACTCCCGACGTTCGACGTCACCTGCACGCATCGGTCCGGAGCGTCGCCATTGTTAGCGAAACCCGAAATGGGGTCTGTTCGATTTCGGGTGCACAAAATTAGGCGACGGCCATGGCCTTCGGCGGCCCGCGTTCATCCTGCGTCCGTCCCGGTGCGCACTCCGCGCGGCACCGGGACTCCCACAATGACTGGACGCCGTGTCGCATGGCTTGGCCTTTCGTCTCCGCCGGCGCTCACGCGCCGCACTCCGACGAAAGGCTCGGCCCTACGCCTTCGCGGGGGTCGTCGCACTCCGCTCGTCGCTTACGC
>Ga0209681_1000086_pt1 | contig 24780 bp, 19 predicted proteins | sample WorMetLIZISLAND2_3_FD_187416 | JGI IMG/M metagenome (GOLD analysis project Ga0209681, IMG submission 187416) | Marine gutless worms symbiont microbial communities from Max Planck institute for Marine Microbiology, Germany - Olavius clavatus LIZARD... ... | reverse complement strand
ATTTCACGACCTCGACGCCCAGCGTGTGCTCTATGCCTGCGAAGGGCGAAAAGCCCGGGTCGTGGCCCAGTTTGCCGATGCGCTCGAGGCTCATGGCGCCTGTGCCGGGAACAGCTGCGCGGTCTGTATGGATATGTCGGCAAGCTACCAGGCTGGCGTGTGTGAGCATCTGCCCTGGGCGGCGATCACCTTCGATGAGTTTCACGCCATTCAGCTCGTCAACAGGGCAGTTGACGCAGTGCGTCGCCAAGAAGTCAAAAGGGCCCCGGAGCGGCGGCGCACCCGCTATATCTGGCTCCAGGACAAGCACGCTTGGAGTAACCGCCAGAAAGCCGGTTTGCGGAACTCAAGCGCCGAAACCTCAAGACACACCGTGGCTTCTGGATCCAGGAGACGTTACGCGAGCTCTTCCACAGCGCTCAGAGTGCGGCGCAAGCCGAGCTGCTCCCCGACAGATGGTACAGCTGGGCGCGCCGTTTGCCGCCCGGAGCCGAGCAAAGCGGTGGTCGAGACGCTTAAGAAGCACTACTAGGCCTCCTCAATGGAGGAGCCCAGGAAAGCGAGGGAGCGTAAGCGACGAGCGGAGTGCTAGCTCCACAACGGGACCGAAATACCGATCTGAACTCTCGGATTGTTGGACGCCCAGCATCGTTTCAAAAGAGCCGCGCCCAACGCCAATCGCCTCTCCGATCTTTAAGGCGATTGCCGGAAAATGATGTACCGGATTGGGCCGGATTTTCGTTCGTATTCAAGGCGCGGCAACCGGCGCACAGTGGACTCTATAACGGTTGCCGTAACACGGAAGACGGACGAAAAGACCAGTAAGACGGTATTTCATTGGACAGAAATCGCCTAAGGTAAAACCCCTTGGGTACGCCGGTCGAGGACACCTTGAAAAACTCCAAGGACGGAAAAACTCCAAGGACGAAATTTTTCAAGGCCCCCTTCACAGCACCCTTCACCCGAAATCCCGGTTCAGGATCTCGCTTGTCCGTCGGCAGATCTCCCGCCCATAGTCGGTCCAGAGACCCTGGCCCCAATAGCGGTAGCAGCTGGTCTGGGAACTCATCAGGTGGAACAGGGCATTGCGGTAGCGGTGCTCGCCGGTGGGTAGGTTGGGTGCCAAAATCTTCTCATGGAACAAAGCACTGACCTCTTCCATAGGACCCAGCACATTCTCGTAGCCCTGCACCCAGGACAAGTCGTTGGTCCAACTGCCGCCCTCCATATGGAAGCTATGGTCCGACCGTTTGAGCTCTTCGATCACCTTCCCCAGGCGTTCGGGGCCATCACCGGGGACCATCCGATCCCGGATCTTACAGTGGAATAGGGGCTGGATCTCGGGTAAATCGGATTCCCGGACGCCCATAGCGAACAGATGCTCCAGATACTCGCTGGCATTCATGAGCGGTACGTCGGACCCGCCGGACTCCCGGACCACCTCCATGAACTTGGCCGGGAACTCATTCATCATGACCCCCCCGTTCTCCCCGTCGGCGATCTGGGTGACTAGGGGCGGCACGGATCGACCCGCTAGCTCCAAGCGGTCCAGCCCTTTGGCCTCATACCAAGGTTGCATCTGAGCCACCAGCTTGGTATCCGAGCCCTGAGTCTTGATGATGGCGAGGATACTCGCCGTCTCCCCTCGCGAATTGGTACACACCAACCGGTGGGGCAGATGGGGGCGCTGCGGATGCCAGCCGTTCTCCGGCTGCTCGACCGTGTGCTCCTGGACCAGGACCCACTGGTAGCCGCAATCCTTCAGGGTCTTGACGAACTCATAGGCCACGTCCGGGTGATTCGGCAAGGCCATCTCCGACGGCGAGAAGCCGCGCACCCGCTCCAGGGCCTCCCAGCCGAAGATGGCGGCGAAGTGATGCTGCCAAGCACGCACATGCAAGCGGTAATCCTGGATCGGAGTCGAGGGCGCGACCGCGTGGCCCCAGGGCATACCGAGCCATTCGGTAGTCCAAGAATAATCCGGGTTACAGGTGATGGTCTCGAGGGCATCGATGACATCCTCGAGCCCCATACGACGCAGACCATAGAGTAGGGTACCCGAATACTCCAGCATGACCCGCGGCGACTTACCCTCCCCCACCAGCTGCGAGATGAATTCGCCCATGCGTTTGTAGCACCAGACAAAGGCCGGAGCATTGTAGTTATCGCCGATATCCTGGTGCTCCATCATATATTGCAGATTACTGATGATGGCCGCCGTAGACAGGTCCTCACCTCCGGCGGGGATCAGAGGCTGATGTTGGTGTAGGGCGATGGCCGTAGCCGCACGGATGGCATCGAAGTCCAGGTTCCCACGATCCCGGAACAAGACCTTGCCAGCACCGGTGGCCAGCGTCCGCTCGACCTCAGTCTCGGCACCGGAGACATTGGGTACACCTTCGACAAATTCGGGTAGCTGAGTCACGGATTGATTCTCATGGTTGATGAAGGGGTGTCGTTATAACTCTGTTGTTTTCGGGTATACCTAATGAATATGAGGGAATCTCTCTATCGAATCCTGGAAACAACAAAGCCGGGAGAAGCTCTGGTTTTCCTAATCTCACGCCACGGCGCTACGATGCAATGGGTTATCAGGTACGACCTTTGCCCGGAGCATCGCCATTGTTCGCGAAACCCGAAATGGGGTCCGTCTGATTTCGGGTGCAAAAAATGAGGCGACGGCCATGGCCTTCGGCGGCCCGCGTTCGTCCTGCATCCGTCTCGGCGCGCACTCCGCACGGTGCCAGAACTCCCACAAGGACTGGACGCCGTGTCGCATGGCCGGGCCTTTCGTCTCCGCCGGCGCTCACGCGCCGCACGCCGACGAAACGCACGACCTACGCCTTCGCGGGGGTCGTCGCACTCCGCTCGTCGCTTACGCTCCCTCGCTTTCCTGGGCTCCTCCATGGCGTCATTGCGCCGTAGCGTGAGCTGCTCTTCTCATGCTGATCGATCAATCGCATTTGCGACACGTTTGATTTTCTTTTTTGCCACCAATGAACACAAATGAGCCGAAAAGGTCAGTTTATCCTCCTCGACTTTTCTCGAATACATTTGCGTTCATTGGCAGTTATTTGCGGCTGAATTTTCTCCCCACAGCCCTTACTCGATATTCTCCGGTGGGCACTTGGCTTTGGGTGCGGCTCTTCTGAAACGACGCGGAGAAACCCGGAGACAATGGCTCAGAGCCTGCTTTTTTAGACAGGCTCTCGGCCTTTATTTGTGGCCGAAATTTCCGTGAAGATCCTATTTGCTCGATGTTACCGGTAATCGAGAGCATCCGTATTAGGCGATTGACGGAAAATGATGTACCGGATTGGGCCGGATTTTGGTTCGTCTTCAAGGCGCGGCAACCGATGCCTAGTGGACTCTATAGCAATTGCCGCAACACGGAAGACGGACGAAAAGACCGGCAAGATGGTATCTCATTGGACAGAAATCGCCTTATTCCAGGCGGGCCCGAACCCGGCCCAGGGCCTCCCAAGAGGCCACCATATCCACATCGGCACGGTGGACCCAGGTCTCGCCCCAGTAAAAGTTGCAGCTGGTCTCCGCCCGCAGCAGGTGCCAAGTAGCCTGCTCCAGGTCTTGTTGGAAGCCCGAAGCGTCCGCGATACCCCGTTCGGCGGCTTGGCGGCGGGCCTCTCGAATCGCTGCGCTGAGCTTACCGAGTGCGCCCAGGGCGGCCCGTTGTCGCTCGGAGCCGGTCCATTGGGTGAAACTGCGCCCGTTGTGCCAACCGGTGTTCCAGGCTCCAGTGTGAACATGCACCTCGCCGTGGGCACCATGGGTATCCAAGTAGTGGCTGATAAAGGTCGGGGTGACCGCGGACTCGCCGGCCCGGACTCGCTCCAGAAACGGTAGGTAAAAGGCACTCCAGAAATTAGCCCCTTCCTTGGTGTTGCGGAACCAACCGCCGTTCTCCCCGTCGGTAGCGGTCGTCACCAGAGGGACGAAATCACACCCTTTGGTCCGCTCGGCGACCTCGTTGTCGAACCAGCCCACATCCATACCCGACTCCTGGGCATTGGACAGGCCTCGATCCCGAACGATGACGATGATCTCGTCCTCGCCGTGGCGCGCGATATGGGGCCGGTAACACAGCTCCTGCCAGCTCATGGACGCGATCGGCTCCACATGCTCGCTATCCACCAGCACATAGCGGTAGCCGAACGACCGCAGTAGGGGAATGAACTCCATGGCAAAACCCATCTCCGGCGGCCAGAAGCCCTGGAAGCTGGGACGCCACAAGAGATGGCGCGCAATATCCTGCCAACGTCGCAGATGCAGGTGCCGGTCGGCCTCGGGGATCAAGGGCAATACCGGATGATAGAAGCCCGTTCCCAGGACCTCGAACAAGCCCTGGTTCTGGAAGTGCCACAACAGGGCACCACAATCGATGACACCATAGACCCGTTGCTGAAACTCCGGGTCACTCAGGGTCTCCAACAAGGTCCCGGATAAGGACAGATGGACCCGCGCCACATCCTCCAGGCCCCACAGACTACGGGGGATGCGGTCCAGGGCATACAGAATCTCCTCGGCTTCCCAGCTACCGGCGTCCAGCAAATCCTGCAAGTTACCGGGTGGTTGGTGGAGGTTCAGTACAAGCGCGTGATGGGCGATCATCCGGGGGGTCTCGGTAAGCCGAACATCCGGTAAAGGATAGCAGAAATCGGCCCCGTGCTTGAGCGCTTCTTCCGCATAAGCCGTAGGAGCGAGCTTGTTCGCTGAATCGGCTCCTATTTTCCCGGACACAAAATTGGGGCCAATCCAAGTCTGAAAAATTAGGAGTCCGAGAGCCTGTCTAAACAATAAAACATTGATTTTAAATCATAAAGCCTGTATATTTTGGTAGTTTCATACGATGTAATCGATATTATCCCGGAGTTTCTATGACTGAAGACAAGATTCAATCGGCTGTCAGGTACCCGAGCGACCGAAGAAGGGGAAATCCTTGAGCCCATCTTCAACGCATTGGAGCCCTATACCGTCGGACGCCCACGAAAAAGTGATCTTCGCGAACTCCTAAATGCCATTTTCTATTTGAATAAAACAGGCTGTCCTCGGCAGTATCTACCAAAAGACTTCCCTCCCTACAAGCTCGTTAATTACTACTATAATAAGTGGACAGATAATCGTTTGCTGGAAAAGTCAATACGGTGCTTCGTCAAAAGTTACGCCAAAAAAGGGCCGAAAACCAGAACCGACGGAAGCGATCATTGATAGCCAAAGTGTCAAGGGAACCCCGGAATCGTATGTGGAATCGGGGGTTGACGGAAGCAAATATTCAGGCTCTCTTGCATTTGGTGTGGGTAGCGCCGTTTTGCTTGTCGCGTAGGATAGCCCTTTATCAAGCACACTCTGTGCCCTTCTTTTCGCCTGTAGGCTCGGACCCGTCGCCAGGCCAAACGTTGGAGATTTTCGTCATGGACCCGTTGTCGTTGTTTACCGTTGCGCTCGGCCTTCCAGCGCCTTGGGAGGTCGTTGACGTGGCCTTCGATCCTCAATCGGGCCGGATCGATTTCCACCGCGCCTTCGCCCCGGGGACACGATGTTCTTGTCCGCAGTGTGGGGCAGAACACCCGCCGGTCCACGACACGCTCGAGCGCGACTGGCGTCACCTGAACTGCTTTCAATTCCAAGCCTCCATCCACGCCAAGGTGCCCCGTGTGCGCTGCGGGACCTGCGCCAAGACTACCCCCAGGTCGTGGCGCCCTGGGCGCGCCCCAACAGCGGCTTCAGCCTACGGATGGAGGTCTTACTGGTCACCCTCTGTAAGGCGATGGCGGTCTCTCAGATCGCTCAATTGCCTGGGCACACGCTCAAGAGGACTTCTCGACCGTCACCTCGGTTGGTCTCGACGAGACCGCCTTGCAACGTGGACACAATGACATCAGCTTGTTTCACGATCTCGATACATCTGGCTCCAGGACAAGCATGCTTGGAGTAACCGCCAGAGTTACGCGAGCTCTTCCACAGCGCTCAGAGCGCGGTGCAGGCCGAGCCGCTCCTCGGACAGATGGTACAGCTGGGCGCGCCGTTGCCGCCTGGAACCGATCAAAGCGGTGGTCAAGACGCTTAAGAAGCACTGGCCAGGGGCCTCCCGATGCGTTCGATTTCAGGCTCACCAACGGCCGTGTCGAGGCGGTCACTTCGCTCATCCAGGCCGCCAAAGTCAGGGCCCGCGGCTACGGGACCACCAGGCACCTGATTACTATCCTCTACCTTGTGGCGGGTAAGTTGACCCGGCTGCCGACTTCTCCGTTCGTCGTCAAGTCGGGGCTTTCCATCACGACTTGAGTCAGATCGCTATGGCCCGCTACCCACACCAAACGCAAGAGAGCCCAAAATCAAGGGTAGAAAACATAATATCATTTTCGATACAATCGGTTGTGTGCTCGTCGTCCGGGTACATGCGACCAATGTGTTTGACGGTAAAGCCGCTCGTCAAGTCATTACGAGCTTGTTTTCGATCTTCCATACCGTCAAAAAAATCCGGGGTGATTGTGGCTATTCCAGTGCGGAGCTATTCAACTGGGTCTCGACCCAATTCGGATTTCTGCTCGAAGTTGTTAGAAAGCCAAAAGGACAGCAAGGTTTCCACATTTTACCCCGCCGATGGGTGGTCGAGAGAACATTTGCTTGGCTGAGTCGATGGTGTCGATTGAGTAAAGATTACGAACGGAAATCGACTTCGAGCGAAGCGCAGGTTTATCTCGCATCCGGTCGTCTGCTTCTCCGGAAAATCTGTAATAATCAGATACCATAAGAATGGTTGTTAGTTGAATTTTTATTCGTGCTCGAATTTTGAGATAGTCTTCTAAATAGTAGATCAAGTGATCTATAATAGCAACAAATTAATAACACCACAGGCAAAGCCTCAGCACTCCGACTACGTCCGGAGGACGTGGATTCCTAATACCGCATTGAACATGGTGAGGTGTGCCGGTTCCATCTTCACCACTCCGCATCGTCCTGCTCCAGATGCTCCACAATCAGCTGCGGGGACCTGACGTCGCGATAGTGATTGACCTCAAGACGATAGACCACCCGGACTCGACTGTCGGTGCTGACCGCCGAATCTCCCAGGTCAAAGCCGATGGCATCGATCCCATCGCCGCCCGGCGGCCGAAGCCGCAGCTTCAGGTGCCGTTCGCCCACCATCCGCCGGTCCAAGACCTCGAACCAACCATCGAACAGAGGCTCAGGAAAGCCATGGCCCCAAGGGCCGGCAGTGCGCAGCAGCTCCGTGGTGTCCGAATTCAGGGCCCGAGCCGGCAGCTCACCGTCGGAGACCAGCTCCCGCATGGGTGGGACATCACCGAGCCGGCACCGCGCTTCTTCGCTCAGTATCTCCCGAAAGGCCCCAGCGCCTCGGCATGCAAGCTCAACCCCGCAGCCATGGCATGGCCACCGAAGCCGCTCGATCAGCCCCGGACGACACTTGTCCACGGCGTCGATCAGGTCGCGGATGTGCAGACCCTCGACGGAGCGGGCGGACCCCCTCAGCCTACCCTCTTCGGCTACAGCGAAGGCAATCGTCGGACGCTGGTAGCGCTCGCGAACACGCGCCGCTAAGACGCCAATCACCCCGGATGCCAACCTGCGTCGAACAGGCACAGGGCCGGGGACAACTCGGCCGGGTTCGGACTCAGGTCTTGCAGCACCGCCTCCGCCTGTTGCCGCATCTCAACTTCGATCTCGCGCCGTCGCCAATTGAGTGCATCCAGCTCCAAAGCCATGGAGCGGGCGTTGTCCGGGACATCCGTCAGCAGGCATTCGACCCCGAGGGACATCTCGGTCAGGCGCCCGGCGGCATTGAGCCGTGGCCCAACCGTAAACCCCAAGTCTCTGGTCGTGGCCATTCCCGGGTCGCGCCCCGCTACCTCGAGCAATGCCGTGATCCCAGGGCAGCAGCGCCCGGCACGGATACGGCACAGACCCTGCTCCACCAGGATGCGGTTGTTGCGGTCCAACACGGTCACATCCGCCGCCGTGCCCAAGGCGACTAGGTCTAGAAATGCCGCCAGATTGGGCGCGGGACGATCGGCTCCCGAACCAAGCCTGCATTCGCAATTGGGCCCGCAAGGCGGCGAGCAGATAAAAAACGACCCCGACACCAGCGGTGGATTTTCCGGGAAACGCATTCCCCGGCCGATTGGGATCGACGATCGCCGCGGGCATTCAGCAGCATCACTGCCGGGTAAGTGATGATCGGTAATGATGACAGGGAATATCCAACCCATAGGCCCATCGGACCCCGGCTAGACTGGAGATACCGTTGTCCACCGTAATGATCAGGTCCGCGCCCAACCCAGCTGCCGCATCGACAACCGCTGGGCCTAGGCCGTAGCCCGAAGTGAACCGGCTCGGGATCAGATAAGAAACCCGGGATGCGCCTAACGCACGTAGGCCACGAACCCAAAAGGCACTGCCCGTAGCCCCGTCGGCGTCATAATCGCCGACCACCAGGATGCAGCCCTCCACGTGGATGCAACCGGCAAGCCGATCCGCCGCCGAGGCGATATCCCGGAGGGACTCAAAAGGATAGAGCTCATCCAATGCCCCAGGGAGCAATCTCCGGCGGAACCGACGCCACGTGCACGATAGAGGCGACTCAAGTAAGGGATGAAGAGCGGCGAGCGGCTTTTCCGCCCTCAGCGGTTTCGCACGTCGTTTGATGACGACAGGAGACGAAGAAGGTTTGCATGCGATCAAAGGCGCGGCCTACCCGTTTTTTTCGGTGTCCTTACGGTAAGAAGCTCGACAGACCTTCCCAGACCCGGTTATCGCCTAGCCTCTCTTCCTTCCTGGGTCTGGGAAGGTCGGTGAGACGAGGTCGGAAATCGGAGCCGCACAGGCCTACCGCACTATGGGGATTCGGGGAATGCAGAGGGAATCATACCCGTAGATGGCAAGCCCCCGAGTCCGGACTGGAAGCTGGAAGGGGGCGGTGAAAAATTCCCTCCTTGGAATTTTTAGGGACCTTGAAAAATTGCGTCCCTACGATTTTTCAATTCGCTCCCATTTTTCAAGCGCTGACGTGCTTGAAAAATGACGGGGCATCCTCATCCTTACGGGCACCTTGAATTTTCCAAGGCACCCTCAAGCCGTAGTCTTTCGATGCCGTAGGAAGTACTCGATCAAGCCACGAGTGGAGGCATCGTGCTCTGCGCTCGATTTGCCCTCTTCCAGCTCTTTCAAGATGACCCCTGCGAGCTGCTTTCCGAGCTCCACGCCCCACTGATCGTACGAATTGACGCCCCACACCACACCCTGAGTGAAGATGCGGTGCTCATACATGGCGATCAAGGCACCGAGGGTTGCGGGTGTCAGCCGCTCCACTAGGATCGTATTGGTCGGCCGATTACCGGGGAAGGCACGATGAGGAGCCAGCTCATCGGCGCTCGCAGGCGCTAGGCCGGCAGCCAACATCTCGTCCCTGGCCTCGTCCTGGGTACGACCGCGCATCAGGGCCTCGGTCTGAGCCAAGCAGTTGGCCATCAGCTTGGCATGATGGTCACCCAACGGATTTTGACTGTTGACCGGGGCGATGAAGTCCGCGGGAATCATCTGGGTGCCCTGGTGGATAAGCTGAAAGAAGGCATGTTGGCCATCGGTTCCGGGCTCGCCCCAGACCACGGGGCCCGTGGTGTAGTCGACAACTTCTCCCAGGCGCGTCACCCGCTTGCCATTGCTCTCCATGTCACCCTGCTGGAGATAGGCCGGTAGATAACGCAGGGATTGATCGTAGGGTAGAATCGCGTGGGTCCGGGCGCCGGCGAAATTGGCATACCAGACTCCGATCAGTCCCAGAATGGCCGGTAGATTCTCGCCCAGGTCCGCGGAACGGAAGTGCTCGTCTATGGCATGGGCGCCCTCCAAGAGATCGAGGAAGCGGTCCATGCCCACTGCCAGAGCAATGGGCAACCCGATTGCCGACCAGAGGGAGTAGCGCCCCCCGACCCAGTCCCAAAACCCGAACATATTATTCGGGTCGATACCGAACTCGACGACCTTGGATTCGTTGGTGGATACCGCCACGAAGTGATTGGCGACCGCCTCGTCACCCAATGCCTTCACCAGCCAAGCCCTAGCGCTGCCGGCATTGGTCATGGTCTCCATGGTGGTGAAGGTCTTGGAGGCGACCACGAACAAGGTGGTCGCAGGGTCCAGACTCCGTACCGTCTCGGCAAGGTGGGTACCGTCCACGTTGGAGACGAAATGTACCCGCAGGTCATCGGATTGATAGGGACGCAGGGCCTCACACACCATCAGGGGCCCTAAATTGGAGCCACCGATACCGATATTGACGACGTCGGTAATGCATTTACCCGTGAAGCCTTTCCAGTCACCGCCGCGCACGGTAGCAACAAAGCCTTCCAGGCGCCGCAATACTTGGTCGACTCCGGGCATCACGTCTTTGCCGTCCACGTAGATGGGACGATTGGAGCGGTTACGCAAAGCGATATGCAGTACCGCCCGCCCTTCCGTATTATTGATGGGCTCCCCGGTGAACATGCGCCGGATCGAGCCGGGCAGGTCTACCGCCATGGCAAGATCGAGCAGCAATTCCAGCGTCTTTTCGGTAATCAGGTTCTTGGAGTAGTCCGCGAACAGATACGTCGCCTGCAACGACATCCGCCGCGGTCGCATCGGGTCCTGGGCGAAGAGGTCCCGCATCCTAACCCCGGTCAGCTCGTCCCAATGTGCCTGCAGGGCCCGCCATTGAGGCCTGTGATTCACTAACGACATGATGGTTTCTCCCGACGGAGGGCGGCGCTCGACCGATCAAGCCGCTTGGGCAGGAATCCGGCAACTTGTTCGCAGGATGCGATTGTACTCGTCGAGGTAAACGAGACTGGGCTTGAAGACGTCGGCTTCGGCCTCGCTCATAGCAGCGTAGGTGCAGATGATGAGACGATCTCCCCGAGAGGCCTTGTGAGCGGCGGCACCGTTCACGGAAATCACGCGCGAGCCAGCTTCGCCTCGAATCGCATAGGTCGTAAACCGCTCGCCGTTGGCGAGGTTGTAGATGTGGATCTGTTCGTATTCGTAAATTCCTGCGGTTTTCATCAAGGTCTCGTCGATGGCGCAGGAACCTTCGTACTCGAGCTCCGCGTGGGTAACGCGGGCTTGGTGCAGCTTGCATTTCAACAATGTCAGTTGCATAACCAAACTACCTATGGGCGGACCCCGAGGTCCTACCGTTTCGATATCCGCCAACAAAGGGCACCTTAGGAAGATTCTAAGGTGCCCTCTAGGGATGGAATTTCCCAGTTCCCATAAGGGATCCGGGAAAACTGCGTTTCTGTAATTTTTCAAGCACTAACATGCCTGAAAAATGGTCGGGCATTCCTGACTCAGCACGGGCACTTTGAATTTTTACTACCTTAGGATTTTTACAAGGTACCCTAAAGTACGCAATAGGCGTTAGGCAATAATCACTTGATTGCCCGATTTCCAGCGTAACGCTATATCTTAATCCACTTTTCCCACGGTCGCAATGACGACCCTCTTGAATTCAGGGCAAATTCATTCTATCTGGATAACCTGTTGATATCTATGGAGCCGATATAGGCGAGATTGCCATAACCAATTGAGTCGGCAGTAAAGATTTATTTTCCACTGGTCCATCAACTGGAATTCCTAGCAACCTATTGATTTTTAATATATTATATAGAACAAAATAGCCCTGACTTTGAATTTTCCAAGGTGGCATCAAGGAAACCTCGAGATTCAAACGCGCTCACCCGAATGCGTCAGCGAGACGCGCAGATTGTCGATGAGTCGTGCCCGGCCTAGATAGGCGGCTACCAGCACCACCAAGTCCTGGTCACGAGTCGTTGCCGGTTGCAGGTCCGACGCCCGACGAACGCTGAAGTAATCTGGCCGGAAGTCGTCCTCGGCCAGCTCTTCCGCACCCAGGCGCTCCACGACACCGACGGACAGTTCCGCGTGTAGGCGCCCGCCAGCTCGGCAGAGGGACTGGTAGAGCAGCGGCGCGCGTGCACGCTCTGCGGGAGACAAATAGCCGTTGCGCGAGCTCATGGCCAAGCCGTCCGGCTCGCGAACCGTAGCCAATCCTCGCACCTCCACCGGCAGGCATAGGTCTTCGACCAAACGCCGAATCACCAGGAGCTGTTGAAAGTCCTTGTTACCAAAGATCGCGATATCCGGCTGCGTCATGTTTAAGAGCTTGCACACCACTGTCGCCACACCGACGAAGTGTCCCGGCCGGCTGGCACCACACAGGATATCCGAGATCCCCGGTACCTCTACGCGCACCTGCTCCCGGAACCCATGGGGATAAACGGCTTGCACCGAGGGGGCGAAGAGTAGCTCCACACCCTCGGCCGCCAGTAGCTCGCGGTCCCGCTCCGGAGTCCTGGGGTAGGAGCCGAAATCCTCATCGGGGCTGAATTGCAGGGGATTGACGAAGATACTGACCAGCGTGCGGTCGGCTATTCTGCGGGCCTCCCGCACCAAGGCCAGATGGCCGGCATGGAGGTTGCCCATGGTGGGTACCAAGGCAATAACCCGACCACCGAGCCGCCATGGGGCCAAGTGCTGTCGCAGTGAGGCAAGATCCTCGATCATAATCAGGGACATCGTTCAGATACCGGTCATCTCCCTGCCAGCGGTCGACCGGCGGCGACGCCGGCGACCCTTGGTCGTTTCACCGATCATTGCGACACGGTTTCGATTATTCGCGTTCTGAAACCGGGTCCACCAGTCGGCGAGTTCCGCATCCACCGCACCCACCTCGGCCCTCAGGAGTAGAAAATCATACGCCGCACGAAACCTGGGATGGGCCAGCAAACGATACGGATGCTTGCCATCACGCCGCTCTAAGCGCGGCTGCAAGGACCAGATCTCCCGCATGGATTGAGCAAAGCGCTTGGGGATCGTCACCAAGGGCCGTTGGTGGGCGAGCGCATCGCCCGCGGCCTGTAACATAGCCTCGTTGGCCACCATACCCGCGGCCGACAATCGGGCAAAGCGGCGGCGGACCGGCTCCCACAGCAGTACCGCGAATAAAAAAGCGGGAGCCACCGGCTTTGCCTCCCGGATACGTCGGTCAGTGTTCTCCAAGCCGCGATTGACGAAAGTGATGGAAAAGCTACCATCTTCGCGATCGAACGACTCATCGGTGACGGGGAATAGCTGAGCGAAGAGCCGGTAGTGACGCAACCGTTCGAAGACGCACACCCCCAATCCGGTCTGAAGTAGCTTCAAGACTTCCTCGAACAGACGTGCCGGCGGCACATCCCGCAGCAGGTGGCCGAGCTCGAACAAAGGTTGCTCACAGGAGGGATCGATAGAGAAACCGAGTTTGCAGGCAAAACGCACGGCACGGAGCATCCGCACCGGGTCCTCGCGATAGCGCCGCACCGGATCCTCACCGATGAGCCGCAGGCGACCGGCCTGTAAATCATCGAGTCCCCCAGCGTAATCGATGATGGAGAAATCCGCGATACTGTAGTAAAGCCCGTTGACACTGAAGTCCCGGCGCAGAGCGTCCTCCTCGCGGGAGCCGTAGAGGTTGTCGCGCACGATCATGCCATTATGGATATGACGTCCGCCGGCGGCATTCGTCTGCCCGCCACCACGGAAGGTAGCCACCTCGACGATCTCGCGCCCGAAATGCACATGGGCCAGCCTGAATCGCCGCCCGATCAGGCGGCAATTGCGGAACACCTTATGCACCTGCTCGGGCGTAGCGTCCGTGGCCACGTCGAAGTCTTTGGGCTCCCGACCCAACAGAAGATCTCGCACCCCACCACCGACGAGATAGGCTTGATAACCTCCATCCTTCAGACGATAGAGTACCTTGAGCGCATTTTCGCTGATATCGGCGCGCGAAATCCGATGCTCGCTGCGGGGTACGATCAAAGGTGAATGGGGAGATATCTCGTGCAAGTTGCTTCTGCTTCCTTCAAGCACCGACTCGTGGAGACCTTGAAAAATTCCATACTTGGAATTCTTCAAATCGCGCAGCGAAAACATCCCGCTTCGCTTCGGCTTTCAAGCACTTAAGTGTTTGAAAGCCGGAAAAACATCCCTACCTTGCACGGGCACCTTGAATTTTTCAAGGTGCCCTCATGTTGCGTTCCAATTCGAAGGCACCGCACCTTGAGGATACCACGCCGGGCGTGTATGATACCGGTTTAGCGAGGATTTTCCGCTCCCTTCGTCTAGCGGTTAGGACGCTGGCCTCTCACGCCGGTAACAGGGGTTCGATCCCCCTAGGGAGTACCACACGATATCCGGGCTTACGCTGGCTATTCTGCCAGCCCAATGCCGGACAGCGCTCCCGGTGGGCTCAGGGCGGAGCCGGCTCTCATCTAAGCAGGCTGGACTTGCTCGCTCGGTGGACAAGGTAGCCAGCCGCACTTCCGGCAATTCCCCCGCTACTGGGGAAACCTAACTTGGTGGCTTCCACGCAAGATGGACCGCCAGAAATCCGGCGAACCGTATAGCAACGTTGCGACTCGTCGCAATAGGGCTGGCTACACTCTCAAGCACAATAGACACCTCACTGCTTTCCGCAAAACCCATGTACGGCGGGTATAACCGGACAACCTGGGACGATCACATACGAACCGGACAGTACTTAGGTGGAAAATCGGTCTACTGGTGGCCGACAAAATTCGGCTCTCTTGCGTTTGGTGTGGGTAGCACCGTTTTTCCCGTCGCGTCGGGTAGCCCGCTCCAAGCCTACTCGGTGCCCTTCTTTGCCACTTTTTGCGAAACCCGAAATGGGGTCCGTCCGATGTCGGGTGCAAAAAATTAGGCGACGGCCATGGCCTTCGGCGGCCCGCGTTCGTCCTGCGTCCGTCCCGGCGCGCACTCCGCGCGGCACCAGGACTCTCGCAATGACTGGACGCCGTGTCGCATGGCTTGGCCTTTCGTCTCCGCCGGCGCTCACGCGCCGGACTCCGACGAAACGCACGGCCCTACGCCTACGCGGGGGTCGTCGCACTTCGCTCGTCGCTTACGCTCCTTCGCTTTCCTGGGCTCCTCCGAGGCCTTGCTGGTCACCCTCTGTAAGACGATGGCGGTCTCTCAGGTCGCTCAATTGCTTGGCGTCAGCGACAGGCGTGTTTGGCGTACCCTCGATCATTACATCGATCAGGCACACGCTCAGGAGGACTTCTCGACCGTCACCTCGGCTGGTCTCGACGAGACCGCCTCACGGCGCGGACACAATGACATCAGCTTGTTTCACGATCTCGATGCCCAGCGTGTGCTCTATGCCTGCGAAGGGCGAAAAGCCCGGGGCGTAGCCCAGTTTGCCGATGTGCTCGAGGCTCATGGCGCCTGTGCCGGGAACAGCTGCGCGGGTCTGTATGGATGTCGGCAAGCTACCAGGCTGGCGTATGTGAGCATCTGCCCTGGGCAGCGATCACCTTCGATGAGTTTCACGTCATTCAGCTCGTCAACAGGGCGGTTGACGCAGTGCGTCGCCAGTTCCATAAATAAGAGCCGCACCCAATGGCTTTCCTGAGACTCAAGCTTCACTGGCAGATCCTGATTGCGCTCGCGCTGGCCGTGGTCGCTGGTCTGCTGACAGGTCCCGATGCGGCGTTCTTCGACGTTACCTTTTATTCGATTTTCGATTTCGTGGGCACACTCTTCCTCAATACCCTCAAGATGTTGATCGTTCCCTTGATCATCTCTTCCATCATCGTGGGTATCGCCGGTATCGGCGGCTCCCGGAATATCGGTCGGCTCGGCGGCAAGACCCTCCTCTACTATATGACGACCAGTCTGTTGGCGATTCTGGTCGGGCTCATGGTGGTCAATGCCATGACTCCGGGGATCGTGGATGGGCAGCCGGCCAAGGACCTGATCGGCTTTACCGCCAATGTCGACAGCTTCCAAGATCAGGTCGCTGGCCGGGGAACCGGTGATGTGGTCGCGGTCTTTCTGCGCATGATTCCGACCAATGTGGTGGAGGCCGCCGCCTCGGGTCAGATGCTGGGGCTGATTTTCTTCAGCTTGCTCTATGGTTTTCTTATGACCCGCATCGCCAATGCCTATGCCGAGGTCCAGTTCAATTTCTGGCAGGGCGTGTCCGAAACCATGCTCAAGATCACCGATCTGATCATGCGCTTCGCACCCCTGGGGGTATTCGCATTGGTCGCCAAGGTGGTGGCCGGTACCGGCTTCGATGCCATTGCGCCGCTCGCGGCGTTTTTCGTGAGTGTCTTGGCGGCACTGGCGATTCACTTTCTGATTACTCTGCCCCTCCTGCTCTATTTCGTGGGTAGGGTCAATCCCGCCCGGCACTTCAAGGCCATGAGCTCGGCCTTGTTGACCGCTTTTTCCACCGCTTCATCCTCGGCAACCCTTCCCATCACCATGAAGTGCGTGGAGAATAACGCTGGGGTATCTAGCCGCACCACCAGCTTTGTCCTCCCGTTGGGGGCCACGGTCAATATGGATGGAACCGCTCTCTACGAGTGCGTGGCCGCTATGTTCATCGCTCAGGCCTACGGACTGGAGTTCTCTTTCGCCAGCCAGTTCACCATTGTGCTCATCGCCCTGACGACCTCGATCGGCGTGGCTGGAATCCCCGCTGCCAGCCTAGTGGCCATTTCCATTATCCTCACGGCTATGGGGTTGCCGGTAGAAGGGATCGGGTTGATTCTGGCCGTGGATCGCGTTCTAGACATGATGCGCACGGCGACCAATATTTGGAGCGATTCCGCTGGCGCGGTCATCATTGCCAAGCTGCAGGGGGAGCGGGGAATTCTGGAGCGATAGCTTTACTAGCTTTACGGATAGTTGATGTCCCGGATAATAGGGGACGACTTGGTGCTTCCCTTTGTGGGGGGCTTGGAGAATTCCAAGGTCCCCGCAAGCTGCCCTAATTTTCCGACCGGCCTCTCGGCCGGGACCCGATAAGTCGGCCGCTGGCCAGTGTATTCGAGCACCGAAATCTGTTGGCAACAAATAGCACTGTCCGGTTTCGTAGCACATAAACTGTCCGCTTTGGATCCTGCAGCGGACCTACGCGACAACCTATAGCTGTAGCGGAATCGACTGACCTTGGGCATCATAGCGAGCCAAACAACGCGGTCCGTGGAACACGGCGAGGTGGCCATCGGGCTAGCGATGCCCCCGCACCTTGACCTTCCTGTAATGCATCCGGTGGCGGTCCTTGGGGACCTGCAAGGCCATCCCCTCGAAGGCCACGCAGTTGTCTTTACCGACGACACGCCCGAAGGTCTCACACAGGAAGTCATCCAGCCTGCCGCCGATCCAGGGCACGAAGGCCGATCCCTCCTCCAGCGCTGGCGGCATGAACTCGGCATTGAAGGCCGGTCGATAGACTTCATCGAGGTAGCGGTTAGCCGCTGTCATATCGCGGACGCCGGCGATGGCCAGCTCCTGTGGCAGACACACGCCCCTGGTGGGTACGGAACATGCGCTCTGAGCGTCCTCGTGCCTCAGAAGAGTAGGCCGGGATCATCTCGATCCCCAAGCAGGCCATGGCCTTGCCAGATTGCGTGGGGTTCTTCTTGGCTACCTTGCCGCCAGCTTTCGGGGTATACCAGTAGTGGCTGCCCCGATCGGTGTAGAGCGAGGCGATCAATCCTTGCAGACCCCTCGTCCTCGTAGCGGTCAACATAGCGCCGAAAGGTCCGCTCACATACCCCGAACAGCCGGACCTCCTCCTGTCTCAGGCGGCCTGCTTGCCACCCCCATACGCTTCTTCAAATCTCAATCTTCCGAATCTCCTGCAGCAAGTTCGTTCGGCTCATTGGACACCTCCTCGGCGTCCAATGAAACCGGACACATCACGGGCTACAAATCCGGACAGTTTATTTGCTCCCTACACTTCGAGTACCGAAATCTTGCCCATCCAGTGTGGTGTTGCTAGATTATCTAGTTTGAGGACATCTTGAAAAACTCCATCCTCGGGATTTTCCTAAGGTGTCCGAGATTCTCCGGCGAAGGATATTGAACCGGGCCCCGGTCTCTCGTGTCACATATCGTCCGGCCGGCGCGGGATGAGCACAGGAAAGCGAGGGAGCGTAAGCGACGAGCGGAGTGCGACGCCCCCCGCGTAGGCTCGGCCATGCGACACGGCGTCCAGTCATTGCGGGAGTCCTGGTGCCGCGCGGAGTGCGCGCCGGGACGGACGCAGGACGAACGCGGGCCGCCGAAGGCCATGGCCGTCGCCTAATTTTGTGCACCCGAAATCGGACGGACCCCATTTCGGGTTCCGCGAACAATGGCGACGCTCCGGTCGGATCGGCTTTGACAAATCTTTGGGAAGCCCAACGCGATTCCCGTCTCTTCTCCCCAAGGTAACCATTTAATGTTTTTTCGACGCATTCGGGGGATGTTTTCCAACGATCTGTCGATCGATCTTGGAACTGCCAATACGCTCATTTATACTCGTGGCCAAGGGATCGTGCTCGATGAGCCGTCGGTCGTGGCAATCCGACGGGGAGTGGGAGGGGCCAAATCCGTCGCGGCCGTCGGCAACGAGGCCAAACAGATGCTCGGCCGTACCCCCCGAAATATCATGGCCATAAGGCCCTTGAAGGATGGCGTCATCGCCGACTTCATGGTCACGGAAAAGATGTTGCAGTACTTCATCCATAGGGTCCACGAGAGCCGGATCATTCGGCCCAGCCCGCGGGTGCTGGTCTGTGTTCCCTGCGGCTCCACCCAGGTGGAGCGGCGGGCCATCAAGGAGTCCGCCGCCGGTGCCGGTGCGCGTGAGGTTTTTTTGATCGAAGAGCCCATGGCGGCGGCTATCGGTGCAGGGTTGCCCGTGGATGAGGCGAATGGCTCCATGGTGTTGGATATCGGGGGTGGTACCTCGGAGGTGGCGGTCGTTTCGCTGAACGGCATCGTTTATTCGAATTCGGTGCGTATCGGCGGTGACCGTTTGGATGACGCGATCATTACCTATGTGCGCCGCAATTACGGCTCTTTGATCGGCGAGGCTACCGCCGAGCATGTCAAGCACGAGATCGGTACCGCCTACCCCGGCAGCGAGGTGCGGGAAATCGAGGTCAGGGGTCGCAACTTAGCCGAGGGCATTCCCCGCAGCCTTACCCTGAATAGCAACGAGATACTCGAGGCCTTGCAGGAGCCCTTGTCGGGTATCAGCAGCACGGTGAAAATCGCCTTGGAACAGACGCCTCCGGAGCTGGGTGCCGATGTTGCCGAACGGGGTATCGTGGTTACCGGTGGTGGTGCCTTGCTAACGGATATCAACCGTCTGCTGGAGGAAGAGACGGGATTACCGGTGATCGTTGCCGATGATCCTCTGACCTGCGTTGCCCGCGGCGGCGGTCGCGCCTTGGAGATGGTCGGTGAGCGTGGCATGGACCTATTCGCCATGGCCGAATAACCATCCGTTCCCTGGGTCGTCGGTGTGGACTTACCGCGGCCCTGATCGCATCCTGATCGGTAGTTCGGCTATCAATTCTCTGCCCGCACATACTCTCTCGCCTTCCTTGCGTATCCTGTTGGCGGTGCTGCTCGCCATCGGATCGATCGTGGTAGATTACCGCTATCGACAGCTCGACCGGCTGCGTTCCGCGCTGTCCGTCGTTGCCTATCCAGTGTATTACACGGCCGATCTGTTCACCACCCTGGCCAGGAAGCTACAGGGCTACCTGATCACGGAAGAAGAGCTGCGTCGGAGCAATCGATCCCTGTACCGGAACAACTTAGTACTCAGGGCGCGGCTACAACAGCTGGAGGCGTTGGAAGCGGAGAACCTGCGTCTGCGGGACCTGTTGGGGTCTTCGTTACGGCTCGGCAATCGAGTGCTCATCGCCGAGGTCATGGGAGTCACGCTGGATCCTTACCGACAGCAGATCGTGATCGACAGGGGGACCGCTTCCGGGGTCTTTGTCGGTCAATCCGTGCTCACCGCCGATGCCGTCATGGGGCAGATAATCTACGTCAGTCCCCGCTCCGCTACCGTATTGCTGATTACCGACGCCAGCCACGGATTGCCGGTGCAGGTCGAACGCAACGGGTTGCGTGCTGTGGCCCAGGGAATGGGGGACATCCAACGTCTGGAGCTATCCCATCTGCCGCGGAATGCCGATGTGCGGACCGGGGACCTCTTGATGACATCGGGGCTCGGTAGTCGTTTTCCGGCTGGCTATCCGGTCGCTCGGGTCGCCGCCGTGCATCAAGAGTCCGGTCAGCCCTTTGTCACCGCCATTGCTGAGCCCTTGGCACACCTGCATCGTAACCGTGAGGTTCTGTTGGTCTGGACCCTGTTGCCGTCCCCGCTGGTTGGGAAATTGACGGTAGGTACCGATCGAGACAGCCGAGAAGCACCGTGAGCGAGTCCCCACGCAGCCGCTTCGACGTGATCCTGGTCACCCTGGGCGCAGCCCTGGTCCTGACCGTTCTGCCCCTGCCCCAGTGGGCCGCTGAATTTCGTCCCCAGTGGATGGCGTTAATCTTGATCTATTGGGCCCTGGCCCTGCCGCACCGGGTGGGCGTATTTTGGGCCTGGGGTATGGGCTTGGTGCTGGATGTGACTACGGGGACCGTGCTCGGCCAGCGTGCCCTGAGTCTTTCCTTGCCCGTTTATCTCGCGCTGGAATTGCGACAGCGAATTCGCCTGTTTCCCCCACTGCAACAGGCCTTGTCCGTGTGGGTACTGTTGTTGGTGGAGCGTCTGCTGTTTCTCTGGGTGCATGGAGCCACGGGGCAGCCTACGCCGACCCTCGGGTATTGGGTACCCACCTTCATCGGCATGTTGCTGTGGCCGTGGGTATTCATCCTGTTACGTGATCTGAGCCGGCGTTTCTCCGTAACCTGAGGTCGGTATCCGGGATACTGATGGACCCGATTCTCAAGGATCATTCCGAGGAGAGCCAGCTCTTTACCAACCGGGCTATCCTGGCCGGTGTGCTGGTATTCGCGGCCGTGCTCATGGTGGCGGCAAGACTGGTTCAGCTGCAGATCGGAAATTATGCGCACCTGTCTATCTTGTCCCGGGACAACCAAGTCAGGATCGAGCCGCTCCCTCCCACCCGCGGACTGATTTACGATGCGCGCGGCGTCCTGTTGGCGGGTAATGATCCTTCGTATTCTTTGGAGATCACCCTCGATAAGGTTCGGGATTTGGATGCCACCATCGTGGAACTCGGCAGTTTTATTGCTATCGGAGAGAAGGATCTGAGCCGTTTCGCGCGGCTGCGCAAACGGCGACTGCGTTTTACAGGGGTTCCCATCCGTACCGGTTTGAGTCCGGAGGAGGTCGCCCGTTTTGCCGTCAACGGTCACCGCTTCCCTGGGGTTGCCGTCCGGGTTCGGCCGCTGCGTGCCTATCCCCTCGGCAGGCATACGGCGCATGTGTTGGGCTATGTCGGCCGCATCAACGAACGGGAGCTTGCGCATATCGATACCTTGAACTACGCTGGGACCGATCACATCGGTAAGGGCGGGGTGGAGCAGGCCTACGAAGATCGACTGCACGGTACCGTGGGGTACCGGCAGATGGAGGTCAATGTCAAGGGCCGAGTCCTGCAGGTACTGAAGCAGCAGTCACCGCAAGCGGGACAGGACTTGCAGCTCTTCCTGGACAGTCGACTCCAACAGGAGGCCTATGCCGCCTTGGGCGAACAGCGTGGTACCGTGGTGGCCATTGATCCGCGCACCGGTGGTGTCCTGGCCCTGGTGAGCAGTCCCAGCTTCGATCCCAATCTGTTCGTGGACGGTATCAGTACGGCCGATTACCAGGTCCTGCGTGACTCCCCCGACATGCCCTTGTTCAACCGGGCCATCCGCGGTCAGTACCCACCGGGGTCTACGGTGAAGCCGTTTATTAGCCTCGGCGGCTTGGAGGCCGGGATTGTTGGCATGACCGATGCCAAGTGGTGCCCCGGCTACTATCGACTCCCCGGACACGGTCATAAGTATCGCTGCTGGAATCGTGGGGGGCACGGGGCTGTCGTCATGGAGAAAGCCGTCGTCCAGTCCTGCGACGTTTATTTTTATCAGCTGGCCCACGATATGGGAATCGACCGGCTGCATACTTTTTTGACCGGATTCGGCTTCGGGGTACGTACCGGCGTCGATGTCACCGGCGAGCTCGGCGGTTTACTGCCGTCCAAGGCCTGGAAGAAGAAGGCGCGGGCGCAACCCTGGTTTCCCGGAGAGACGCTGATCGTGGGCATCGGACAGGGCTCCTTTCTCACGACACCATTACAGCTTGCCGCTGCGACGGCGACTTTGGCGGCCCGGGGGCGTTTTATCCGACCCCGGGTCGTCCGTGCGGCCAAGGGGTTCGGCTCGGCGGCGACCCGAGAATTTTCGGCGCAGGTCCGGCAGCTTCCACTCTCGTCCCGCAATCTCGATGCCATAATCGAGGCCATGGTGAACGTAGTGGAGGACCAACGGGGTACGGCCAAACGCATCCATACCGACGCCTACCGTCTTGCCGGCAAGACGGGCACCGCCCAAGTCTTCAGTGTGAAGCAAAACACCCGTTATCGGGAATCCGAGGTCGACGAACGGATGCGCGACCATGCCCTGTTCGTGGCCTTTGCCCCTGTGGAGGACCCCCGCATCGCCTTGGCGGTTATCGTAGAGAACGCCGGTCACGGGGGCTCGGTGGCCGCACCGATCACACGTCGGATCCTGGATAGCTATTTGCTGCATCCGCCGAACCACGCGCTGATGGGGGACATTGCGCGTGCGCAATAGTGTCCTTCTCGACCGCGTCGATGGTCCGCCGGGGGCGATACGGGTCGGTACGCTCGCTCGGGTGCATTTGGACCTGCTCCTGTTGATCGCCTTGCTGTTGTTGTGCGGCTATGGCCTGCTGATGTTCTACAGTGCCATCGGCCAGGACCCGCATAGATTCAACCAGCAGCTGATCCGGCTCGGGATCGCCTGCGTAGTGATGGTAACAGTCGCGCAGATACCGCCCTGGAGGTTACGGTGGTGGTCGTTGCCCCTTTTCAGCATCGGACTAGCGATGTTGGTGGGAGTCCTGATGCTGGGGGAGAGCGGTAAGGGCGCCCAACGCTGGCTGGGCCTGGGAATCGTGCGCTTCCAGCCCTCGGAGCTCCTCAAGATCGCGGTTCCCATGCTGCTGGCTTGGTACCTCACCAAACGGCCATTGCCGCCCACCGGGCTGCGGCTCCTGTGGGGTGCGATCCTGGTTGCCGTTCCTGTGTTTCTGATCGCCTACCAACCGGACCTCGGTACGGCCTTGTTGGTGGCCAGTACCGGCATCCTGGTGTTTTTCCTGTCCGGTTTGCGATGGCAGTTGGTCGCTTGGCTAGGGGTCGCTACGACAACTCTGATCCCGATGCTGTGGTATTTCATGCGGCCTTACCAACGTCGGCGGGTACTCACCTTTCTCGATCCGGAGCGCGACCCGCTCGGTGCCGGCTATCACATCATCCAATCCAAGATCGCCATCGGCTCCGGCGGCATCTTCGGAAAAGGCTGGCTCAATGGTACCCAATCCCGTCTGGAATTTCTGCCCGAGCGCTCGACCGACTTCATCTTCGCGGTCATCGGCGAGGAGCATGGTCTCATTGGTACCCTGGGGTTGTTGACCATCTATCTGTTCATCATCGTGCGCGGACTCTACATCGCCACCCAGGCCCAGGATACCTATGGGCGATTGCTCGGCGGCGGGCTCATTCTGGCCTTCTTCGTCTACCTGTTCGTCAACACCGGTATGGTCAGCGGACTCCTACCCGTGGTGGGTGTGCCGCTACCCTTGGTGAGCTACGGCGGTACCTCCCTGGTAACCATCTTGGCCGGGTTCGGCATCCTGATGTCCATCCATACCCATAGAAAATTGCTTCTTTCCTAAAGAGGGAGGTGTTCTACTTTTATTGTGTGCCGGTGCAGCGAGCGCTATGAAAAATCCCACTCTCAAGGTTTCCTTTATTCGGCAAGGACAGAATTTGTAGCCCTATTAAAAATTCAAGGTCCCCCGTAGTGATGGTGCGATGGCGGCCTCGGAGTGCTGTGACCGAAAGCCCCGGGGTTGGGGAGAGGGGAAGTAAACAGGGGGCCTGGATACCGGCTCTATTCGGTGGGTGTCGATATCAGGCACCTTGAAAAATCAGTCGTGTGATAGCTCGGTTGCTTCCAGGTATCCATAATCCAAAGGGTGCGGGGCTCTTTGGGAACGATGCGGAGAAACCTGGAAACAAAGGCTCAGCCGACCAGAGGGTGGACTGTGCCTACCCTTGCGCTTACTCGATATTTGCTTTTTTGCCGCGAATGAACGCAAATGAGCCGAAAAATACTTAGCTGAGGTCCACGCTCGGCCAGCTCGACGCACAAAACCTTCCCGTACACGGACTCCAAAGGCCCAGGACCCAAGACTTTTCCGACTTCATAAGGCACACACCCGATAACACGCCGAGAGGTGGGGTCATCCTCGTCGACTTTCCTTGAATAGATTTGCGTTCATTGGCGTTTATTTGCGGCTGAATTTTCTCCCCGCAGCCCTTGCTCGATATTTTCCGGTGGACACCACCTGTCGCCTAGGCAATCCCCGCTGGTGCGGTCAACATGGCCACGAAGCTTTTCGAATCCATGGGGCGGTGTGGATCACGTCTCAGAGTGAGGCGGCGTGATACGGATGGTGCGCAAGCTCTACAAGGTGTCCACAGTACAGAACATAATTTTACCATTAAAATCATATGGCTAGATTGATCTTCGTGGTTCTTCGAATAAAGCGACGGTCTGGTAAAATGCCTTAAGCTTTTCCGTCATGTTGAATAAAATCTCTCTCAGCCAGCCCAA
>Ga0209681_1000084_pt1 | contig 25160 bp, 26 predicted proteins | sample WorMetLIZISLAND2_3_FD_187416 | JGI IMG/M metagenome (GOLD analysis project Ga0209681, IMG submission 187416) | Marine gutless worms symbiont microbial communities from Max Planck institute for Marine Microbiology, Germany - Olavius clavatus LIZARD... ... | reverse complement strand
AACGGCTATTTTTGAACATTTGATCACTTTCGACACTTTTTGGGCTTAATTCTTGTCAATTATCAAAGATCATGGCACTACATTGGGTATCGATACCGAATTTACTAAATCGTTTTGAAATTGGCTCCATATAATATGAAAGGAGGGGTCAATGGCTAACGCTAATGATCAAAACAATTTTGCTGATGTTGTCGAGGGTATTTGGGCCAAGCTGGATGAACCTGGGGTTGTCATGCCGGTTGCCCCTGTTGTCGCTGATAGGATGGGTGCTTTTTTCGAGGATGCAATCGGTTTGGATGATGCTTTGGATTCGGCGGTTGACTTAAAATCCTGATCAAAACCAAAACAATTAATTCATAACAAGATATAGGGGGGTTAAAATTTCCCTGTTTTTGATTTTCCGGATCCGGAGCTTACAAAAAATGAAAACGCCAGGCCCTGGAAACCTGGCGTTCATTTTTTGTGATCAGGCTTATGGTTTTGTTTTCCAGTCATTTTGCGAACGAATAAAAACAACCGATCCTACTTGAAATAGTGTATTTTAAATGTTACAGTACTATGAAAGAGGTCAATGGAAATCAAGCAAACTGAAACTTTCAAAAAGTGGTTGAGGAACCTTAGGGACAAGCGTGCACAAGCTCTTATCGTTGCTCGTTTGGTACGATTGCGTGAAGGGTTGTCAGGAGGTGTTCAGCCGGTTGGAGATGGTGTCAGTGAGTTAAGAATACATCACGGCAAGGGTTATCGGGTTTATTACAAAAAACATAGGAATTGCATAATCCTCATTCTTTGCGGTGGTGATAAAAGTTCACAGAACGCCGATATTAAGAGGGCTAAAAAATTGACCAAAGAGGTAAAGCTATGACAGAAAAATTATTTAAATTCGACCCGGAAGAATATTTAAATACTCCAGAAGCTATCGAGATTTTCTTGAATGACGCCTTTGAAACAGGGGATCCATCCTACATGGCAAAAGCCCTTGGTGTTGTTGCCCGCGCTAAAGGAATGACCGCTGTTGCCTCTGATACAGGATTGGCAAGAGAGCAGCTTTATTCAGGTCTAAGTGAAAATGGAAATCCAACCTTGAAAACTATTATCAAGATCATTCAGTCTTGGGGGTTGGGCTTACGGGTTAATGCTGGAACCGGGCGGGCCTGACAATCAACAGGCTTCCCGATAACAACCTCGTTGTAATCCTCGTCAAAGTCGATAAACTCTTTGCGCCCATCCGGATATTCCCGAATGATCTTATCCGGCCATCGTTGATCACTGTAAGTTACCGAGTAACCCTGTGCCAGTTTCTCATCGGCAATACTTGGCAACTCTCCCTTTTCTATTTTATCCATCAGATCTTCCATGCTTTCACTGAACAGGTCTCTTTCTTCCATAATCCTATACACCCCTTTAGTCGTTAATCAGGTTCACCACCCTTCCCCATGGCCGTCACCGTAGCCATCTTCATGACCACCGGAAATATGTCATTATCAAAATTTAGCTAAGAATCTCTTAGCGTATATTTACGCACAAATATGGGTGGCACTATGAAATCATTCAATAACTAACTTTAAATGTTGCGCTGTCCCTGTGGCTGATCCGTCGCTTGTCATACATTTTGGTAGTAGTGATGGTTTTGTGGTCCACCGTCGCCTGAACCTGCTCGATGGGTACACCGGCTTCAAGGGCTTCGGTAATGAATGTGGCTCTTGCGGAGTGAGGCGTTATCCTCTCACTGAGTCCGACCATACGTGCATATTTCTTGATGATATTGCGGACATGGCGTTGAGAGAGCTTTTCCCCGTGACCCTTACCCTTCATCCGACCAAAAAGGGCGCTCTCCGTGGCTGTTTCGAGGCCGGTTTTTGCCAGATACGCCTTTAAAATGGAAATATGCTCCGCATTGAGCGGCGCCCAGCGCGGCGACCCGCCGAACCTTGAGGCCCGCCTGAAGGCCGCGGCGGACGCGATGCCCAGCCGGACCGGTTCCGGGGCGACAAGGCGACTTGACAACCGCACTGTCGATAACAACATTGATATAGAGGGTCACGGCAGGCTTTCCGCAGTGACCGAGCAGGGGGAACCGTTCAGGGATATCCCCAAGTCGCCTGAAAAGGCGCGCGCTCTATTCAGGAGGATTGATGACGCTGACATCGGACTTCATGTTTCACCAGGTGGAAAACCCGGAGGACCCCGACGACCCGATCTTACTCTACCTGAAGCCGGAGTACCGCGAAGGCGTACCGTGGCCGTGGCGACCGGCCGAATCCGGCGAGGACCCACCCACCTTGACGGCGAAAGAGGCGCCGAACAAGCCGCAGCGCTCGTAAGGGATATCCGCAAGTCCGCCCAGGAAAAATTCTACACCATTGCCGTGGACGCAGACGGCAAAATCCTCAACCTGCACAAGTATTCCAAGAGTACAAAAGACTCCACGCCCGCCAACGCGATTGAGGCGGCCGGTTTCGCGGCCAACATCCCCGGCGTCAAAAAGGTTTACACGGTTCACAACCACCCCGGCGGTACGGCCAGGGCCAGCGTGCCGGACAGTGTACAGGCCCACCGGCTGGACTCTATTTTCAAGTTGAATGACATCGAATCGGAGCACCTGATTGTCGCCGGGAACAAGTACCTCAACTATACCGCCGCGCCGGGCCAACCGAAGGCGCTGGGATCAGTTCCCAAGGAGCGGCGTATTTTCGAGACGAAGCGTCACCTGAAAGGCCCCGACCCGGCGGAGCGGTCATTTACCGACCTGGGGGACGCCGCCCAATGGGTGCGAATCAACCACCCCGGAAAAGCGGGCCTGATCCTCACGGACAGCCAGAACCGGCCCCTGGACTTCTTTGAATACCCCAAGGGAACGACCCAAAAAAAGGCAACCGCCGAGCTTGTCAAGCGCATGGAGTCAGCCAATGCGGGAAACCTCGTCGCGGTGACCCCGAGGCTGACGAGGCGGCAGGAGGGCTTTTTTAAAAAGGTGGGCAAGGCGGTGTCCATGGACGCGACGCTGGAGGACATTATTGAACTGAAAAAGGGCGGGGGGTTCAGGTCTCAACGGCAAGACAAAATTTACAAGCCCCCAAAAAAGCCCAGGACTGCCGCGGACGCCCTGTCGCGATCTTTTGACGACCTCAACACGAGCAAGCTCCTGATGCACCCCGGCGCTGTCGGCGGCGCAGCGGGCTTTCTTGGGGGGTTCGAGGCGGATGAGGACGGCGGTATTCGCTACAACCCGGCCAAGGGACTCAAGTACGCCGTTTATGGCGCCGGCGCAGGGTTCGGCCTGAACAAGGGGGTACGGGCGTTCCAGGCGCGCAGGGCGGGCAAGCCGCCGTCGAAGGTTCGCCAGGCGGTAACGTCCGGCGTCACAAACTTTCGTGAAGCGCTTGAAGACGACTGGCGGCGCGTTCGCCTGCTGACCCGCCAAAAGGACGTTGCCCTTACCGAGGCCAACGACATGTACGCCGCGGAGACCCGATACCGGGGCAGGCTTTCCGCCCGGATGGAGGAGGCGGAACGCATCGTTGATGACATTGACCGCTCCGTCCTGACCGCATCCAAAAAATACGGCATGGTGGACGCCGAATTTTATGATGATGTGAGCAAATACCTGGTCGGAAAGCACGTACCCGAAAGAAACGCCAAGCACGGGGCCCGGGCCGCCAGGTATTCCGACGAGGAGGCGGCCGGGATGGTGGCCGACGTTATGCAAAAGCCTCACTTTGAGGACGTTCGCGCCATCGCCGGAAAGATCGCCGCCCTGAACCGGAACACCATTGACACGCTGCGGGATGCGGGCGTTATTACGAAAAAGCTGCACACCCTGCTGCGCACGGACTACAAGAACCACGTTCCGCTGAACCGGGTTTTAAACAATGAGGATGACGTGGTGCAGGCGCTGTCCTCCCGGGGGTTAGACGTGCGGGGGTCGGGGCTGAAAAGGGCCAAGGGGAGCGATCTCGATATAGACGACATCCTGGCGAACGTGGTGTCCAACTACAAGGCGGCGCTGGTGCGGGCGGAGAAGAACATCCTCGACCGGCACACCCTGAACTTTGCCAGGGACAACGCCCACTTAGAACTGTTTGAGGAAATCCCCGCAAACAGGTTCTTCATCGGCACGCGCCCGAAAAAGCAGGGCGGCGGCCCGATCTTCCGGGACGTAAAGGATGACCCGCATATCCTGCAAATGATGGAGAACGGCAAGCCGGTATATCTGAAGATCAGGGATACCCGGCTGGCCGCGGCGCTGAAAGGGGTCAACCGGAAGCAGATGGGCGTGGTGACAAGGGCCTCCGGGATGGTCACCCGGCTCATGGCGAGCCTCGCCACCCGATATAACCCTGAGTTCGCCCTCTCAAACAAGATTCGGGACATACAGGAGATGCTCGTTTACGTGGCGTCCGAGTCGGACCAGGGGATGCGCACGGCGGGCCGGGCGGCCTCGCGGGAAGCGCAGGCCCTGTCGAACCTCTGGAAAGACGTTAGGGACGGCTTGCGCGGCAAGGACACCGAAGGGGCGCGGCTGTACCGGCAGATGAAGATGGACGGCGGCACGACGGGCGGGCTGGCGCTCTCTACGCGGCGGGAGATAAAGGTTGACTTAGAAAAGCTGAAATCCGCCAATCGCAGCGTCCGGCGAAGGGCGCTGCGGGGCGTGGTGCGGTCTGTCGATAAGTGGAATACGATCTTTGAGGATTCCACCCGCCTCAGCGTGTACAAGCAGGCGCTGGCCGACGGGCATTCACGGAAACGGGCGGCGGCGCTTGCCAAGGAGTCCACGATCAATTTTGATAAAATGGGCACGATGGGGCCGGCCGTCAATGCGCTCTACATGTTTTCAAACGCCTCTATTCGCGGCTCCATGAAGATGCTCCGGGCGATGAAAAACCCGAAGGTGCTCGGGACGGTGGCCCTGACCATGGGCGCAGGGGTCTTCGGCGCCAATAATTACAACGAGCAAAAAGACCCCGAGTGGCACGAAAAGGTCTCTCCGTGGGACCGGCTGAACAGCTTAGTTATTGTCACGTCGGATCCGGGGGAAGATTTCAGCCACATCGCCATTCCCGTCTCCTGGGGGCTGAAGCCGATCAAGGTGCTGATGGACCAGGTGTATGACGCGCACAAGGGGCTGAACGACAATCCCGCTGATATGGCCAGGAAGGTCGCCGTCGCTTTTATGGAGGGCTACAACCCCGCGGGCGGTACGGATATTCTCCAGGCGGCCATGCCGACGGTTTTCGATCCGTTTGTGGATGCTGGCCGAAACAAGGCGTGGCACGGCGGGCGGATCGGGCGGGAAAGCCCGTCCAGGGCGGAATCGATCAAGTATTTTGACAGCCTGAAAGAGCAGGCGACGGGCAGGCTTGCGATTGCGGGAACCAAAAAGCTGGCCGAGACAACCGGCGTTGAGGTGAACCCGGCGGACGTGGTGTATGTCATTGACCAACTGACCAGCGGGGCGGGCCGGTCCTTACGAAAGGCGACGAACACGCTTGCCGCAGTCACAAGGGGCGAAAAGCCCCTGGCAAGGGACATACCCTTTGCGAGCCGCTTTTACCGGAGCATCCCCGAAGATGAGATTTATCGCCGCTCCAAGGATGCCAAGACATTAGACAGGATGATCATTGGCCAGGAAAAGGCGCGGTTCTACAGGGATGAGGATGTTCGCGCCCTTGTGAAGCAGATGGAGCAGGGCGGCGACCCGCACGGCCAATTTGAGAGAATCGCCCGGGCTAACCCTGAACTGGCGAAAAGGATTATCCGGGTCAAGAGGGGAACGGAACTGACAAGCGATGAGCGCAAGATAATGCGGCTGGGCGTGAAAGACGGTAACCGGGCGCTGTTTCTTGTGGACAAGTTCAACGCCATGGAAACCCAGGCGGAGAAGCATCAATACTTCAACGAGATGGTGAAGAAAAAGATCATAACCGACGAGGTTTATGGGCAGATAATCTACCTTTTGAATTTACAGCGGGGGGGAAAATGAAAACAACAGCAATCATTTTAACCGCGGTTTTTCTGCTTTCCGGCTGCGCAGGGATGCAGTTGACGCCGATTACCGACGTGGCGAAGGAGACGTGGAAGGTGGCGCCCATCGAAATGCAGATCCAGCAGGAGACCACCAGGGCCCAAAATGCGTGTTTTGCCACCGTCCAAAGCTTGGTGGCCGATCTGCGGGTTGAAGAAATGACCCGGATGGAATTAGACAACCAGTCCACCATGTCCACCGCATCCGGCGAGGTGGCGCTCCAGTTTCGCAAATCGATAGAGGCCATGAGCAAAATGATCCCCGGATACAAAAGCCCGGCGGACCAGGTGGCAACCGCGGGATTTAAATACTGCTCGGAGATCCCCAACTGGTTTGCCTATCAAATGCTCAAGTCCAATAACCGTAGCTTGGTAACAACATCGATTGTCGGCGGCCTGACAAAAGCGTTGTCGGTGGCTGTTCCCTGGATTGCCGGTGCCGATATTGCCAAGTCGTTGATCAAGGCCCGGGGTGACATAAAGGTGGACGGCGACTACGTTGGCGGCGACTACACCGGCCGGGATCGGGCCGGACGTGATTACGGCGTAGGCGGCGATCAGACAGACAGCCGCACCGGCCGGGATCGCGCCGGCGGGGACATCAATTACAACAACCCCGGGCGTGATTATAACGGCCGCGATAACAACAGCACCGGCGACGACAACCGCGGAGACAACAACTGCGCAGAGCGGGGGGACTGCGACGATGACGACGAGGAAGAAGATGACGGTATTCCCGACATGCCCGCCTCGTGTCCGGCAGGCGCGCATTGGAACGGATCCTACTGGCAGATATCCGAGACCGACACCTGTTCGTGCGATTCCCGGGCGGAAGGGGTGTGCTGATGGACAAGGAAACAAGAGACGAGCTGGATAAATTTTTACCCAAGTGGGCCTTTATTTCGTTTTCCAAGGCGGCGGTTACGGTCGTTGTCCTTCTCGTCGCATCGATAATCGGGCTGTATGCCTATGTCAGCACGTCACACACGAACATCAACGAAAAGGTGAGCAAAAAGCAGGCCGAGATTGCCAAAAGCGTCATCCAGATTGAGGCGTCGGTCAGGAGTGTTGACGACAAGCTGGAATCGTTGCAAGGCGAGGTTGACGCCATACGAACGTCCCAGCGGGCCATCGTAAAAGCGATCAACGGAAAAGGCCACACACATGAAAGGAGCCAACAATGATGGATCGAATTGAACTGATGAAGGGGCGGGCGGTGGCCCTGACAAGGGACGCCGTGAAAACATTTGAGCAAATGGATGAGTGGGGGGAGTGGAACTCGTTAGACGAGGTGGTCAGGAACTTCAAGGCCATCGCCCAGTTTATCATGCTCGTCGTGGCAACGGTGGAGCAGGTGGCCAAGGACATCGCCGGCCTGAAAGAGGACATCAACAGCGAGGAGAAGCTCTCCGCAGCCGTTGCGACGGTGGACAATTTTATCAAGCTGCCCTGGTACCTCGAAGCGTTCGACGGCGTGGCCATCAAGATGAGCATCAAGTCGATTGTCGTGGCGCTCAACATCATCTTGGGCCACGGCTGGGATATTGAGAAGATCAAAGAAGCCCTGTTCGGGCAGAGCGGGCATAAGTTTGACGCTGTTTCGTAGGGTTCCCGCGCCTCCTGTGGGGCCGCCGCGCCCCGGCCCGGCATACCAAGCGGCCATCGGAAGGCGGGAGCGGGTCTCATTGGCGGAAATGGCCGCACGGGCGCACCCTTAAGGTCGCGTGGGGGCGAAAACCCCCCGCAAACCCTTGGTGGCCGCGGATGGCCACAAGGCGCAATAATGGCCGACGTGTCCCGGGGCGGGGACTGTTATCATTTTCCCGACACCAGGAAAATGATCAGGCAAATTCTAATTAGAAAAAGTAGATTCTAATTAGAATTTGGAACAAGAGAGAAATTAAGAGGGGTTAGATTACATTTTAAAGATCAAATAACCGCCAAAACGAGCGACAATGCTTTTTGTAGTTAGTTGATTGGCATCAATGACCCAGGCAACCATTAGCACCATGATCAACGACGTGCTCCGGCGGGAAGGGGGCTACGTCAACCACCCGGCCGACCGGGGCGGGCCCACCAAGTACGGCATCACCCAAGCCACGCTGTCGGCCTGGCTCGGCCGCCGCGCCACGGCGGGCGACGTGCGCCGCCTGACCCGGCAAGCCGCCTCGGACATCTATACCTACCGCTACTACCTGCGGCCGGGGATTGATGCGCTGCCGGAAGCCCTGCGGCCTATTGTGTTCGACATGGCCGTCAACCACGGGCCGCGCCGGGCAATTAAAATACTGCAAAAGGCCGCCCGGCGCTATGCGCCCGTGACCGTGGACGGCGTGATCGGGCCGCAGACCATAGCCGGGATTGACGCGGCCATGACCGGGCTTCTCATCAACCGGTTAGTGGCGGCCCGGATCGACTTTTACCGAGGCATCGTGGACCGACGTCCGAACCAGGGCGTGTTCCTCACCGGCTGGACCCGCCGGGCCGAGGAGTTTCGGGTGTGACAGGGCTTGACTTTTCCGCCGTCGGGATATATGTTTTTGATGAGCCTGGCCGCAAACTGCCTGGGCGTGATCTTGCTTTTAATCTCCTCTCGTTGGTTCGGGCTTCGGGCGTGCGGCCGGCCTTTCATACAGCACCCCCGGCGATAGCATCCCGGGTAGACGCCCTTTCGGGGGCGTTTCTTTTTGCCTTCATCGGTTTCGACCCTGGGAGCGGGGCCGCTTCTGCGGCCCCTGCTTTTTTCAGGCTTACGGTTCGCTCCTGTATAGGGGATATGTTGTTGTCACAACAAACCGCCCGGGCGACTTGAAAACCAGCTCCGGCCTGCTGGTCACAATCCGGCTTATACGTGAGCCTGCGGTCTTGGGGGTGATTTCCCCGTTTAGAAAAGACTGGAGCGTTTTTCGGGCAGCCCTTTCCACGCGTCTCATGTGTTCCCTGGTCACCTCTTCAACAATCCGTTCCCGCCACTGCCGTCCAAAAGGGGGGGTCTTCTTTTGTAATCTCAAATTTTAATTTCAGTTTGTTTTCCACCTTTTCATCGTCCAAAAAGATGTTCTCTCTCCACAAGCTCAATGCGACCCCCTTTTTTGTTTAGTGACCATTTAGTGACCATTTTCAGAGGGCTAACCTATTGATATTATTAAGGGTGAATGGTGGAGGCGGCGGGAGTCGAACCCGCGTCGCTATCAATAATAACAGCTACTTAGGCCCCCTTAGTGACCGTTTAGTGACCATTTTCAGAAAGCTAACCTGTTGATATTATTCAGGGTGAATGGTGCCGAAGGCGGGATTTGAACCCGCACGACTGTAGGTCACTACCCCCTCAAGATAGCGTGTCTACCAAATTCCACCACTTCGGCACAAAATGATTATTCCTTGGCGGGTTCCGATGCGGGTGCTTCACCAGGCGGCTCGGCGCCTGTTTCCGGCGCGGGCGTGGCCGCTTCATCGCCGGCGGCCGGTGCGGTTTGCTCAACGGCGGCGGGCGGTTTGACATCCGACATCACCGAGCTGCCCGTTTGGCGGCTGGAAAAATAGGCTAACGAGAGTGATGTGAGCATAAAAACAATGGCCACCCCGGTTGTCAATTTACCCAAAAAGGTGGCGCCGGTATTGCCGAATAAGGTCTGGCTGGACCCGCCCCCAAAGGCTGCGCCCATATCCGCGCCTTTACCCGTTTGTAATAAGACAATCATGATCAACGCAATGCAGACCACGATGTGGATGATCACGAAAATTGGAGTCATAAATCGCTACACTTTTATATATGTTGCCTGAACGAAGCGTTTTCAGTTGCCGTCCAGGTTAAAACAGACCAGCCGGCTGAACGTTTCCGCCGCCAGGCTGGCGCCTCCTACCAACGCGCCATCAATATCGGGTTTGGCCATCAACGCTTTGATGTTATCGACATTGACGCTCCCCCCATACAGGATTTTGACTGAATTGGCAAGCTTGCCGCCGAAACTTTTTTGCAGGAAACCGCGGATAAACTGATGGGTTGCCTGGGCCGTGTCCGGAGTGGCCGCCTGACCGGTTCCGATGGCCCAGATGGGCTCATAGGCCACAATCAGGCCGGCCAGTTTTTGAGCGGAAAGATCGGCCAAACCGGCTTTCAATTGATCCCCTAAAACCAGTTGGGTGCTGTCGGATTGACGCTCTTCCAATGTTTCGCCGATACAGACCACAGGAACCAGGCCGTTTTCCACGGCCGCCTGAACCCTTTTATTGACCGTGGCGTCGGTTTCGTTGAAATATTGACGTCGTTCCGAGTGGCCGATAATGACATGGCTGCACCCGGAGGCGGTTAACATAGTAGGGGCAATCTCGCCCGTATAGGCGCCCGCTGCCTCCCAATAGAGGTTTTGGGCGCCCAAATGGATGGGCGAGTCAGCCAATGCCGCCGCAACGGTAGTCAAGGCGGTAAAGGGCGGGGCGATCATCGCTTCAACCCCTTCGGCCTCAGCGGTCAGCGCCACCAGTGCCTGGGCGCTTTTGACCGCTTCGTCGGGGGTTTTGTTCATCTTCCAGTTACCGGCAATCAGGGGGATTCGAGACATTTGTAATTCTCTTTGCGTTACTGGAGTTGGCTGCCGATCATGGCCGCCACATCCACCATACGGGATGAATAGCCCATCTCATTGTCGTACCAGGAGAGGATCTTGATCATGTTGCCCACCACATAGGTGCTGGGCGCATCCACGTTGGATGAGAGTGAACATCCATTATAATCAATGGATACCAGAGGTTCTTCACTGTACCCCATGACACCGGACAAATTCGTTTCCGACGCCTCTTTTAAGACGCTGTTCACATCGGATTGGGCCAGCCCCTCTTTTTCCACATTGACCACCAGATCAACGAGGGAGACATTTGGTGTCGGCACCCGTATGGCCAAGCCGTTCAGCTTACCTTCCAGTTCAGGCAGCACCAGCGCCACTGCGCGGGCCGCGCCTGTGGTGGTGGGGAGCATGGAGACGGCCGCCGCACGCGCCCGGCGTAGATCCTTATGGGGAAAGTCCAACAACCGCTGGCTGCTCGTGTAGGCGTGAATGGTGGTCATCAGGCCATGGATGATTCCAAAGCGCTCCATGAGCACCTTGGCCACCGGCGCCAGACAGTTGGTGGTGCATGATGCGTTGGAAATGATATGATGCCGCTGAGGGTCGTAAAGAGAGGAGTTGACGCCCATGACCATAGTGACATCGGGATCTTTGGCGGGCGCTGATATAAGCACTTTCCGCGCGCCCGCGGCCAGATGCTTGGAGGCGCTTTCATGATCCCTGAAAACCCCGGTGCATTCCGTCACTACATCTGCGCCGATCTCTCCCCAATTGAGCTTGGCGGGGTCGCGGACCGACATATAGGGGATGGCAACACCACCCACAATCAATTGGTTTTCACCAATTTCCACCACCTCATCCAACCGGCCATGGACCGAATCATATTGTAAAAGATGGGCCATGGTCCGGATATCGGTCAGGTCGTTGATCCCTACAATTTCTACATCGGGGTGTTTTAGGGCCGCCCGAAAAATAGTCCGCCCGATTCGCCCAAACCCGTTAACGCCCACTTTTGTACTCATATCGACTCCTATGTTGTTTTCATTTGCTTTCCCATCTTGGCGACGCCGCGTTTATTCCCCTTTAGAATAGACGAGGCCAAGGCGATGCTTTCCCTTCCATATTGCTGCAGCTCCGTTGCCAGGGTGTTGAGTTGACTCTTTTCACGTGCGGTAAGCGCCTTGATCAAAATGGGCAGGTTAACACCGGTCAGCACTTCTATACGCCCCTCTTCCAAGAATGAATAGCTCATGTTGGAAGGGGTGCCGCCAAACATGTCGGTTAAAATAAGAATCCCCTTGTTGCGGTTAACGGCTTTTAGCCCGTTGGCGATCCGTTTGCGCAAGGTTTCGGCGTTTTGTTCCGGATCAATGGCCACTGCTGCAACGGCTTCGGGACGCGAACCCAGAATATAGGAGGCGGCATCAATGAGCACCTCGCCAAATTTTTCATGGGTGACTATGACAATACCAATCATTCCGAATTATGCGGCAAAAGCCTCCAAAAGACGTTGCCACACTCCATTTCGCCCGTTTTCAACACCTCTGTTCTGGTTTGCAACCTGACACTGAAACGAAACCGCACAACGCGCTACAGATACGGCCACCAAACCCGCCAGACGACCAGTTTTCTCTATTTCAAACATACCAGCCCTGCCAACATTTTGCAAGCTGTCTTTCAAATCAAGCCTGCTTACAGCCGCCAACCGGGTACAGTCTGGTAAACGATCTCAATTTATCCCAGCCGGTTAATATCCCGATGGGTCAGTTTGGCCTGATAACCACAAGCTTCAATGTTCCGGTGGATCTCTTCAGCGACCACAACGGATCGATGAACTCCGCCGGTGCAGCCAATGGCGATGGTCAGATAGGCCTTTCCCTCTCTTTCATACAGCGGAATCAACTCACAAACAAGACCTGTATATTTTTCCAAAAAAGGTGTGTAATGGGGATCGGACTGAACAAATCGGCTGACTGCGTTCTGTGTACCGTTTTGGGCCTTCAGCCTAGGAACAAAATAGGGGTTTTGTAAAAAACGGACATCCATCATCAAGTCGGCATCATGAGGGATGCCGTGTTTAAACCCGAATGAAATGACATGAATCTGCATCGGCATCAAGGTGACCTCTTGACCAATCAAGGCTTTCATCCGGCGTTTAAGGTCATGTAGCGTGTCATGGGTGGTATCAATGATTAGGTCCGCCTGGTCGCGTAACTGTTCCAGCATTTCTATTTCAGCGGTAATGCTTTCCATCAAATTACGTCCTTCGGCCAGCGGGTGGTGTCGCCGTGTTTCCGTGTAGCGTCTTAAGATGACCTCGGGGTCGGCGGTTAAAAAATAGATTTTAAAGTGGTACCCGTTGGTTTTCAACATGGTGAAAATTTTTTCATAATCGCTTAGAAAGTCACTTCCGCGCAGATCCATGCCAAAGGCGTACCGTCGACCTTTGGAGGGTTCCTTGATGGTGCTTAGCTCTAAAAATTTGGGTAAAAGAGTGACCGGCATATTGTCGACACAGTAAAATCCGGAATCTTCCAGGGTGGCCAGAACCGTGCTTTTCCCGGAGCCGGAAAGACCTGTGAGGATGATAAATTCCATACAGCCGGATCAATCTTCAACATCATGGGCGGCGATAATGGACCTTACCGCGGCGGGTGAATCGGCTTGCAGCAGACGCTTTTTGACCGTTTCATCTTTTAACAGACGGGAAATCCGGGCCAGTAATCCCAAGTGGGTCCCGGTGGCATTGGATGGTGTTAATAAGGTGAAAAACAGGTGTACCGGCATTTGATCAATGGCGTCAAATTCAACACCCGCTTGGCTAAGGCCGAATCCAAGGAGCGGCTTTTCCAGCTCGGCCAGCTTTCCATGGGGAATCCCGACGCCACCGCCAATGCCGGTACTGCCCAACTGCTCTCTTTCCAAAAGCACTCCCACGATCGCCCGATGTTCCAACCGTGCGGTCCGGGCCATGGGAAGGGTTAACTCTTCCAGCACGCCCAGTTTTTCTGTGGCGGCAAGGGTGGTCTGAATGGATTCATCGGAAAGCACATCCAATATCTGCATGGACGTCGGTATCCTTTCTGGGATTAGAGAAGGAACTATCCGTTGGGTTGGATCAGCCCGAAATTGCCGTCGGAACGGCGATAGAGGACATTTACCTGCTCGTTCCGGGCGTTGGTAAAGACCATGAAAACATTATCGGTCAGCTCCATCTGCATGGCAGCCTCATCCACATCCATGGGTTTATATTCAATGGATTTCATCATAATTTGCGGCGCAATTCCAGCAGAGGCGACATCGTCATCGGGGTAGTGGTCAAAATCGGGTCCACGCTGATTTTTACGGCTTTTGACTTTGTCACGCTGTTTTTTGATTTGAATATCGATTTTATCCAACACCAAATCAATGGCTGAATACATGTCTCCAGTTTCCTCTTTACCGACAATATTGAGCCGGTCGCCATTGATATTGATTTCGGCAATATGCCGAAATTTTTCAACGGCTAACATCACATTCGCGGAAGCGGGGTTATCCAATAATTTATCAAAACGGTTTAGTTTATTGGTAACATATTGGGTTAAATGGTCCGAGGGATCAATGTTTTTAAAGGTCACGGAAGTTTGCATGTAATAGCTCCTTACATAATGGGTTTACGCTTGCTCGATGGTAATATATTTAGCATTTCACGGTACTTTGCAACGGTACGGCGGGCAATTGTAATGTTCGCTTTTTGCAGCATAGAGGCAATTTTTTGATCGCTGTAAGGCTTTTGCGGGTCTTCGCTTTCGATAATCGCACGGACTTTGTCTTTGACGCTGACCGATGAGAGCGCTTCGCCGTGCATCTGGCTGATAGCACTGGAAAAAAAGTATTTCAGCTCAAAAATCCCTTGGGGAGTATGGGCATATTTATTGGTTGTGACCCGACTTACCGTTGATTCATGCATGTCGATATCATCGGCGACATCCCGTAACACCAGCGGTTTTAGATGGGCGACGCCCTTTTCGAAAAAAGCGCGTTGAAATTTGACGATGCTTTCCATCACTTTATAGATGGTTTTTTGGCGTTGATGGATGCTACGGATCAGCCAGGTGGCCGAGCGGATCTTGTCTTGAATATAGGCCTTTTCCTGATGAGTGGAGCGGCGCTGTTCCAGTTGCCGATTGTGGTAAAGGGAGCTGATTCGTAACCGGGGCAGCCCGGAATCGTTGAGTACAATGACAAATTCTCCATCAATTTTATAGAGATAGATATCCGGGGTAATGTGCCTGGGTGTGTTATCCGCAAAAGATCGGCCCGGTTTAGGCTCCAATCCCTGGATAATGCCGATGGCCTCTTTGACCGCAGCTTTGCTCACCCGGGCCAGTCGGCAAATTTGCGGGGTTTTACGACTCTCCAAGAGGCCCAGATGATTTTCAATGATATCAATCACCAGGGCGTTATCGATCCCTGACCGCTCAGTTTGCAGGCGCAAGCACTCTTTCAGATCCCTTGCGCAGATACCGGCCGGATCGCAGGATTGTAACAACCGCAACACCTTTTCAACCAGTGCGTGGTCCGTATCGGCTGCTTGGGAAAGGTCTTCAATAGACGTTTTTAAATAGCCGTCGGCGTTTAAATTACCAATAATTAAACTCCCGATGAGTTTTTCGGCATCGGAGAGATCCAGCGTTACCATCTGCCATAAAAGGTGATCCTGTAGGGTCTCTTCGCGGGAGGTGAAATTTTCAAACCCCACCGTCTCGCGCTTTTTTTCGAAGTTGGCGCCCATTCGGCCATGGGGATTGTACTCGTCAAAGTTTTGCCAATCAATCTCATCGGGTATTTTTTCATTGATGGCCACCTCTTTTAGAGCGGTATCGTTTGTATCAGGTACTTCCGGTTCGGTTTCAGCAGCGGTTGTCGCCGCATCGCTTTCGTCACCGGCCTCTTCCAGGGCCGGATTTTGCTCAATTTCCTGTTGAATGGTCTCCAGCAGCTCTATCCTGGACATTTGCAAGAGGCGGATAGCCAATTGCAGTTGCGGCGTCATGACCAGGTGCTGGGAGAGTTTGAGTTGCTGCCGGAGTTCCATGGTTTAATTTACCGTGTTTGTTGCCATACGTTGATTGATATCAGAGGCCGCCGGTTAAAGGCTGAATTCATCACCCAAATAGATCCGCCGAGCCATCTCACTAGCGGCGATGGTTTGGGGCGGACCCGATTCAATGACCACCCCGTTGCTTAAAATATAGGCGGTATCGCATACCTGAAGTGTTTCGCGGACATTATGGTCGGAAATGAGAATACCGATGTTACGATCGCGCAAATGTTCGATGATCTCCTTGATGTCATTGACGGCCAGCGGATCCACCCCGGCAAAAGGTTCGTCCAGCAGCATAAAGGCCGGGCTGGTTGCCAGGGCGCGCGATATTTCCAGTCGGCGCTTTTCACCGCCCGAAAGCAACGCCGCTTTCTGGTTGCCCAAACGGGCGATCCCCAGCTCCGTGAGCAAGGATTGGGTGCGCTGCAAGCGCTCATCCTTTTTCAGTGGTAATGTCTCCAAAATCGCCAGGATATTCTCCCTTACGGTTAATTTGCGGAATATCGAGGTCTCCTGGGGAAGATACCCAACCCCTTTACGGGCACGGATATGCATGGGGTAGCGGGTAATATCCTCTTCATTGAAAAACACCTTGCCGTTATCGGGCCGGATAATACCCACTGTCATATAAAAGGTGGTGGTTTTGCCCGCGCCGTTGGGACCTAAAAGTCCCACCACCTGGCCGCTTTCAACCGTCATGTCGACATCTTTGACCACCTGGCGGCCGCTATAGGTTTTACACAATTTGGAAAGAGAGAGAACCGCCATCATTCGCCCCGGTTTTCATCGGGATAGAGAACCGCCTCAACCCGTTGAGAGGAACCGCGTTCAACGGTCATCCGACTGTCATTGCGATTGATGGTGATTTTTTTACCGGCCACGGAGTTGTTGCCCGTGGTTACCTTGGCCGGCTCTCCGGTTAAAACAATATCGCCGGTTTTCATGCTGTACTCCGCCTGGTCTGCCAAGCCGATACGGTTCTCCATGATGATCTTGACGGCGCCGGTGGCGATGACGCTCTCGATGGAGCCTCTGCCGCCTTGCGGCGCCGTTTCTCCGTGATAGATGGTCAATTTCTGGCAGGTGATCACTGTGTTCCCCTGGACGACGCGCACATCACCTTTAAAAACGGAGATGTTCTTGATGGTATCGGACTCCAACTCGTTGGCCGTTACGCGGATGCGCTCCTCATCCTTTTGGGGGTCACTGTAGAGCGGCTGCTCATCAGCCATCACAGCACCGGACAACAGATAAAGGCCCATCATCAGCGCCGAAATCCAGGCCATCCCACGGGTAAGGCTATTGCAAGAGGAACTCTTTGCTAAAAAGCCCTGCGACATTTCCCGTGAAGCGCGCGCGGTTTTTTTCCAAATCATATTGCATGCCGTCCGCCGCCAAAGCGGACGCTCCATCTGTCAGGTTAACGGGTGAATCCGACGTCAACAAGCGTTCCTGATCACGATAACGTAACTGTTCGGTGGTCATTTGGTAAATTTCGTTTTGTACCACAACGTTGCCGGTCACTTCAATGTCGTTTGTGGAAGTGTCCACCAGTCCATGCTTGGCGGTCAGATAGACTTCACCACCGTCCTTTACATAGAAAGTGACAAATATTTTTTTTAACTTCAGGCGGTTGGAAGCCTCCACCATTTCCGCTGAATCAGCGATGAGCCGCCATTCCGTCCGGCCATTTTTTGTAGAGACCTGTTCAATTTTACCCAGCGTGGCATCTGCTTGAGGATTAAATTCCTCTTTGATGGTTTTTACATCCTCCACGATCTCCCGGCGCTGCATGAGCATAATGGTGGTGACAGCAATCCCTCCCAAAATACCCACAATGAGCCAAAGTAAAACGCCTTTATACCGATGATAAGCGTTCGCCGCCACGATCACAATCTTTCATGGGCTAAGTTGTCCACCAGTGTCTCCCAAACGCCCCGTGCCTTTAACAGCGCTTCGCACACCTCCCGCACAGCCCCCCGACCCCCGGACGCCACGGTGACGATGTCCGCCGCCTGAAGGACTTTTGCATGGGCGTCGGCCACGGCCACGGCCACGCCGACACGGGCCATGAGGCGTAAGTCGGGCAGGTCATCGCCCATAAACAGCATCTCCCGGGGTGTCGCTCCGGTGGCTTTGCTGATATGCTTTAGAACCGTTGATTTTTGACGCAAACCGTCAAAGATCAATTTGACGCCTAAATTTTTGCAGCGATGCTGCAGCGCGGGTGTACTCCGGCCCGTGGCAATGGCCACATCAATGCCGGCGTGTTGCAATAGCCGTAACCCTAAGCCATCGCGGACATGAAAGATCTTAATTTCATGGCCGTCATCATGGTAGATGATTTGACCGTCTGTCAACACACCATCAACGTCCAGGATCAGTACCTTGATCGAAGCCAGCATGCCTTTGGCTGTGGAAGTAGGAAATTGCATCGATTTTATCCCGTCACCGGGCGGCCAATGGCCCGACTGATGCCCAAAAGTTCTTTTAATAGCGGCTCCACGGTCTTGAGGGCCAACGAGTTGGGGCCGTCGCAAAGGGCCTTATCAGGGTCCGGGTGAACCTCCATAAAGAGAGCGTCGACTCCGGCCGCCACGGCGGCTTTGGCCATGGTGGGCGCCAAGGCCCGATCGCCGCCTGATTGGATCCCTTTTCCGCCCGGCCGTTGTACGCTGTGGGTGGCGTCAAACACCACGGGAATTCCCAATTGCTGCATGGTGGGAATGCCCGTGAAATCAACCACCAGGTTGTTGTAACCGAACATGGTGCCCCGCTCGGTCACCAAAATATTCTCGTTACCTGTGGAAAGCGCCTTTTGGATCACATTTCCCATCTCCCGGGGGGCTAGAAACGGCCCTTTTTTGATGTTGAGGGGTACGTGGGCCTCGGCGGCGGAAACAATAAAGTCGGTCTGACGGCATAAAAAGGCCGGGGTTTGAATCAAATCCAATACTTCGGCGGCCGGCGGAACCTGTTCAGGCGAGTGAACATCGGAGGTCACTTTGAGATTCAACGACTGTTTCAGATCGTTTAAAATCCGGAGCCCCTTTTCAAGACCGGGTCCGCGAAATGAGGAAATGGAGGTACGATTGGCCTTGTCAAAAGAGGACTTGAAGATAAAGGGGATTTGAAGCGTATCCGTCAGCGTTTTTAAAAAGGCGGCAGTCTCTTGCACCATCGCCTCGCTTTCGATGACACACGGCCCGGCAATCAGCGTAAACGGCTTATTGGCGCCAATCTGAATATCTCCCAGGATGGCTGTTTTCATAAATTGCTACCACTTTTGGGTCTGATTCTATTCATATGCAAATTTTGCGCCGAATTTGCCTGATTGTCAAGACAGATAGCATCTCCGATGGCTTCCAGGGGCTGTCGATGATAACATTTTACCCAAATCTAAGGTTGATTGCCAGGGGACTTCCTGTTAACTTTGTCGTGCTTATTCGACGCAATCGGGAATGTGAAAATCATATCGGGTACTTTCAACATGCCTTTTTTCAAACGTCTATTTTATCCTTTGGTTGTCCTGCTGGTGATCCTGGCCGGAGTGGGACTCTTTTTTCAGATGGAAGGTGAAAAGCCGGTCATTGCGCTGGACTTACCCTACAAAGCACTGGGGGAGAACCAGCCGTTGCCGTTGACCATCACTGACACCCGGTCGGGGGTTGGCCGTGTGACCGTCACGCTGGCGCAAGGGGATCAAAAAAGCGTGCTTCTGGAGGAAAAGTTCCCGGGAACCCGCTTGTGGGGCGGAGGTGAGAAAAATGTGATTCTTCAACCCGAGACAGCCCCCACGGACCTTGGATTTAAAGAGGGGGATGCGATATTAACGGTCACGGCTCGTGATTACGCTTGGCGGGGATTTTTCAGAGGTAATAAAACGCGTTTGGAACTGCCCGTCACGATTGATGTCAAAGCGCCGGGTATTACCGTGTTGACCCGCATGCATAATGTCAACCAGGGCGGCGCCGGGCTCGCGATCTACCGCTTGTCGGAACCTTGCCCGGTTTCCGGTGTTCAGGTAGGTGGCCATTTTTACCCGGGTTATGGGGGCTATTTTAAAGACCCGGATATCCATTTGGCGCTCTTTGCCCTGGCCTACGATCAAAAACCTGATACGCCGATCTTTATTCAAGGCACTGATGCTGCCGGAAATGTATCCCAAAGCCGAATTCTCAAATATTTGAAACCAAAAAATTTTCGCCGGGACACCATCAGGCTCAGCGACGCTTTTTTGGAACGCAAGATGCCGGAATTCAAGCTGTCGGTACAAGATGCCGCCAACCAGCTTTTGGCCAAGTTCCTCAAAATCAACGGTGAGATGCGCCGCGCCAATGCCGAGACCATTAGAGAAATCACCCAAACCAGTGATGCCCGATTTCATTGGAAAGGCGCCTTTGCCCGTATGCCTAACGCCCAGCGTATGGCCGGGTTTGCCGATCATCGGGATTATCAGTACCAGGGCAAAACGGTTGATCAGCAGGTTCATTTGGGAATTGATCTGGCTGGCGTGGGTTTGGATAAGGTACTGGCCGCCAACAACGGTAAAGTGGTCTTTGCCGACATGTTGGGCATTTACGGTCAAACGGTGATTGTTGATCACGGGTTCGGGCTCTTTAGCCTTTACTCCCATTTGAGCCGCATCCATGCGATGGTGGGGACCCTTGTGAAAAAAAGGGCTCTTTTGGGCCAAACCGGCGCTACAGGTATGGCCGGCGGCGACCATCTCCATTTTTCCATGCTGGTCAACGGGGTGTTTGTTAATCCCATCGAGTGGTGGGACGCTGCTTGGATCAAAAACAACATCACCCGAAAGCTGGATGACGTCAAAGCCCTTGGGAAATAGATCCGTTCAAGTAAAAACGTGGCGGCTTTTTATAGCGGTAGCGTTGCCCGAAGCAGTTCGTCAATTGTTGGCGGCACTGCAGCGGGAATTGAGACACCACGACCTGCCGGTGCGGTGGGTGGCCCCCGACAATGTCCATTTGACAATCACGTTTTTAGGGGATACCGCCCCGCAAAAGGTTGAAGCCATTGCAGCGGCAATGCATACAGCGGCAAACGGCCATCGGCCCATGCGGTTAGAGGTCGCCGGGTGCGGCGTTTTCCCGCGGCTCAATCATCCCCGCGTGTTGTGGGTGGGGTTAAAAGGGGATATTATCTCGCTCACCCATCTGAAAAAAGCACTGGATGGGGCGTTGGCCGAGTCTGACGCAGGTTTTGAAAAAAAGGATCGGCGCGTGTTTCGGCCCCATTTGACCGTGGGCCGGTTTCGGCATAAAGTTGCGCCTCAGAAAACGATAGCGGCCTTTGAGGTCATCGGTCAAAAAGGGCCGCTCCCTTTCGAGGTGGACCGGTTTCATCTGTTTAAAAGCACATTAAAACCTCAAGGGGCGGTTTACACCCGATTGAAAACCGAAAATTTGATCCCATGAGGGTTATTTGAAATTGAACGGGATAACTTAAAATTCGATGTTGAATACAAGGGGGCATTGTGAATGATCTAAATCAGCGGCAGAAGGCGGTCACCACGGCGGTGGGCCAAATCGAACGTCAGTTTGGCAAGGGCTCCATCATGAAATTGGGCGATCAACCGATTATCAAGGTTCCGGTCATTCCCAGCGGTTCCCTGGCCCTGGATCAGGCGTTGGGGATTGGCGGATTACCTCGGGGACGGGTGATTGAAATATACGGGCCGGAATCATCCGGAAAAACCACCTTGGCGCTTCATGCCGTGGCCGAAGCCCAGCGCAAAGGGGGGATCGCCGCTTTTATCGATGCCGAGCACGCCCTGGACATCGCTTATGCCCGTAAATTGGGGGTCAATTGTGATGAGTTGCTGGTATCCCAGCCCGATACCGGTGAACAGGCCCTGGAGATTGCCGAGATGCTGGTGCGCAGCGGCGCCATTGATACTATCGTCATCGATTCCGTAGCAGCCCTGGTCCCAAGAGCTGAAATCGAGGGTGAAATGGGCGATGCCCACATGGGGCTGCAGGCACGGTTGATGTCCCAGGCCCTGCGCAAACTGACGGCCACCATCGGTAAAACCCGCACGGCCATGATTTTTATCAACCAGATCCGCATGAAGATCGGGGTGATGTTCGGCAATCCCGAAACCACCACCGGCGGTAACGCACTGAAATTCTATTCCTCCCTGCGGCTCGATATCCGGCGCATCGGTCCCATCAAGGACGGTCAGGAGATTGTGGGCAACCGGACCCGGGTGCGGGTGGTGAAAAACAAAATGGCGCCGCCCTTTAAGGATGCCGAGTTTGATATCATGTACGGAGAAGGGATCTCCCGCACGGGCGACCTGTTGGACATGGGCGTCAACTATGACCTCATCGAAAAGAGCGGCTCCTGGTATTCCTACGATGGTGAAAGAATTGGCCAGGGGCGGGCCAATGCCAAAAAGTTTTTGGCCGATCATGACGATGTGTACAACACGGTCTTGCAACAGGTGCGTCAAAAACTGGGCATTGCCGACGACAATGGTCCACCGCAGGAAAAGGTCGCCGAAAAAGGGTAGTTGGATCTGCTGTGATAATAACAAGGCCGGAGTTTCCGATCTGTAACCATAGGATTTGAGAGACGCCATGAATGGAAATGAAGTTCGCCAAACCTTTTTACACTTTTTCGCCAAACAACAGCATCAGATTGTCCGGAGCGCCTCTTTGGTGCCCCGGGACGACCCGACCCTGCTCTTTACCAACGCCGGGATGGTTCAGTTTAAACGCACTTTTTTGGGTGAGGAAAAGCGGGCCTATACCCGGGCAGCCACCTCCCAAAAATGTGTGCGGGCCGGCGGCAAGCACAACGATCTGGAAAATGTGGGTTACACGGCGCGGCACCATACCTTTTTCGAGATGTTGGGCAACTTCTCTTTTGGCGATTATTTCAAGGAAAAGGCGGTGGAGTTCGCCTGGGACCTGCTGACCATTGGCTACGGCCTGCCTGCCGACAAACTGTGGGCCTCCATTTATCTGGATGATGATGAGGCCTATGACCTTTGGCATAACAACATCGGGCTCCCCAATGAACGTATTGTCCGGTTTGGTGAAGAGGATAATTTCTGGGCTATGGGTGATACCGGCCCCTGCGGACCCTGCAGTGAGCTGCACCTGGACCGGGGCCGAGAACACGGCTGCGGCAAGCCCGGCTGTAAGTTGGGTTGCGAGTGTGACCGTTATCTGGAAGTCTGGAATTTGGTGTTCATGCAGTACAATCGGGACGGAGACGGCTCATTGACCCCGCTGCCGAAACCGAGTATCGACACCGGTTTGGGGCTGGAGCGGATGGCGTCGGTGAAGCAAGACACCCCCAGCACTTTTGAAACCGATCTGATTATGCCCATCGTGCGGGCTGCCGAGGAACTTTCCGGTCAGGCGTATGGCAGCATCGCCGTCACCGATGTGGCGATGAAAGTCATTGCCGATCACAGCCGTGCGGCGGCCTTTTTGATCGGCGACGGTGTGCTGCCGTCCAACGAAGGCCGGGGATATGTACTGCGGCGGATCATGCGCCGGGCTGTTCGCTACGGCCGCAATATTGGCCTAAACCAACCCTTTTTGCATAAAACCGCCGCCGTCGTGTTTGATATCATGGCCGGGGCCTATCCGGAATTGGGCGAGTCAGCCGCCTTTATCACCAATGTCATTGAAAACGAGGAGCGCCGTTTTACGGCAACCCTGGACAAAGGGCTGCGGCTTTTAAATGACGAACTGGCCGAGATTCGGGCCCAAGGGAAAAATGAGGTGCCCGGCGATCTGATCTTTAAACTTTACGACACTTTTGGATTCCCGGCTGATATTGTGCAGGATGTGGTCCGTGATGAGCAGATGAACCTTGATCTGGACGGCTTTAAAAACCATATGGCCGAGCAGAAAGCCCGTTCACGTAAAGTGAAAACCTTTTCATCGGCCGGCGAGGCTTTTAAAGCGCTTTCGGCTAGGGGTGTCAAACCGGCGTTCAACGGTTACACTACCTTGTACGATGAGGGAAAGGTTTTAGCCTTGGTGGTGGAGGGTCAAGCGGTTGAGAGCGCTTCAGAGGGGGCGGTGGTGGAAGTGGTGGCTGATAAAACCCCCTTTTACGGAGAGGCGGGCGGCCAGGTGGGCGATACGGGCGCCATTACGGCCGGTGGGCTGCAGCTCACCGTCACCGATACCATCAAAGATCCCACCGGCCTCATTATCCACAAAGGTCGGATTGATGCGGGTAAGCTGACTGTCAACGATACAGTGACCCTGACGGTGGATGAGGACCGGCGGGTGGCCACGGCCTGTAATCACACAGCCACCCATTTGCTGCACAAGGCGTTGCAGACCGTTTTGGGCAGTCATGTCAAACAGGCGGGATCACTGGTATCACCGGAGCGGCTGCGTTTTGACTTTACTCATTTTTCCAGGGTGGCGCCACAGGATTTGGAGCGTATCGAAGCCATTGTCAATCAGCAGATCCGCAAAGACATGGCGGTGAATGTAGCGGTAATGGATGCCGAAGAGGCCTTTAAAAGCGGCGCCACGGCGCTGTTTGAGGAAAAGTACGGTGACCGGGTCAGGGTTGTCTCTTTGGAAGATTACTCCAGAGAGCTTTGCGGTGGAACCCACACCTCTTCAACGGGAACCATCGGTCTTTTTAAGATTGTAGCGGAGATGAGTGTGGCTGCGGGAGTACGGCGCATTGAAGCCCTGACCGGCAATGTGGCGTTGACCCACGTCCAAAATATCGAAAGCTTGCTGACAGGTGCGTCGCAGCAGCTCAAGGTGGCGCCTGAGGAGGTTCCGGCCCGGGTGGGAAAATTATTGGATGATCTGAAGGCCGCCGGGAAAAAGCTGGAAAACGTCAAGGCGGAACTGGCCGTCAAGTCGGCCGATAACGAGGCGGGTCAGACCCGGGAGATCAACGGCGTCAAGGTGACCGCCCGGGTCGTGCAGATCGATTCACCCGCGGCGCTGCGTGACCTGGCCGACCGCTTTTCCGACCGCTTGGGGTCGGGGATTGTCTTATTGGGAGCCGAGTCCGATGGTAAAGCACTGCTGATTGTCAAGGTAACCAAAGATTTAACCCAACAGTACCACGCCGGAAACCTCGTCAAGGTGGCCGCAGGGAAAGTGGGCGGCGGCGGCGGCGGGCGCCCCGACATGGCCCAGGCCGGCGGCAGTCAGCCGGAGAATCTGAATCAGGCCATTGATACGGCGGTGGCGGCAATTGAAAAGGGTGAATGAACGATGGCGCTCTCCACTCGCAGCCAAACGCGTGCTTTGCAGCGCGAGAATCACGGGGAGATAACCTTCGTTGAAGGTCATCCGGGCTTTTTCCGCCAATTAAATTGGAGAAGAACCAAAAAGGTTCTTCTCCCGATTAGTTGTAGGAAAAAGCCTGTATGACCTTCAATGAAAAATATCTATCATCGTGAAATCCATAGGCTTTACGCTTAATCACCTTGATTTTGTTGTTTACGCCTTCCAGCTTAC
>Ga0209681_1000082_pt1 | contig 25274 bp, 26 predicted proteins | sample WorMetLIZISLAND2_3_FD_187416 | JGI IMG/M metagenome (GOLD analysis project Ga0209681, IMG submission 187416) | Marine gutless worms symbiont microbial communities from Max Planck institute for Marine Microbiology, Germany - Olavius clavatus LIZARD... ... | reverse complement strand
CGACACCATCCTCACCGAAGCCGAAGCCGGCAATCCTCCCCGTCCCTGCCGTCCCGGCACCCGCGGGCGGATCAAACAATCCCCGGCCGGCAACCTCATTCGGCGACTGCGCGAGCACCGCAACGAAGTCCTGCGCTTCCTCACCGATTTGCGCGTTTCCTGCGACAACAACCCGGCCAAACGCGATCTGCGAATGCCCAAGCTCAAGCAGAAAGTCTCCGATTGTTTCCGCTCCGATACCGGCGGAGATGCCTTTGCCATCACCCGCTCCTACCTTTCGACCCGACGCAAACAGTCCGACGATATTTTCAACTCACTCGTCCTGACCTTCCAGGGCCGCCCCCCAATGCCCCAATTGGAGTACCTGAATAGTTACTCGAACAGGAGCATAAAACACCATTACCCCGGACCGCCGATCCCGCTGGCCGAGCGCGAGGCGGCTTGAAATGGACGGTGTGCCAGCTCCATAACGGGACCGAAAAACTGACCTGAACTCTCGGATTGTGGGACGCCCAGCGTCGCTGCGGGGAGAAAATTCAGCCGCAAATAAACGCCAATGAACGCAAGTATATTCAAGCAAAGCCGACGAGGATGAACCCACCTCTCGGCATGCTATCGGGTGTGCATTTGAAGTCGGCAAAGTCTTACCTGATTACCCCGAAGGTTCAGCTAATCTAAGGAGCTAGTCGGGCATCGGAGGAGTATGAGCTGCGAGGTATCCGAGGCGCGGAATCATCGCCGGCAAATCAAAGCGACGGTTGAATCGAGAGCCGAACTCGGCGAGATAGCGCGGCGCGTGCCGGTCACTGATGCCATGGTACATCCCCTGAATCGCGTTCTTGACGTTACCGAGCATGGTGTTGACCCAGGTGACCCAGGTAAAGGCTTCGTGGTTGGCGCTGGCCGGACCGCCGCCGGTGACGATGGCCTCGTGCGTACACCCGGCCGTCGTAATATGCCGGTGAAGCAATTCAGACCATCGGAGACGACGTGGGTAGCGGCCCGCAGATGTTTCTGCGCCCAGGCGGCAAGCTCAGTCTTGCGAACGCCCTGGAGCTTACTCAGGCGCATGGCGATGGGGGTGGTCGTCGCCGTTGATCTGAACGGCCGCGACAAAGGGGGGCTTGCCGGCGGCACCGCGCCCACGCTTCCCCCCTGGACGTTCGCCACCCAGGTAGGCATCGTCCATCTGTACGTTGCCGGACAGCGGCTAGCTGTCATCGCGCTCTTTCATCGCCTGCATCGGATGAGCCCAGGAAAGCGAGGGAGCGTAAGCGACGAGCGGAGTGCGATGCCCCCCGCGTAGCCGTAGGGCCGAGCGTTTCGTCGGAGTGCGGCACGTGAGCGCCGGCGGAGACGAAAGGCCAAGCCATGCGACACGGCGTCCAGTCATTGCGGGAGTCCTAGTGCCGCGCGGAGTGCGCGCCGGGACGGACGCAGGACGAACGCGGACCGCCGAAGGCCATGGCCGTCGCCTAATTTTTTGCACCCGATATCGGACCGACCCCATTTCGGGTTTCGCGAACAATGGCGACGCTCCGGCTTTCCCCGTCGAAGCCGGGGCAGGATTCACTCAGGCAGCAGTGCGCGCATCGAGGTCGAGTACGGCGACAGATATCCTTGCCGTGGCACACGATGAGGGCGTGGTATTCGTTGAATAGGGGAACGTCCGGACCGAGGGCGGTCTCGAAGCCGTGACGGATGGCCTCATAGCCCGCATTCCCCGTCAGCATGCCGAGACGCTCGAAGATGCGGATCGTGTAGGCATCCACGACGAATACCGGGCGTTCGAAGGCGTAGAGTAGTATGTCATCTGCAGTCTCCGGACCGATACCCCGGATATCGAGTAACCAGTGGCGCAGCGGGTCGGTCCCCAAGGTGCTCAGGCCCGCGAGCTCGCCCGCCTCCCGGTAAGCGCGGCAGAAAGCCCCCAGCCGCTGTGACTTGACATTGAAGTAGCCGACCGGCCGCAGGCAGGCCGCCAGCTCATCGCCGGGCAGGGAGAGGATCGCCCGCGCCGTGAGGGGAATGCGGTCACACAGGCGTTCCAGGCCACGCTCCACGTTGGTCCATGCGGTGTTCTGGGTCAGGATGGCACCGACCATGACCGCAAACGGCGAGTCGCCCGGCCACCAGTGCTGAGGACCATACTGCGCCAACAGCAGGCGATAGACGGTGCGGAGCCGCTCGGCGTCGAGGCTTGTCATCCGTCCGGGGCCCAGCGGTGGTCGGGGGCTTGGCTTCGAAACAACTCGCGACTCTTCAAGGGCCGCGCACCGAGATAGGATGCGAGTAAGCGCCGAGTCAACAGCTTGGCCGCCTTGGCCGCCGGGCCGTTGAGCGGTCTGCCGGCGGCCAAGGTCAGGAGCATCTCGCCCGAGAGGGCTTGGTGTCCTTCCCCGCTCCCGGTGGCGCGCAGCCCCGACTCCGGCTCGTAAAGATAATAGTGCTCCGGCACTACGGGCCGACCGCTCCCGGCTTCCCGGTCGAGCTCCACCGCATAGCCGATCTCTCGCAACAGCCGGAGTTCGAAGCCTCGCAGCACGGTCTCGATGTCCGTCCCTTCCGCAAGTGCGCCGAGGGCCGCGGAGTAGAAGGCGAACAGGGCCTCGTGCGCGTCGCCTTTGCGTACTAACCGGACCAACAGCTCGTTGAGGTAGAACCCGCAATACAGGACCTTTCCCGGCAGCTCGACCGCGGGTCCGGCCGCTTCGTAGCGCACCAGTGTCTTGACCTCGCCTCGCCCGCTCCAGCTCAGCCACAGGGGTCGGAACGACTGTAGCAGCTCACCACCGGCAGGGCGGCCCCGGCGTTGCTGCTTGGCGCCTTTGGCGAGAACGGCTTGCCGTCCATGGGCCACCGAGAATACGTCCAGAATCAGGCTCGTGTTGCCGAAGCTACGTCGGTGGAGCACGAAGCAACGCTGGAGATGATCACGCGCGACTTTGTCGTGGATAGCTGTCATCGGCTCGTGGGTGGTGTTTTAACTTTGTTGTATCCGGTGTAGTGGGAACCGTGAAAAATCCGGTGGTGCCATAAATTTGTTGTTTCCGGTGTGTAGGGAACCGAAGTAGGGGCAACCCTTGCAGTTGTCCATTCTCGGTAACAACAAGATCAGAACATTACCCGCGAACCATTAGAACACTACCGGCTCATGTAACCTAGGCTGGCTAACGCTGCCTCATTGCCGGACCAGCTCTTCTTGACCTTGACCCAAACATCCAGATGTACCGGGCAGTCGAATAGGGTCTGCATCCCCAGGCGCGCTTGTCTCGCCGCTGTTTTCAGGGCTTCGCCGCGATGGCCGATGATGATTGCCTTCTGGCCGGGTCGTTCCACCCACACCAGGGCACCAATGCGATAACGGCCGCCTTGGTCCTCGAAGCGTTCGATCTCGACGGTGGTGCGATAGGGCAGCTCGTCCCCGTAACGCCGAATTAGCTGCTCGCGCAGCAGCTCGGCGGCAAAGAAGTGCTCGGAGCGATCCGTGAGCTGGTCGGCGGCGAAGAGGGCAGCCCGCTCGGGCAGTGCCTCGAGCACCAGCCCGTCGAGCCGGTCGACCTGGTCGCCGGTGGCGGCGGAGATGGGTATCAGCTCCCGAAAGGTATGGCGGGTTGAGAGCTCGCGGAGGTAAGGCAGTAAACGCGACTTATCACGGATTCGATCGCTCTTGTTGATCACCGCGATGGCGGATACCCCGGTCGTGGCAATCGCACGCAGGGCCTTGGCGTCTTCGGCCGCGAAGCGCAGGGCCTCGACCAGGAACAGGACTAGGGCCACGTCCGCGATCAGGCTGTGTGCGGTCCGGTTGAGGTACCGGTTCAGGGCATTGTATCCTCGTTCGTGGATGCCGGGGGTGTCGACATAGATCGCCTGTGACCGCTCCCGGGTCCTGATCCCCAGGATCGCGTGCCGGGTGGTCTGGGCCTTGTCCGAGGTGATCGCCAGCTTTTGGCCCAGTAACCGATTGAGCAGGGTGGATTTGCCCACATTGGGACGACCGACGATCGCCACGAAGCCGCAGCGCACAGTCCCCGACTCGTCGCCGGGCTCTCGGTCTGGCACGGGCTCCGGAGGAGTGCTCAGGGTATCGGACATGGGGTTGTTCCGGATGGATGTTCAGGGAACCTTGGATAAATCGCCGGTGCTCGATTGGTAGTGATCTTGCGGTTGTCCCATCGGAATTCCGGTGGTGTTATAACTACGTTGTTTGCAGGTATTAATGTGAGGAAATCTCTCTATCGAATCCTGGAAATAACAAAGTCGGAAGAAGCTCTGGTTTTTCTATCTCACGCCACGACGCTACGACACAACGAGTTATCAGGTACGGCCTTGACGTGGCGTCGTTGCGCCGTAGCGTGAGCTGTTCTTCTCAGCTAATCGGCCAATCGCATTTGCGATACGATTGAATCCATCGGGTGCGGCTCTTCTGAAACGACGCGGAGAAACTCCGGAGACAAAGGCTCCGTCGACCGTAAGGTGGACTATATGCCCCCAACTTGGACTTACTCGATATCTTCTTTTTTGCCGCCAACTCGTCAACTTTTCTTGAATAGATTTGCGTTCATTAGCGTTCATTTGCGGCTGAATTTTCTCCCCGCAGCCCTTACTCGATATTTTCCGCCTAGGCAATCCCCGCTGGTGCGGTCAACAGGGCCACGGAGCTTTTCGAATCCACGGGGCGACGTGGATCGCTACGTCTCAGTGGGATTTTTCACGGTACCCGCTACACCGGACATAATAAAATTAAAATACCCCTTCAAGCCGCCACGAAGCGCATGGAGAGGTCGACGGCCGTGATGTCCTTGGTAAGATCGCCGACGGAGATGTCATCCACTCCCGTCTCGGCGATATCTCGAACATTGTCGAGGGTGACGCCACCGGAGGCCTCCAGGCGTGCCTTTCCAGCAACCAGGATCACTGCCCGACGTAGCTGCTCGAGCTCGAAATTGTCCAGCAGCAGATGGGTGGCCCCCGCGGCCAGGGCCGTCTCCAGCTCTTCCGGACTCTCTACCTCGATCTCCACCGGCAGGCCGTCGGCTACCTCGAACGCCGTCTTCAGGGCCGCCGCGATGGAGCCGGCCGCCAGAATGTGATTCTCCTTGATCAGGATGGCATCGAACAGCCCTATGCGGTGGTTGTGGCAGCCGCCGCACCGCACTGCATATTTCTGCGGCACACGCAGTCCCGGCAGAGTCTTACGGGTATCGAGCAGGCGCACCGGGAGGCCGGCGACGGTGTCCGCATAGAGCCGTGCCCGGCTGGCAGTCCCGGACAGGGTCTGGAGATAGTTCATGGCGGTGCGTTCGCCGCTCAGCAGGGCCCGGGTGGAGCCGGTGAGCAGGCACAGAGGACGGTTCGGCTCCACCCGCTCGCCGTCCAGGGCCCGCCACTCGATGCGGGCTCCGGGGTCGAGCTGGCGAAATACCTCGTCGAACCAGGCGCGCCCGCAGAGGACCGTGGATTGCCTAGTTATTAGCTCGACCTGGGATGTCTGCCCCGCCGGTATCAAGACCGCGGTACGGTCGCCTTCCCCCAGGTCTTCGGCCAACGCCGCCCGGACCTGTTGTGCGATCAGCGTTGCCGCGGGTCTGTTGTCTTCCAGCTCTCTCAGGAAAGGGGTCCGTGTGGTTGTCCGGTACATGGTTTCGGTCGCTGCTCGATATTTCGGGAACATCTTGAAACATTCAAGATACTCGTGCGGGACAAGGATGCCCCGTCGGCCCTGGAGCACGCAAGTGCTTGAAAACCGCAAGTTAAGCGAAAATCGTACTTTTGTATTGAGACTTGAAAAATTGATGGTGCTCAATGGATAGTGGTAGATTTCTTGCCAAACTTTCGCTCTTCGCAGGACAATTTCTGGATCACTACCGATTTCTCAAGGTACCGTCGAATTCTTCGAGGCACCCTTGACGGCAAGGTTGCCATTTCCGCACCGACAGGCAAGAATCCCTTTCGAATCTTGTGGAAACCGTACAAAGATTTCATATCCGGAATTTTTCCGGAGGCCTCGAATGCTTCAGGATACCTCGAGTTCTCCAAGGTGCCCTTGGCACGACGTAAAGTCGAAACGAGGTTTTGATTTCTATTTGTTCCCAAACGGTTATCCGATCCGAGCCGGGCGGATAAGGGTTCCAGTCCGGGCCAAGTTGAGATTACCGTCAGAGACACAAGTAATTCACCGTGGACTTGAGAGCAATCGTCCAAAGCAATGATACCCTGCCGGGTCGGGTGTTCGATTGGACGGTACAGATACTGCATCTTGCTCTCCCTCATTACTTTTTCCGTAGAAACCTTGCCCGACTTGGAGGCCGATACCAGGAAATTTCTGGATATTACGGAGCTCGTCATCACTCTGCTCTTCACCCTCGAATATCTCCTCAGGCTATATACGGCAAAGAGCAGGTTGAGTTATGCCCTGAGCTTTTACGGGCTGATCGATCTGACGGCGGTCATCCCATTTTATATTACGGCCGGTATCGATCTTCGATCTTGAAGATATTTCGTATGCTACGCCTGCTCCGATTGATGAAGCTATTTCGATACGGTAAGGCCATTCATAGGCTTTCCAGGGCCTTGATCATCGCAAGGGATGAAATCGCGCTGTTCAGCGTGATCACCGCGACGCTGCTGTATCTGGCATCCGTCGGCATCTATATACTTCGAGAATGCCGCTCAACCCGAGGCATTCATAGAGCATTTTCCATAGCCTATGGTGGGCGGTCGCCGCCTTGACGACAGTCGGATATGGGGATATTTATTCCATCACGGTGGGTGGTAAACTGTTTACTTTGTTCGTACTGATGATTGGTTTGGGTATCGTCGCCGTTCCGGCCGGGTTGTTGGTATCCGCCCTGCCGAAGGCCGGAATGGAAGATCGAGAACCGCCGTAGGGGCACCAAGAAAAATTCAAGATCATCTGGCATCGAATCCTAGAACCAACAAAGCAATAACAATACCGTTTTTCGAGGCCCCCTGAATCGGGGCCTTGCAGGAGTCACCTCGCGAATGCAAGCCATATCGATGACGGGAGCGGTCGGAAATCGTTTTTCCTCCGGATACCGGGACCTGCCGGTACCAGCCCGATGCAAACCCTGACCTCCGAATTGATAAAATCCCTGACCGGCAGTGTCAAAGACCTGCTGCCGATCGTCGGGGTGATCGCCTTCTTCCAGCTTTTGGTGCTCGGCCAGCCCATTCCCGATCTTCCGGAATTGCTCTGGGGTACCTTTTTGGTGGTGGTGGGGCTGACCCTGTTCGTGCAGGGACTCAAGCTGGGCCTGTTTCCGATCGGCGAGAGCATGGCCTGGGCCTTTGCCGCCAAAGGCAGTCTGTGGTGGCTGTTGCTGTTCGCCTTCGCCCTGGGCTTCGGTACCACCATTGCCGAGCCGGCCTTGACCGCTATTGCCGAGAAGGCCGCCGCCGTAGCGGCCCAAGGGGGCATGATCGCCGACACCACGGAAGCGCGGGGGGGCTACGCCAAGGGACTGCGCTACACGGTCGCCCTGTCGGTGGGTCTGGCTATTGTCATCGGTGTCCTGCGGATCCTGCATGGATGGCCGCTCCAGTATCTGATCATCTGCGGTTATCTCGGTGTCGTGGGTATGACGCTCCTGGCCCCCGAAGAGATTATCGGCATCGCCTATGACTCCGGTGGCGTTACCACATCCACCATCACGGTACCCCTGGTGACGGCCCTGGGCGTGGGGCTCGCCTCCAGTATCGAGGGCCGCAACCCCATGGTCGACGGCTTCGGACTCATCGCCTTCGCCTCATTGACGCCCATGATTTTCGTCATGGGTTACGGGATGCTGCTGTGACCGAGTATCTGGCTTCTCTCGGGTCCTCGCTGCTGACGACCATCGACGATGTGTTGCCGATCATCGGCATTCTGGTGGGCTTCCAAGTCCTGGTCCTGCGCCATCCTATTCCCAACCCCAAACGGGTGTTGCTGGGTTTTCTGCTGGTCCTATTGGGTCTGGCCTGCTTCCTGGACGGACTGGAGCGGGCCCTGTTCCCTCTGGGTCGGCTCATGGCCGAGCAGCTCACCGCATCGGATTTCCTTGGTACCACGGACGATAGTGGATACCTGGGGACCTACGTCTGGGTCTACCTATTCGCCTTCGCGATCGGATTCTCGACCGCCATCGCGGAGCCTTCCCTCATCGCCGTAGCCATCAAGGCCCATCAGGTATCGGCCGGTGCCATCCATCCCTGGGGACTGCGGATTGCCGCGGCCATCGGCGTCGCCATCGGAATCGCGCTCGGTACCTACCGTATCATCTCCGGGACGCCGCTCCATTACTACATCATCACCAGTTATATCGTGGTCCTGATACAGACCTGGAAAGCACCGCGGACTATCGTTGCCCTCGCCTACGACTCCGGGGGGGTGACGACATCCACCGTCACGGTGCCTCTGGTGGTGGCCCTGGGGTTGGAGCTTTCGAGCAATATTCCGGGGCGCAATCCGCTCCTCGACGGGTTCGGGCTCATCGCCTTCGCCTGTCTGTTTCCGATCATGACCGTGATCGCCTATGCCCAACTCAGCGAACTCGTCACCCGGCGCAAATCCGACACCGGACCCTGAAGACCGTCCATAAGGATATCTTGAAAAATCGGTAGTGCTGTCGGAACAACGGCCCGTCTGCTCTCAGGTCACTATGAAAGACTATCCTTGAAAGTCGGACATTCCCTTAAGGCGATTGACGGAAAATGATGTACCGGATTGGGCCGGATTTTGGTTCGTATTCAAGGCGCGGCAACCGGCGCATAGTGGACTATATACGGTTGACGCAACACGGAAGACGGACGAAAAAACCACCAAGATGGTATTTCATTTGACAAAAATCGCCTAAATCCGCAGGAGAACGCATCCATGCACTTCAAGCTTATCCTGGCCTTTGTCGAAGACAGCGAAACCCAAAATGTGCTCGAAGCGGCACGCAGGGCCGGGGCCACCGGCTCGACCATCATCAACCAAGCCCGGGGGGAAGGGGTCAAGAAATCCAAGACCTTCTTCGGCCTGACCCTGGAGACCCAACGCGATGTCATTCTGCTGCTGGTGGAGGAACATATGAGCCGCAGCATTCTGGAAACCATCGCTAGGGTCGGGCACTTTGAGGACAGGCCCGGCCATGGCATCGCCATTCAGGTAGACGTGGAAGACGCCGTGGGCATCAGCCACCAGATGCGGAAACTCTTCGATACCGTCAAGGGGAAAGTCTGATATGAATGATAAAAAGCTCGTGCGCGTCCGCGACGTCATGAAGTCCCAATTCGATACCGTGGACGGCATGGACACGGTGGCACGAGCCCTCGACACCATGGCCCATGTGGAAACCAAGACGCTCATCGTCAAAAGGCGCCATCCGGACGACACCATCGGTATGGTCGTGATCTCGGATATCTCCCGCCAAGTGCTGGCCGAGGACCGTGCCCCGGATCGAGTCAATATCTACGAGATCATGTCCAAACCCGTACTGTCGGTAAATCCCGGGATGGATATCCGTCACTGTGCGCGCCTGTTTGCCCGCTTTGACCTGACCCGAGCGCCCGTGGTGAAAGATGGCGAGGTGATCGGGATCGTAAGCTTGACCGACATGGTGATGAAAGGCATGGTGCCTTACCTGTAGTGTCAGGTCCCGCAAGGGTATATCGATCTTTATCAAGGCACCCTTGATAGACCTCACGGAAAAATCCATGGGCAAAGGGTATCCTGAGCCCCGGCGTAGGTCTGAAGGCTGGTTGGCCGCAGCCCGCCATGTGCCTTGCCCCAATTGGGACGAACGGCCGCCGGGGACGATGGTGGATCTCTTGGTAATCCACGGTATCAGCTTGCCGCCCGGAAGCTTCGGTGGTCCCTGGATCGAGAACTTGTTTCAAAATCGTCTGGATCCGGAGGCCCTTCCCGAGTTTCGAGCAATCGCTTCGCTGCGCGTCTCTTCCCATCTACTCATCCGCCGCGACGGTGAGCTGATTCAATATGTGGATCTCCACAAGCGCGCTTGGCATGCCGGTGTCTCGAGCTTCGAGGGCCATCCGGCTTGTAACGATTTCTCCATCGGGATCGAGCTGGAAGGTGCGGACGAGGTCCCCTACGAGGCGAACCAATATCGGGTGCTGGCCCGAACGACGCAGTCTATCCGGACCTGTTTCCCGAATATCGGGCCGGAACGCATCGTCGGCCACAGCAACATCGCACCCGAACGCAAGACCGATCCGGGAACCGCCTTCGACTGGAAATACTTTCGCGCGCTCATCGGGGCCAGGCGCCGCGAAGACTCAAGACGGATAAGGACACAGTAAAAAAAGCCCCCTTCGAAAGGGGGCTTTGATATAACCCCTAGAAGGGGATAAATCGGCCTTGCCTCCAGAGGAGGCAAGGTCCGGCGGTCCCCAGGATTAGAGTTCGGTCAGTTAGAACTTTAGCCTACCGTGCTCCATCAGGCGTTCCCGTTTCTCTTGGTACTGGATGTAAGCCCGAATCTTCTCGGCATCGAGCCCAACCGTGTCGGCGCAGTAACCCTTGACCTAAAAGTGATTGCCCCAATAGAGCTTACGTTTCGAATGCTGAAACCGGTTGAAGACTCGAATCGCCGTTCGATCCTTCATCGTCCCAACATAATCCGATACCGAAATCTTTGGCGGAATCATCACCAACAGGTGTACATGGTCGATTTGTACGTTTAACTCCACCGCCTCACACGTGAACTGCTCCGAAAACGTTCGGATACCGCGGCTCACTTCCTCCGCCACCGGACCACTCAAGGCCCGAAAGCGATATCTGGGCGTCCAAACAAGAGGGTACTGACAAGGCCAGATAGCCTGTGATCGCTTGCGAAAACGACTCATTGGTGTACTCCTCGTTCGAGACTGTGGGGACAGCTCAGACTTAGGAGTACCTTGAGTCGTGCTACATGAGGCAACAACCGGTATTCCATTGGCTCCAAGTAGCCATCATCAACGGGTTGTGCCTACAAACCGGTTCGACGACCGCAATGGCCGCGGGATGCTCCCTCCCGGAGTTATCCGCCTTGGGAGCCGCCATGGCTAATGCGGTTGTCGCCAACCCCGAAGAACCGGGGCCTTCGCCTATAACCCGGCCGCCATGGGATTCTACGACCAAACCAAAGTTTCCCTCGGCGCCGCCTTCATCGGACCGAGCTTCAGCGTCGACACGGCCACCGGTCATCATGACAGCAACGGGGCCGACTGAGCAGCCGCCCCGCTGTTCCAAGCCGTCTTGCCCCTAGATGACCGATGGCGCGTCGGTCTCGGTATCAACGCCCCGTTCGGATTGGAGATCCGCTGAGAAACCGGGACCTTCCCCAAGTTGAGCGGCGAGGTGCCGGTTACGGTGGCTCCGGGCGTCACGCGACAGCTACCCAGTGGGAATCACCCGACGAGCAGTCGCTTGGAAATCATCACCCTGACTCCGACCCTGGCCTACAAGGTGAGCCCGGCACTCAGCGTCGTGGCCGGCGTGGACTACTACACGATCCGATCCGCACAGCTGGTCCCACTTGGACCAAGTGACGGGAGAAGGCACGAGCTGGGGCTGGAACGCGAGCGCCCTGTACCGCCATGGAGCGGTGAGTCTCGGCGTCGCCTATCACTCGGCTTCCATCTCCGAATTGAGGGGATGGCTCATACCTCGGAACCTATTGTCGGGAACGACCCGAGCGGTCGAGCTGGACCTCGACCTCCCCTGGCACCTGCAGCTCGGCGTCCACTACGAGCTCACCGAAGCGCTGGCGATCGAGCTCGATTGGACACGAACCGGCTGGAGTAACTTCAATCAGATGGAGCTCAAGAGCAAAGCCACCGGAACGACCATGTCTACCGATACCAACGAGTGGGAAGACTCCAACGCTTACCGGCTAAGCTTGACCTACGATGCCCTACCCGAAACTCAGCTACGTTTCGGATACGCCTACGATGAAACGGGGCAAAACAAGACTACTTCAGCGCCCGTGTACCCGACAACGACCGCCACCTGTTCAGCCTCGCCTTGGTCAGGACTTAGGGCGGGACTGGGGACTCGAGGTGAGCTATATGTATGTGAGGTTCAAGGACCGACACGACCGGGGAAGCAAGCCCACACCCCGGGGATGGATCTCGGGAAGGAGATCAATGGCACCGACGCGATCGACGGCGATTACAAAGGCAATGCTCACCTGTTCGCATTGGAAGTGAGCAAAGCCTTCTAGGCGGGGCATGAGACGCGGAGAAACCTGGAAATAACAAAGCCGGGAGAAGCTCTAGTTTTCCTAACCTCATGCAACGGCGCTACGACGCAACGGGTTATCAGGTACGGTCTTTACGTAGTGTCGTGCGGTGTGCCGTTGCGTGAGCTGTTCTTCTCGGCTTATCGGTCAATCGCGTTTGCGACACGCTTGAGAATCCGTCGGGTGCGGCTCTCATCAAACATCTCGTAAAATACTGTTTTACAATTGAATTTATTCATACACGTCAAGCGGCCTCACGGACTGTAAAGCCGAGATGCTTAGCCTTCACACCAGCGTCTGAACGGTCTCGATTCCCCGCGGCCCCCTAATCTTGCCACTTGCCACTCGTTTGCTGCGCGACAGCGCGCCACCTACCGGTGGGGTGAGTTTTCTTTTGAAACGACGCAGAGAAACCCGGAAACAAAGGCTCAGCCGACCATAGGATGAGTTGTGCCCACCATGGGGCGGTAGTGTTCTGATCTTGTTGTTGCTGAGAATGGGCAATCACAAGGGTTATCCCTAATGACCGCAGAATAGCCGATCATGTAGGGGCGATTCATGAATCGCCCCTACATGTTCCCTATACACCGAAAACAACGAAATCATAACACCACCCCATGAGGCTTACTCGATATCTTCTTTTTTGCCGCCAATGAACGCGAATGAGCCGAAAAGATCGGTTCATCCTCGTCGACTTTTCTTGAATACATTTGCGTTCATTGGCGTTTATTTGCGGCTAAATCTTCTCCGCACAGCGCTTATTCGATATTTTTCGGTGGGCGCAGCCTGCCCCCTGGTAATTCCCGCCAGTGCGGTAAAACTGGCCACGGAGCTTTTCGATTCCACGGGGCGGCGCGGATCGCTAAGGCTCAGAGCGAGTTGGCCTGATAGGGAGACGGTGCACAAAATCCACAAGGTGTCCGATAAACTGGCCTCGACTCTCGGCTTTTGGACACCCAGTGCCATTTCAAATCGTCTTGGAGGCCGCCGGTCCCCGATAGGTACGGCTCTTATGGAACAACGCGGAGAACCCTAGAAACAAAGGCTTAGAAAGGTGTTAGCAAGAAGATATTGAAGACAGGGCCTCGTTTTGGGTATGAAACTGAAAGGATGAAACTTTTGGGCTCTCTTGCGTTTGATGTGGGTAGGGCCATTTTACCCATCGCGTAGGGTAGCCCGCTCCAAGCCTACTCTGTACCCTTCTTTTCGCCTGTAGGCTCGGACCCGTCGCCAGGCCAAACGTCGGCGGTTTTCATCATGGACCCGTTGTCGTTGTTTACCGTTGCGCCGGAGCGTCGCTATTTTTCGCGAAACCCGAAATGGGGTCCGTCCGATTTCAGGTGCAAAAAATTAGGCGACGGCCATGGCCTTCGGCGGCCCGCGTTCGTCCCGGCACACACTCCGCGCGGCACCAGGACTCCCACAAGGACTGGACGCCGTGTCGCATGGCCTGGCCTTTCATCTCCGCCGGCGCTCACGCGCCGCACTCCGACGAAACGCTCGGCCCTACGCCTACGCGGGGGTCGTCGCTCTCCGCTCGTCGCTTACGCTCCCTCGCTTTCCTGTGTTCCTCCAAGGATCGGATGGATATTACCGGTGCGCGTTGGGGTCTGGAGCGGGCTGAGGCCATCCTCAAACTACGCTCGCTGAAGGTCAGTGGCGACCTGGCCGCCTACCGGGCGTTTCATTTCGAACAGGAGCATAAACGCCATTACCCCGGACCGCCGATCCCGCTGGCCGAGCGCGAGGCGGCTTGAAATGGACGGTGTGCCAGCTCCACAACGGGACCGAAATACCGATCTGAACTCTCGAATTATTGGACGCCCAGCGTCGTTTTAAAAGAGCCGCACCCGTCCCCGATCGATGCATCGGGTCCGAACCCGACCACTTCCGGGGGAAGCCGGGCACTGGCCGTTCTCGCGCTATCGACCGAACCTTCCGGTTGGCATCTCGATCCTCGGAGTGCAATCTTCCGAGCTTTCAGGCACGATAGACACCCCTCGTTTCCCGCAAAACCCATGTGCGACGGGTATGGAAATGGCCGCTTGAAAAAATCCATACTGGTATCCGAGGCAATCAACCGATGACCCAGCAACCCACCCTGAAGTTTCAGAAAGATGCCGACTTGGCGATTCTGACTTTCAACCAGCCGAAAGCTCACAACGCGGTCGATACCGAGACCGCAACGGCCGCCTTGGCCGCGGTGCGGGAGCTGCAAAACGATGCCGAAGTCCGGGTTGTCATCATCACCGGCGCCGGAAAAGCCTTCATCTCAGGTGCCGACATCGCCGAAATGCGCACCAAAACGCCGACCCAAGCCAGGGTCTATTCGGAGCTCGGCCATACCCTGGTACGTGCCATCGGACAGTTGGACAGACCAGTTATCGCGGCTATAAACGGCTTCTGTTTCGGCGGTGGGATGGAAATAGCGCTCGTTGCGGATATTCGCATCGCCTCGGAACGGGCGCACCTCAGCCTACCCGAAACGATTCTCGGCGTCACTCCGGGTTGGGGAGCACTGCCTCGAGTCACGCACTTGTCGGGTATGTTGGTTACCAAAGAGCTCGTCTTTACCGGTGATAAGATCGATGCCCGGCGGGCATTGGAGCTCGGGCTGATCAATCGGGTAAACCAGACCCGACGAGCTGATGCCGCTCACGCTGGCCATGGCGGACAAGATCCGACGGCGGAGCCGATTCGCGATGGCGCGAGCCAAAGAGGTCATCGACGCCAGCATCGATCGAGCACTGCCGGATGCCTGTGCTATGGAAACGGAAGCCTTCGTTGCCTGCTTTGAGACCGGAGACCAGCGAGAAGGCATGCAGGCATTTTTAGAGAAGAGGGAGCCGCGGTTCAGGACACATTGAAAGATTCGGTGTACCCTCAAGGGTCCTCCGATTGAGGCCCGAATCACCGCCGCCGCTTGGACAGATAGCGTCGCACCGCCTGATTATGCTCGGCCAAGGTAGCGGAAAAGTAGTGACCGCCATCCCCTTTGGCAACGAAAAAGAGGGCGTTCCCCTCCTGGGGTTGCAGGACTCCGCGGATAGTATCGCGGCCCGGCAAAGCGATCGGCGTAGGCGGTAGGCCCTTGTGGACGTAGGTGTTATAAGCCGTGTCTTCACGTAGATGAGCGCGGGTAATATTACCTTTGAAGCGCTCACCCAACCCGTAGATCACGGTAGGGTCCGCCTGCAACTTCATCCCGAGATGCAAACGGCGGATGAAGACTCCACCGATGATCGGGCGTTCCGCGGCAAGGCCCGCCTCCTTCTCCACGATCGAGGCCAAAATCAAGGCCTCATAAGGATCCTTCAGAGGCAACTTGGCATCGCGCCGCTCCCACTCCTCCTGCAACGCCTGCTCCATCGCCCCATAGGCCCAACGCAGGATGTCCAAATTGCCGGCACCCTTCGTAAAGTAGTAGGTCTCCGGTAAAAAACGCCCTTCCGGATGCTGTTTGGGATGGCCGAGATAGGTCATGATTACCTCGGCGGGCGGCTCCTTGCCGAATCGATTCCCGATACGTCCATCCCTGGCTATCGCTGCCAGGAGTTGGCGGTAGGTCCAGCCTTCCACCACGGTGAAGGCGTGTTGCACGATCTTGCCGGAGGTCACTAGGTCGAGTAGCTCCGGCGGCGTTGCGCCCGGGGAAAGTGCATACTCACCGGCCTTGAGACTGGCGGCCTTCCCATCGAGGTAAGCGACGGCCAGGAACAGATAGGGATGGGCAACCAAGCCAAGCTCAGTGAGCTTTTCGCTCAGATCGAGCAGAGAAGTTCCCGGTGCCACGTCCAATAACATCTGGGGCCCCTGCTCCGGCACCATGGGTCGGACCAGAAAATCCCGATACTCCAACCAGCCACCGCCGGCAACCAAGCCAACCGCCAGCACGGCTACCAACAACAACCCCCGCATCACGCGCGCTTCCTCCGGTTCGAAACTCGGGCCGCTCGCCGCACCGCCGCCAACAGCTCCGAAGGTAGGCCCTCACGGCCCATTTCCTGTGATCCCAGACACCGCACCGGCCACACACCGATCACGGCATTGGTGAGGAAGACCCCATCGGCGGTATTCAGATCGGCGCGCATGATATCTTGCTCCAGGACTTCGATGCCTAAAGTACCGGCAATGTGTAATACCAAGCCCCGCACCGTACCGGCAACGCCGCAGGTATCCAAGCGCGGCGTGAGGAGACGCCCAGCACGGACCAGAAACAGGTTGGACATGGTGCCACCGATGACCCGGCCCCGGCCATTCTGCATCAACCCCTCGGCAACCCCCCGATCCTGCCATTCGGAACGCGCCAGAACCTGCTCCAGTCGGTTCAAGTGCTTGATTCCCGCAAGCTTGGGATTCTCACCGAGCGGGGTGCGACAGAAGATCGCATGGACACCCTGCTCCCCCCAGGCCGGCGGATAATCCGGCCAGGGATAAAGTATGAGAACACGGGTCGGCTGTGGGCGGGTAGGCGGACCATAGCCACGCCCCCCGCGGCCGCGAGTGAGGATGATCTTCAGCACCCCGACCGCGGTGCCGGCGACGAGCTGTCGACATTCGCACAGCAGTCGCTCCGGTTGCGGACAAGGGATTCCGAGGCGCTCGGCCCCGTGCGCGAGACGATCGTAATGTTCAGGCCACAGACAGGGCGCACCACCCTGCACGGCCAGGGTCTCGAACAGACCATCCCCATACTGCAAACCGCGGTCAACGACGGCCAAGCTGTCTGCCGCCGCCCCATCGATCAATATCCGAGGACCTTCGTATCTATTGGGCGGCAACATCACAGAAGGTTGGATTCCGGATGAGGTACCCTGAAAAATTCAAGTATTCGTATGGGATTAGGGGTATCCCACCATTCTCGATCAGGTCACGGATTCGACAATTGGAACGCGATCTTCTCCGCCAAGAGCGCCACGACCTGGGGGTAGTCTTGGCGCAGGTCCCGCAGCGCACACGGGGCACCTTGGCGTGGATGGAGGCTTGGAATTGAAAGCAGTTCAGGTGACGCCAGTCGCGCTCAAGCGTGTCGTGGACCGGCGGGTGTTCCGCCCCACACTGCGGACAAGAACAACGTGTCCCCGGAGCGAAGGCGCGGTGGAAATCGATCCGGCCCGATTGGGGATCGAAGGCCACGTCAACGCCCTCCCAGGGAGCCGGAAGGCCGGGCGCAAGGGTAAACAACGACAACGGGTCCATGACGAAGACTGCCGACGTTTGGCTTGGCGATAGGTCCGAGCCTACAGGCGAAAAAGAGGGCACAGAGTGTGCTTGGAAAGGGCTATCCTACACGACAAGAAATACGGCGCTACCCACACCAAACGCAAGAGAGTCGCACTTTTTCCCATCAGTTACGTGCTCGAAGGCTGGCGGAGCGTCCCCGCCCCACCATCGTCACTTGCCGCCAGAATTTGCTCCACCTCTTCCGGCGAAAGACCCAGCAGCTCCAATGCCCTTCGCTACGTCGAGCCGGGGCAGCAGATGACGTACGATCCGTGCCTCACCTTCTTCCCGGCCTTCTACCCAGCCTGTCATTCGGCCCCCTTCCCTACCAGCCCCCGACCTTTCTCTTGGCCACGTTCGTAGCCGATGGCAAAAGACAGCAGACGTCGATATCGATTTCGGTCAACATGTGTTCGGTCTCCTCGACCTGTGTCCTCAGATCCCGGTTCTCCAAGAGGAGCTCCAACATCATCATGTACTCGCGGAACCCTCGCTCGTTCGCACCCAACAGCTCCCGTAAATGACGCACGATACAGGTAACCACCGTCCCCAGGTCTCGGTCACCGAAGTCGCATAACACGGCCCGCGCCAGGGCATTAGGGTTGTCCTGTGCCAACAGGCCGGTGCAATCGACCCGGTGTGCCTATCCACCAAGCCATAGTGATAGTCCAGCAGCCCCGGCTCATCCAGGCCCGCCGGCATGGTCAGACGCTCGGACCCGATGTAGATGAGGAACTGTCGATCGGCCCACGCTGGCCGGAGAAGCGGATATCCGTATAGTAGCGCAACATCCGCAGCGGCATGCCGGTGGAGTTGTTATTGGCGATCTCGGCGTGGAGCAGAAATTCCTCGCCGTCACGGCTCCGCATGCGGGCGACCAGATCTGCCCGGCGGTCCTCGATCCGCTGGTGCTGTGTCTCCAACAGCTCGATGGTCTCGGCATGGATCCGAAGGATGTGGTACGCCAAATCGTTGGTGAGCTGCTTGAATCCAGTGTAGCGGCTACCGCGAAAAACCCCAGAGAGGCCGTCTTTCGAGGCTCCCTTTACTCGGCAACGACAAGATGAGAGAATTATTAGTTCCTCAATGTGTCCTCAGGTGAACAAAGTCAACACACCCGTATAGCCATAGAGCCGGTCCTGAGAGATCTCGCCGTTGGCATAGAAGCCAACCAGGGGAAACTCCCCCAGCTCCGATGCAATGAGCTCGAGCTCTTCGGAATTCTTACCGAACAGGTTACGACCGCGGCCCAGGCAAGAGACATAGAGACCCCCTCGGGGCGGCCCATCGAGCATCTTGCGGATCGCCGCAAGCATGCGTATGAGATCGGCCCGTGCGGTATCGAGATCGCGGCGGCAGAACATCATACGCTCGCCCTGCTCGATCACATCGCCGACGGCGACCAGACCATTTTGCGGATCGATGCCGACCAAGTTGCGCACCAGATAGTCGCCGGTATCCGAACCGACGATGGGTAGACCGACGAAGATCGAGCCACCGATCCGGGTCAGGTCACGGGCCAGCCCCTCCCCGATATCCTCCTTCAGCACATCCAGAGCCGACCGCCCGTCGAGTCGAATCATGATATTACGCTGGGTCTCGGTAACGACCCGGTAAGGACCGATTGGAGCACAACCCTGACTCAGGCGGGTAACCACCCCCACCTCTTCGGAAAACAGGACCCCCGCGAGCCCACCCTGGGTAACCTCATCCGCGTAGAGATGGATCCCGTTCCGGGAGCTGGCCAGACCCCCGATGAGGAAGCCGGAGGTAGTACGTGCGGCAAGTTGCTCGACCAAGGTCTCGATATGGGAATTGGAGGGATCGGCGTGGACCAGCCCAAGGAAGGTCCGGCGGCTCTTCACCCACTCGCCATGGTGTGCTGTGAATTCATTCAGGTCTCCGAGTATAGGGGGAAAAACCCGGAAGGAATCGTCCGGAAACGTCCCCACCATGGCGGCCACCGCGGGCTGATCGTAGTACTCGATTCCGGTGGCGCAGATCCCTATGCCGACGGTGCCCACCCAATGGGTGACACCGGTCGCCGCGCGCAGCCGGTCGAGCACCTGTCCCATATTTCCCGCGAGCATATCCGTGACATAGAGCAGGCCCAGATTGCCCCTCTCGGGGACCGGTTCGAGCCCGGCCAGACAACGATCCACCGCCGTGCGCCAATCGCCACCGGCGGCATGTCCAAATGAGAAACCCGTCATCTCTGCGTTCTCTGGTGGTTCAATTAGGACAACGCTCTCCGCAGAGCCCATTCCATTACCGAGGGAGAACCGAAAAAAGGCCTTGACTCGAGGATACCCTGAAAAATTCCAAGGACGGAACTCCTCAAGACCCCTAATATGGGGAGCAACCGAGAGCCCGCACCGACATGAGGCCGGACGACGCGGGGTTCTGAGCGGGAAACCGGAATCCTACTGGTTTTCATTTCGAAGGACAAACCGATTCGAGGCGGCTTGAAAAGTCCAAGGCACCTATGCGGGGCAGGAATACTCCTGCCCCGCGACTTGAAAAATCCCAGGGTGGTGCTCACGGTTAGCTCTTTCCCATCTCGGGGAAGCCCACGCCTCCCGCTTAGTCGCTCAATATCCGGTGTGATCGTGCGATTACCCCTTCGAAGAATATAAGCTTAGGCAGGAAACTTAGAGACTACCTTTTTAGACAGTCTCTTACCACTACGAATCGACCACCACCAATTCCAAGGTCCCCTTTATCCCCATGAGCACCGTTGCCCGCGATCGGCCTCCCCTATCCCATCCGGGCTCGGGAGACAATATCCAGCCTTTCATCCATAGCTACGCCGACAGATTATACTATCAGAGAATTCGTCTCCTTCAGGGCACGGTAGAGAACCCCTTCCCTGGAATCGGGGGGGCCTCGGGAAAATCGCGTCCCTGCAATCTTTCGAGCCGCAAAGCGAAAAACGCGAAAACAGCTCGCTTTGCTCCCATTTATCGAGGCACCCTCGGCTCACGGAGCCGTGATTCTCGTCGGACATCCACACATCACCGAATACGGGAGGCAGCGCGATGAGCGAATATCCAGTATCGGCTCATGGAGTCCGGGACAACAACAGTCTTTTCAGAGTACCCGAATGGCATTGAAATCTGCTTTTATTGTTCGGAAGGCAGTACCCTATCCAACAATATTGCGATTCCTCTGTGCCGACATCTGACCCGGGTACAGGGAAATCACGATTTCCGTAGCTGCGCCGGGTGTAGGCAATTCGATCACTGACGAAGCGTCCTTTCCGAGGACCAACATACCCCCGATTACTACTCGATCGGCGCAACCGGGACGGACCCCGTATTCAGGGGATTTCGGACAGGTCTTTACAGAGTGGGTGGCATCAACCTGACAAAATTCCTGAAACCGCATTTTCAATAGAGATTGTGGCGGACCATAGACATCGTTCGGAGTCAACCCAACCCTCCCCATGTCATCCATTGGCTCTGTTGTCGAGAGGAAATTAAGATCGACCACGGGGAATCAAAGGAGAAGTAAGAACCGGCAAAACCGTTTCAGACCCTACTGATTGGATACGAATTTGCGCATCAAGCGGTCTCCTACAAGCCGAGCTGGCGGCTACTATGAGCCCCTCTCCCCTGGCGAGAGAGGGGTTGAGGAGAGGGAAAGTTTAGGGCTCCCTACCTACGGGGACTCCACCTCAGCACCGGCAAGTCGGCACCTACATCCGTTACCACGCGGTAGAATCTGCCTTTTCCATGCTCTATTCTTCAGGAATACAAGCGATTGAAAAATCTAAATAAAAGATAAAATCACACTGGAGGGGCCAGGAAAGCGAGGGAGCGTAAGCGACGAGCGGAGTGCGGCGCGTGAGCGCCGGCGGAGACGAAAGGCCAAGCCATGCGACACGGCGTCCAGTCATTGCGGGAGTCCTAGTGCCGCGCGGAGTGCGCGCCGGGACGGACGCAGGACGAACGCGGGCCGCCGAAGGCCATGGCCGTCACCTCATTTTGTGCACCCGATATCGGACGGACCCCATTTTGGGTTTCGCGGACAATGGCGACGCTCCGGTTTGTATTGAGACTCGAAAATCGCCGGGGCGTAATTATTCTGAGGTCTCCTCAAGGCCACCTCAGACCTCGGCCAAATCCCCCTTCTCCTGCAGCCAGCCACGCCGGTCCGCGGCCCGCTTTTTGGCCAACAGCATATCCATCAGCTGACGACTCTTCTCCTGCTCCTCCACCGTGAGCCGGACCAGACGTCGGGTATCCGGGTGGATAGTGGTCTCCCGCAGTTGCAAGGGATTCATCTCACCGAGACCCTTGAAGCGTTGCACGCTGACCTTGCCCTTGAGCCGCTCCGCAGCGATGCGATCCAGCACCCCCTGGCGTTCACTGTCGTCCAAGGTATAGAAGACCCGTTTACCCACATCGATCCGGTACAGAGGTGGCATCGCCACATAGACGTGGCCCTGCTCCACCAAGCTCGGAAAATGCTTGAGAAACAAGGCACACAACAGGGTCGCGATATGGGCACCGTCCGAATCCGCATCGGCCAGGACACAGATCTTGCCGAACCGCAAGCGCGAGAGATCATGGCTACCCGGATCCACGCCGATTGCCACCGCAATGTCGTGCACCTCCTGAGAGCCCAGCACCTCGGCGGGGTCCACCTCCCAGGTATTCAGAATCTTGCCGCGCAGGGGCATAATGGCCTGAAACTCCCGGTCCCGGGCCTGCTTGGCCGAGCCTCCGGCGGAATCGCCCTCCACCAGAAACAGCTCGCTGCGCTCCGGATCGGTGGAGGTGCAATCCGCCAGCTTGCCGGGCAGGGCCGGACCTTGGGAGACCCGCTTGCGCGTCACCTTGCGCCCTGCCCGCAGCCTAGCCTGCGCGGCGTCAATCGCCAGCTCGGCAATGCGCTCCGCCTCCGCCACATGCTGGTTAAGCCATAGGCTGAAGGCATCCTTCACGATGCCGGAAACGAACGCGGCACACTCCCGAGACGAGAGCCGCTCCTTGGTTTGGCCGGAAAACTGGGGGTCCGACAGCCTCACCGACAGGATATAGGCACAGCGCGCCCAGACATCCTCCGGCGTCAGCTTGACCCCCCGCGGCAGCAAGGCGCGAAACTCGCAAAACTCCCGTATCGCCTCCGTAAGCCCGACCCGCAGACCATTGACATGGGTGCCGCCCTGGACCGTGGGGATCAGATTCACATAGCTCTCGGTAACCGAATTGCCGTCCTCGGGCAGCCAAGCCAAGGCCCAGCTCACGGCCTCCTTGGCACCCTCCAGGTCGCCGACAAAGGGCTCGGCGGGAATCGTGACCGGGCCGGCCAAGGATTGGACGAGATAACCCCCCAGCCCTTCCTCGTAGCACCAAGTCTGCTCCTCACCGTTCGTCTCGTCCCGGAAAACGACCTCGAGTCCGGAGCAGAGTACGGCCTTGGCACGCAACAGATGCTTGAGCATGGGACGGGAGAATTCGGGGCTGTCGAAGTAGCGCTCGTCCGGCCAGAACCGCAGAATAGTGCCCGTCTTGACGCGGCCGCAGCGACCAACCACCGCAAGCTCCGAAACCTTATCGCCGTGGGCGAAGGTCATCTCATACACCTGACCATCACGCCGGATCCGGACCTCCAGACGCCTCGACAAGGCATTCACCACCGAGACGCCGACTCCGTGCAGACCACCGGAAAACCGGTAGCTGCTACCGGAAAACTTACCCCCGGCATGGAGCTTGGTAAGAATCACCTCGACCCCCGGCAAACCCTGTTGGGGATGTCGATCCACCGGCATACCGCGACCATCGTCCTCGACCTGAAGAGAGCCGTCGCGGAAGAGCACCACCTCGAGCCTACGTGCAAAGCCAGCGATCGCCTCATCCACACCATTATCGACCACCTCCTGGGCCAAATGATTGGGCCGAATGGTATCGGTATACATGCCGGGGCGCCGGCGCACCGGGTCGAGCCCACTCAAGACCTCGATGGCCGAAGCATCGTAGCTGCCACTCATAGTTCGGGACCGGTTCTCCTGCGGCTGTCGCCACCGAACACAGGGATAGCCGATAGGGCTCTCCGCACGAGTTGACCGCCAAAGCTGGTTAAGTTACCGTAGCCCACCACTCGGTATCAAACAGGTGCCGCGAAAAAATTCAAGGCACCCGTGCCGTGCCGACAAGCCCGGCTGGCGTTCGAGGTCGCAGCATCCCTCCAGGTCACACCCGGCAGCCTCCCGGCATCGCCCAGGGACAGAACATCCACCGACAACCGGCAGCGACGACCCGATGACCGACACGGCAGACACCTCACCCCGGAGCTTCGAAGACAGCCTCGAAGAGCTGGAATCCCTGGTCGACACCCTGGAACGGGGCGAAGCCACCCTGGAGCAATCGCTGGCCTACTTCGAACGCGGTATCGAGCTGACCCGAACCTGCCGCCAAGCCCTGGATACGGCCGAGCAAAAGGTCCGCATCCTCACCGGCCAGACCCCGGACGCACCCACGGAACCCTTCCCGAAACATGCCTGATCCGCGGCTACAAGACTTTCTGGCCAACTGCCGGGAACGGGTGGTCGCGACCCTCGAGGCCCAGCTTCCGGGACCGGAGATCCAACCCCAGGCGCTGCATCAGGCCATGCGCTACGCGGCCCTCGGGGCCGGCAAATACATCCGCCCGGCACTCACCTACGGCACCGGAATGACCATCGGATTGGCCCCGGAAAGCCTTGATGCCCCCGCCTGCGCCCTGGAGCTGATCCACGCCTACTCGCTCGTCCACGACGATCTACCGGCCATGGACAACGACGACATGCGCCGCGGTCGGCCCACCTGCCACAAGGTATTCGGCGAAGCCACGGCCATCCTGACAGGCGATGCGCTTCAGACTCTGGCGTTTCAGATCCTGACCTCCGACGACACAGTCCCCGGTGGCCCCCGAGCCCGCGTCAGCATGCTGGACACCTTGGCGCGCGCTGTCGGCTCCCGCGGCATGGCCGGCGGGCAAGCCCTGGACATGGTCGCCACCGCATCCGGACAAGCGCTCGACCTAGTCACACTGGAGAACATCCACATCCACAAGACCGGGGCACTCATTCGAGCCGGCGTCCGCATGGCCACCCTCGCCCGCCCCGAGCTGGATCCGGAATCCGTGCGCAGCCTCGACCGCTACGCCAAATGCTTGGGCCTAGCCTTTCAGATCCAAGACGACATCCTGGACGAGGCCGGAGAAACGGCCGCAATCGGTAAGACCAAGGGCAAAGACCGGGCCCAAGGCAAGGCCACCTACCCGATGCTCCTGGGCTTGACCGAGGCCCGTGAGCAGGCCCGCCGGCTGATCACCGAGGCACTAACTAGCCTCCAAGGCTTCGGGACCCAAGCCGACCCCCTGCACCGGCTCGCGCAATACATCATCGCTCGGGACCACTGAAGGCTTCCCTAAGCGACCTGGTCTTGGCACACACTCGACTCCGCCAAGCCGATCCCTCCGCTACTACTAAGAGACTGTCTAGAAATTATCCTATTGATTTTAATAGAACCATGTCCGTAGGGTGAGCTGTGCCCACCGGTCAGGCGTAGTATTTAGTGGGCACAGCCCACCTCCACCCATTCTCTGGAAAAACCCTGACGACGAGCTTAAGCGGTTGCGTGAACGGGTTGCGGAGCAGACGGGGCTCATTGAGCATCTGCGCGAGCGCATCCGGGAGTTGGAAGCGTGCCTGGCCAAGGATAGCCACAACTCCAGCCGGCCGCCATCCTCGGACTCTCCGTTCAAGAAGCCGCCACCACGCTCGCAACGCCAACCCAGCGGGCGCAAGCCCGGTGGACAACCGGGCCGATGCGG
>Ga0209681_1000081_pt1 | contig 25309 bp, 26 predicted proteins | sample WorMetLIZISLAND2_3_FD_187416 | JGI IMG/M metagenome (GOLD analysis project Ga0209681, IMG submission 187416) | Marine gutless worms symbiont microbial communities from Max Planck institute for Marine Microbiology, Germany - Olavius clavatus LIZARD... ... | reverse complement strand
CCGCCACCCCGCCCCCCGACGCCCCAAACCCGGTTTGCCAATGCTCCGGATTCGCCTATACCGTGGCTTGTGCATTGAGAATGGCCCCCGATCATCCGAAGGGGTCATACGTCACTCTCGGCGACCGCGTCGGGGCCGCCGACCAAAGGAGCTCTCATGCCCACAGAAGACCTCGACCTCTACCACATGGCGCAAACGCAGTTCGACCGCGCCGTCCCGTTCGTCCACCCTCTCGACGGGTGGAGAGGCGTCGCCGAGTGGCTCTTCATCCCTGAGCAGACGATCAGGGTCTCCATCCCCGTCGTGCTCGACGACGGGTACGTCCACACCTTCATCGGCTACCGGGTGCTGCACAGCAACGTCCGCGGGCCCGGCAAAGGCGGGTTCCGCTTCCACCCTCAAGTCGACGAGAGCGAGGTCAAGGCCCTCGCCACTTGGATGACCTGGAAGACGGCCCTGGCCGACATACCGTTCGGCGGCGCCAAGGGAGGCGTCGCCTGCGACCCCAAGAAGCTCTCCGAGCGTGAGAAGCGGCAGATCACCCGCCGGTACATCGCCAGCCTCGGCGACAACCTGGGGCCGCACACCGACATCCCCGCCCCCGACCTCTACACCGACGCGCAGACGATGGCGTGGGTGTACGACACCTACTCGATGATGCATCCCGGCCAGAACAACCTGCCCGCGGTCACGGGGAAGCCTCTCGACCTGGGCGGGTCCGAGGGGCGGGCCGCCGCCACGGCGCAGGGCCTGTTCTACGTCTTCGAGCGCCTGCTCTCGGTCGGCGCGCTCGGCGAGCTGGGGCCGATGGAGGGCCTTGAGACGGCGGTGCAGGGGTTCGGGTCGGCCGGGCGGAACGCAGCGAGGATCTTCGCCGCCGCCGGGGCCAAGGTCGTGGCCGTCAGCGACAGCCGCGGCGGCGTCCATGACCCCGACGGGCTCGACCTCGCCGCGGTGGAGGCGCACAAGGACAAGACCGGCTCGGTGGTCGACCTTCCCGGGACGGCGCCGCTCGGGCCCAGGGAAGTGTTGGAGGTCCCCTGCGACGTCCTCATCCCGGCTGCGCTGGAGCTGCAGATCACCACGGACAACGCTGCTCGCGTGCAGGCGCGGGTTGTCGTCGAGGCGGCGAACGGGCCGATCACCCCTGAGGCGGACGACATCCTGACCGAGCGCGGGGTCGTCGTCGTCCCCGACATCCTCAGCGCCTCCGGCGGCGTGGTGGTCTCCTACTTCGAGTGGGTGCAGAACCTCGCCAATGAGCATTGGCCCGAAGCCGAGGTCCAAGAGCGTCTGAAGACGAAGATGACTCAGGCGGCCGACTCGGTGACGGCGGCGTTGGCCGAGATGGCGGACCGGCTCGACGACTACCGGGCCGATTGGAGCGAGGCGCGGCCGCAGGCGCCTCCGATCCCGCGCCCCACCCTACGGACCGCGGCCCACGCCGCGGCGGTGAGACGGTGCCGGAGCGCCGTTGAGCAACGAGGCGTCTGGCCGTAGACCGTCTCCCGTAGGCACGCCGGCGGTGTGTCGCACATGTGGCGCTCCGCCCTACTCCGGCTCCTCCAACTCCTCCGGCTCCTCCGGCTCGTCGTAGGAGAGCTCGGGGATTCCCGTGGGCGGGCCTTGAGGTTGCGCCCGAGGCCCCATCTCCGCCAGTAGCATCCAGCCCGCCAAGGCGGCGATGAGCAACAGCCTCGCCTGGAGCGCCCAGATCAGGGCGGCGGCCGCGGTGAGGGTGAAGACGACGCGGGCGATGGCGTCGGCCTTCTCGGGGACCGTCTTCTGGAGCAGGGCCTCAAGCAGGTGGCCGCCGTCGAGCGGGCGGATCGGGAGCCAGTTCAGCAGGCCCCAGAACAGGTTGACCCAGATCAACGTGTTGATCACATAGGCCGGGAACGGGTCGAAGGGGCCGAGCCGCGACGCGATCAGCCAGACGAGGCCGCCGAAGGCCACTCCGACCGCCGAGCCGGCGCCCGCCACGAGGGCGCGCTTGCCCGGGCCGACACCGCCCGCCAGGCCGCCCCACCTGGTCAGGCCGCCCAATCCGTTGAGCTCGACGGCGACGATCGCCCCCATCGACCGGGCGGTGAGGGCGTGGCCCAGCTCGTGGATGAGGATGGAGAAGAAGACGACGCCGACCCAGACCGCCACGCGGGCGGGCTCTCTGCGGCCGATCAGGCCGAGCACAGCGACCATGACCAGGAAGGAGGGCCTGATCGTCACCGGGACTCGAAACAGCATGAAGGTGGGCAAGAGACCAGTTTGGCCCATCCCCGGGCCGCCGCAACCGACTCGTCGCCGGACCTCGGCGCGCTGCCCGCGCCGCTGCCTCGCGGCGCGCCGCCCCGCCGACCGGCGCAGAGAGGCTCAAGTTAGGCTCCGCACCATGAACGACGATCTCAGGGCGGCCGTCGCCGCCGACATGCCTCGTCTCAAGAGCCTCCTCTTCGACCTCATCCGGATGGAGTCGGTGAGCGCCCACGGCTACGACCCGGCCGGAGTCCGCCAGGCGGGCGAGGCGATGGTCGGGATACTCGGAGAGGCCGGCTTTCAGAACACCCGGCTGCTGGAGAGCTCGGTGGGGCACCCGGCGGTGTTCGGCGAGATCCCGGCGCCGGAGGGGGCTCCGACGCTCCTGCTCTACGCGCACTACGACGTGCAGCCCCCCGGGCCGATCGACGAGTGGGACAGCGGCCCGTTCGAGCCGTTTGAGCGAGACGGCCGGATCTACGGGCGGGGCGCGTCCGACAACAAGGCGGGCGTGGTGATGCACCTCGGGGCCGTGGCGGCGCACGGCGGCCGCCCCCCGGTCGGGGTCCAGGTCCTGCTCGAAGGGGAGGAGGAGGCAGGCTCGGCGGGCCTTCCCGAGATACTGCGCAAGCACTCGAGCCTCCTCAAGCCCGATGTCATCGTGATCGGCGACGGGGGCAACTGGAAGGTCGGGGTCCCCATGCTCATCAACCAGCTTCGGGGGCTGGCCGCGGTGAAGCTGGAGCTTCGCACGCTCGAAGGCCCCGTCCACTCCGGTCTCTTCGGGGGGTTGGCGCCCGACGCCCTCACGGCGCTCGCCCGGCTGCTGGCGACGCTGCACAACGACGACGGGTCGCCGGCCGTCGCCGGGATCGCCTCCGAGGAGCTTGCGTCCGATGTCGACTACCCGGAGGAGCAGGCCCGCGCCGAGGCTCGGATGCTCGAAGGGACGGAGCTGATCGGCGACGGGTCGATTGCGTCCAGGCTGTGGGCGCAGCCGGCGATCTCGGTATTGGCGATCGACGCGCCGCCGACAGCCGAGGCGATCAACGCGCTGGCGCCGAGCGCGGGGGCCAAGGTGAGCATGCGCATCCCCCCCGGCCAGGACGAGGGCGAGGCGCTGCAAGCGCTCAAAGACCACCTGATCGCTCACACGCCGTGGGGCGCCGAGCTTGAGTTCACATACGAGGAGACGGGGGCGGGGACCGTCCTACCCACCGACAACGCCGCGGTGCAGGCCTGGGTGGAGGCTTTCGAGCAGGTCTACCCCGAGCCGGCCGTGTTCGCAGGCGTCGGGGGATCGATCCCCTTCATCGCCACGTTCGCCAAGCTCTACCCCGAGGCGCCCATCCTGGTGATCGGCGCGGGCGACCCCACGTCGAACATCCACGCCCCCAATGAGAGTCAGGACGTGGGGGACCTGGAGAGGGCGACGCTGTCGGAGGCGATCGCCTTCCGCCTGCTGGCCGACCTCTGACCGCCCCGGCCGATGCGTGTGCAGTAGTGCCGACGAGAGCCGCAATACTGCACACGCTGAAGCTGCGCACGCTGGGGGAGGCGGCTACCCGCCCCCGACGAACCCCAGTTGTCGCCATGCCTCGTAGACGACGACGGCGGCCGCGTTGGAGAGGTTCACCGAGCGCACGCCGGGCGCCATCGGGAGGCGGAGGCGCCCCGTCAGCCACGGCGCCGACTTGACCTCGTCGGGCAACCCCGTCGACTCCGGGCCGAAGACGAAGGCGTCGCCCTCGCGAAACGCCGCGTCGGAGTAGAGGCGCTCGGCGCCCACGGCGAGTGCGAAGACCCGATCAGGCGCCGTCGCCGCCCGCCAAGACTCCAGGCTCGGGTGCACGCGCACCGTCGCCTTGTCCCGATAATCCATCCCCGCTCGCCGCAGGCGAGCGTCGTCCATCTCGAAGCCGAGCGGCTCGATCAAGTGCAGGCGGCACCCGGTGACCGCGGCGAGCCGCATCGCGTTCCCCGTGTTCGGGGGGATCTCGGGGGTGTGGAAGACGATGTCGAACACCGTCAGCGGATGTCGAATAGGCGAAGCTCGGCGTCTTCGGCCTCGCGCAGCCCGTCGTAGTCCACCTCGATCGCCTCGACCCCCCGGGCCTCGGCGAGGACCCGCGCCTGGGGGGCGATCGACTGTGCGGCGAGGACGCCGCGCACGGGCGCCAAGCGGGGGTCGTTGTCCAGCCTCTCCAGGTATCGGGCGAGTTGCTCGACCCCGTCGATCTCCCCCCTGCGCTTGACCTCCACCGCCACCGTCGCGTTGTCGGCGTCGGCGCACAGCAGGTCCACCGAGCCGATGTCCGTCGGGTGCTCGCGGCGAATGAGAGTGAGCCCGTCCTCCAGCACCCAGGGCTTCGCCGCCAGCATCTCTTGGAGATGGGCCTCGACCCCGGCTTTCTGAAGCCCCGGGTCGACGCCGAGGTCGTGTGTGACGTCTTCGACGATCTCGCTGATCCGAATCGTCAGAAGCTCGCCCTTGCTGTTGGCGACGACCCAGCGATCGTCGTGCAGCTCCAAGACGTTGGGGGCCGCCATCCAGTTGAGGGGCTTGGAGGCGTTGCCGTCGGAGTGGACGGCCAGGGTCCCGTCGGCCTTGATCATTATCAGCCGGGTCGCCTCGGGGAGATGAGCCGTGAGCCGACCGGAGTAGTCGACGGAGCAACGGGCGATGACGAGTCTCACGAGGCGGCGAGGCTACCGCCCCTGGGGATTCGGCCTGCGACGGCGGCGTCGACGGCGAACAGGGCGGCGACGGCGAACCACCCGGGGACGTAGGAGCCGGTGGCGTCCACGGAGAGCCCCATGAGGGGGGCGCCGACGGCGATCCCTCCCAGGAAGCCGAGCAGGACGACCCCGGTCCCCTTGCCGACCATGCCCGGCGGTGAGAAGTCCATGACGGCCAGCATCCCCACGGCGTTCCAGGCGATGGCGCCGCCGCCGAGGAGGAGCGCCGCGGGGACCAACACCATGCTCGGGGCGATGTCGAGGGCCGCCAGGGCGAGAAGGATCGCGGAGATCATCGACCCGAGGGCCAGGATCGCCAACGTCGGGCCGTGCCCGATGCGCCTCTCGGCGGCGGGCGGCCAGGCGATGCGGGCGACGAAGCCGGAGACGCCGACGACGGCGATGAGAGTCCCGGCCGCCGGAGCCGACCAGAGCTGGTCCTCCTCGGCGAAGAGGGGCAGGAAGCCGAAGATGGCGTAGCTGGCGAGCCCGGAGAGGGCGCCGTAGACGGCGATCCACTTGACGGAGGCGGGCAGCCGGGCACCCGCCCGCTCATCGTCGCGACGGCGAGTTTCGGGCGAGTCGCGGCGGCCCCAGAGGCCCACCGCTCCGGAGACCGGGATGAGCACGAACACGGCGACGGCCGCTCGCCAACCCCAAACCCCGGCGAGCACCGGGAGGAGAAGCCCGCCCAGGGAGGCGCCGACCTGGACGCCGGACTGCTTGACGCCGGTGATGAGGCCGCGGCCGCCTGGGGGCACGTTGTCGACGATGAGGGCGTTGGTCGCCGGGTTGGTCCAGCCGTTGGGGATGCCGGCGAGCAGGGCGGCGGCGGCGAGGAGGGGGTAGGTGGGCGCCGCGGCGATCGCCGCGAGGGTGACGACGCCGCCGAGCAGGACGCCGCGGGCGGCCCTCACCGAGCCGAGCTTGTCGGTGAGGTACCCGAAGACCGGCGAGACGAGGGCGCCGACGAGGCCGGTGGCGGTGACGAGGAACCCGACCTGGGCCCGGGAGATCTCGAGCTCGCCGATCAGGTCGGCGGCGAGCACGCTGAAGATCGTGAAGGGGAAGGTGGCGACCGCCATCGCCAGAGCGGTGACCACAGCGAGACGCGTGCGCGTGAGTGACCGCATCCCCCGCACCGTACCTGGCATCCGCTCGGCGAACCCGCCGAGCACGGCCGACCGCAGCTTGCGTAGGCTCGGGACCATGCCCAACCCCGCTATGCCGACCTACCGGGTCCTCATGTACTCGACGCCAGACGCCATCCAGCGGCTCGGGGGCTCCGCCGCCGTCTCCGAGCTGGACGAGGCTGTGATCGAGGTCGCCGGAATCACCGACGATCAGCTCGCCGTTGAGTATCCGCCTGAGAGCTCGTCATCAGGATCGAAAGTCATGCATCGTCTCGGATGGGCGCGGTCCAAGCTGAAAGCCATCGGCCTGCTTGACAACAGCGAACGCGGGGTCTGGTCGCTCAACGCGGAGGGGACCCGCTTCCTCGACATGAAGCGCGACGCAGCGGTGGATGCGCTTCTTGCGGCCGATAGAGATGCCAGGGCAAGAGCGCTGAAGGCCCGCAGGGAACGCGACGATCAAGACGATGAGGCTGATAGGCCGGGCGATGCGCAGGCACCCGAATCGGCTTGGAAGCAGGAACTGCTCGGCAAACTCAAGGAGATGGACCCGACGGCCTTCGAGCGACTAGCGAAGCGACTCCTCAGGGAGGCCGGGTTCATAAACTTGACAGTCACTCCGGCGAGCGGCGACGACGGGATCGACGGCGTCGGCGCCTACAAACCCTCCCTTGTCTCGTTCCCCATCTACTTCCAGTGCAAACGACACAAAGGCAGCGTCGGTCCCGGTGTGGTGCGGGACTTCCGAGGCGCCATGACCGGTCGAGGCGAGAAAGGCATCATCATCACGACCGGAGCGTTCACCCCCGCCGCGAGGAAAGAAGCGACTCGCGACGGGGCTCCACCCATTGACCTCATCGACGGCGACGACCTGTGCGATCTGCTCAAGGACTACGGTCTCGGACTCGAGGTCAAAGAACGCGTCGTCGAAGAGGTGACGCTGAAGCCGGAGTTCTTCGACTCGGTGTAGCGCCGCCCCATGCAGAGGGCGCTCCCCGTGCCCGCCCCCCAGCCGTCGGCGGCGAGTGTGCTGACGGTCGAGCGCGCCAGTCATCGAGACACCGCCGCCCACCCGCTCAACAGAGGCCCGACCCGGCCTCCCCTCGGCTTCGCCCGCGGGTCGCACCGCGATCAGATCGACGACGGCCGACAACGACTACCTTGCCGTCAGCGCACAGGCGCGACGAGCCCCACCGCCGCTCGCAGGTGCGGCGGGAACAGCAACGAAGGCAACAACGAGGAATGAGGCATGGCGGGTCCTGAGAACGGGAGCGCCCATCGGTCGAAGGAGGAGCGCCACTCCACCTGGGCGACTTCGGACCGCTTCGTCCCCAAGAACTTCATCAGGCCCTTCGTCCACTTCAGCCGGATCGAGGCGTCGTCGGGGATCGTCCTGCTGGCGGCGGCGGCCGCTGCCGTCGTCTGGGCCAACAGCCCCTGGTCCGACACCTACTTCTCCCTCCTCGAGGAGCGGCTCCATCTCGACTTCCTCGGCTTCCACTTCGACGAGTCGGTCCTCCATCTCATCAACGACGGCCTCATGGCGGTCTTCTTCTTCGTGGTCGGATTGGAGATCAAGCGGGAGTTGGTGCTCGGCGACCTGAAAGACCCGAGAGCGGCGGCGCTCCCCGTGATGGCCGCCCTCGGGGGGATGATCCTCCCCGCGGCCATCTACATCGCCCTCAACGCGGGAGGCGGCCCGGCGGCGATCAAGGGGTGGGGAGTCCCCATGGCCACCGACATCGCCTTCGCCCTGGGCATCGTCGCCCTGCTCGGCTCGAAGGTCCCCTCCGGCGCCAAGCTCTTCCTGCTCGCCGTGGCGATCGCCGACGACATCGGCGCCATCGCGGTGATCGCCATCTTCTACACCGAAGACCTGCACACCGGCTACCTGGGCGCCGCGATCGGCGTCCTCGCCCTGGTGTGGGCGGCATCCAAGGTGAACATCCGCTCCTATGTGGTCTACGTCCCTCTGGCGTTGGTCCTCTGGTACTTCGTCTTGGAGTCCGGCATCCACGCGACGCTCGCCGGGGTCGCCCTCGGGTTCCTGGCCCCCGCCCACCCCTACTACGCGCCCGGGCAGCTCAAGGCGAGGGTCGGGGCGATCATCAACCAGTTCCCGCTCGAGCCCGACAGCCCGGCGCTCCAGGAGCACGCCGACCATGAGGCCCTGTCCCTCTCGACCATCGCCCGCGAGGCGGTGGCGCCGCTGACGCGGGCGGAGCACGCCCTCGTCGGGTGGAGCTCGTTCCTGATCGTGCCGGTGTTCGCCCTGGCGAACGCAGGCGTCGACTTCCGCCAGGTGTCGCTGACCGACGCCCTGACCTCGAACCTGGCGCTCGGCATCGCAGCCGGCCTGGTGCTCGGCAAGGTCGTCGGCGTCTCGTTGTTCGCGTTCGGCGCGGTCAAGCTGAAGCTGGGCATACTCCCCCGCGGGACGGGGTGGCGCCACGTCCTGGGCCTCTCGGCGGTGGCGGGCGTCGGGTTCACGGTGTCTCTGTTCATCACCGGCCTCGCCTTCGACGACCCGCAACTCACCGACTTCGCCAAAGTCGGGATCTTCGCCGGGTCGCTCATCGCCGGCGTGCTCGGCGCCCTCCTGCTCTCCCGGGCCGAGTCTCCCGACGAGCGGTGACCGACCCTCCTGAGACGATCGTCTGCGTCGAGTGCGGCGGCGTCGCCCACCTGATCAGCTTCCTGCCCGTAGACGAGCCGCCCGACCCCGACGCCGTGCTCGCCTACCGCTGCTCCGACTGCATGGAGCGCCTCGACATCGCCTGGGACGGACCCGAGCCCTAGTCGGCCCATCGGTGGACCCGGAACGAGCCGGGGTCGAGCCCCAACTCGTCGCACAGCTCCCCGAACCTCCTTCTAGGCACACCCGCCCACTCGAGGTCCGACAGAGACTCGGCGATCGGGACATCGAGCCGGAGCGTGGTCAGCTCCCGGTAGAGGCAAGCGTCGGCGAGCCGCTCCCGGAGCACGGCGGCCAGCTTCTCCGCCGACCGGGGGCGGACCTCCCAGTCGTCGGCGCTCGGCGGGATCATCTCGATGCGGGGATAGCGGGCGAGAACCGTCGACGCCGACTTCGCCCCCCAGCCGGCGAGGCCCGGCACGCCGTCGGCGGCGTCGCCGACCAGGGCCAGGTAGTCGGGGATCGACTCGGGGCGGACCCCGAACTTCTCCACCACCGCCGTCTCGTCGAAGACCTTCTCCTGGATCCTGTTGTAGGTGACGATCCGGTCGCCGACCACGACCTGCGCCAGGTCCTTGTCGGGGCTCACGATCACCACCTGATCGACGTCCTCCACCCACCGGACCGCAGCCGCGGCCAAGGCGTCGTCGGCTTCGAACTCGACATTGCCCCAAACGACCACACCGAGCGCCTTGAGGGCCTTCTCGGCATGGGGGAACTGGGCGTGGACGGCCTGGTCGATCCCGGCCGAGGTCTTGTACCCGTCGAACACGTCGTTGCGGAAAGACTCGATCACGCTGTCGAAGCTGGCGGCGACATGGGTGGCGCCGGCCTCCCTGAGGAATCGCAGCGTCGACCCGATCAGCCCCCGCACGCCCCTCACGTCGACGCCGTCGGGGCCGGGCGCCGGGCGGGCACCCCGTCGGAAGTGGGCCCGGAACAGCTCGTAGGTACCATCAAGCAGGTGGAGACGCACAACCCGGATGCTACGACCGCCGCGCCGAGCGATCCCTGGAGAGAGGTGTCCGCCGACTTCTCCCACCTGAAGGGGCGCTTCAAAGGCGCCTATCAACAGGCGGCTCAAGAGGGTGGGCCGACCGAACAGGAGATCAGGAAGGCCTTCTCCACGCTCGCCGGCGCTTGGGACCAGGTGACCGAATCGATGTCGATCGCCCTCAAGGACCCTGAGACGCGGGAGCTGCTCAAGGAGACGGCAAGCTCGCTCGCCTCGGCGCTGGGCGGGACGTTGACCGATCTCGGCGCCGAGCTGCGGAAGATGGGCGACGAGGAGGAAGACTTCGCTCCCAGCCCGCCAGCCCGACAGGGGCCCGGCTGAGCGGCGGGCCGCTCGCCGCCGGATGACGGATGACGATGACGGATGACGGATGACCTAATGGGCCCGCTGATCACACCGGAGGTGCTCGACTCCCTCCAAGGAGACGTCCACCTGTTCGACGTCCGCTGGGCGCTCGCCGACCCGAGCAGCGGGCGGGCCGCCTATGAGGCCGGGCACATCCCCGGAGCGGTGTTCGTCGACTTGGACGCCGACCTGGCCGGCCCCCCAGGACGGCAGGGCAGGCACCCGCTCCCTTCGGAGACGACCTGGGCGGCGACTCTCGGCCGCTTGGGCGTCGACCCCGCCGGCTTGGTTGTCGTCTATGACGACTCGGGCGGGGCCGTCGCCGCTCGGATGTGGTGGATGCTCCGGTCGGTGGGCCATGCGGCCGCCCAGGTGCTCGACGGCGGCTACCAGGCCTGGGTGAGCGACGGGCGCGAGGTGGAGGCCGGCCCCGGAGGGCCGCCGCGGCCGACCGTCTACCCCGTCCCGGCCGGGTTCGCCGGCGTGGTGACCCGCGACCAACTGGGCGGGCGGTCGCTGCTCGACGTGAGGGCGGCGGCCCGCTACCGCGGCGACGAGGAGCCGGTCGACCCCAGAGCCGGGCACATCCCCGGCGCCGTCAACATGCCGATCAGCGAGAGCCTCGACGAGACGGGGCGCTTCCTCGACCCCGACGCGTTGCGCCGAAGGTTCGCCGACCTCCCCGAGTCGCCGGTCGTCTCCTGCGGCAGCGGCGTCAACGCCTGCCACACGGCCCTGGCGATGATCCTCGTCGGGCGGCCGATGCCCGACATATACATAGGCTCCTTCTCCGAGTGGTCCCGCTGCGATCTCCCCGTCGTCTCGGGCGACTCCCCTTGATCGGCCTGAGGGCGGCCGAGGCCGTCGAGGCCTCCGACACCGACGAGCTGCTCCGCGTCATCGACGGGTGTTGTGAGTCGCACGCGTGGGACGACTTGGTCGATCTCCGGCACAGGTGCCGCGAGGCTCTGAGTCGCGGCAAGCAGCTCTGGGGTGTTGAGGAGCACATCCGCTACCGGCTGGCCTTGGAGGCGCCCGGCGAATACGCGGGCCCGGCGGTTGAGGAGGGGGCGGCGCGCTTCGCCCTCGGCCCTCTTGCCGAAGTGGCGGCGAGCAGGAGGAGCTGGGCGGAGATCGAGCCGCACATCGGCCCCGGCCCGGAGCGCCAGACCCTCGCTGCGGAGCGGGTGGTCCGGGGCGAGGCCGGGATCGGCCCCATCGCCGACCTGCCCGACGAGTTGCAGAGCTGGGAGCCCGCCTATCCCCTCGCCGCCTACAAGGCCGACAAGGTGGAGGCGCCTTCGCCGAAACCGCCCGCCGCGGCGGCCGCCGACCTCCCGGACGAGGCGGAGCGCGTCGGCGACCCCGAGTCGGAGGCCGCCCTGGCCGACTTGGTCCAGCCTTGGGTCGAGCAGTCGAACGGTCGCTGCGACACCGCGACAGTCGAGGGCGGGGCGCTCGAAGCGGTCAGGGCGCTCGGCCCGACCCGGGCGCGGGTCGGTGAGCTGACGGCGACCGAGGCCCTGGCCTGGGTCGCCTGGGCGGCCGCATCGGGCGGCGCCCACGGGCGAAGGCGTGGGGCCGCGGCGGGCCGATACGGAGCTTGGTGGCTCATCGCCGCGTTGGGCGACCTCGATTGGCCGCCCGACCCCGACGAGATCGGGCGGACCGCACAGGCCCTCGCTTGGACCTGGTTCGACGACGGCGCCCCGACCGTCGGGTGGGCGCTACGGCTGGCCGTCGAGGACCGGGACTCGGGGCTGGCCTGGGCTGTCGCCGCCCTCGACGCGGCCGACTGACCGGCAAACCGCCGAGCGTGTGCAGTAACACCGACGAGAGCCGCAGGTTCTGCACGCGCATGGCTCAGCGTGTGCAGTAGTGCCGACGAGAGCCGCGAAACTGCACACGCATCAGCCGGGCAACCCTCGACCGGGCAACCCTCGACCGTGTCACCACATCCCCGAGGCGCCACTAGGCCGCGGTCAGGCGGCGCTTACCTCTATCGACACCGTGTGCCATCCCGTGGCGCCGTCCGGAGCGGCCGGGCTGATCTCCTCGGGCTGAGTTGCGCCGTCCCCGTCGGTGGCCCGCGACCTGATGCGGCGACGGCCGGGCTCGGCCTGCCAGTCGACCCGCCACTGGACCCAACTGTCGACGGCGAGGGCTTCGGACAGCTCAGCCTCGACCCAGGGGGCGTCATCGCCGAGCTGTACCTCGACCTTCGAGATCCCGCGGCTCGGCGCCCACGCCACTCCCGCCACGGGGGTCGGGCCCGGCTCGATTGCGGCCCCGGCGCGGGGCGTGTCTATCCGGCTCTGCGTCTTGATCGGCGCTTCCTTCGCCCAGCCGCGCGGGATCCAATAGGCGTCGAAGTCGTCCCACCCGGTCAACTCGATCTCCGACAGCCACTTCGTCGCGGAGACATACCCGTAGAGACCCGACACGACGAGCCTGGCCGGGAACCCGTGCTCGACGGGCAACGGCTCGCCGTTCATCCCCACGGCCACCAGCGCCTCACGCCCGTCGAAGACCGCCTCGACCGGGAAACCCGCCGTGAAGCCGTCCACCGACCTGCCGACCACCTGCTCGGCGCCGCTCTGGAGGCCCGCCCTGTCGAGGATCTCGCTCAAGGGGGCGCCGAGCCACCGGGCGTTGCCGACAAGGCCGCCGCCGACTTCGTTGGACACACATGACAGAGTCACGTCGCGCTCGACCAATCGCAGGTCGAGAAGGTCGCCGAAGGTCAGCGAGTAGGGCCTGTCGACGGCCCCCTTGACCTTCAGAGCCCAGTCCTCGAGGCCCACTTGAGGCACGGCGAAGGCGGTGTCGATCCGGTAGAAGCCCGAGTTGGGGGTGACGATCGGCGACAGCCCCTCCACTCCCAGCTCGGCCGCCGCGGGAGCCGGGGGCAAGGCTTGCGCCGGGCTGGGGAGGACCACGTCGGCCCGCCCCGCGGCGACGCGTTTCGCCCGCTCGATCAGGTTCCGGCCGATCGCCCCGGAGAGGGCGGCGAGCCCCAACAGGGCGCCTGCGCCGAAGAGGAACCTGCGGCGCGAGCCGCCGACGCCCTCCTCGACGGACCCGGGCGCCCCCGTCCTCAGGAGCAGACGAAGCACAACCAAACCCAGGAGCGCGGCGGCTGCGGCTGCGATCGCCGCCGCTCCGACCGAGACCCGCTGATCCCTGGCCGCGGCGAGAGCGCCCGCCGCCCCGAAGCCTGCGAACACGGCGACGACAGCGCCGAACCGCCTGCGGGCGAGCATCCCGGCCGCCGCTCCGAGGATGATCGCGACGAGGGCGATCCCGACAAGCAGGGCCACCTTGTCGCGCACGCCGAACACGGCGACGGCGAAGTCCTTGACCGGCTTGGGCGCGTTGTCGATCACCCAGGCGCCGACGCCCTCCACCAGCGAAGGGACGGCGCCGAACACACCTGCGAGAAGCTCGGCCGCGCCGAGGGCGGCGCCTGCGGCGACTGCCCCTGCCGCAGCGTCGCGAGATCGTGAGGTCTCCACCGGGAGACAGGCTACGGGCCGCCCGCTAACGGCGGGTAAAGGGCATGGGCCGGACTCCGGCGAGACGAGACCCGTCGGCTGCGCCTCCCCGTAGCCGGTGCCCTGTCGCCGGGCTCGCCGGGCTCGCCGGCGGACCCGGGTTTGGCATGTGACGCGTTGTCGTTATTGTGAGACACTATGTCACTGACCGGCGCCGAAGACCCGGTAGTCGCGGCCGCCAACCTCCGCAAGACATACGGCGACGTCGTCGCGGTCGACGACCTGAGCCTCGAGGTCTCGCCCGGCGAGGTCGTCGGGCTGCTCGGCCCCAACGGCGCGGGCAAGACGACCGCGATCAAGATGCTGACGACGCTGATCCAGATAGAGGCCGGCTCGGCGTCGGTCGGTTACTTCGACGTCACAACCGAGGGCGAGGACGTGAGGCGCTCCATCGGGTTGGCCGGGCAGTCGGCGGCGGTGGACGACCGGCTCACGGCCCGTGAGAACCTCGACCTGTTCGCACGGCTCTACCACCTCCCGAGGGCGGAGAGGAAGGCTCGGGTGGACGAGCTGATCGCCAAGTTCCGGCTGAGCGATTTCGCCGACCGGCCGACGGGGACCTTGTCGGGCGGTCAGCGTCGCCGGGTCGACATCGTGGCGGCGCTAATCGCCGACCCTCCGGTTGTCTTCCTCGATGAGCCGACGACAGGGCTGGACCCCCGGAGCCGAGCCGATATCTGGGAGGAGATCCGGCGCCTCGCCGACGGCGGGACGGCGGTGGTCCTCACAACTCAGTACCTCGACGAGGCCGACCGCTTGGCCGACAGGATCATCCTCATCGACAAGGGGCGGGTGGTGGTCGAAGGGTCGCAGTCCGACCTGAAGAGCCGGTTGGAGCGGGATGTGCTCCAAGTCCGGGTGTCCGACCCGGCCGACGCTCGTCGAGCGCTTGCCGCCGTCGGCGGCGAGCCGGGCCGTCTGGTCGACGACCAGACCGTGCACGTCCCCGTCGACAACGCCGCCGGGAGCCTGCGGGCCCTCGACGCGATCCGAGGCGCCGGGATCGAGCTGGACGACTTCAGCCTCAACAAGCCGACCCTTGATGACGTCTTCATGGCGTTCACCGGCGGAGCCCGAGGGGAGCCCTGATGACGAAGACCGCGCCGCCGAGGCGCCTGCTCACCGACATGTGGACAATGGCCCGCCGGGACCTGACGCGAGTCATGCGGCAACCGGAGGCCCTCACGTTCGGCCTGATCATGGGTGTCTTCTTCCTCCTCCTCTTCTACTACGTCTTCGGCGGGGTCATTGAGGCCGGGACCGGAGTCGACTACATCCAGTTCCTGGTCCCAGGCGTGATGGTGATCACGGCGCTCAACGGGTCGACGCAAACCGGGGCGGGCCTTGCCTTGGACCTGTCGGAGCGGGTGACCGACCGGTTCCGGTCGCTGCCGATGAGCCAGATGTCGGTGTTGGCGGGCCGCACGCTTGCCGACGGCGCCCGCAACTTCGTCGGGCTGGCGCTCCTCGCCGCCTTCGCCCACCTGCTCGGGTTCCGGCTCGACAGCGTTCCGGGCGGGGTCGGCGCGGTGCTCACGGCGGCGTTGATGGGATACGCGTTCTCGTGGATCAACGCGGCCATCGGGGCCAAGGTGCAGAACGCCGAGATGGTGTCGATGCTGACCATGTTCTGGCTGTTCCCGCTCATGTTCGCCTCCAACGTGTTCACCCCGACCGAGGCGATGCCGTCGTGGCTCAGGGGTTTCGCCGACAACCAGCCGATCAGCGTGGCGACCGACGCCGTGCGGGCGCTCTGCAGCGGCACGGACGCGACTCGATCGACGGCGCTGACGGCGGCCTGGTCGGTCGGCCTCGTGGCCGTCTTCTCCGCTCTCGCCGTCCGCTCCTACCGACGCTCGGCCTGATGGCGGCAGGCAGGGCGAGGGCGGCTGACGGCCTGTGGGACGAGAGCCGCGCCGAGCACCGGGCTCGCCAGGCTGATGAGATCGCCGCGACGGCGCTTCGCATCGTCGCCTCCGACGGCATGTCCGCGCTGACGATGTCGGCTCTGGCGGAGAAGGCGGGGGTGTCCCGCCAGACCCTCTACCGGTATTTCCCCGACGTCGACTCGGTGCTCGCCGCGGCGATGACGTCGGGCGAGATGGAGGCGCACGGCGCCGAGGCGGCGCCGGAGGGGACACCCGGCGAGCGGCTCGACGCGGTGACGGCGACGATCCTCGAAGCCGCCGCGGCGGGGCACCCGTCCCCGGCCCGATTCGAGCAATCGTTGCCGCCGCGGGCCCGTGAGGCGGCGCGCAAGCACACGGAGCGCGTTGAGCGCCTGATCGTCGGGATAGTCGAGCAGGGTGTTGCCGACGGCTCGTTCTCCGCTGAGCTGACCCCGGCCGTCGACGGCGCCATCCTCTATCGGCTCATCGCGGCGGCACACGACGTAGCGGCCGGCCAAGAGGCGCCGGCCGGCCTCATCGACCATGTGACGCGGATCGTCCGCCGCATCGTCGCCCCGCGGGACGAACGCTCGTAGCCGCCGCGGCACAAGCCCACCCCCCCATTTGGTTTCCTAATGCTCTGGATTCGGTATACCGTAGTTTGTGCATTGAGAATGGCCTCGCGGCCAGCGATCAGGCGCACTGCCGACCCAACCGGCTCGCCGACCCATCGACGGACCGCTACAACACGGCTGTGGAAACGAGACTTGGCGACGACGGCGCCTCCCGCTGCTGGTGGGGCGACGAGCCGGAGATCTACCGGGCCTATCACGACAACGAGTGGGGGCGCCCCGTCGTGGACGACATCCGCCTGTTCGAGAAGATCTGCCTCGAGGGGTTCCAGGCCGGGCTCTCCTGGCTGACCATCCTGAGGAAGCGGGAGAGCTTCCGGGCCGGTTTCGCCGGGTTCGACCCCCCGATCGTCGCCGGATTCGGGGAGAGGGATGTGGCCCGCCTGCTGGGCGACGCCGGGATCGTCCGCCACGAAGGCAAGATCCGGTCGACAATCAACAACGCGGCGAGAGCCCTCGACCTGATCGAGGAGCGGGGCGACCTGGCCTCTTACTTCTGGTCGTGGGCGGGCCCGGAGGCGCCGCCGCCCGCTCAGCTCCCCGCCTTCACCGAGACGTCGGAGGCCCTCTCCAAGGATCTCAAGAAACGAGGCTGGTCCTTCGTCGGGCCGACCACCGTCTACGCCTTCATGCAGGCGATGGGGTTGGTGAACGACCACCTGGCCGGCTGCGAGGCGCGAGAGGCGTGCGCCGCCGAGCGGCAGCGGCTACTGGCGCAGCGATGACCTCGAGACCGGCTCACGGGCCTCCTGACGTGACCGCGCGCGGCCTTGGCGACTGGCCGACACCGGAGTGGCTCTGCCAACAGGTGTTCGATGTGCTCGTCAGAAGGGGAGCCCGATACACAAGGGTCCTCGAGCCGACCTGCGGCGCCGGCGGCTTTCTCAGGGCCGCCTTAGACGCGTATCCCGCACTCGACGAGATTGTTGGGCTGGAGATCCAGGACGACCACCTTCGAGAGGCCCATCGCCTCACGAAGGATGAGAGGCTACGACTGGCCAATGCCGACGTGTTCAAGACGAACCTGCAAAGCGACATCCGGTGGGAGACAACCGGCCCGCTGCTGGTTGTCGGCAACCCGCCGTGGGTCACAAACGCCGAGCTTGGGTCTCTCGGCGGACGCAATCTACCGGAGAAGTCGAACTTGAGAGGCCTCAACGGTCTCGACGCGATGACCGGAGCGTCCAATTTCGACATCGCAGAACACATCTGTCTCAAGATCCTGAGCGAACTTGGACCTGAGAAGCCGACACTGGCCTTCCTCGTGAAGACCTCCGTCGCTAGGAACGTCCTGGAGCTCTCGCGTCAACTCGGCCAGCCCGTCCAGAGAGCGTCGATCCACCGATTCGACGCCTCAGAAGCCTTCGGAGCCGCAGTCGACGCCTGCCTCCTCGTCATGGAGATGGGCGGCACCGATATCTTGGAGGAGGTTCCCGTCTTCGCGTCGCTGACCGATGATCGTCCCAGTCACACATTCGGCTTCTCCAACGGTGAGCTGATCGCCGATGTGCGCTCCTACGAGCGCTCTCGACATCTCGACGGGGCTTCGATGCTGACATGGAGACAAGGCGTGAAACACGACGCCTCACGCGTGATGGAACTCGAGCGGGCCGCCGACGGAGCCCTTCGTAACAAGCTGGGTGAGGTTGTTGATGTGGAAGATGACTATGTGTATCCCCTGCTGAAGGCGACGCAGTTGCACAAGGGGGAGACGAGCCACACCCCGAGATGGGTCATAGTGACACAAAGGAGTCTACAAGACGACACGAGAGCACTCCGGCGGGAGGCACCTTTGCTCTGGGCCTATCTCAGCTCCCACCGCGACGTGTTGGACGCCCGGAAGTCGAGCGTCTACCGCGGCAAACCCCCGTTCGTGATGTTCGGCGTCGGCGACTACTCCTTCGCCGACCACAAGGTTGCGGTCTCGGGCCTGCACAAGGCGCCTCGCTTCCGCATCCTGCGGCCCCTGGCCGGGAAGCCGGTCATGGTTGACGACACCTCATACTTGCTGCCATGCGCAAATGCACGTCAAGCCGCTGTGGTGAAGGCTACCCTCGACAGCTCGCCGGTCCGCGATCTCCTGAGAGCCTTGGTGTTCTCGGACTCGAAGCGGCCTGTCACGAAGAGGCTGCTGCAGAGGATCGACCTTGCGGCCGCCCTTGACGGCGAGCACGCCCCGGCCATCCTCCGGCAAGCCAACCGAATCCTAGATCAGGAATTGACGTCGAGCGGCGACGCCATTGACATCACTGATGCCCGCCTCAACGTGCTCGCCTCGTGACGCAGCGCCCGCCTGCCCGATGGTACCGCGTCATCAGACGCTCAAATGAGTGTCGCAGATCCGCTGCCCTCAGTCGGATTCAGCGTCCCCCTCGGCGCTCGATTCCCCGTCCTCCATATGTTCCCTAACCGCCTCCTCCACATCCTTCTTGAACCTCTCTATCAGAATCTTGGCCACTCGCTCGCCCTCAAGCTCAGCCGCCTTCACGCGATCCCCCCACAGCTCTGCTTCGCGCCGAGCGCGTTCATAAACGTCGAAGTCGTGGTCTTGGGTTTCGGTCGTCTCGCTCATTCGGTTTCCTTTCTGTAGCTCGTAGTCGGTGTTGTTCCGGCGTCGCGGTAGTACTTGCCAATAATCCGCGGGTTGAGAATCGGGTCGAAGTAGTGCTTCCGCTGCACCCACACGAACCCGTCACCCTTGGAGATCACCGCGACATCAACCGGACCCCCGACCGTCTCAGGACCCATCGTCACACGTCCCTTCACCGACGTCAGATTCACCAACGCCTCGGCCAACTGCGCCATCTCCTCCTTCGGCATCCACTTAATGGTGTCAACCACCGGGTTGACGTGATTCTCCACCCTATAGCCAGCTAGCTGGCTGCTCAACCAAAGCGCTACGTTGCCTACTGCGCTTCTGAGCCTCGACTCGAGTCCTCTACGGTCGCTGTCTGCAATGTCCGGCATTGCCGTCATCATGACTTCCGGTAGTCCAGCAAGGGCATCCTTTACGACCCTGTTCACAAACCCGCGATACTCAGGACCGATTCCATTCAAGAAGGTGGACACCATTTCGTCCTGTGCAAATGGCTCCACAAAAGCGGCCACACCCCTAACCGCAAGAGACCTCGTTGTCCTGGTGAATAGGCGATTCATCGCTACACCTTGCGCATCGAACGTCACCAAAGACGGGAACAACTCCCTCTCTCCGTATCCGGCAACAACGACCTGTGAGCTCTCGGCAAACGGGTTGCAACGAGTGATCAGATTAACGGCAATCGAAATGAGTTGATCGGCCGTCTCTGTGGAGAGATCGAGCTGACCGAGGACTTCGGCCCGGATACTCTCGAAGTCAGCCTCGTATTCTTCTCGTAACTTCGATTCGTCTTCTGGCCGCCAATCGTCATGGAGGCTCAACTCTCTCAGGTGCTCGTTGAAGTCATTCACCGTCGTGTCGGTCACATGCTGATTTGACTTGCGAGAGACCGCCCCCTCCCACAACCGCAACCTGTCAAGCCAGTCGTCGATCTCAGCTCGCAGGTCCTCGTACACCGATTTGACGATGGCGAGAATCGACTGGCGCTGCACCTCCTCCGGGAAGTACTCCTTCGCCCTTTCCTCGATGAACTTGATCAAGTCGCCAGCGTACTCGCTCAGGTGTTGGAAGACTTTACCAGTCCGATGTTGACGGTACAGTTTGATGATGGTTTCCCATGGAACTTGAAGCAGATTGGCCGATCCGGACACCATGACACCCACCGGCGCATCCTCAACGAGAAGGTGGAGCTTGTTGGCGGTGTTGTAGACCTTGGTACCTTCGTCGGTCTGGAGCGTCACCGCGCTGTCGGCCGCGAGCACGGCGGCGCTCCGGTTCAAGATCGCCACTTCAGCCGTCATCAGTGTTCAGCATAGCGGCGCCAACCCCCGTCGTCAAGGGAAGCGCGAGCCGGGGGCGGCCGCGATCTCTCGCCGCGAGCCCTCGCCGCGACCCCCTAGTATCGGGGCCGTGGGCGACAGACCGTCATACACCGTCGGCATCGAAGAGGAGTACCTCGTCGTCGAACGCGAGTCGAGAGACCTGATCCGCAGGCCCCCTCCCGAGATGTGGGACCGCCTCGGGGAGGTCCTCGGCTCCAAGGTCACCCCCGAGCTGCTCAAAGCCCAGATCGAGGTGGGCACCAAGGTGTGCTCGAACCTCGCCGAGGCCCGCAACGACCTGGCCGGCATGCGGAGAGACCTGTCGAGGGTCGTCGACGAGTACGGCGCCGCCATCATCGCCTCGTCAACCCACCCCTTCGCCAACTGGGCCCAGCAGGAGACCACCGAGGAGCCCCGCTACATGCGGATCGCCGCCGACTACCAGCAGGTCGCCCGTCAGCTCGTCGTCTGCGGGATGCACGTCCACGTCGGCGTCGAGGACCCCCACCTCCGCATCGACCTCATGAACAGCGCCTCGCTTCCGCGTCCTGCGGCCCCTGGCCGGGAAGCCGGTGATGGTTGACGACACCTCATACTTGCTGCCATGCGCAAACGCACGTCAAGCCGCTGTGGTGAAGGCTACCCTTGACAGCTCGCCGGTCCGCGATCTCCTGAGAGCCTTGGTGTTCTCCGACTCGAAGAGGCCTGTCACGAAGAAGCTGCTGCCGAGGATCGACTTTGCGGCCGCCTTGGACGGCGAGCACGCCCCGGCCATCCTGCGGCAAGCCAACCGAATCCTAGATCAGGAATTGGCGTCGAGCGGCGACGCCATTGAAATCACTGATGCTCGCCTCAACGTGCTCGCCTCGTGAGGCCGCGGCGCGGTCGGTGCGGAGTCCCCACAGGCTCAGATGAGTGTCGCCGACCCACTGGTCGTCAGCCGGGCTCCGCTTCCTCCATCAGCTTCTTGAGTCCCTCCTCCAGGTCCTCTTTGTACTTCTCAATCAGGCTCCTCGCCACCTCGCGACCCTCATGCCCAGCCATCTCCATTGGATCCTCCCAGATGAGCATTTCGTGCCGGGCACGTTCAAGTGAGTCAATGTCGTGGTCTTGGGTTTCGGTGGCCTCGCTCACTTTCGCGTCCTCCCTGTGGCCGGACTCCGCTTCCTCCATCTGCTTCTTGAGTCCCTCCTCCAGGTCCTTCTTGAACTTCTCAATCAGGACCTTCGCCACTCGCTTCGCCTCACGCTCAGCCGCCTCCATAGGGTCCTCCCAGACATGCACTTCGTGCCGAGCACGTTCATGAAAGTCAATGTCGTGGCCTTGGGTTTCGGTGGTCTCGGTCACTCGAGTTCCTTCCTGTCGTTGGATGTCGGTTTCGTTCCTCTGTCGCGAGAATACTTGCCAATCACTCGAGGGTTGAGCGCCGGGTCGAAGTAATGCTTTCGCCGCACCCACACAAACCCATCACCTTTGGTGATCACCGCAACGTCGACAGGTCCCCCAACCGTCTCCGGCATCATCATAACACGTCTCTTCATCGAGATGAGATTCACCAACGCTTCGGCTACCTGCGCTATCTCCTCCTTGGGAATCAGCGCGATTGTCTCGAGCACGGGGCGAGCGTGATACTGTAGCATATAGCTGACTATCCCCTGCCCCAACTCCTCGGCCAGGTTGCTGGTTGCCCATCTGAGTATTTCGCCGAGTCCTCTATGGGTCTCATCTGTGAGGTCCGGCATAGCCGACAAGACGGCCTCTGGTAGTCCTACGAACGCCGCTTCGACGAGCTCGTCCACATGGCGCCGAAGGACTGGGTCGATTCCGTTCATGAACGTAGATACCATGCCCCCTTGTGCGAATTGTCCGATCCAAGCACGCGCTTCGTGGGTAATCGCGTCGCCGCCAGCCGCCGCGTAGAGCAGACGGTTCATCGCAACCCCGTGCACATGGAACACCTTCAAGGACGGGAACAGCTCCCTTTCCCCGTACCCAGCAACAACAACTTGCGACTTCTCCCCAAACGGATGGCGACGAATGATCAGGTCAACAGCAATCGAGATGAGAAGATCGGCTGTTCCTGCAGAGAGGTACCGCTTATCGAAGACTTCATCCCGAGTTCTCGCGAAATCGCTCTCGTATTCGGTTCGTACAACTGACGCCTCGCTCGGCCCCCAGCCATCAAGGAAGCCGTACTGACGCAGATCTCTGCAGAAGTCATCCACCGTCGTGTCGGTGAACGCCCGAATCGACTCGAGTGGGGGCCTTTGCTGCTTCTCCGCGCTCTTGATCCACTTCTCAATCAGGCTTTGCAGCTTCCAGTACACCGACTCGACACGAGCGCGGATCGCATCCCGTTGTACCTCCGCAGGGAAGTACACCCCCACCCTCTCCCGGATGAACTTGAACAGATCGTCAGCGTGTCTTTTCAGGCTCGGGAAGACTTTGCCGTCCCGCTCCCGACGGTACAACTTGATGATGGTTTCCCATGGAACCTGAAGCAGGTCAGGCGAGCCGGACACCATGACGCCCACCGGCGCATCCTCCACAAGAAGGTGGAGCTTGTTGGCGGTGTTGAAGACCTTGGTACGTTTGCCAGCTCGAAGAGTCACCGCGCTGTCGGCCGCGAGCACCGCAGCGCTCCGGTTCAAGATTGCCACTTCAGCCGTCATCAGTGTTCAGCATAGCGGCGCCAACCCCCGTCGTCAAGGGAAGCGCGAGCCGGGGGCGGCCGCGACGCCTCGCCGCGACCCTCTAGTATCGGGGCCGTGGGCGACAGACCGTCATACACCGTCGGCATCGAAGAGGAGTACCTCGTCGTCGAACGCGAGTCGAGAGACCTGATCCGCAGGCCCCCTCCCGAGATGTGGGACCGCCTCGGGGAGGTCCTCGGCTCCAAGGTCACCCCCGAGCTGCTCAAAGCCCAGATCGAGGTGGGCACCAAGGTGTGCTCGAACCTCGCCGAGGCCCGCAACGACCTGGCCGGCATGCGGAGAGACCTGTCGAGGGTCGTCGACGAGTACGGGGCCGCCATCATCGCCTCGTCCACCCACCCCTTCGCCAACTGGGCCCAGCAGGAGACCACCGAAGAGCCCCGCTACATGCGGATCGCCGCCGACTACCAGCAAGTCGCCCGTCAGCTCGTCGTCTGCGGGATGCACGTCCACGTCGGCGTCGAAGACCCCCACCTCCGCATCGACCTGATGAACCAGGTCCGCTACATGCTCCCCCACCTCCTCGCCCTGAGCGCTTCGTCGCCCTTCTGGGACGGGGCGCCCACCGGCCTGCTCGCCTACCGCCTGGTCATCTTCCAGAACCTCCCCCGCACGGGCATGCCCGAGGAGTTCGCCTCATGGGGCGAGTATGAGAGGTTCGTCGAGATCCTGGTCGGCGCCGGGCTCATCGAGGACGCCACCAAGCTCTGGTGGGACATCCGACCGTCGGCCCGGTACCCCACCCTGGAGATGCGGATCAGCGACGTCTGCACCAGGCTCGACGACGCCATCACCGTCGCCGCCCTCTACCAGTGCCTCCTCGGCTACCTCTACCGACTGCGCCGCAGCAACCGGAGGTGGCGGGTCTACTCCCCCGGGATCATCGAGGAGAACGTGTGGCGGGCCCAGCGTTACGGGGCCGACGGCGACCTGGTCGACTTCGGGCGAGGAGAGCTGGTCCCCATGGCCGACCTGATCGAGGAACTCATCGAGATGACCGCCCCGGACGCGGCCGAGCTTGACGTGCGCGAGGAGGTCGCCGCCGCCAGGGACATCGTCGCCAACGGGACCAGCGCCCATCGTCAGCTCGCCACCTATGAGGAGGCGACGGCGGCCGGGGCGTCCGAGCGCGAGGCCCTCTCCGCAGTTGTCGACGAGCTGATCGTCGACTCGATGCACGGGATCGACGTCTAGGGTTCGCCCCCTAACCGCCAACTCAGGAGACCTCTATGAGCCGCCCCATCCGCATCGGCGCCGCCCTGCCGCCGCAACACGCCGAGTACGACGTGATCCGCCGAGCCGTCGCCCGCGCCGAGGAGATGGGCGTCGACGCCGTCTTCAACTGGGATCACTTCTTCCCCCTCTTCGGCGACCCCGACGGTGCTCACTTCGAGTGCTGGACCATGCTCGGCGGGTGGGCGGAGGTCACCGAGCGAGTCGAGTTCGGCCCCCTCGTCGCCTGCAACTCATACCGGAACCCCGACCTTCTGGCCGACATGGCGCGCACCGTCGATCACGCCTCGGACGGCAGGCTGATCCTCGGCATCGGGGCCGGCTGGTTCCAGCGGGACTACACCGAGTATGGGTACGACTTCGGGACCGCCGGGTCGAGGCTCGCCGACCTGAAGGATGCCTTGCCGAGGATCAAGAGCCGCTTGCGGAAGCTGAACCCCCCGCCGACCCGGGACATCCCCATCATGATCGGCGGCGGCGGCGAGAAGAAGACCCTCCGCTACACCGCGGAGCACGCCGACATCTGGCACGGCTTCGGCGACGCCGAGGTGATCCGCCACAAGAACGGGGTGTTGGACGAGCACTGTGCCGACGTCGGGAGGGACCCCGCCGAGATTGAGCGGTCCGCGGGCGCCGAGCCGGCGTCGCCCGAGTTGGGCGACGCCCTTGTTGAGGCCGGCTCGACGTTCATAACGCTCGGGTTCGACGGGGCCGGCGGCTACGACCTCGCCCCGATGGCCGAGTGGCTGTCCTGGCGCGACGAACGAAACGCGAGCTGACCGGGCGGCGGCCCTTACGACCGAGCGGAAGCCCCTGACGGCGGCGGCCCCTGACGGCGGCGGCCCCTGACGGCGGCGGCCCCTGCCGACCGAGCGGCCGCGGCGACGGACGCTCGCGCGAGGCCTGAGCGTGTGCAACAACCCAGCTCTCGTCGGCACTACTGCACACGCATCGCCCAGCGTGTGCAGTAACCCAGCTCTCATCCGCACTACTGCACACGCTCAGGCCGGCGGCGGCGACGGCGGCTTGGCCCGCATCGTCTAGAGTGCCGCCCGTGAGCGATCAGCTTGACTCAGCCGCGGCCGCACTCGGCGTCCCCGCCTCACTCGCCCAGCGCTCCGCGGCCGCCCGCGCCGCCGAGACCGGCGCAGACGTCGACGACATCCTCGCCGCGTGGGCCGGCGGCGCG
>Ga0209681_1000080_pt1 | contig 25602 bp, 27 predicted proteins | sample WorMetLIZISLAND2_3_FD_187416 | JGI IMG/M metagenome (GOLD analysis project Ga0209681, IMG submission 187416) | Marine gutless worms symbiont microbial communities from Max Planck institute for Marine Microbiology, Germany - Olavius clavatus LIZARD... ... | reverse complement strand
GTAAGCTGGAAGGCGTAAACAACAAAATCAAGGTGATTAAGCGTAAAGCCTATGGATTTCACGATGATAGATATTTTTCATTGAAGGTCATACAGGCTTTTTCCTACAACTAATCGGGAGAAGAACCAAAAACAAGAAAATTCCTAACAATTACATCAAGGGGACGCTCCGCTTCGCTACGCGCCCCTTATGTAGGGCGTTGGGCGGCTTAAACTCACATTTAACTTACTAACAAGGATATTTATGACAGAAAAAAATCCCACTGATCTTTCATTGGATGAAATTGAGGAAATTGAAAAACTCACGTTACGCTGGATATTTCAGGCAGTAATAGATTTTGGGATGGAAGCACATGAGATATTTCTAAAATCACCCGACAGTGTAAAAGATATTGCCGAAGATATTACAAGAGAATTACTTGACAGACTTTCCGGCTTTAATGTTCAACAGCGAATCTATGGAACTGTTGATTATAAAAAGGCGAGGTATGTTATTCTTCCAGAACAAACAGCCAGACAGGCTTTGTTCATAGATTCGAAGGCTGAAAAAGAAAATCGATCCGCCACAATTCAAATGTCCCAAACTTCAATGTGGATAAAGCAACAAAGATCGGGCAATGATGTTATTGAAAAGGGTTTCTTGCCAGAAATATCAGAATATGGTGAAAAAAATTATCTAACCACCACTTGCCTCGTCCATTTTATGTATAATGATGACTCAGATGGAGTGCATCATTTACGTGAAGTTACAATAGCAGTAATACCTAACGGGAGACTTCAAGATAGATATAATCCAACAGTTGAAGATGGAATTTGGTTAGCCGGTAGAAATGCACCTACATTAGGTGAAGATTTTAGGGTGCGGGTCAGTTTTATCAGGTTGAAATCAAAGGCAGCATGGCGTGTACAGAAGTTATTTTATAATGAATCCACTATGGAGTGTATTGGATCATGGCAATCATAAAAAAACTTTCAAAAATGTTAAAACCCAATGATATATATTGTGGAGATTCAAGAGTATTGCTCAAAAAAATAGAACCTGAATCTATTGCGATAAGCATTTGGTCACCTCCTTACTATGTGGGAAAGGATTATGAGAAACATTTGACTTTCGAAGCATGGAAAAACTTATTGCGTGATGTTATTAAATTGCATTTTCCAATAATAAAGCCGGGTGGATTTATAGTAATAAATATTGCTGATATTTTGTGCTTTAAAGATGAATCAATGCCGAAAATAATGGCCGAAAATGTATCTCGAAGAAAAATCAAATTAACGAAGGAAGAAATATTAAATGTTAAAGGAAAACATCCAGACTGGAACAGATATAAATTAGCCGAATATTTTAAATGCAGCGAACAAACAATTGATAGAAGGCTTAACGGCAATAATATTAGAGGTGGAAAATATCAGACTCAAACAAGAGTTTTTTTAGTCGGTGGTTTTATAGAAAAAGCTGCAATAGAGGCTGGATTCTATTTATATGACCGTCGAATATGGGTGAAGGACGCCGCATGGGAAAACTCTAAATGGCATACAATATCTTACCGTTCTGTTGATGAATCTGAATATATTTATTTTTTTTGGAAACCAGGCATAACTAAAGTAGATCGTTCAAGGCTTACTAAACAAGAATGGGTTAATTGGGGATCAAGGGGGGTATGGGATATTCCATCTGTTCGCAGCAACGCTGATCATGACTCAAAGTTTCCAGTCGAATTACCGAGAAGGGCGATAAAATTATTGACTGATCCAGAGGAAATAGTTCTTGACTGTTTTATTGGAAGCGGAACTACAGCAATTGCAGCTATAAGTGAAGGAAGACGGTATATTGGAATAGATAAGGAATATAACTCTGTCGAAATAGCCCAGAAATCTATTGGATCAATTAATTCATATACAAGCGAATCAGCGCAAATTGATTTATTTATTAGAGAGATTGAAGAAACATATAATACTAAAAAGGCAGCCCAACCAGTCGTTCCACCGGACGGCTACCGCCGCCGATGAACTCAATCGTTATGCAGCCAAGACCTTACACCCGAATATTGAAAAGTGGATCATGGAAAGATGGACAATCTACATTGACGTTGAAGGCTTCTCCAAAGTCTATCTAAGAGATTTGACTCATGCCCTGCTTCCATTGAGAGCCATGATGGAGAGCCTATATCACATTGGCGATAAGATATGTCCAGAAACACCAAATCGCCTTTTTGCACATCAAATTGGAGACGGTTTTGTGATCGTCTCTGAGTTCGCAGAACGGAGTCCGGAACTGCCTATAGCAATCGCAACAGTTCTGATGCGGAGGGTTGCTATGGCTGGAGGGATGTCAAAAAGTGCTATTTCTCAGGGCGAGTTCGCTGACATAAAAGGGTGCTATCCTGACGTAATTAGATCTAACGCTGATGCCTCTGGAACCGTTCGGCTGGGGCGTGGCCTGATGCGAATATTTCCAGTAATGGGGATTGCACTCATAAATACTTACAGGCTCTCGAATCGCGAGAGTGGTTCACTACTCCTCGTCGATACCGACCTTTCGAAGCAATTACCACAGGGGGTGATCCTTACAAAGAGTATCAGCGAATACAAGGTTGTGGATTGGATTCATACAGACATGCCTGAAATCGACGAGATTCGGCAGGGTGCTGGAATTAAAATGAGTTCAGTAGCTGAACTTGAGGACATTGTGCGGCAATACATTGCCAGCGCAGGCCCTTCTCTCCCCCAAGCGTGGATTCAGAATACACTCTTGCTCAATAATTGCAAATCGTAGCTTGAGAAGAGCCGCATAACAAGCGTATTCAGCCGACCCAAAGCGCGCCGGTGGTGGCTTTGGGCTAGTTGCTTCGTGCGCTGGTTTGCGCTAGATTTACCGGTGTGGCCGCGCATGCTTTGGGCGGCTGATACGCGAGCCGTTAGCAAAACGAAGGGTACGAGTTATGAGTGAAAACAAATATAACCCTGGTTATGATGATAATAAATTCCTCAACACTATCTATGTTGGTAGGAGGATGGAATGGAAGGGGCGTTATGTAGAACTGATCACTGAAGACAAGCAGCAGTTTTTTGTTGTTTCAGAAAAAGCAAATGCAACATTATATAAAACTGATGGTGGTAGACAAAAGATACAAGCAACCGTTCTTGATGCTGAAGGTAAAGTTCCGGTTATATATATTTCAAGAATTAATGTTAAAACAGGGGGAATCGCCAATAATGGTGAGCATCAAATTTGCTTATACCCAGAAGTCGCTGAAAAGCTATATCATTTTCTTGGTAAAGTTAAGTCTATTGATTATTCAAATCCAAATAGTTTTAAAATTACTGCTGAGAGCCTAAAAGAGTTACATGAAAATCCTATTTGTGCCTCTGATAGTTATTTTTCAGCATTAATAAAACATCCCAGACGCGCAGAAATAATTGAAAAAATAATTGATGAAGGTGCAATAACCTCCGAGGAAGTCAGGCAGTAACATTTAAAGTCACTATCACTTAACATAATATTATTTCGCTAACCTGTAAAAGTCAAATACCCTACCGGACAGATCACCCTCTCGGGAGAGTGATGGGTAGGCCGCCTGTTTTCCCAACTCCCGGCGGCGGACGTTACCCGGTTCAAACGTCTCCATGGGTCGGCGGCCCTGATTCCGATACCCCCGATGGGGACGCTCATGGTTGTAATGGTGGCGCCTTTTATCCAATTCCTTCTGTAAAGCGTCTGCCGATTCAAACAGTTGCTTGCGAAACGCGGTTCGGAAAAACTCATCTATTACAGTCCGATGAAACCGCTCCACAAAACCGTTGGTGCGCGGTGTCGCCACCCGCGTGGTACGGTGTTCAACCCGAATTTTGCATGAAATTTTACCGGAAAATTATTTATATTTGATATTTCAGCTTGTTAGCAATATGTTTACGGTTATTTCGTAAACACCGTTTGGGTGTTTTGACATTGATAGCAGTTTGCCAATCGCCACACTGCCATAGGTCTCCACAACCGCTTGAAGGTAGATGCGGCCGATTGATTTTTTAAAAAGGGTGACAATGATGTACAAGACCAAAGCCGTAACTACGATTTTCAAAAAGAGAACCCCGATACTGGTCCCAAGCAGACGATGCCCGATCCAATACAGCCGCCTGAAACCCAACATCCGGAGATGACCCTTTGTCTTTTGGCCAGCGGCAGCCGGGGCAACGCGATATTTGTTACCGACGGTGCCACCCGGATTCTGGTGGATGCGGGTCTTTCGGGCAAGGCCATTGAACAGCGGATGGAAATGCGGGAGATCGTGCCATCGTCCATCGATGCCATTGTGGTCTCCCATGAACATCACGACCATATTCAGGGGGTGGGGGTGCTTTCACGACGTTTTCAGTTGCCCGTCTATATTTCCCACACCACCCATGTCGAGGCTGCCGCCAAATTGGGACGTCTCCATAAAACCGTGATGTTTACCTGCGGTGAGACTTTTCAGGTCAATGGTTTAAAGCTGCATCCCTTTCCCATTTCCCATGACGCGGTGGATCCGGCCGGTTTTACCATTGAGGCCAACGGCTATAAAGTGGGCATTGCCACCGATTTAGGGGTGGTGACCCATATGGTGCGCCATCATTTAAAAGGATGCGCCGTGTTGATTCTAGAGGCTAACCACGATCCTGTCATGCTTATGGAAGGGCCCTATCCGTGGCCGATAAAACAGCGTATTAAAGGCCGCACCGGGCATCTGTCCAATGAGGAGACCTGCCGATTGATCGAAGATCTGGCCCATGGCAAGCTGCAGCATGTGGTCTTGGCCCATTTGAGTGAGACCAACAACTCCCACGAAAAAGCCGTTGAAGAAATTCAGATGGTCACCAAACGTCTCGGTATTCAACTGACCGTCGCCACCCAGGATCAGGGCAGCCGTCTGATCCGACTGTAGGATATCGTCCGGTTTCGATTTGCATGGGCCAAGCGCAATGAGGCAGTCCCTCAAATCGATGCAGCCATGGGGAGTGTGCCTTGCGGCCGCGCTTGTCGTCATAACCCATCGCGCAAATAATTGGAAAAAGGCGGGCAAGGGTATTGATATCAAACCGATACTTGACATCCACCCTTTCAACCCTATTATTCCGGTAGGCTATAAGCCTGTAAATGTAAAAATATGATAAATATGATAGTGGAGGCCGTTATGAGTTCCAAATCGCAAGACTATTTTGAAGACGACCAGGAACGGGATGAAGGACATGTGGACACCCGTTCGTGGAACTTTGAATGTTCCAACCCCGACCCCCATCTCGGGTGTGATCCCGGTATTGATGTTGCGGGGTAATGATCGCGCTTTTATATAGGCAACTTGTCGTTATATCACCCAAATCCCGTTGTGATGGCTTTTCAAACAGCCGGTTCACGCGGGATTTGGTGTTTTGGCAGAGGGGCGGTCATTCGTCCGTTATAAGGTTGAAACCACCGTCTGTAAGACGGTCATCTTTCAGATAGCAGTATGTATGTAGATACCGATCACCCCCGGCGAAAGCCGGTGGTTTCATCCAGTCGGCGTAAACAACCACCCCATAAATGGGGTGGCCTTCCGACCGATCATTAAAATAACGTTGACGCACCACAAACCCATCGTCTTTAAGACGAGGGTAATTTAGTGGGTATAATTTTTGTTAACTGCGCGATACAGGTTCGACACGGCCTTTCGATCTGTTTATTGGCCTTACAGTAACGGACAAAGGCTGCCAGCCAATCGTCACCGGCCCGGGGGCACTTGTGAATATATTCGATAAAGCAGACCAGGCGATCCAGGGTGGTTTTATCGATCACATGCTCCATACGGCAGGCAGTGGATTCGGCGATGAGCGGTTCGATTTGTAAAACGTTTAATAGAAAATCCTTGAGGACTTCATGCCGATGGGCAATCTCTTCGGCAATTTTTTTGCCTGCGGCTGTCAAGGTGATAAAACTGTAGGGCTCATAGTTAATCAGCCCCTTTTCCTCGAGGCTTTTTAAGGCACCGCTGACAGAGCCTCGCCGGAGTGATAATTTCCTGGCAATGTCCTTAACACGAGCTACTTTTTGGGTTATTTCCAGATTGAAGATTGCCTCTAAATAATTTTCCATGCTCTCTGTTAACGGGGCGGATGGGGTCATGATGTTCCTCCTGTTGTCCTAATAGAAATATATGCCACCATTAAATGTTTGTCAAAGAGTGAAAAGATCTATATCCACAATATAGTTCTTGACAGCTATATATGTTTGGCATACAAAACATTTTTCACGCAAATAATACCGCAAAGGTAGCCGATATGAACCGTTTACAGATCAACTTAAGGGAAATGAGGGTCAACCAGACCGGGACGATTGCGGCAGTAAGGGCCAATGGCGAGATGGGACGTCGCATCCGTGATATGGGGCTGGTACCTGGAATCGATATCACCGTAAAAGGTCGGGCGCCGCTATACGATCCGGTGGCTGTCCGGTTGATGGGTTTTACCCTGACACTGCGTAATAATGAAGCAGACCATATTTTAGTGGAGGTGGCCGCCCCATGACGATTATTGCACTGGCAGGCAACCCCAATGCCGGAAAAACAACCCTCTTTAACGAGTTGACCGGCGCCCATCAGCATGTAGGCAACTATCCGGGGGTCACCGTAGAAAAAAAGACGGGTCACTATCGTATCGGCAATGTGACCTACGATATTGTGGATTTACCGGGAACCTACTCACTGACAGCCTATTCGCTTGAAGAGCTGGTGGCCCGTAACTTTTTGGTCAACGAGAAGCCGGCGGTGGTGGTGGATATTGTGGATGCCGCCAATTTGGAGCGCAATCTCTACCTGGCAATTCAGTTTATGGAGATGGGCGTTCCCGTGGTGATCGCCCTCAACATGATGGATGTGGCCCAAAAACGGGGCATCCATATTGACACCCACAAGTTGGAAGAGCTGTTAGGGGTCCATGTAGAGCCCATTGTCGCCCGCCGGGGTCATGGTGTGCCGGAGTTGATGGAGACCGTGTTTCAGGTGGCCGGGCGAAAAAGCAGGGTAACCACGCTGAAGATCTCCTACGGCGAGGATATGGACCTTGCCTTGAAAGAGATGACCGCGGAAATAAAATCGGCCGGCTTTTTGGTGGATCGCTACCGGCCGGAATGGATCGCCCTGAAGTATCTGGAAAGGGATTATCAGGTTCTCGATCTAGGGCAAAAGCACAATCCGACGGTAGCCCAACAGCTTTCCGCCAAAGCAGCGCAGTTGTGTCGTCATATTCAGAAAACCACCGGCGCCGATCCCGAGGCCATTGTGGCGGACCAGCGCTACGGCTTTATTAAGTCGATTCTCAACCAGGGGGTTTCCACCACCCAATACGACCATCAGCGGCTCTACATGTCCGACAAAATTGACCTGGTGCTGACCAACCGGTTGGTGGGGCCGCTTTTAATGGTGGCGGTAATTTACGGCCTCTACTATTTTACCTTTACCTACAGCGAAATTCCCATCGGCTGGCTGGAAGGCCTGTTTGGCTGGTTAGGGGGTCTCGCCGAGGCCTATTTGCCCCACGGACTGTTAAAATCCATGATCATCGCCGGGGTGATTGATGGCGTCGGGGGGGTCTTGGGGTTTGTCCCGCTCATTATGTTTATGTTTTTTGGTATCGCCATGTTGGAAGACTCCGGCTATTTGGCCCGCGTGGCCTATATGCTGGATCGGGTCTTTACACTTTTTGGTTTGCACGGCAGTTCCGTGATGCCTTTTATAGTATCCGGCGGGATTGCCGGTGGCTGCGCCGTTCCGGGTGTGATGGCGACACGCACCTTGAAATCACCCAAAGAGCGGCTGGCGACGCTGCTCACGGCGCCCTTTATGAATTGCGGCGCCAAGCTGCCGATTTTCGCGTTGCTGGTGGCCGCTTTTTTTGCCGACCATGAAGCTGAGGTGATGTTTTTACTGACCGCCGTTTCTTGGTTGGGGGCGCTGATTGTGGCCAAATTTTTGCGCATAACCGCTGTTAAAGGTGAAAGCACCCCTTTTGTGATGGAGTTACCGCCCTATCGCTTACCCACCGTAAAGGGTATTCTCATCCACACTTGGGAACGAACCTGGCAGTATATCAAAAAGGCCGGCACAGTGATTTTGGGGATCTCTGTCATTTTATGGGCCATGATGACCTTTCCCCACCTATCTGAAGAAAAGGCCGCGGTTTTTCAAAAAGAGCGTCAGGCCCTGCTTGCAACAGCACCCGCCAGGGTGACCCGGGAGATTGAACCGGACAATAGGGCCGCCGAATTGTCCGAGGAAGCCCGGGCCTTGCAGGATCAAATCAATACCGTTTCCGGGCGGGAAGCCGAGGCCAGCCTACGCTATTCCATTGCCGGGCGGATGGGGGCCGCCTTGGAGCCGTTCAGTCGTTTTGCCGGATTTGACTGGCGGACCAACATCGCCCTGGTGGGCGGTTTCGCGGCCAAGGAAGTGGTGGTCTCTACTTTGGGAACAGCGTACTCTTTGGGCGAAGTTGATCCGGATGCCTCCCGGCCGCTAGCGGATAAATTAGTGGCGGCCCCCGGCTGGCGCCCTTTAACTGCCATGGCGTTGATTATTTTTATCATTTTTTACGCCCCCTGTTTTGTGGCGGTGGTCTGCATTGGTAAAGAGGCCGGTTCATGGAAATGGGGCGCCTTTTCCATGGTTTTTAACACGGCTTTGGCCTTTGGGCTGGCGGTGCTGGTCTATCAGGTGGGTTCCTTGTTGGGATTCTAAAAGATGTTCCGGTGGTTACTGCGCCATTTGATACATAATGAGTGCGGGACTTTTGATCAAAGGAGATCAAAATGGATACAGTAATTGTGATCATGGTTCTGATCATTGCCGTTTGGTATACCGGACGCCGGATCTACCGCCAGTTGAAAGGCGCCGGTTCCTGCAATTGTGAAAGTGGATGCGCCCACTGCGATAAAGCCGTTATTGAGCCCAACTATCAACCGCCCGATGATAAAGGGGCGGTATGAGTGGCGCCGCGACCAAAATGTTTTATGTCTGCTGGCATCTGCTGGTGGACCTCTCCTTTTATATGTTGCTGGGGCTGGCAGTCAGTGCGCTGATTCGGGCCTTTTTATCACCCGCCGTTGTGTCGCGGCATTTGGGTGGTAATGGATTCGGGTCGGTTGTAAAGGCGGCCTTGTTGGGGATTCCGATCCCTTTGTGATCCTGCGGGGTGTTGCCCGCAGCCGTGTCGCTGCGCAACCAGGGGGCGGGGAAAGGACCGGTCACCTCCTTTTTAATTGCCACACCGGAATCCGGGGTTGACTCCATCGCCGTTAGTTACGCCTTGCTGGATCCGTTTTTGACGGTCATTCGACCCATTGCCGCTTTTATTACCGCCGTCGCCGCCGGTATCACCGTCGGTTTCATGCCGGATGCATCCCACGTCCAAAACGAATCACCCCCTCCGTTTACGGGGGCCAACAAACCTCAAAACAGCCGACAATCCGGGGCCGGGATTATAGATACATTCATCGAAGGTGTTCGGTACACTTTCACCCGGTTTTGGGACGATTTAGCCCCCTATTTTTTTCTGGGCGTGCTAATCGCGGGATTGATTACCGTTGCCATTCCCGACCATTTTTTTGAGGGTCGCCTCGGTTCCGGTTTTATATCCATGGGCCTCATGCTACTGGTCAGCATTCCACTCTACGTTTGCGCCACCGGTTCAACACCCATTGCCGCCGCCTTGATCTTAAAAGGGGTGAGCCCTGGAGCGGCGCTGGTCTTTTTATTGGCCGGCCCCGCCACCAATGTGATCACCGTAAGCGTCGTTGCCGGTACATTGGGAAAACGGGTGGTGGGGGTCTATTTAACCGCCATCATCCTCCTATCATTAGGTTTTGGCCGGCTGATAGATGTTCTCTATCTGCATTTGGGGATAACCCCCATGGCTGTGGTCGGGCAGTTATCCGAAATTATTCCCGGTTGGCTCTCACAGATCAGTGTAATCGGGCTGGTAGCGATCTCGATCAAACCATTGGCGCGCAACATCATTACCCTCAGCCAACGGCTGTTTGCCAAGCGCTAAAGATACCTTCCGTTTGGCCTGATTCCCCTGTTGACATATCTACAGGGCTTTTGTAGATATGGACGCGGCAACATCATGATGGGCCGGACACAATGGCCAAACGGTTTGACTATCAAAAAAATCGCTCTTGGGCGGAGAACCTATCCATTGTCATGCAGATTGGCCTTACCATGGTCGGATGCATCGTGTTCTGTTTTTTTGTAGGCCGATTCATTGATCAGTTGCTGGGTACGAAAGGTATTTTTATTACCATTTTTACGGTGTTGGGGGTCATTGGCGGCGCCAATGTGACATTTCGCCAGATTATGGAAGTCACCTCGCCCAAATCGCCTTCGGCCAATCCGGAGGACCCAAAAGATGACAATGGCGCCCCTTAAGGAGACCCAAAAACGCTACGCTTCAAGGGCGATGATCATTGCCATTTGCGTGGCAGTGATCGTGATCATGTTTGGATACCGACCTTTTGGCAAGGGTTTGGTCTTAGGCGCGCTTTTCAGCATCTTCAATTTCATTGTGACGGGCATGATGCTGCCCGCAAAACGCCACGGCACAAAAAACCGGATCATTATAAAAAGTTTGGTGGGCGTCTGTTTCCGCTACGCTCTTTTGGCGGTACCGCTCATTACGGCCATTAAACTGCCCCAATTTGATATAACCGCCACCATTATCGGTCTTTTTATGGTGCCCGCCGGTATTTTAGTGGACCATATTTAGGGAATACAAAACTGATGCATTCATGGAAAGTAACCGTGATGGCTAAGTGAAAGGGCTCATATAAAAGGTGTCGGGGTTTGTCAGGGTCGAGACGATACGGTTAGCATATCGAGAGTCTGACAAACCGCAACAACGCCGCAGATGAGATTTTTACGACGCCATCAGACTGACATAAGGACACTGCGCATGGGCGAACTCGGTGTGATTCATCAATTGGTGATTCCCATTGGGGGCTATCAAATCAAATTGAATCTTGAAGTAATGGTGATGACCTGGATTGTCATTTTGTTGCTTTTACTCTTCGGGTGTATGGCCACCCGCAAAAAAACAATGGTTCCCAAATCGTTTCAGGTGGTTGGGGAGCTGTTCGTTTCTCAGTTTTACAGTCTCACCGAAGACGCCCTGGACAGAAAGATGGCCGAAAAATACGGCCCGCTGATCTGTTCCCTGTTTCTCTTCATGCTGCTCTCCAACTGGCTGGGTATCATTCCCCATTTCGAAGAACCGACCAAAGACCTCAACACCCCCCTGGCGTTAGGGCTCATGGGATTTGTGATCGCCCATTGGACAGGCATCAAAACCAAGGGTTTTCAGGCCTATGCCAAGGAGTATTTCGAGCCGATCTTTTTTATGATGCCGCTTAACCTGATTGGTGAGCTGGCCAAGATCGTATCGATCTCTTTTCGGCTGTTCGGTAATATCATGGGTGGCTCCATCATTATTTTGGTGGTGTCTTATTTAACCTACAGCGTTGTTTTGCCCCCGTTGCTCAATGCCTTTTTCGGCCTTTTTATGGGGACGATTCAAGCCTTTGTTTTTACCATGCTGACCGTTGTCTATATCTCCGTACAGGTGAAATAATGGAATGGGACACGTCGACTTTGATTCGCGTGGCCGCCTATGCCGGCGGTGGCCTGGCAATGGGGTTAGGGGCCGTCGGCGCCGCCATCGGCGAAGGCCATACGGCGGCCGAGGCCAATGTGGCCGTATCGCGCAACCCCAAGATCTCGGGTGATCTGTTTAAAAACATGCTGGTGGGGCAGGCGGTGGCGGAGTCGGCCTCGATTTTCGCCTTGGTTATCAGTATTTTGCTTCTCTTTTTGGATGCACCGGGGCAGAGCAATTTAAAAGCCGCGGCGCTTTTCGGCGCCGGACTCTGCATGGGACTGGGAGCAATCGGCTCAGGGGTTGGTTCGGGGTTTCCCGGCGGCAAGGCCTGCGAAGGGATTTCCCGCCAGCCGGCGGTGGTGAATCAGTTGACCACCAATATGCTCATTGGATCGGCGGTCTGTCAGACACCGGCTATCTTTTCAATGGTGGTGGCGCTGATGCTGATTTTTATGGATTTTGGCGCTGCCCCGATTCATCCGACCTGGGCGGCCTTGGTTGGCGCCGGGGTGAGTACGGGATTGGCGGCCATTGGTTCCGGATACGGCGGCGGTCTGGCCGCAGGGGCCAGTTGCGAGGGGATTTCCCGTCAACCGGAAACCGTGGGAAATGTCACCACCATTATGCTGGTGGGTCAGGCCGTGGCCCAAACACCGTCGATCTTTGGCCTTTTGGTCAGTTTTATTTTGATGTTTAAGGCGTTTCCCGAAACGGCGGCCCTAAGCCCCGCCATGGCCCTGTTAGGGGCGGGCATCTGTACCGGCTTTGGCGGAATCGGTCCGGGTATCGGGAACGGTATGGTGGCGGAAAGTGCTGTACGCTGGGTCGCCCGTAATGTGGAACACGCCGGCGATATGATGCGGACTATGCTGGTGGGCCAGGCGGTGTCGCAATCCACGGCGATTTACGCCATGGTAATCAGCCTGGTTTTGATATTTGTCGTCTGAATGTATTAATTTGGAGGAGATTCAATGGCAATCGAAGGTGCAGACTTGATTAAAGCGGCGGCATTCTTGGGTGCGGGTCTTTCAATGGGGCTGGGCGCCATCGGGCCGGGTGTGGGTGAAGGCATGGTGGCTGCCAAAGCGTGCGAGGCCATCGGTAAAAACCCCAAAGAAGCGGGCCTTTTGACCCGGACCATGCTGGTGGGTCAGGCGGTATCGGAATCAACCGGGATCTATTCTCTGGTGATTGCACTGTTGTTACTCTTTGTGGTGTAAGGGCCGGTTATGGAAATCATTCGCTCGGTTGCGCTGATTAGTATCAATGAAACGCTGATCATGCAGTTGGTTTCATTTCTGGTCTTTCTCTTTTTATTCAATCGGCTGATGATTCAGCCCTTGCGGAACGTGGCCAGGGATCGTGAACGCTATCTTCAGCGCATGCAAAATGAAGCTGAAGAAGCCGCAAACGATACCCAAATATTGTTAAAAGAGGTCGAGGCTGAAAAGGCGAAGGTGCGATCCGAGGCCTTCCGGATCAGCCGGCAACTGGAAAAAGAGGGCAATAAAACCATGAACCGGCTTCTGGACGAAGCCCGTGAAACCATTGCCGGACGGCGGGCGGCGGTAAAAGCGGAGATTGGCGCCAGGTTGACCGAAACCCGTGAGGCCATCGAAAGTGAGGCGGAGGCCCTGGCCGTGAGGATGATGGAAAAGATATTGGGTCGGAGGCTCTAATTGATGAAAGCACATCAATTGATGCGGTTTATCCCGATGGCGGCCGTCGTGCTGCTATTGGGGTTGCCAACCTTGGCGGGAGCGTCGGAAACCAGCGCCTGGCGGCCGACCTATGATCTGGTGATGCGCTGGGTCAATTTTCTTGTTTTGGTGATTATCATCGTCAAGTTTATGCGAAAGCCGTTGGGTGATTTCATTGCCGGTAAACAACGGGAAGTAGAATCCGATGTTGAGGCGTTGGAGCAACGGAAAAATAATGCCTTGGCCCTCAAGGAAGAGGCTGAAAAAGAGATCGCGGCCAGCAGTCGGAAATTAAAAGAGATGAAACGCAATATCATCGCCCAAGGCAAGAAACGTAAAAAGCAGATTATTCAGGATGCCAATCGCGAAGTTGAGCTGCTGTTTAAATCGGTCCAGGCCAAAATTGAAGGTGACATCGAACGGTCTATGCGGCGTGTGAGAAACCATATGGTTGATCAAGCGATGGAATTGGCCTTGAAACGCATGCCGGAGATGATGACCGAAAAGGACAACCGGCAACTGATTGCCCAATTCATTCGTCCGTTACAAGGTTGAAACCACCGTCTGTAAGACGGTCCTCTTTCAGATAGCCGTATGTATTAGTCAGATACGGATCACCCCCGGCTAAAGCCGGTGGTTTCGTCCGGTCGGCGTAAACAACCACCCCATAAATGGGGTGGCCTTCCGACCGATCATTAAAATAACGTTGACGCACCACAAACCCATCGTCTTTAAGACGATGGTAATTAGTGCGGAAGCCCGAAGATAGGGGCTTTAATAAAAATCCGTTATTCCCTGTTTTATGGTCATCATCAACAGCCTCTTTCCCGTATTTGCCCTGATCCTGTTGGGCGGCTGGCTCAAACGATTGGAATTGACCGATGATACCTTTTTAAAAAAGGCGGATCAACTGGTCTATTTCATTCTTTTTCCCATTTTGCTTTTTTGGAAAATTGGCGGCTCAAAAGGGATTTTGGACGCCTCTTTGGCCTATTGCACAGCGGCGTTCCTTGCCGTGGCCATTGTCTTTGCTCTCAGTACATTATGGATCATCTTCGGCGGCGTGGGCGACTTTCAGGCCGGTTCATTTTCCCAAAGCTGCTACCGATTCAACACTTATGTGGGCATGGCCGTGGCTCTGACCGTTTTGGGCGAAAAAGGGGTCCAATACTTTGGGATCTTGATCGGGATTTTGATCCCCATCATCAATGTTATGGCGGTAACCATTCTGATCTGGTATTCCAAAAAACAGGACGCGCCGCAAAAGCAACTGATCACCACATTAAAAGCCATCGGTACCAACCCCCTCTTTTTGGCCTGTGCGAGCGGGATGATCTACGCCCGTCTGGTGGGGTTTTTCCCAGTGGCCATCGATAACACCCTAAAGCTGCTCAGCTTTGCAACCCTGCCCTTGGCGCTCATATCCATCGGTGGCGCACTTACCTTACAGACCGTGCGCCAATATATGGGATTGGCGCTAACGACCTGCCTATTTAAGCTGGTTTTGCTACCCGTGATCGGTTATTTTTTGCTAAAGGGGATGCAAGTGACGGGAACCCCGTTTCAGGTGAGTATGCTCTTTTTTACCTTGCCTACCTCGACGGCCATGTATGTGCTCTCATCGCAGCTCAACAGCGACACAACCCTGGCGTCGGCCACGATCTTTTTGTCGACACTCCTCTCTTTTTTCTCCATGTCGGCGGTTCTGCTGATATTTTGATAATCTATTTCAGGAAAGAAATAACAAGGAATGCCAGGTTACTTTACCAAGTAGCAGATATTTTGGTGTAGCAGGCAATCTTAACTAAAAATTTGTCGGCTCATTTATCAAGTCGCTACCACGAAATGCCGCCAACATTGACCAGGGCACCGATTAATAGAAATAATCCGGCAGTTACCGCGGCAAATCCAAAAAGGTAGGCCATATACCGCTTAAGCGGAAGGACCTCGGAAACCAACATCTCGTCGAGCTTTGCATTTCGGCTTAGCCGCGCGATCCAAGCTGATTTTTCATCCCGAACAACTTCCAAGTCGGCACTGCCTTCAAATATGGCACGGCCCATGGGAAAATTATGGCGGCGCAGATGAGCGATAAAAAAATGAATGATGAACAGATGCCCCATGGCCAGAATAGCTTCGATGCGATGAATCCAGAAGGCGACATTCAAACCCCAACCGGGCATATAACGGGTGGACAGATAAGGATAGGCCATAGCAAGCCCTGTACAACCAATAATCGTCATTCCCCAAAATACGGCCCAATAATCAAATTTTTCCCAATAACCCCACCGATCAAACTCCGGGTGTCTGTTCAATCCCAAAAACCACCCGATATGCTGGAAAAATTGCTTAAAATCGGTGGCCCGTGGAATCAGGGAATCCGGCCCAAACAGACTTCGAGGAAAATGGCGCCAGTTTATTTTATACAATAAATATATTGCATGCAGTAAGAGTCCGCACAGCATAAACAGACCCACGTAAATATGGACCGCACGAGCGGCATCATAACCACCGAACAAAGCCCCCAGATGATACCCCCATGATGTCTGGCCGTACATACGAGCCAAACCGGTTGCGCTTTGAATCAAAAAAGAACACACCAACAGCAGATGAAACAAGCACTGCAGGGGCGAAAACCGACTAATCATTACTTTAGCTGTCGAATCCACTCGTCTATTCCTCTTTTTTGATAAACAGTTCCCGTATACCCCACATGACGGTATGCGGCAGAAACAATACGAAAGTGCCTACGGCGACCACCACCATAGCCCAGAAAGAAATTGCCAGAACCGGAAAGCTTTTATAAGTACTGATCAGTGCGGGGTTGGGCTCATGAATCACATAACCGGCGAAAGAAGCCGTGGATCCCTCATGGCATTTGGCGCAAACATAGGCATGGCGGCGAATCGGGTTCATAGGCGAGTAGTAATGACCAAGACTCGCGATAGGTTCGCCGCCGTGGCATTGACGACAGGTTAAATTGGCTCTTTTCGTATGCAGATTATTGGTTTGTTCAATATGGCACCCTTCACAGCGTCGGTTCAAGTAAGCGTGGAGGCCTTGGTGGGAATCGGCCAGTCGAGATTGATCCCTCGAATTTTCCGGCGAAGGTCTGTACCGAAACATCCCTTGATTGTTATTGGGAATTTCAACAAAAGAAATGCGACGATGAGGTTTGACCTCATAACCTTCATAATAGCCTGTACTTGCCTCACGATCTTTGTACCTTCGAATCGCGGAAGCCACTTCCTCCTGGGCCGGAACCGGTGGAACAAACATCATGAAACCTACGGCCACTACAGCCGCGGAGAGGAAAAGCACCTTCGACAGTGATCTCTTTTTTTTCATCTCGGACTCCCGCCCAGCTATTTAGCTCGTTGATATCCGATGGGTTCAATGGGTTGCCCTACGGGTCTGGGCAGTTTTGCCAGTGCTTTCCATTCGCGGTTGAGGCGTTCCAGATCCTCATTTTTATGCTTATGACAGGTCTGGCAAGAGTTAGGTATTTTCGTGTTGTTTAGCGTATCTTCCGGCAACAGTGCTACAAAAACATGACTGCGAATATCCCCGGATTCGGCACTTTTGGCAATCCGGGGCATGTGACAACCTACGCAGTTGGCGAAGGAATGGATCGAATGTGCCATGTTCTGGTTGACCTGTACATGGCATTCGAAGCACTGTCTCGAGCCGGTCGAATAAGTTTGCGACCGACTTGGCGATGCTCCAATCCGATGAACATAATGGCAGGAGGTACAGGTAACGCCTTCGGTGGCATGCTTGGACTTCTGCCAGTCGATATATTGCTGGTGGTGGCCTTTGGAAAATTCATTGGCGTAAACATGCTTCACATCGCCAGCAGCAAAAGAGGTCGATTTGTAAAATCTTTCCAGAGCTTTGCCGGGTTCGTATCCCACCGGCCAGCCCGCACCTTCTACCTGGGTCGATTTTCCACGGTTGTGGCAGGCACCGCAGATTTCGACCGCAACTCCCAGGGTCAGTTTCGCAGGATTGATGATGGTCTGACGCTTTTCGAAAACGGCCGTCTTGGGAAGCGCAACATGCCAGGAACCCTTTCCATGGCACGCTTCACACGATACGCCCGGCTCTAAAAAACTGTTTTTTTCAAGATCAACGCCGGTGGCATGGCAACCACCGCATTTTTTAAGCCAGGGGCGCTTTTCATAATCATGCTCGTGATAGTTGACCCATCGATCCGTATCGGCATTATACTGCGTAGGCGCTATGAGCAAAGTACCTTCTTTTTCAATTAAATACCGTTGCTTCCACTGGCTCCCGATCGTGTACAGAATTTCATCCTTTTTAGGCACATAGATCTGATCCGCGGGAACTTTTAGCTTGTCACCCAGTTTGGCGAGATCTTCACGGATGCGTTTCTCATCAATAGAAATTATAATGGCATCCTCATTCTTTTTGGCATCCTGAAGCATACGACTGTGCATGGTCATCTTCCAGGAATCATAGTGTTCCAGATGACACTTCTTGCATGTATCCGAACCAACGTAATCCTTGGGTTGGGATGTAATTGCGGCCACATTAATGGATTGGTCGGCGCTACAAGCCATCAAGATAAAACCCAGCATAACGAATAGTAGAATGGTGGTCGGCGTTCTTCCTTTCATCTCTCTCCTCCTTGGTTACGTATAATTTCGCGACCAGGCAACTCCTCCGAATTACGATAAAAGTCGTTATCGCCATCTTGGTGCTTGTTCAATTTACAAAATAAATTATAGCCAGAAAAAGGAGCAGAGAGTTTGCTGTTTGAAAGCGAAACTCATGGCGTATTGAGTAGTCGTTGAGCCTGATGCCATAACACGGTGTCCGTAAGGATACGGCAAGAGAATGCTTCCTTACGTTAGGTTCATCTTGATGATTCCATACTACGTAAATGTAATTTTGTCAACAGCTATTTTCGCCTTGCTGTTCTTCAATATACTTTTGAATCATTTCATCAGTGATGCTTCCTGAACTGACTGCCAGATACCCTCTGGCTCATAAATGGCGACCCTAAAATTGCTTTCGTAAATGGGGATATTCCGATAACAGTCACGGGTAAACCCGTGGTATTCTGTCTTCAACCGCATAAAATATGTATGTGGTCACTGAAGACCTTTCCCGTTATGATGTCAATCTCATGTTCCATCGCTATCTGGTGCAATACGTCTCGTGCACGGATTGCCGCTTGACCTGTTAATGCCCTCTCGCGGTATCCGGGAATCCAAATGACGTGTACTTTAACATCGGTCTTGGTATGAGCATCCGGCTTATAAAGTCGCATAGCGACAACTATAACCTTCTCTTCGCCTAAAGGTGAGGGGTTTCAACCATCCCCGATGGGGACACTAATTTTCTAACGGAAAATTTTCCGGCATCTGTACCGCCACCATCTCCCCTTTAGCGCAAACCACGTCATTGACCGACAAGGTGACGGAGACAACCGCCTTGCGTTTACCCACTTCGAGGATCGTTCCCCGTAGCTCCAGAGTGGCATTGATGGGAGTCGGTTTGAAATAGTCCACTGTTAATGTCGCCGTCACACAGCGGATTGATGGATCGCTGTCCATGGGTCGATTTTGCGATTTGTAAAGCGCCGCAGCGGCCGAGCCGGTTCCGTGGCAATCGATCAGGGATGCGATGAGCCCGCCGTAGACAAAGCCGGGAACCGCTGTATGATACGGCTTGGGGTCAAAACGGCAAACCGTCTCATCGCCGTCCCAATAGCTTTTAATTTGCAGCCCATGCGGATTTAACCGCCCGCAACCGTAACAGTGGCTGTAGGATTCCGGGTAATAATCCTGAAACGCCTTTTGATCGCGCATGTCCCCCCGCAGTTCAGTATCAGCCTTTGATTAAGCGCGGTAATAACATCTGATGATGCGGACAAATTGATGTCGGATTCTGATAAGCTGCCCCGGCAAAGGCTATCAAATACTGACGCAGCTTGTTAAAGGCGACCACCTCATCCACCAGTCCTTTGCGCGCACAGTAAATTGGCCGGGAGTTATCGTGATAATCCTGGGCCATCTTATTCATCTTGTCAATCACCGGCTGCAGATCATTGCCGGCATCTTTTTCCTTGACCAGGCGACGCGAATAGGCGGCTGCGGCTGCGGTTTCGCCGTGCATCACGTAGATTTCCGACGTGGCCAACCCCAATGTCAACGCGTTGTGGCGATTGGCCACCGGCCCGCCCATGACGTAGTGCGCCGCCGCCGTTCCCTTGCGCAGCAATACCAAGGTCTGCGGTACATCGGTCTGCTGGATTGAATAGATCAGGCTTTGGCCCAATCCCAAAAGCTCGGCTTTTTCGGCAACATCACCCACATCAATACCCGAGGTATCCTGAAACCAGATAATGGGCAGGCGATCCCGGCCGCATTGGGTGACAAACTCATTCATCTTTATCAGGCCCTGGCGGTAAAGCTTCCCGCCGATACCCGGGTAATCAGCATACTCGGGATAATTTTCCCCCAAAAAGCCCTGGCGGTTCCCGATCACACCCACGGCAAAACCGTCGATTTTGCAAATGCCCGTGTAGATCTCCGGCCCGTACCCTGGCCGGAACTCCAAGTGTTCACTGCCATCCACCAGACGGGCCAGCACCTCGTCAAAATTGTATATCTGTTTTTGATTCATCGGCACCAAATGGTAAAGTTCGTCTTCGGGCAATCCGGGCGCCGCCGGTTTGGCCACCCGGAAGAACTCGGGATCATAGGCCGGCAGCTTGGTCATAAAGTCTTTCAAACCGTCCAGCACACCGGTTTCTTCTTCATAGACATAGCGAAAAAACCCGGTGGCATCGTGATGAATTTCCACCGATCCCGGCGGCTTGGCTTTAAACTCTTTGGCAGCCTGGATCAACGACTCGCACCCTTCCGGATCAAAGTAGCCTTTGGGCGACATCCCGCTTAAAATCCCGCCCCCGCCCACTGCGATATTACAGTTCTTATGGGCAAACAGTACCGCCGGGCTGATCCCCTGGTAGCCGCCTCCGGCGGGATTGGTTCCGTAAATACCGGCCAGGACGGGAATCCCCATTTGGGCCAATTCCGCGTGACGGAAAAAGACGGTGCCACCACCGCGTCGGTCGGCGTAGAACTTTTCCTGCTCGTCTAATTTTACGCCGCTGCAGTGCACCAGCCAGATCAACGGAATATGGAGCCGCCTGGACAGATCCGTGGCCCGTAATATATTTTCGTACTGCCCGGGAATCCAGGCACCGGCCAGGTTTTTATTGTCAAAGCCGATAATCACTGCCCAACGACCCCCTATTTTACCTAATCCGTTAAAGACATTGGTGTGGCCAATAACATTGTCTTCCGGGTTATATAAGGTCTGCAAAGAGCACCACGTGCCCGGATCCACCAAATAGTGCAGCCGCTGCCAGACGGTCAGGCTGCCGCGAGCATTGATCTTTTCCTCGGGAAACCCCGCCGCCTTTACCTTGGCGACTTCATCTTCAATCTCTTTTTCAATAGCCCGAATAGCGGTTTTATTCTTTCGGCTGCTTTTTAGCTGACCATCACTGAGCAAATTTCCAAATTGCGGCATTTTCTCAAAATAGGGATGCATTGTAACGACTCCTTTTTTGCATTCAGCAATGTTAGCGGTTGTGATTTGCGGTTAAAAGCCATAGCTCTTTTTCATGGAATCACCTTTTGCCGGTTTTTGGGACCGTTCCTTCAGATTTATCGACACCGCCTGAAGCGAAATTTTTTATTACATACTTTGGCCTTTTTTGCACACCCTTTTGCGCTTTTGGGGTCAAGTCTGCTCTTGACTCTTATGTGGCCGGATGATAACAAAACCACATCATGCCACGCCCGCTTCGAACGCGCCTATCCGGACGCCTGGCCCCATGTCATGAACCGGGGGCGTCGGGCCGAGACCATCTTTTCCGACGTCCATGATTATGACCTGTTTGCCTCGGCCCCCAACCGCTTGTCGACCGGATCCAGTTGCACTGCGGTGGGGAAAAGATGAACCGGGGGATTCCTTCAAGCCGGGCGCTTACGCCCGATGCGGATCGTATTCGTACCGTCGTATGCGCCTTTTATGGTATAGCGACGCCCGCTATTTAGAAGGTGCGGCGCGGGCGGCTGAATGAGCCTCGGAACACGGCGATCTATCTTATGGGGTATGCAAAGGTCTCATGTTTCAGATCGCAAACGCCGGTACTGTCAGTAGTGTGGTTGCGCGGATGACAAAAGGCTTGAGGACGATCCGGAACTGCGCAAAAGGTTATCTGTTGGTTATCCCGGACATAAATCCACCACCCCGAAAAGAAAAGGCGATTCATCGTTTTATGTGGAAAAATAAAGAAGGTCTTATGGTAGTTCGAGCCTTCGTTCACCTGGTAAAAGTAGAGCGATAACCCGTTGCCGCCGGACAAGGCGTCAGCGCTTGCAGGCTGCAACCCCCCGCCTGTCGGCATGGGGATGCCGACCTACATAAAGTAGGGCGGCAACCCTTTGCCGCCGATGAGGGTGATAAAAGGCTTGGGAATCCATGCCGTATTGTCAGCATAGGGATGCTGCGGTATGAGTGAAACAGGCGGCGCTTTATGTCAAATCCACACAAAACGTCGAGGAACCAAAGAAAAGAAATAGAAGATTTTGTACACTACAATCGTTTTTAACTCTGGACATTTATCACCGATATGGAGGAAGTTTTTCCATGTCATAACAAAACATGGTGACAAGATGTGTATAAGAAACTCAATCTAGATATTCAAACCTCTTTATCGGTGTTCCCGTGGTTTTTAGTTCTACTGTTTTCCTATTTCTGTTTCTGCCGATTGTTTTAACCGGATACTGTCTGATTCCGATCAGCAGACTGCGTAATATCTTCCTTCTGGGGTGTAGTCTCTTTTTTTACGCTTGGGGTGAAGGAATATATATTGTGCTCATGCTGGTGTCTATAGGGATGAATTACTCCGGTACGTTGATTCTGACCGGATATCGTGGACACGCTAGGGCCCGTTTCGTTCTTGTTCTTCTTATCTGTGCAAATTTGCTTCTATTGGGAGCCTTCAAGTATGCCAATTTTGCCGCTGATAACGTAAACGTAATCTTCGGTTCTTTACATGTACCGCAGCTCTCGCTTCCGGTAATTCACCTGCCTATCGGGATTTCCTTTTTTACCTTCCAGGCGATGTCCTATGTCGTTGACGTTTATCGAAACGATGCAAAAGTACAATATAACCCTCTTGACTGTGGTCTGTACATTGCTCTTTTTCCTCAACTAATAGCGGGACCGATCGTACGCTATCATGATATTGCCGACCAGTTGACTGAACGTTTTCATACGCTTGAGAGATTTACCAGTGGTGTTACGCCGTTTACTCTTGGGCTGGGGAAGAAGATGCTTATAGCCAACCCGATGGGATTGATAGCGGATCAGATATTTGCCCTTCCTCATGCGGAACTTTCTGCCCCACTTGCGTGGAGCGGTGTTGCTGCCTATACACTGCAGATCTTTTTTGATTTCTCCGGCTACTCCGATATGGCTATTGGTTTGGGGCGGCTTTTTGGCTTTGAGTTCCCAATAAATTTTAACTATCCCTATATTGCCAAGTCTTTTCGAGATTTCTGGCGTCGATGGCATATTTCACTATCGAGTTGGTTCAGGGACTATTTGTATATTCCCTTAGGCGGCAACCGACTGGGCCCTTATCGCACCTGTTGTAACCTGTTTTTGGTCTTTTTTCTGTGCGGACTCTGGCACGGCGCCAACTGGAATTTTATTATCTGGGGAATGATGCATGGAATCTTTATGGTTCTTGAACGCGGCGCATGGGGAAGGCTATTGGCAACGCTATGGCCTCCTGTTCGCCATCTCTATGTGATGCTTGGAGTAATGGTTGGCTGGGTTATATTCCGATCTAATGATCTTGATTCTGCGCTATCCTATTTAAACGCCATGTTCGGACTGGCTGCCGCTTCGGTTGATTTGCAGCCGCTTGGACTCTATTGGAGCCGGTATACAGTTGTGGTCTTTGTCATTGGTGTGGGGTTGTGTCTCCCTCTATATCCCTTGGTTGAGAAGGGGATTCTAATGATCGGGAGAAAGAGAGGGGGGTGGATACAATCGTTACTGTCTATGACGAATATCCTAGTGATTATTGCGATCTTACTGGCCTCTGCTATGGAGCTTGCAGTGGCGACACATAATCCTTTTATCTATTTTAGGTTCTGATATGCGATTTTCCCGGATTTTGATGTGTATAATGACACTTGTCTTCATGGTGTTTATCTGGATGCCGCTTTTTGTCAACCTGACGACCCCGCAATCTGAAATATCCACCACAGAGAAGCGCAAGCTTGCGCCCAAACCAAAACTGAAGCTGGAATCCCTTGCTGAATTTCCCAAGGCCTATGAGTCCTATTACAATGATCATTTTGGTCTTCGCAATACCTTGGTATATTGGCGAAATTTCCTTCAGGTCACCTGTTTTGCCGCCTCAACTTCAGATCAAGTGATCGTGGGTAAAAATGGCTGGTTTTTCCAAAACGGTAATCCCCATCTTGCTGACATTCGTAATCTGTGGCCTTTTTCCGGCGGAGAGTTGCGTCACTGGGCTAACATTCTTGAGCGAAAGTATAGGTGGCTAAAAAAACGGGGGGTTCAATATGTTTTTCTTGTTACCCCAAGCAAACACCTGATTTATCCGGAAAAACTTCCGGATGCCTTCCGGCCTGTGCATCCCACATCCAGAGTTGATCAACTGGTTGCTTATTTGCGTCAGCATACGACAGTACCAGTCGTGGATTTACGGTCAGCCCTCCGCAAAGCGAAAAAGGATATGCGTGTCTACCAGAAAACCGATACACATTGGAATGGCTATGGCGCCTATATCGGTTACCTTGAATTAATGAAGCACCTTAAAACGATCAAACCGGATCTTCCCCATGTGTTTCTGAGAAAAAAAGATTTTTCTGAAATCTCAGAAAGAGGGGGCGATCTTACACAACTCCTTAATTTGGCAGACAGCATCCAGGAAAAACAGATAAAACCGAGCCAATGGCAGGAAAATTGTTTTAAAAATACCAGTCTGCAAGGTGAAATCAACAATACGACGCTCAATCAAAATCGTTTTACGACCGTCTGTGAGCCGCAAAAGTATCGTTTGCTGATGTTTCGAGATTCATTTTCGCTGGCTTTGATGCCGTATTTATCTGAATCCTTTTCGTTGGTTGACTATGTCCCGCAGAGTCCTGTTCGAATAAAAAATATGCAAGATATTGTTCAAAGGCAATTGCCTGATATCGTGATTGAACAACGTACTTCCAGATGGTTGAGAACACCTGAGGGGTGACTTATGGGGTCAAGTCCGCTCTTGACTCTTATGTGGCCGGATGGTAACAAAACCACATCATGCCACGCCCGCTTCGAATCGCCTATCCGGACGCATGGCGCCATGTCATGAACCGGGGGCGTCGGGCCGAGACCATCTTTTCCGACGTCCATGATTATGGCTGGCCCCCAATCGTTTGTCGACCGGATCAAGGAGTACTACGGTGGGGAAAAGATGAACCGGGAGATTCCTTCAAGCCGGGCGTTTACGCCCGATGCGGATCGTATTCGTACCGTCGTATGGGCCTTTTATGGTATAGTGATGCCCGCTATTTAGTAAGGTGCGGCGTGGGCGGCTGAATGAGCCTCGGAACACGGCGGTCTATCTTGTCAGGTTGCTAACAAGCTGAAATATCAAATATAAATAATTTTCCGGTAAAATTTCATGCAAAATTCGGGTTGAATATGGAAACGGTCATTAAGAAGCGTCAAGAGCAGGCTTGACCCCTTGGTTAAACGATATTCAGGAGTAGGCCTAAATCTTTGCTTGCTTTCCAGAATGCTGTCACTATTATTATTAAATGAATTTTTTGATAATAAATAGACAAAAAGATAAATAAAGCAAGGGGTTTTTACACGATATGCAAATAATATGTATATTAGATGGAATACTTTTTCCAGATATATGGTCTGATATCATAGAAAATTTTACGTCTATTAACTATGTCTATTAACATTGTTGGGTTTTCAAACAACGCGGCAAGTTGGAGCCTCTTGTTCGTATCTACCGCATTGACTCAGACAAACTTAGTGTCATGTCATGCTTCTAATGTTGGATAAAGCCGTTTCAGTTTGACTCTGGCATCATCGGTCGTAAACTGCCAGTTAACTTTTGCATCTGTCCCGTTTCTTGCTGACTCCCACGCCTTGACCTC